>Ga0081455_10004330_pt1 | contig 15986 bp, 14 predicted proteins | sample TabmetS3T2R1_FD_70207 | JGI IMG/M metagenome (GOLD analysis project Ga0081455, IMG submission 70207) | Tabebuia heterophylla rhizosphere microbial communities from the University of Puerto Rico - S3T2R1 | ecosystem: Host-associated > Plants > Roots > Rhizosphere ... | reverse complement strand
CCAAGCCAAGCTGACGAACGCGTTTGGAAACAACGTTAATCAGAAGTTGCTGATTCGGGATTACCTGAGCTGCTTCTTGCAGAAGTTGAGTCGTCATATGGCGCAAGGAACGTACGGGGCTGGGTGCTCCCGTTGGGAATTGAAGGATGACCGGCGTCCCGGCCGCGAGGGTAGTTGGGGTAATTTGCGGGGCGAGCATGGTAAAAACGAATGTGGACTTTCCAAGTGAAGATGCCTGTTGTCAAGCCCGAACGCTCTCTCAATCTACAGACTCGTTAGTGGAAATGCAACGCCATCTAGCCGATTTGGTGCGCAAAATTCCGACCGTTTAAACCGCCGAAGCCATGGCAGCAGCTTGAGGCTGCGTCCAATGACAGGGCTCCTCGAACACCCGTGACTGGCTTAAAATATTTGAATCCAAAGAGAGCGTTGAAGGCATCCACGGTGAAAGCACCATTATGAATAGATTAATGATTGTCTGTATTTGTCCCCTCGCTGTTTCAATAAACGCGTTTGCGCAAGCGCCGACGGCCTCGTCAATCGCAACCACGCCTGTCGCAATGCCGGCGATGTCTCCAAAGCCAACGGCTTCTGGCCCGCCGGGTACGGCTCAAAAGCCCAAGCCTGGGCCGGAGGTTGAGAGGCTGGCCTATTACCTCGGCACTTGGAAAGGTCAGGGGGAGACAAAAGGCGGCCCGCTCGGGCCTGCGGGCCAGCTTTCCAGCACGATGACCTGCGAATGGTTCGCCGGAGGTTTTCACCTCGTGTGTCGGGGCGAGGAGAGAGGGCCCACGGGGAAGCGAACGTTCCTAAACATCCTCGCCTACGACGAGAAGGCGAAAGCCTACACCGAGTATGGCATTAGCAGCCTTAGCGATAGCGAATACAGCACAGGTGGCACAATCGTCGGAAACAAACGGACATTCGAAAAAGACTTGGATACCAATGTAGGAGGAAAGCCCATCAAACTCAGGTATGCCGAAGTGCAGGTGTCGCCAACATTGTATACATACCAGGCCGAGGTGTGGAAAGACGGTGGGCCATGGACGGTGATCGCAGAGGGCAAGGTTACGAAAGTCAAATAGCCATCCCCGCGCAGCGGGCGCATCTACGTTGTTGCGCCGATGGTGGCGCCTGAGACTTCTAATGGTTACTGACGCAGGGAGAAACGCGGCGAATACGCTCAGTCAAGTCCTCGTATAAGCCCACATAGCGTCGCCGGGTTTTTTGGCTCCGGAGTATGTAGCAATAAAACACGGTTAAGCCGTTAGGTAATTACGTCGGGCTGGTGGGATTTGAACCCACGGCCTCCTGGTCCCGAACCAGGCGCTCTACCAAGCTGAGCCACAGCCCGTAAAAAATTCGCCGCACGTCACGTCGAGCGCTCCTTACTTAGGGTATTTTGCAGCAGATGGCAAGAAGATCGAACCCGCAGAGTGGTTGCTTTTGATTTTTCGATATTCGGATTTGTTTTGAGGTTCGAAATTTCCGGTTTCGAACTTTAGAATTGCGACGTGTAGCGGTGCTTGTATCAAGCACCGAAATCAAATAGAAAGGCGTTCGCCTTTGACGAACAGCTCTACAAAATGGCCCTCCAAGATCCTTTTCCGCCCATGCACTTTTCTGTCGGGATCGTTGGCGCATTGATCGGCATCGTAATCCTGGTGTTCGGCCGAAAATTGTTCTGGTTGTGCGTCGCCGCAGTGGGATTTGCGGCGGGTGTCGAAATTGCGCCGCATCTTGTTCAACAACCGTCAACTCTTCTAGCATTAACCGTTGCGCTGATTCTTGGTTTGATTGGAGCTTTGCTTGCCCTTTTCCTTCAGAAAATCGCAATTGCCATTCTGGGTTTTCTCGCGGGCGGCAAGCTCGCGGGCGCGATCGCCGCTGCATTTTTTGTCCAGTATGCGCAGCATTCCACTGTCATCTTCGTGATTGGAGGAATTATCGGCGCGATTCTTTTACTCGTATTGTTTGATTGGGCACTGATCGTTGTCTCGTCCCTGATCGGCGCGCACCTGGTTCAAAGTGCAATCGTGCTCCCGGCAGCCGGATCGACTATTCTGTTCATCGGGCTCGTGGTCCTCGGCATCCTGGTTCAAGCCGCATCCCTTCGGAGAACGCACAGTAGCGTTCGGTGATTGTCAGTTCGACAGCGCCGGTTTTGCCTTTCCCTTGGCAAGAACAGAGGACTGCCTTCCGTGCCGCAGTCTCGATGAAGACGGGAGGTGAGGGTTTTTTTGAGGTTTGATCTACCAGCTCGCGAAAGCTTTCGGAGCCAGTTCTCCTGGAGAAACCCTCACCCTCCCCCTGTCCCTGCAAGGGCGAGGCGACCCAGAGGCCGCGATCAGTTCGGCGTACTATTCCACCGACCTGACAGTTGCCGAACACTATCAGAAGTCAGGCATGGCGCGTATTTTTGATGACAAACAAAAACTCAATCACCACAATTTCGTCATGAACTCTGAAAAAACTGGATTACGGCTCTCCAGCGTTCTTTTCGGTCTCTTTGCAATTGCTCACGTGATCCGATTGATCAATCAGATTCCGGTGCAGGTGGGCAATCACCAGATCCCGATGGCAGTAAGCTGGGTGGCGCTCATCATTGCAGCGATTCTTTGCATCTGGTTCTGGCGACTAGCTTCGGCCAAATGACGAAGCACGAATGTTGAATGACGAATTAATGACGAAATTCGAATCAGTCCTTATCCGCTGAGGACGGCGGACGCCACAGGCCTTTCAGCGCTTCAACCCTTTAACGCTTCAACGCTTCAACCTGGCGAAGCCACTCCGCCGGCACATCCACGTAGGACTGATTCAACTCAGCGACTGACGGACAACCGAGCAGTTTGAGAGTTCGAATTAGGTCAGCGCGCAAGATTTCAATGGCTCGCTCCACGCCGGCGCCGCCAGCTGCGCCAAGCCCGTACGCGTAAGCGCGCCCAGCCAGTACCGCACGAGCGCCCAGGCAGAGCGCTTTAACAATATCGCTGCCTCGACGAATGCCACCATCCAGCAGTACCTCGATATGATCCCCTACGCTTGCCACCACTTCAGGCAAAATGCGTAGCGTCGGGGCAACGCTGTCGAGTTGTCGACCACCGTGATTGGAAACGACCAACGCCTTTGCTCCCACGTCCACTGCACGACGAGCGTCGTCTGCTGTATGTACTCCTTTAATAACGATGGGCCCGCTCCATGCCTGCTCGATCCACTTCAGATCATCCCAGGTCACAACCGCATCCTCGAGTGCGGCCGTGACATCGGCGTACAGCATCGGCCCTTTACCGGGAATCACCACATTTTGGAATTTCATCAGTCCGCCATCGGCCAGAAAGCGGGCAAGCCAACCAGGTTTTGTTAGTAACTGGCTAACAAACGGCAGCTTCGATCCGAAGCTTTCGCCCAGAAGTTCTTTGACGCCGTTCCGGACATCGCGTTCCCGCATGCCGGCTACGGGCGTGTCGATCGTGACAACGAGTGCTGAAAAGCCCGCGGCCTTCGCCCGTTCGATGGCAGAAAGAGCACAGTCACGTCCGCCGACAAGATAAAGCTGATACCAGAGGGGTTGTTGCGATGCCGCGGCAACATCCTCCAGACGGCATCCAGAAAGCGTCGAAAGCACATACGCGATGCCGGCTGCGCCGGCGGCGCCGGCTGCGGCTTCTTCGCCGCGCGGATACATGAGTCGGCTGCTGCCAACGGGCGCGAGAATCAACGGCATGGACAGGGATCGGCCAAGCACGGACACGCGCAGATCGCACATCGGCGTGGCGACCGCGCAACGTGGCCGGAAGCTCACGTCTTCAAACGCGCGGCAATTAGCGCGCAACGTTCGTTCGTCTTCTGCGCCGCCATCGATATAGTCGAACACTACTCGCGGAAGCCGCCGTTTCGCCAGGCGTCTCAAATCTTCTACGTTAACAACGCGCGGCGAGGCAACGGAGCGTGCCTTGTCATGTTGGTCAGAGCGAAACATCTCTGGTTATTGGTTTGGCGAACCGGTTAAAAGAATCGAGCTGAGATTCTTCGCTCCGCTCAGAATGACAAGGGAAATGCGCGTCAATGCCGAAAGTGCCGGACGCCAGTGAAGAGCATCGCCATGTTGCGCTCGTTGGCAGCGGCAATCACTTCGTCGTCGCGGACTGATCCGCCCGGTTGAATGGCGCATGTTGCGCCCGCCTCAGCAGCAGCGATTAAGCCGTCTGGGAAGGGAAAAAAAGCGTCGCTTGCAACCGCGCTGCCTTTCAGCAAGAGCCCCGCTTCCTTCGCCTTCCAAATCGCAATGCGCGAGGCATCGATTCGCGACATCTGGCCCGCGCCGATACCAAGTGTGCGGTCAGCCTTGGCATAAACAATCGCATTCGATTTCACGTGTTTGACTACTCGCCAACCGAACAACATCGCTCTCAGCTCCGTTTTGGTCGGGCGCCTCTTTGTTACGACGTTCCGCGTTGTTTCCTCTGAAACGTCGGCGTCTTGAACCAGCACACCGCTGCATACAGAACGAATATCAACGCCGGGTCTCGCATCTTTTGCCGACGTCACCAATCGAATCAAACGCAGGTTCTTTTTCTTCTGCAGGACACTGCGCGCTTCGGGCTCAAAATCCGGCGCGATAATGACCTCGCTAAAAATCTCACTGATCACTTTTGCCAGCGCTTCGGTCAACGGACGGTTGCATATGATAATTCCCCCAAAGGGCGCCTGTTTGTCCGTGGCGAACGCCTTGTTCCACGCCTTGCAAAGATCGGCGTCAGAACCAACGCCACATGGGTTCGTATGTTTCAGGATCGCGACGGTCGACTCGTCGAATTCGGCGATCAAATTTGTCGCCGCGCTGATGTCCAGAATGTTGTTAAAGGAAAGTTCCTTGCCATGAAGCTTTTCAAAACATTTGTCGAAATCGCCGTAGAGCGCGGCAGTTTGATGCGGATTCTCGCCGTAACGCAATCGCGTAACCAGCGGAAGCGAAAGTGAAAACGACGCGTCCGTTGTCTGCTCCCTGTTCAGGAAGTTTCCAATCGCGCGATCGTATTCGCCTGTTCGGATAAAGGCTTTGATGGCGAGGCGTTCCCGCAATTTCAGACTCGTTTCGCCGTTGTTATCGCGGATGTTTTCGAGCACCGCGTCGTAGTCTGCCGGATCGACCACCACTGTGACCGATTCATAGTTTTTCGCCGCGCTGCGAATCATGGACGGACCGCCGATGTCAATGTTCTCAATCGCTTCGCCCAGGGTGACGTCTGGTTTGGCAATAGTCGCTTCGAACGGATAAAGGTTGACCACTACCAGATCGATCGGCTCGAAACCGCATTCACGCGCTTCGGCCTCATGTTTCTCATTGCCGCGCTTGTAGAGAAGCCCGCCATGCACGCGGGGATGCAACGTTTTCACACGTCCCTCCAACACCTCAGGAAATGCGGTAAAACTGGAAATCTCGCGAACCGGGATCTTTTCCTTCCTCAGCAGGTCGGCGGTTCCACCGGTGGAAATGATGTCGACACCCTGCCGTTCCAGCGCTCGGGCAAACGCAGCGATACCGGTTTTGTCAGAAACGGAAATGAGAGCGCGGGTAATCTTCATCGTTGAACCGTTAAAGAGTTGAAGCGTTGAAGCGGATCAACCCTTCATCGCTTTATCGCTTCATCGCTTCAACGAAAGAATCGCGCTAGCGATCCAGAATGACATTCCTGGCCGCCGGATAAAGCACCGGGCAACACCCGATCGTTTCGCAAAATGCCTTGCTAAAATGACTCAGGCTGGAATATCCGACTTCCGTCGCAGCCTCGGTTACGTTGTAACGCCCCGTGCGCAATAATTCGGCGGCGCGGGCCATTCGCAGGTTGCGCAAATATTGGGGAATGGTCATGCCTACTTCGCGTGAGAAAATTCTGCTTAGGTAGAACGGACTGCAGCCTACCTCCTGCCCAATCATTTCCAGCGTGGGCGGATTGGCCAGATCGCGAGTCAGAAGTTCTTTTGTGCGTTCCACGCGTTCGCGCGCGACGCGTTTTTGCCGCATGCAGAAAAATTCCGGGTCTTTTGGCGCGAAAAGAAAATGCGCCATAAGCTCCAGTGCCTTGCCCTGATACCAAAGGATCTGCGCCGCTTTTGCTACCGGCGGCTCCGCCAGGCTGGCGACCACACTTCGTTGTTGCAGTGTCATCGGACGCGCAGGCGCAACCACGTTTTCTTCTCTGTCTCCAAACACAATCCGGCGAATCTCCGGCTCAAGGTCGGCTTCATTTCGCACAAATTGTTTTTGCAAATGTTCGCGTGAGAATTCCAGCGTCACGAATTGATGATGATCGTGCGCCCGCCGCGATGCTGGCAGCGGTTCATCAGCGACCGCATAATACCCGCAGTTGCCTGGAACGTAATCGCTTCGCGCGCCGCCTTCGGTCCCTACCGCTCCGCGACCGGTGAGATTCAAACAAAACTCCAGGCTGTTGCGATGGAAGGTACGTCCCCAGTTAAAGGAACGCTCCGTCCGAAAATCGTGCCACTCAACGGCGACCCCTATTTTATCCACGTCGCCGTACAAGGGACGCCATCCATCCTTCACTTCACGCCAGGCATGTTGCTCGGCTGCGCAACCGGGATTCATCTCGCTTATTTACGAATGTTAGCCCCGAGAATGCAAGGCTGGTTTCTTCTCCTCCAAGGCATCACGGTCCCACTTCCCCAGCTTCGAGGCTGCGTCGTAGGCGCTTTGCGCAAAGTCGAGAAGAACTTCATCCGGCTTCTCGGCAGTGCGCACGGCGTCGTAAGGCAGGATGAACTCACGCAGTTGGGACAGGTAGGAAGCCGAGGCTGGTTGAATTTTCGCCTGGGCGAATCCATGCGGTTCCGGATACGCATAAGAATAGAACAGTGGCGTCGGCGCAGCCGCATTGCCTGGCCAGAAGCCCAGGCTGCTCACTTCCTGCGAGTAGGCCTCGCGTGTGATCTCGTCGGGCAGATGCGGCACTCCGCCGGGATGCGGCGGCGCCGAGCGGCCCGAAAAACGCGTCACTGCCAAATCAAAACTGCCCCAGAAGAAATGCACCGGACTGCATTTGCCACAGAAACGCGCGCGAAACTCCTTAAACACGCGATCGCTTTGCACCAGAACACGCCAGAAGCAGTTGGCATACTCGCGATCGTAAGAACGATGCTCCTCATCCTGGTCGAATGGGATGGGATTTTCTATCTCGTTAGGCGTGGTGTTAATCTTGACCGGCAACTCCAAATCATTCAGGGCGTTCATGACGGTCTTGTAGAAGTTCGCTACCGATTGCGGTTGTAACTTCAGTATTCGCGTTGCCCCGTTACTTTTCAGAATGCGCAATTCGTGATCGATAAAATCAAAACGAATCTCGAAAGTGTAAGGACCGTACGGAATGGGCGAAGTCGTTAGGCCACGCGCGGTGACGTAGAGAGTCACATGCCAGGAGTGGTTCGTCCATGGACTGAGCACGAGTCGAATCTTGCCGACAATTTGCGTCCACATGTGCAGGGTGATCGCTGTGTCTTTCCACTCTGCAAATGGCAACGGAGGCCACTGGTTAGAGGCGTCTTTCATTTTAAATGATTCTACCCTCGGTTAATGAAATCGGTAAATGAGCGTTTGACCCTGTCAAACATGTCTCGCGCTTCATCCTGTGTCCGGTGAAAAGTGTCCTTGATGCGTCTTTTAACCCCTCTGAAAGGGCCATTGTTCTCGTCGCTGTCGGAATCGTCCTCCACATCCTCCACGGTCGCACCGGCAAATAATCCCTCGGTTCGCTTCACCGTGCCGCGCATTGCTCCGATATGAAGCGTGCCGACAGGACGTGACGATCCGCTTAGAAGGGTGACGATCCAGATCGGTTCACCGCGTTCATCGGTGCGCAACGTGTAATCGACGGTCGCAAAATTTGCATGCGAAAGTTCCGCCGTGTGGCTCGCTACTTCATAGGCGCCACTTGAATCCAGGTTCAAACGGGACGTGTCGATCGTCGCGCCTTCTGTGGACCCTGCAACCGAGCGACCCGGCCGATGCTCGGAGTCGATCTTTCCATCGGAAACGTCGAGTTCGCGCAGGCCACGACCATCAGGGTCTTCCAAAACAATTTTCCATTTTGCCGGCTGCGGGTTGCCTTCCACACCGGTAATTGACACAACGTGATTCAGAGCGCCGCGGCCCACCTCGGTGCCGACAACACGCAACGCTTCATAAGCGGTCGCGCTCTCTTCCTGCGCGAACGCGGGCGCGACGAAAAGCAAAACAGCAGCAAAAACCCTCCACATAACGCAAAATTGAACTACTGTTTTAGCGCGTGTCCATCGGCATTTCACATATGGAACAACCTTCGGAGTTGAATGAGTCCCATCAATCTGCTCAGATTCTAAAGCGGTCGATGAAGAAACAGACAGTCGAGTTCAGCAGCCATACGGCCAATCTGGCCTTGATGCGTACCTGTGTGCGCAAGTTTCTCAACGGTTATCCGTTCTCCGAAAAACAGCGCCTGTTGATGGTGCTCGGCGTGGACGAAGCCTGCACAAACGTTATTCGCTACGCTTACCGTTTGCGTGACGACCAACTCATCTCGTTGCAGATGGAGGGGTTGCGCAAATGCGTACGGGTACGGTTGCGCGACTATGGCGAACAAGTTGTTCCCAACCAAATGAAAGGTCGCTCCCATGACATGATCAAACCGGGAGGACTTGGATTATTCCTTATTCGCAACGCTTTTGACGAAATCGACTACATACATAAACGCCACGGCACCGAGCTCGTACTAACCAAAAATCTGGAGTAATGGAGTAGTCGGATCTTCGGAGTGTGTTGACATGATCGGCGTTCCATTCCTCCCAACCTTGATGATTCCATGGCTCCAACGCTCGTGAAACCACTGGAACCAGATACCGCCTTCGAGATTTCGCTTCGCCCACCGGCCTTCAGCGAGTTCACAGGTCAGGCGAAAGTGCGGGAGCGCCTTGAGTTAATGGTGGCGGCCGCAAAAAAGCGCGGGGACGTGCTTGAACACATTCTACTAAGCGGTCCATCCGGTCTCGGGAAGACTACCCTCGCTTACATCATCGCTAATGCGATGAATGTGAATATCAAAAACACCAGTGGCCCCGTAATTGAAAAGGCTGGCGAACTCGCCGGGCTTCTTACAAGCCTGGAAAAAGGTGACGTGCTTTTCATCGACGAGATTCATCGGTTGCAACCGACCATCGAAGAATATCTCTATCCGGCGATGGAAGATTACCGGCTCGACATCATCATCGACCAGGGGCCTCAGGCGCGGAGTCTTCGTTTGAATCTGCCGAAATTCACATTGATCGGCGCAACCACGCGCGCCGGAATGGTGAGCGCGCCGCTTCGCTCACGTTTCGGAATGACCGCTCGCCTTGACTATTATCATGCTGAGGAAATGCAAAAAATCATCACACGCAGCGCCGGCTTACTTGGCGTCGAGATTGATTCCGCCGGCGCGGCCGAGATCGCCGCGCGCACACGCGGCACGCCCCGCACGGCGAATAATCTTTTGCGCTGGGTGCGTGATTACGTGCAGGTGAAAGCCGATGGTAAAATCACCGCAGAACTGGCCGATCACGCGCTCACAATGCTCGAGATCGATCGCGACGGGTTCGATCAATGGGACAAGCGGATCATCGAAACGTTAATTCACAAATTTAATGGCGGTCCGGTCGGTTTAAACTCGCTCGCGGTCGCAATTGGCGAAGAAGCCGGGACCATTGAAGAGGTGAACGAGCCTTATCTGATCATGGAAGGTTACATTAAACGCACACCTCAAGGCCGAGTCGCTACCGCGAATGCGTACCGCAAGCTCGGGTTAAAATTACCGGGCGGCATGCAAGCGGAGTTATTGTGAATCGTAATTCGCAACTCACGATTCGTGATTCGCATACCGATTTAACGATTCTCGAATCTCGAATCTCGATCCAATGTTCTCCATTTGTTATTGCGAGCGAAGTCTAGGAATCTCTAAATGTTTCTGAAATAGCAAGAGATGTCTCGACTCCGCTCGACATGACAACAACCGCCGATCTTTTTCAACAAGTATCCAAAGTGCTAACTGTCACGGAGCTGACGCGCAGCATCCGCGGCACGCTGGAGACAAAGTTTCGTGCAGTGTGGGTGCAGGGGGAAATCTCGAATTACAAACTGCATCCGAGCGGCCACCAATATTTTACACTTAAAGATCAGCGCACTCAGATCGGGTGCGTGATTTGGCGCGATACTCTCGCACCGGCACGAGAGCCTCTTGCTGACGGAAGCCAGGTGCAGGTTTACGGCACCGTAACAGTTTTCGAAGCACGCGGACAATATCAGCTGAACGTCCAGATTCTTCAGGCGCGCGGAGTCGGCCTGCTTCAGGCAAAATTCGAAGCGCTCAAACGAAAACTCGAAGCGGAAGGATTATTTGCACCGGAACGCAAACGCCCCTTGCCGAAGTTTCCGCGACGGATCGGAATCGTGACGTCACCAATCGGCGCGGCAATTCGCGATATGGTGAACGTGCTGCGCCGTCGTGCGCCGTGGTTGCAGATTCTGATCAACCCTGTGCGTGTCCAGGGAACCGGCGCTGCACAAGAAATCGCTGTCGCCATCCGCGAACTCGCGTCGCCTAACGAGAGGTTCGCACCACTGGATCTCATCGTAATCACCCGTGGCGGCGGCAGCATCGAAGATCTGTGGGAATTCAACGAAGAGATCGTCGCGCGCGCAATATTCCATTCCGCGGTGCCCATCGTCTCAGCCGTCGGTCACGAAATCGATTTCACCATCAGCGATTTCGTTGCAGACTTGCGCGCCCCTACGCCGAGCGCTGCGGCTGAATTGATCGTGCCCGACACACTCGATCTGCAACGGCGCATCGACGGTTGCACACGGGCGCTGTCGCGCCAGTTGCTTAACCGGCTCCGCGACACCCAACAGCGTCTGGATCACGCGCGCGAGACTTTGCGGCGTTGTCTCGCGCATCGCCTCGACAGCTACAAACGCAACCTCGCTCACATCGCGCGCGCGTTACAAGCACGCAGTCCAAAGCGTGAGCTAATGCTGCGTCGCAACCGGTTCACGGATTTGCATCGGCGTCTGGTTGTTTCTCCGGCACGACTACTGGAGAACGCCAGGCACCGGTTTGAGCGCATTGAAGGGATCCTGCGGGTGCTGGGTCCGGCCGCGACCCTGCGACGTGGCTACAGCATTACACTGAACGACGACGGAAAAATCATTCGAACAATCTCAGCGGTCCGGCCAAAGATGAAAATACGTACCCGCGTAAGCGACGGCGAATTTAGCTCGGAGATACCGTAACGCCACTAAAGCTCTTACATCCTCCGCAGCACGGGGCTAAAAGTGTTCTCCAAGTCCGACCGTATCGCTGTTTGTCCCCGGGGTGTACACCGGTCTGTTGTATACCGGTGTTTCAGGAAGACCTCTGGCTTGAGACCCCGTGCTCGTATCAATCACGGTCTCCGAATAAGGAGTATTGGCGGCGCAACCGCAAAGCAATCCGGACAGGAGTAAACCAAGCAGCAGGCGAACCTTGATCGTTTGAGTCCTCATAATGTGGGATAGTTTAGCGCGAAATGAGCCTCAAGCGAAGCAAGCTTTGAGACGCGATCAGTTCATCGTAGGCCACTGCGGAATTCGACCAAAACGCTGATCGCAGCGCCGTTATTGATTATTCACAATGCTCGATGGTGCGGATCTGTTTAGTTCCAGTTGCGCGCTTACTCTCTGTAGTTTTATGGCCAGAGTGTCGATTTGTTTTTGCTGGCGCGCGATAATCGCTTCCTGTTCCTCGCTCTTGCGGTGTTGTTTAAGGAACTCATTTAGTAACATCGCGTTCACTGCGTCGTAACGTACGGTGTAGACTTCACCGTTCTTGTCGCGGACAACTAAATCAGGGTTCACTGCAGCCACTTCCTCGGCGATCAAACCAAATTGCGGGCTGCTTGTCTTGTCGTTCTTGTATTGAAACGTCACTGGTTTGAGCGCCAAAATGGCTTCACTTGCGCGGTCCATCGGTTTGATTTCCTTTTTGAATCGAGCCGAAGAATTCGCCGTGCCCAATTGGCCCGCTGAATCGATGAGGACCGGAATGGCGTTAGCGTTTCCAGTGGTTACTCCGTGAATCCCGGCAATGAACGTCATCGCCTGCAACTGACCGATGCGAACCGTGTTGGCCTCTCCGGCGATGCCCGGGTTGCCAATCTCAATATTGTTGTCGCCGGTAGTAAGAACGCTTCCGGCACCCACACCAAGAGCAATATTGTTGCTGCCCGTGGTGTTTTTTTGCAACGCACTCCCGCCCAGGCCCGTGTTACTGTTTCCGGTAGTATTCCCCTGTAGCGCAAGAGCGCCGTCAGCGGTGTTGCCAACGCCGCTGATATTGTTCGCAAGCGCGGTACCACCGGTCGCTGTGTTGAATGCGCCGATCGTGTTGCTAAGGAGCGCCTCAACCCCAGTCCCCGTGTTGAAGCCGCCGCTGGTGTTACTTAACAGCGCGATAAAACCCGAGGCTGTGTTGCCTTCGCCTTCGGTATTATTAAAAAGTGCACCAGAGCCAGTCGCCGTATTCTGATCGCCATTGAAATTACTCAACAGCGCTCCGGCCCCAACAGCTGTGTTGTTGTTTGCCGCGGCGTTTCCACTCGAATCATTATTTAATAGTGCGCCAGATCCAACGGCTGTGTTTTGGTCGGCATCGATATTACTAAGAAGCGCACCAGCCCCCACGGCTGTGTTCGAAGTCCCCGTGGCGTTTCCGCTTGAGTCGTTATTCAAAAGTGCACCGTCGCCGACAGCCGTGTTTCGATCAGCGTGCTGATTGGAGGAAAGCGCGGAACTTCCCACCGCGCTATTGGAGTCACCGTCGACATTGCTGAGTAGTGCGCGATTGCCTACCGCCGTATTGTCCGCGCCCGACGCGTTGGAGAACAGGGCAAACGCTCCATCTGCCGTGTTAAGAGCACCGGTGGAGTTGATCAGGAGCGCTCCAGCCCCAGTGGCCGTGTTTTCGTCTGCGGCGTTGTCAAGAAGTGCGCCAGCGCCGTTAGCCGTGTTAAAGTTGCCAGTGCGGAGGCTCAAAAGCGAATAGATGCCAACAGCGCTGTTGTAAACACCGGTGGTCAGGCTAAAAAGAGCCCCTTCTCCCTCCGCTGTGTTTCCTCCCGGGTAACCGCCATCCGGAATGGGGCTAAGGGCTTCGGCATTGGGCAAGAGTACGACACCGCCTAGGCACAGTGTGACTAAAAACAGTGAAATTGATTTCTTAAGCTGAATCAATGGGTTCATTTGATTCTTCCTTTCCTTCGTCCCGCGAGGTTGATCCTGGAACTGCGGGCCCCAAAAAGGCGAAGAACCCAGCGGGCCAAGGGCCCTCCGTCTGATTCCCATCGCTCTAACAGCGCCGAGTTTTGGAAAAATCTTGCCTGATTGTCAAGCAAGCTTGTGACAAGCACCAAGGCTGCAGGTTCGAGCGAAGTCGTTACTCCAAGGTGGCCGAGTTCTACTTACCACCTAACGAATTAGCTCTGCAATTTGAATGCCAGCGTTGCCAGAGGAGGCAGATGAATGAGAATCGAATGTTCTCGCCCCATCCAGGGAATATCCTGGGTCTGGACACCGCCAAAATTTCCGACGTTGCTGCCGCCGTACGTTTCGGCGTCTGTGTTGATAAACTCACGGTAGAAGCCGGCTTCAGGGACGCCCAGGCGATAATCGTACCGTACTATTGGCGTTGCGTTCACAACAAACGCTACTACATCCCCCTCGCGCGATTTTCTCAGAAATGACACCACACTGTTGTCGGCGTCGTGAAGATCGATCCAGTCAAATCCTTCGTAAGTGTCGTCGAGCTGCCAAAGAGCCGGTTCACTTTTGTAAATGTAATTTAGATGCTGCACCAGCCGGCGCAGACCATCGTGCGGAGGAAGACTAACAAGCTGCCAGTCAAGGTCGGTGTCGTGGTTCCATTCGTTCCGCTGGCCAAATTCGCCGCCCATAAAAACCAGCTTTTTGCCAGGATGCCCGTACATCCACGCCAGAAACATTCGGAGATTGGCAAACTTCTGCCATTCGTCACCGGGCATTTTGGACAGCAACGAGCGCTTGCCGTATACCACTTCATCGTGACTCAGGACCAAAACGAAATTCTCCTGGAACGCGTAAAGCAGCGAGAACGTGATGTTACCGTGATGAAAACGCCGAAAGATCGGGTCGAGACTCATGTATTGCAGGAAATCGTGCATCCAGCCCATGTTCCATTTGAACCCAAACCCGAGCCCGCCCAGATAAGTCGGACGCGATACGCCCGGCCACGCGGTTGATTCCTCCGCAATGGTCATGATTCCCGGGAAACGCTCGTAACAAACCTCGTTGAACCGTTTCAGGAAATAGATGGCGTCCAGATTTTCGCGCCCGCCATAAATGTTCGGGACCCATTGCCCCGGCTTCCTCGAATAATCGAGGTAAAGCATTGAAGCCACGGCATCCACACGCAGCCCGTCGATGTGATATTTGTCGAGCCAGAACAGAGCATTGCCGATAAGAAAATTACGAACTTCGTTGCGACCGAAATTAAAAATGAGCGTGCCCCAATCCTGGTGCTCTCCCTGGCGCGGGTCCATGTGTTCATAGAGATCGGTTCCATCGAATTCAGCCAACCCGTGGGCGTCCTTTGGAAAATGTGCAGGGACCCAATCCATGATCACGCCGATGCCGACCTGGTGGCATTTGTCGATGAAATGACGGAATTCATCAGGCGTGCCGAACCGGCTCGTGGGAGCGTAATAATTTGTGACCTGATACCCCCAGGAACCTTCAAATGGATGTTCGGCGATCGGCAACAATTCGATATGCGTGTAACCCATTTCCAACACGTAGGGCAGTAACGTCTCAGAAAGCTCGAGATAACTGAGTTGCCGGTTGTTCTCCTCGGATTTGCGACGCCACGAGCCCAAATGGACTTCGTAAATGCTGATGGGGCTACTCGGCCAGTTGCGCGTCCTCCGTGATTCCATCCACGCGCCATCATCCCAATTGTAACGCTCCAGATCGTACACCAGCGATGCCGTAGATTTTCCATGCTGGTTGAACAACGCGAACGGATCGCTCTTGAGAAGCAGGGCACCGCCTTGAGACCGTATCTCGAACTTGTAGTGCGCGCCTTCCTTGATCCCGGGCAAAAATAATTCCCATACGCCGCTCCCGATCAGCTTGCGCATCGGATTGACGCGGCCATCCCAACCGTTGAAATCGCCAACCACGCTGACGCGTTCCGCGTTAGGCGCCCAGACCGCGAAATAAACACCAGTGGCATCACCGATGGTGCGCAGGTGCGCGCCGAATTTGTCGTAAATCTTCCAGTCCTGTCCTTCGGCAAAGAGATGCAAATCGACTTCGCCCATGATCGGTCCGTACTGATAGGGATCGCGTGTCAGATAGTGTGACCCATCCCAGGCAGTTACCCGGATATGATAGGGAAGATCCCGCGTTGCGTCCCGGACGGCTGCGCAAAAGAAACCGTCCTGCTGAATTTTCTGCGTCGCGATCGGTTCTTCCGGATGTTGGTCCAGCACGATTTCAATCCTGCGCGCATCCGGCCGAAACACGCGAATTTCTAAACCGTCCCCAACCCGATGCGGCCCCAACACTCGAAACGGATCGGAATGTTCTCCGGCGACGAAGTGATCCACCTCGTCAGGTGGCAATCCAGCGAGCTCGAAAGATTTCATTGCAAAGTTAAAAAGTCGAAAAGTTAAAGAGTTAAAACGCTATAAAGGCAGAGGTCCCTTTTAACGGTTTAACTTTTTAACGTTGTACCTTTTATGGTCCATCGTTTCAACGGATCGTTTTGATCGTGCTCGTCAAATCTAATGCACCACTCTCAAGAATTCGACAGGGACTTGGCACGCGTCACCTAGTTAACACGCGAAGCAATAGTCCGCGTAAGGTGGTGTCCCACATCCCGGCAATC
>Ga0081455_10004329_pt1 | contig 15986 bp, 14 predicted proteins | sample TabmetS3T2R1_FD_70207 | JGI IMG/M metagenome (GOLD analysis project Ga0081455, IMG submission 70207) | Tabebuia heterophylla rhizosphere microbial communities from the University of Puerto Rico - S3T2R1 | ecosystem: Host-associated > Plants > Roots > Rhizosphere ... | reverse complement strand
GCGACGGCCTCATCGACGATGTCGTGGTCTACGTCGCGCCGAAGCTCGTGGGTGGGGCGGCCGCCCCCGGTGTGCTGGCCGGGGAGGGCTTCGCGCCGATCGCTCAGGCGGCCGGGCTCTCGTTCGACGGTGTCGAACGGCTGGGCGACGACATCCGATTGGAGGCGCATGTTCACCGGGATCGTTGAGGAGCTGGGCACCGTGCGGTCGCTCGAGGGTGGCCGGCTCAGCATCGCCTGCTCGTTGGTGGCCACGGACAGCGACGTCGGCGCCTCCGTCGCGGTGAACGGCGCCTGCCTCACCGTGGTCGATCGTTCCGAGGACGGTCTCGCGTTCGACCTCTCGCCCGAGACGGTCGCTCGCACGAGCCTGCGACGCCTCGGATCCGGACATCACGTGAACCTCGAGCGCGCCGTGACGCCAGCCACACGTCTGGGCGGTCATCTGGTCCAAGGGCACGTGGACGGTGTTGGCTCGATCGCCGGCGTTCAGCCCGGCAGCGACGGGGGAGCGACGATCCGGGTCTCCATCCCCAACGATTTGTGCCCGTACGTGGTCGAGAAGGGTTCGGTCGCGATCGATGGGATCAGCCTGACCGTGGCCGGCGTGGAGCCCGGCGGCGTCTCGATCGCGGTGATCCCGCATACCCTCGCCGTCACGACCCTGGGGTCCGCATCGCCGGGCGACCCGGTGAACATCGAGGTCGATGTGATCGCGAAGTACGTGGAACGTCTGATGGAAGGACAGCCGACATGAGCGAGCAGACCCGGTACGGCCAGGACCCTTCGACCTTCGCGTCGATCCCCGATGCGATCGACGACATCCGCCGCGGCCGCATCGTGATCGTGGTGGACGACGCCGATCGGGAGAACGAGGGCGACCTGATCATGGCGGCCGAGAAGGTGACGCCAGAGTCGATCGCGTTCATCGTGCGGTACTCGAGCGGCGTGATCTGCATGCCCGTGCAGGGTGAGCGCCTGGACGAGCTCGAGATCCCATTGATGGTGGCCGCGAACACGGACCTTCGGCGAACGGCCTTCACGGTATCGATCGACGCCCGCCGGGACGTCACCACGGGGATCTCGGCCGCCGACCGCGCGACCACGATCCGCGCGATCGTGGACCCGGCGACGAAACCCGAGGACCTGTCGCGGCCCGGTCACATCTTCCCGCTCCGCTATCGGGAGGGCGGCGTGCTGAAGCGAGCCGGTCACACCGAGGCGGCTGTGGACCTCGCGCGTCTCGCGGGCCTGTATCCGGCCGGCGTCCTGTGCGAGACCGTGAACGATGACGGCACGATGGCGAGGCTGCCGGATCTCATCCGGTTCGCGGGCCGGCACGACCTCAAGGTCATCTCGATCGCCGACCTGATCGAGTACCGTCGACGGGGGGAGGTGCTCGTCTCCCGCGTCGCGGAGGCGACGATCCCGACGCCCTACGGCGAGTTCCGTTCCTATGCATACGAATCCCTCGTCGACGGCCGAACGCACGTCGCTCTCACCTTGGGAGAGATCGGCGACGGCGCCGGCGTCCTCACGCGGGTGCATTCGGAATGCCTGACCGGGGATGTGTTCGGGTCCTTACGATGCGACTGCGGGCAACAGCTCGACCGGGCGATGGCCGAGATCGGGGGCGCCGGCAGGGGCGTGATCCTCTACATCCGAGGCCATGAGGGGCGCGCGATCGGCCTCGCGCACAAGCTCCGCGCGTATGAGCTGCAGGATCGCGGCCGTGACACGGTCGAGGCCAACCTCGAGCTCGGCTTCCCGGCGGACCAGCGCGACTATGGGATCGGCGCGCAGATCCTGGTCGATCTCGGCGTCCGCTCGATGCGTCTGCTCACGAACAACCCCGACAAGCGAGCGGGTCTGGAAGGGTACGGCTTGTCGATCGACGAGCGGATCCCGCTGCAGGTGGCGCCCACGCCGCAGAACATCGGATACCTCCGCACGAAGCGGGAGAAGATGGGGCACCTGATCGACGTCCCGGAGGCGGGATCCGAGGTGCAGGCATGAGGACCTTCGTCGGCGTGCACGACGGTTCGGGAAAGCGCGCGGCCATCGTCGCCGCGAGGTTCAACGAGGCGATCACGTCGAAGCTCGTGGAGGGCGCCGTGCAGGGTCTGCGAGCCCATGGCGTGGACGACGGAGCGATCGACGTGGCGTGGGTGCCGGGCGCGTTCGAGATCCCTCTGGTGGCCGAGCGCTTCGCTCGGTCGGGCCGGGTCGACGCCGTGATCTGCCTGGGTGCCGTGATCCGTGGCGAGACCGCTCACTTCGAGCTGGTCGCGAACGAGGCCGCGCGCGGGATCGCCGAGGTCGCCCGGGACGCGGGGATCCCCGTGATCTTCGAGGTCCTCGCCACGGACGATCTCGCCCAGGCAGAAGCCAGGGCCGGCGGCAGCCATGGCAACAAGGGATACGAGGCGGCCGAGGCCGCGTTGGAGATGGCCTGGCTGTTGGAGTCGTTGCCCGCAGAGGCGGCGGCGAGCCGGTGATGCGGCCCGGGCTGTCGAACGGCCTCACGATCGAGGGAGGGAGGCGGCCATGTTGGTCGACAAGCCCTGGGGGAAGGTCGCGACCTACTCGCTGAATCAGCCGTCGTCGGTGCGGGTGATCACGGTCGAACCCGGCCAGGAGACGAGCGTGCACTACCACCGCATGCGGGACGAGACCTGGGTGGTGCTCGACGAGGGCCTGACCGTCGAGATCGGCAACAAGGTCGTGATGGCACAGCCGGGGGAGGAGTTCATGATCCCGGCCGAGGAGACTCACCGCATCCGCTGCACCGCCCCCACCCGCGGCAGGATCCTCGAGATCGCGTACGGATACACCACCGAGGACGACACCCAGCGGCTGGAGGACGCGTACGGGCGGCCCCTCGAGGCAGATTGGTGAGGCGGGCCGGAGGCGGAGCCGCCGCTTCGTCGACACGCGTCGCCGGCGACCCCTATACTCCGTGCCTGGAGTGCAAGCACGAGTGTCCACGAAGCACCGGGCGTGCCCGGTGCTCGTTCGTCTGTAGGAGGTGATGCGGGGTCTCGACCGAGCCACGCATAAACGATCGGATCAGGTCCGCCCAGGTTCGCCTGGTCGGCGCGGACGGTCAGCAGATCGGGGTGGTCGACACCCGCGAAGCGCTGCGCCAGGCCCGAGACCTCGATCTCGATCTCGTCGAGGTCGCGCCGCAGGCCGACCCGCCCGTCTGCCGGATCATGGACTACGGCAAGTTCAAGTACGAACGTGATGTCCGCCAGAAGGAGGCCCGCAGGAAGCAGTCGCGGACCGGCCTGAAGGAGATCAAGTTCCGGCCCAAGATCGACCCGCACGACTACGCCACGAAGAAGGGGCACGTCGAGCGGTTCCTCCGGGCGGGGAACAAGGTGAAGATCACGATCATGTTCCGAGGTCGTGAGATGGCGCACACGGAGCTCGGTCGCAAGATCTTGGACCGGCTGGTGGGCGACCTGGGCGAATCGATCGTCGTGGAGTCGATGCCCAAGCAGGAGGGGCGCAACATGATCATGGTGATCGCCCCCAACAAGCGGTACGTCGAGGCCATGGCCAAGCAGGCCGCTCGGGCGGCTCGCGACGGTCAAGCCGCGGAGTCCCGGGAGGGACAGGAGCCGGTCGAGCCGGTCGAACCGGCGGAGCCGGCGTCCACGCCGGCCGACGATGCCGCCGCATCCGACACGTGAGGAACGACAGATGCCGAAGATGAAGAGCCACAGCGCCACCACCAAGCGCTTCCGCGTGACGCGCAAGGGCAAGGTGCTCCACCGCAAGGCCACGGGCAACCACATGCTCACCAAGAAGAGCGGCGGACAACGCCGGCGCATCGAGGGCATGGCCGAGGTCACCGCAGAGAAGACGAAGATCCGCCGTCTGCTGGGGAAGGCCTGACGATGGCGCGGGTGAAGCGCTCGGTCCACGCGAAGAAGAAGCGCCGGGAGGTCCTCTCCAAGGCCAAGGGCTACACGGGGAGCCGGCGTGTTCGCTATCGCATCGCCAAGGAACAGGTCATGCATTCGGGCATGTACGCCTACCGCGACCGCCGCGACCGCAAGGCCCAGTTCCGGCGGCTGTGGATCGCCCGGATCAACGCGGCGGTGCGGCCGCACGGGTTGTCGTACTCCAGGTTCATCAACGGCCTGAAGGTGGCCGGCATCGAGGTCGATCGCAAGATCCTCGCCGACATGGCGGTGCACGACCCGGCGGCGTTCGCCAGCCTCGTCGAGCAGGTCAAGGCCGCTCAGCCTGCCGCCTGAACGGGGCGGACCCCTCTACACTCCGGTCGCGGGCGTTCCCGGCCCGTCGATCCGAGCGATCGGGGGCGCCGTGCTGACATCGCCCAGGAATCCGAAGGTCACGGCTGCGGGCCGCCTGAAGAAGCGCGCCTATCGCGACGACGATCGCCGGTTCCTGGTCGAGGGCGCGCAAGCGGTCCTCGAGGGTCTTCGCGAGCCCGGCTGCATCGAGGCGTTGTTCACCGACGACGACCTCGCGCCGGCGGCGATCGAGGCCCGAACGGCAGGCGTCGAGACCCATCTCGTCAGCCGCGACGTGATGGAGGCGCTCACGTCGACCGTGACGCCCCAGGGGCTCGTGGGTGTCGCGCCCTACCGTGACGTCGGGCTCGAGGATCTGCCGGCCGACGGCTGCATCCCGCTCCTGCACGAGATCCGCGATCCCGGCAACGCCGGAACGATCCTCCGGTCGGCGGATGCGGCCGGGGCCGCCGGCGTCGTGTTCTCCGACCTGTCGGTGGATGTCTACAACCCGAAGACGGTCCGTGCGTCTGCGGGATCGATCTTCCACCTCCCGGTCGTGCGGGGCGTGGGTTCGTCCGATGCGGTCACGGGCCTGCGTGCCCGTGGATTCCGGGTTCTGGCGCTCACCGCGGACGGGGACGTCGACCTCTACCGGACCGATCTCGCGGATCCGATCGCCTTCGTCTTCGGGAACGAGGCTCGCGGGTTGCCGGACGAGATCGTCGAGCTCGCCGACGTGACCGTGCGCGTGCCGCAGACGGGGCGAGCGGAATCCCTGAACCTCGCCGCCGCCGCGACGGTCTGCTTGTTCGAGTGGCAGCGCCGACGGTTCCGGTCTGTGGGGGCGTTGGACAGCATCATCGCGGCGGCGGCCCACGACATCCGGTCGCCGCTGACGGCGATGAAGGGGTTCGGCTATGCCCTCGAGAAGCGGTGGGACTCGATGACCGAGGAGCAACGAGCCGTGATGCTCCAGGGTATCGTCCACGACGCCGACCGCATGGACACGATCGTGCGCCAGTTGATCGACGCCGCGCGGGTCGTCGGCGGGAACCTCGAGGTGTTCGCGGAGCAGGTCGAGGTCGCGGATCTGGTGCTGACGGTCGCCGAGGCGCAGCGACGCGACCCCGATCATCCCCCGATCGAATGGGTCGGCCGGGATGCCGTGGTGTTCGTGGACCCGGCCCGGCTGCGGACGACGTTGCTGTCGTTCATCGAAGCGCTGGTGTGGTGGGGGCATGACGGTCCGATCAGCGTGGGGGCATCGGCCGATGACGGGAAGCTGCACCTGTGGGCATCGCGTGATGGCACGGAGATGTCCACGATCGAGGCGGAGGCGTTGTTCACGCCACGACGGCCAGGGGAGGGAGCCGGCAGCAAGATCGGCCTGTTCGTGTCGCGGGGGGTCGCGGAGGCCCAGGGCGGCAGGACCTGGGGCGAGGTCGACGGCGGACGGCTCACGTTCCACGTCGAGCTGCCGACGGGGCCTTAGCCGGTCGGGGGATCTCCGATCCCCGGGACCGGTGGAGGCGATTGTTAGACTCGGCTGCCTGATGGACGCCCCCGAGCTGCGCCGTACCCTCGACGCCGAACGGGCGCGGGGCGTGGAACGGTTCGCGTCCGCCACGACGCTCGATGACCTCGAGGCGGCACGGACCGACGTGCTCGGTCGCAAGTCCCCCATGTCGCAGGCGCAGCGGGCCTTGGGAGGCCTCGGTGAAGACGAGCGACGCGTCGTCGGGCAGCTCGCGAACGACGTTCGGACCGCGCTCACCGCGGCGTTCGAGGCCCGCAGGCTCGAGCTCGAGGCCGATGCCGAGGCCGACCTGCTCCGAGCCGACCGCGTCGACCTGTCACTTCCGGGACGGCGTCCGCGCACCGGTTCGCTCCACCCGCTCGCGATCGCTGAGGCCGAGCTCGTGCGGGTGTTCACGAGCCTGGGCTTCCGCGTCGCCGAGGGTCCCGAGATCGAGGACGACTGGCACAACTTCCAGGCGCTCAACATCCCCGTGGACCATCCAGCGCGCACGATGAAGGATTCGCTCTACGTCGGTGTCCCCGGCCATCCAGAGCTCCTGCTGCGAACCGAGACCAGCGCGGTTCAGATCCGAACGATGGAGTCGCAGCCGCCGCCGGTGTACGTCGTGGCACCGGGGCGCGTGTATCGGCGAGAGACGCCCGACGCGACCCACTCGCCCGTGTTCCACCAGTTCGAAGGGCTCGCGGTCGACGAGGGGATCACGTTCGCGCATCTGAAGGGAACGCTCGAGGCCGCCACGAAGGCGCTGTTCGGCGAGCAGCGCCGGGTGCGATTGTCCCCGAGTTTCTTCCCCTTCGTGGAACCCGGCGCCCAGATCGGCGTGTCGTGCTTCCGCTGCGACGGCGTGGGGTGCCCCGTGTGCGGGAACGGATGGATCGAGCTGCTGGGAGCCGGGATGGTGCATCCCCAGGTCCTGGAGAACTGCGGCTACGACTCGGAGCGCTACACCGGGTTCGCCTTCGGCATGGGGATCGACCGCGTCGCGCTGCTGAAGTACGCGATCCCCGACATCCGCATGCTCTTCGACGGAGATGTGCGGTTCCTCGAGCAGTTCGAGGGCGTCGCGTGACGACGCGCGAGAGGGCGGCGTGATGCCGCGCGAGGCAACGACGTGAAGATCGTGCTGTCGTGGCTGCGGGAGTTCGTCCCCACGGACCTGCCTGCGGACGAGCTCGCCGAGCTCATCACGCCGCGGGGGGTCATGGTCGAGGAGATCCTGCGGCCGTGGGACGGGATCCGCGGGGTGACCGTCGCCCGGGTGCTCGAGGTCGCCGATCACCCCAACGCCGACACCCTGTGCGTTGCCCGTGTCGACGACGGGACGGGACCGCAGACGGTCTGTGCCGGCGTCCGGAACTTCGCGGCGGGCGATCTCGTGCCGTGGGCGAAGCCGGGAACCACCGTTCCCGCGCTTCCCGAGCCGCTGGCCCCCCGGAAGCTTCGGGGCGTCGTGTCCAACGGCATGCTCTGTTCACCGCGGGAGCTCGCGGTCGTGGATGTGCACACCGGGATCATGATCCTCAACGACGAGAACGTGGAGGTTGGGGACGACTTCGCGAAGGCGTTCGGACTCGACGACGCCGTGTTCGACATCGAGGTCGAACCGAACCGGCCCGACTTCCTGAGCGTGTACGGGGTTGCCCGCGAGGTAGCCGCCGCGACGGGGGTCCCGCTCGCCCCTCCAGATGTGCACGTCGACGAGGAGGCAGAGGCAGCCCACGACCTGGCGAGCGTTCGGATCGAGGCACCCGAGGGGTGCCCCCGGTACCTCGCGCGCGTGATCAGGGGGGTGGACCCGGCGAGGAGTTCACCCGTGCGGGCACAGGCCCGGCTGACGGCGTCGGGGATGCGTCCGCTGTCGGCGCTCGTGGACGCGACGAACTACGCGATGCTGGAGCTCGGACAGCCACTCCACGGGTTCGACATGGACCGGTTGGCGGGGCCCGGGATCGTCGTGCGGTACGCGGACGAGCAGGAGCGGCTCACGACCCTCGACGACATCGAACGGGTGCTCACCTCGCAGGATCTGCTGATCTGCGACGCCGAACGACCCGTCGCGATCGGCGGCGTGATGGGTGGAGCCACGTCGGAGATCGGCGCAGACACCACCTCGGTCCTGTTAGAGAGCGCGTCGTTCACCCGCACCGGGGTGCTCCGCACGGCGCGGCGGCTGGAGCTGCACACCGAGGCGTCGCATCGCTTCGAACGCGGGGTCGATCCCACGGGTCAGGAGGCGGGGGCCGCCCGAGGTGCGGCGCTCATGAGGGCCTGGGCGGGCGGCACGGTCGCTCGAGGCGTCGCCTCGGTCGGCGACGCACCGTCACCTCGGCAGGTGTCGATGCGGCCGTCGCGAGCGTCGATGCTCCTCGACTACCCCGTGTCGACCGACGACGCGGGCTCGGTGTTCGATGCACTGGGGATGCCGCATCGCACCGAGGGATCCGACTCGATCGTCGTCGAGGCCCCGGGGTACCGGTTCGATCTCGAGCGCGAGGTGGACCTGATCGAGGAGGTCGCCCGGGTGCAGGGCTACGATCGGATCGGCAGCTCGATCCTGTCGCCTGGGCAAGCGGGGGGCGAGCCGCCCGCGTACGAGTTCCGCGAGCGGTTGCGGGACGCCCTGGTCCGCGCAGGGATGCGGGAGGTGCGGCTCCCGTCGTTCGCCTCCGCGGATGACATCCGGCTGACCGGCGACGTGGACGCCGTGCCGGTCTCGAACCCGCTGCAGGCCGACGAGGGGTTCCTGCGGACGTCGCTCGTGCCGGGGCTGCTGCATGCCGTGGCGCGGAACCAGGCGCGAGGCAACGACGACGTCGCCATCTTCGAGGTCGGCACCGTGTTCCTGCTCGATGACCCCGTCCGGGAACGGCCGAGCGTGGCCATCGCCCTGTGCGGCGAGGCCGAGCCGGGATGGTCTTCTCCGGGCCGTCCGTTCGACGTGCTGGACGCGAAGGGCATCCTCGAGGCCACGATGGACGAGGTTGGCGTCGGCGATTGGTCCTTGGGCGAGCCCACGGAGTCGATGCTGCATCCCGGTCGATCCGCATCGATCGTGGTCCGCGACGGAGGAGCTGGATGGGTGGGGGAGCTCCGCCCGGCGGTCGCACGATCCCTGGAGATCGAGGGCCGCATGGCGGTCGCCGAGCTCGACGTCGAGGCACTGTTCGCTGCCACGGAGAAGGAGTTCGTCTTCCGCGACGTGCCCAGGTTCCCGCCGGTGCGCCGCGACCTTGCGTTCATCGTGCCCGACGACGTCCCGGCGGGCGACGTGCACGCTGCGATCGATGGCGCCGGTGGCGACCTGCTCGCGCGCTCGACCCTGTTCGACGTGTTCCGCGGTGATCCGCTGCCCGACGGCACCCGGAACCTGGCGTTCGCGCTCGAGTTCCGGGCGGCGGATCGAACGCTCACGAACGAGGAGACCCAGCCGGTCGTCGATCGGATCGCGGCCCGACTCAAGGAGGCGTACGGAGCCGAGCTGCGGGCAGGGTGAGCCCCCGGTAGACTCCGCTGCCGTGGAGCGCGACTACCTGTCCGTCGACGACCTCACGCCCGCGGAGCTCGGTGAGGTGCTGGACCTGGCCGCCGACGTCAAGGCCAAGCCCGAGGCATACGCAGGCCTGCTCGCCGGGCGATCGGTCGCGTTGATCTTCGAGAAGCCATCGACGAGGACGAGGGTCTCGTTCGAGGTCGGGGTCGCCCAGCTCGGCGCGCACCCGGTGGTGCTGTCGTCCAGCGAGCTCCAGCTCGGGCGCGGCGAGACGATCGAGGACACCGGCCGGGTGCTCTCCCGCTACGTCGACGCGATCGTGCTGCGAACGTTCGAGCAGGAGCGGCTCGAGATCCTGGCGGCGGCCGCGTCCGTGCCCGTGGTGAACTCCCTCAGCGACTTCGAGCATCCCTGCCAAGCGCTCGCGGATCTCCTGACGGTCCGCGAATGGCTCGGAGGGCTCCACGGGAGGACGCTCACGTACCTGGGCGACGGGAACAACGTGGCGCATTCCTTGCTGCTCGCGGGCGCGAAGTCGGGGATGCAGGTGCGGGTGGCGGCGCCGCCCGGATTCGAACCGATCCCGCAGATCGTCCACCGGGCCGAGGAGATCGCGTCCGAGACCGGCGGTGCGGTCGAGATCTCGAGCGATCCCGCGGCTGCCGCGACCGATGCCGACGTCCTGTACACCGACGTCTGGGCGAGCATGGGGCAGGAATCGGAGGCTGACGAGCGGATGCTCGTGTTCACCGCATACCAGCTCGACGCCAAGCTCCTCGCACTCGCGAACGACGACGTCGTGGTGATGCACTGCCTGCCCGCCCACCGGGGACAGGAGATCGCCGCCGATGTGATGGACGGCCCCCGGTCGGCGGTCTGGGACCAAGCGGAGAACCGATTGCATACTCAGAAAGCGTTGCTGCTCCGCTTGTTCGGGCTCGCCTGAGGCAGCGCGATGCCCCGCACCAACGACGAGGTCGAGGCCCTCCTGTCGGAGTACGCGGACCTGTTGTCGATCGTGTCGGAGGATCCGTACAAGCCCCGCGCCTACGAGAAGGCCGCCCGGGCTGTCGGCGGGTATCCCGAGGACCTCGCGACGCTGGACGACAAGGGCGTGCTCGCGATCCCGAACGTCGGGAAGTCGATCGCGGCCAAGATCTCGGAGTACCTGAGCACTGGCTCCTTCCCCGAGATCGAGGGGTTGCGGACGCAGGTCCCCCCCGGGGTTCGCGACATGACGGCGATCCCGGGGTTCGGACCGAAGAAGGCGATGGTCGTCTACCAGGAGCTCGGGATCTCGACGGTCGACGAGCTGCTCGCCGCGGCCGAGGCCGGCCAACTGGCGTCGCTGAAGGGATTCTCGAAGCGGACCGAGGACAACGTGCGGCAGGGGGCCGAACGGATGCGATCCTCGGGCGGCCGCGTGTTGGTGAGCGAGGCGCTGGAGGTCGCGGAGGACCTCCTGGAGCGCCTGCGAGCGATCGTGGGCGTTCGCCGGGCCGAGTACGCGGGATCGCTCCGCCGGATGGCCGAGACGATCGGCGACATCGACCTCCTGATCGCGGGCGACGATCCCGGACGCGTGATGGACGCCTTCACCGGCGACGGGGTCGTGGACCGCGTGCTGGCGAAGGGCGACACGAAGTCCTCCGTGCTGACGCGCGCGGGGCTCCAAGTCGACCTGCGGGTGATCCCGCTCGAGGCCTGGGGCGCGGCGATGATCTACTTCACGGGCTCCAAGCCCCACAACATCCGGATCCGCGAGATGGCGGTTCGGGCCGGCCTCAAGCTCAACGAATACGGGCTCTTCACGGCCGAGACCGGCGAGCTGCTCGCCGCCGAGACGGAGGGCGAGGTGTACGAACGGCTCGGTCTGCCGTTCATCGAACCCACCCTGCGGGAGGACCGTGGCGAGGTCGAGGCCGCGCTGGCGGGTGAGCTGCCGGATCTCGTCCCGCTCAAGCAGATCCGTGGCGACCTGCATACGCACACGAACCTCACCGATGGTCTGGCCACGCTCGAGCGGATGCTGCAGGCTGCCGCGGAGCATCGATACACGTACTACGCCGTCACCGATCACGCGCCCGATCTGTACATGCAGCGCATGACCGACGAGAAGATGCTGGCGCAGCGTGACCAGCTCAGTGCGCTGCAGGATCGCTACCCGAAGATGCACCTGCTCCACGGCACCGAGCTGAACATCGCCCCGGACGGTACGGTCGACTGGGATGAGGACTTCCTGAGCGGGTTCGACATCACGGTCGCCTCGGTCCACTCCCACTTCACCCAATCACGCGAGGAGATGACGCGCCGCGTGATCCGAGCGATCGAGAACCCGTCCGTCAACATCATCGGGCATCTCACCACCCGGAAGATCGGGCATCGCGACCCGGTCGATCTCGACCTCGATGCGGTGTTCGAGGCGGCCGCGCGCACGGGGACGGCGATCGAGATCAACGCCTATCCCGACCGCCTGGATCTCCGCGACGAGCACGTCCTGTGGGCTCGGCGCAGGGGGGTGCGATTCTCGATCGATACGGACAGCCACGCCGTCGGCCATCTCGACGTGATGCGGTTCGGCGTGGCGACCGCTCAGCGGGGCTGGCTCACGAAGGAGGACGTGATCAACGCGTGGCCGATCTCTAGGCTCCGGCGGTTCCTGCGGAAGGGCCGAAGGACCGGGGAGCGCCGCTGAGCCGTCGGCGACTCCCTCGCTCCTTCTACGAACGTCCGGCGACCGACGTGGCGCCCGAGCTGCTGGGGCGTGTCCTCGTGCGGATCCTCTCGGACGGCCGTCGGCTCTCGGGCCGCATCGTCGAGACGGAGGCCTACGAGCCGGGCGACCCCGCCAGCCACGGGTACCGACGGATGACCGCACGCAACGGGACGATGTTCGGGCCGGGCGGGCACCTGTACGTGTATTTCACCTACGGGAACCATTGGATGCTGAACGTCGTCACCCGCCGGAGCGCAGAGCCGAGCGCCGTGCTCCTACGAGCCCTCGAGCCCCTCGAGGGGATGGACGTGATGCGGCGAACACGCGGGCGTGACGACCCGGCGGCGCTCTGCTCAGGGCCCGGGAAGCTCGCGCAAGCGCTGAGCGTGGACCGAGCCAGCGACGGCGTCGATCTCGTGCGGGGACGTGAGCTGTGGCTCGAGGAGGGGACGCAGGTACGCACCGCCGACGTGATGGTCGGGCCTCGTGTCGGGGTCTCCGTCGGTGTCGACGAGCCATGGCGGTTCCGAGAACGGGGCAGCTCGTTCGTCTCGAAAGGTCGGCCCGGGCCGCCTACCCGGTCCCGTCGTTCAACGACACCGTGATCGTGACGGTGCTGGTCTGCTGCGCAGAAGTACCCGCCGCGGGATCCTGTGAGATCACCGTGCCCGGTGGCTGGGTCGAGTCCTGGACCTCGACGTCGACGTAGAAGCCCGCCTCCCGTAGCGTCGCGCTCGCGGCGTCCTGGGCCATCCCGATCACCGACGGCACCGCGACGGACTGCACCCGTGTGGGTGTCTTGCATTCCTTGGTGGGCTCGGTCCCGATGATGAACTGCATCGTCTCGATGTTCTCCGGCAGGGTGTACGCGTTGGGCAGGCATGGGGGGGACTGCGTGACGTCGACGGCCACCGAGGTGTACCCGACCTCGGGTGTGGGGAAGTCGCGGATGGGCAGGCTCGCGGCGGCTTTGATCATGAACAGGCGCCAGATCTGCGCGGGCCACGTGCCCCCGAACACCGTGATGCGGGTGCGAGGCGGTTCCATCGGGATCAGGCCTTCGTGGAAGCCGACCCACACGGCGGCCGTGAGCTGGGGGATCGAGCCAACGAACCACGCGTTCGTGTGGGTGTCCGCGGTGCCGGTCTTGCCGATCTGAGGGCGCGGGATGATGGCCGCTCGTCCCGTCCCGTACGAGACGGCCTCCTGGAGGATGTGATCGGCCTCCGAGGCGACCTGTGGATCGACGACCTGTCTCGGATGCGGGTTCGCGTGCCAGATCACGTTCCCCTGCGCGTCGGAGATGCTGATCGCCGGCACCGGATCGGTGCGCTGACCACCGGTGGCCAGCGTGCCGTACGCCGTTGCCATCTCCAGGGTGTTCGACTCGTTCGTGCCCAGCACGGCCGACAGGTAGGGCAGCAACGGCGTGGTGGGCTCGGTCACCCTGGGGCAGCAGCGCATCCCCATCCGGGTAGCCGTCTCGACGACCTTGTCGGGTCCGAGGCGCTCGATCAGCTGGGCGTACACCGTGTTCACGGAGTTGATCGTCGCGTCCTCGAGGGTCATCGAGCCGTAGCCGCTTCCCTCGGCGTTCGTGACGTGCCAGACGTTGCCGTTGTCGAGCGGGATGTCGATCGTGGAGGGCGCCGGGAAGGTGGTCGACGGCGAAACCCCGTTCTCGAGCGCGGTCACCAAGGCGTAAGGCTTGAACGCCGATCCCGTCTGTCGCCCCGCCCCGCCCTCACCGGTCGCGAGGTTCACCCGCCCGGCATGGGCATCCTTCCAGTAGTCGGCATCCTTGCCGCCGACCATCGCGCGGACGGATCCGGTCCGAGGGTCGATCACGGTCATCGCCCCGTCCGGATCGCTCGGATACGACAAGATCGAACGCACGGCCGTCTGCGCGTAGGCCTGCAGCCGGGGGTCGAGCGTCGTCGTGATCCGCAGCCCACCGGTGAACAGGAGGCGGTACCGATCCTGCCGGGTCTCTCCGAACCGTGGGTTGGCGAGGAACCAGTCCTTGAAGTAGTCGACGAAGTACGGATAGGGGTACCGGTCCGTGGGCTCGGCACGATGCAGGAGGATCGGTTCACCCAGGGCAGTGCGGAGCTCCGCGGCATCGATCATGTCGAGCTGCCGCATCAACCGCAGCACGACGTTGCGCCGGCCGTACGCGGGCTCGGGCTGGATGAATGGGTCGAAATGGTTCGGGGCGGTGATGAGCCCGGCCAGCAGCGCCGATTCGCCCAGCGTCAGGTCGGCGGCATCAACGCCGAAGTAGGTCTGCGCAGCCGCCTGGATCCCGTAGGCGCCCTCGCCGAAGTAGACGGTGTTCAGGTACTTCGTGAGGATCTGATCCTTCGTGAGGCGGTCCTCGAGTTGCCAGGCAAGCGCCGCCTCGTCGATCTTCCGCCGGAGCGTGTCGGCGCTGCCGACGTAGAGGATCTTCACGAGCTGCTGGGTGATCGTGGATCCGCCTTCCACGACCTGGCCCTCAGCGGCGTTCACGTAGGCGGCGCGGGCGATCGCGCGAGCGTCCACCCCGTGGTGGTAGAAGAAGCGGCGATCCTCGATCGCGACCGCGGCATCCCGGACCGCGGGCGTCATCTCCGACTTGGTCAGGACCACGCGGTCCTCGGTTGCGTGCAGCTCGGTGATGAGCGAGCCGTCGGCCGCGTACAGGAACGACGTCTGGGCGAGGGGCAGCGGCCGGTAGTCCTCGATGCTCGGCAGGTTGCAGGCGACCGAGAGGCTTGCGAGCAGCGAGAACGCGGCGCCGACGGGGAAGAGGCGGCGGACCCTCATCGGCGCCGAGTGTACCCCCGGGTCACGCCCCGTCCGGGGAGCCGCCGGCTGCATCGTCGCTGGTAGCATCCGGCGCCATGGGGCCCGAGGACCTCACCGCGCTGGCCCGGAACGCCGCAGAGATCGTCCCGGCCGGCGGGCTCCGCGAGAAGCTCGAGCTCGACCGGCCGCTGCGCGTGAAGCTCGGCCTCGATCCCACCGCCCCCGCGGTCACCCTCGGCTGGGCCGTCGTGCTTCGGAAGCTGCGAGAGTTCCAGGACGCGGGACACGTCGCCGTCCTCATCGTGGGCGACTACACGGCCCGCATCGGTGATCCGTCGGGCAAGTCCGAGACGCGCCACCGCCTGTCCAAAGCTGAGGTCGACGCCTTCGCGGAGCCGTTGCTGGAGCAGTTCCGGAAGATCCTGTCGCAGGACCGGCTCGAGATCCGTCGGAACTCCGAATGGCTGGAGTCGATGGGGATGGATGACGTGCTCCGGCTCTCGGCGTCGACCACCGTGGCGCAGATGCTCGAGCGAGACGATTTCGCCGAGCGGTACGCCACGGGGAAGCCGATCTCGCTCCTGGAGTTCATGTATCCGCTCCTGCAGGGGTATGACTCCGTGGCGGTTAAGGCCGACGTCGAGCTCGGCGGGACCGACCAGCTGTTCAACCTGTTGGTCGGTCGCAGGCTCCAACGCGATCACGGACAGGATCCCCAGGTCGCCCTCACGACTCCGCTCCTCGAGGGGCTCGACGGCGTGCACAAGATGAGCCAGTCGCTCGGCAACTATGTTGGGATCGACGAATCCCCCGATGAGCAGTTCGGCAAGCTCATGAGCATCTCCGACGAGCTGATCGTGAGGTACCTGCGCCTCTGCACGTCCGCGACGCCTGAGGAGGTGGAGTCGTCGGAACGCGGGATGGCCGATGGGTCGCTGCACCCGAACGCAGCCAAGCGCGCGATGGCACGCGCGGTCGTCGACCTCTACCACGGGGATGGCGCGGGGGATCGGGCCGAGGAGCGGTTCGACGCGATCCATCGTGAGCACCAGCTCCCTAAGGACGTTGCGGACGTCGCGATCCCGGCCGACGCGGTCCGGGACGGGAACGTCTGGCTGCCGCGGCTCATCGTGGCGATCGGGCTCGCGGATTCACACGGTGATGCCCGTCGCCTGATCGC
>Ga0081455_10004328_pt1 | contig 15986 bp, 18 predicted proteins | sample TabmetS3T2R1_FD_70207 | JGI IMG/M metagenome (GOLD analysis project Ga0081455, IMG submission 70207) | Tabebuia heterophylla rhizosphere microbial communities from the University of Puerto Rico - S3T2R1 | ecosystem: Host-associated > Plants > Roots > Rhizosphere ... | reverse complement strand
CGCCGCTCCAGCGTCGAGGCCTGGCTGGAGGAGCAGGCCGACCGCCCCGAGCCCACACGGGAATAGGCGTATGGCCCATATCGAGCGACGTCGCATTCGTCAGCCGGACGCCTCTGGCCGCGTTCGAGTCGTCACACGGTACAGGGTCCGCTATCGCGACGAGAGCGGAAGGCAGCACTGCGAAACCAAGATGCGACTGGTCGATGCCGCGCGTCGTAAGGCCGAGATTGAGGTTGCGTTGGCCGGAGGGACCTGGCATGACCCACGTCGTGGGGAAATGCGTCTGCATGAGTGGGTCGAGCTGTGGTTACCCACACGACATGATCTTCGAGCGACAACCTGGGCCCGGCTCGAGACCACCGTGCAGAAGCAGGTTCTGCCACGTTTCGGCAATGCGCCGCTTCGCGGGATCACGAATAACGGCATCCGACAATGGGTCTCCGATCTTCTCGCCAGCGGACTCTCGGCGGCGACGACCCGGAAGGCAGTCTTTGCGCTCCGCCAGTGTCTTGATGCCGCCATTGCTGACAATCGTCTGCAGTTCAATCCCGCGACCGCAGTGCCGCTGCCGACGGAGCGCCCTAAGCCCCCGCGCTATCTATCGCAGAGCGAGGTTGAGCGCCTGGTCGACGAAATGCCGCGTCAGTATCGCGCGCTGGTTCTTGTCGGTGCGTACGCCGGACTTCGATGGGGAGAAGCCGCGGGACTGCGTAGACGCGACATCGACCCGTTGCGCTCCCGTATCCGCGTCACCTCTGCGGCCGTCGAGTTACGCGGCCGGGTGACCTTGGATAACGAGCCCAAGACGACACGCTCGAAGCGTTCCGTGCCTGTCGCCCGTTCCGTGATGCGGCGCCTTGAGTTACACCTGTCGGAATTCGTCCAACCAACCTCAGATGCCCTCGTGTTTACCGCGCCTGCAGGCGGCCCACTCTTCCGTGCTTGGGGCCGCACCGTGTCGCGACCGGCCGTGCTGCGGGCCGGGTTGGATGGCGGAATCACCTTCCATGGACTTCGGCACAGCTTTGTGGCGATCATGGTGGCCGCAGGCTGTAACGTGCGCGAGGTCTCCGAGTGGGCTGGGCACAACAGCGTTGCGTTTACGCTCACGAGGTACGGCGGCTTGTTTGAGGACAACACTGACGCCGCCATTGATCGGCTTGATGCGCTTCTTGGAGGGCTCTCCGACGCCCGCGAATCGCGCTAGGCGTTCCCCTCCTCACACGACCAACCCTCCAGCTGTGCCGCAACTTGAAAACGTATTTCGCAGACTTGAGCTAAGGAGCCGATCATGCCAGCAAGAACCTACTCCACCGATGTCTATCTGACCTGCCCCTGCCCCGACTGTGAAGGCAGCAAGGTCCGCATCACGTTGCGCAAGTTCCGCAGCCTCTCACGGCTCCCTCGCCAGTCTGTGAGCAAGTCGTTGCACCAGCTGCTGTCCGGACGCGACATCGGGAAATAGCAAGGCCAAGCCATCGAGGCGTAAGCCGGTGCGAGAAGTATCGACCCCGCCGACGGCGTAATCGGAATGCGCGGGACGTTGGGCAAATAGACGGGCCAGTTGGCGCCCCCGAGGAGGGATCCGGCGGACTCAGCGGGACAGCGATGGGCCGTCTCGACTGGCGTTTGGAGGTGGCGGCCGATGACGTTCGGATGGTCGCGGAGCGCTGGTCGAGCGCAAAGCCTCCGACCCCGGCGCCGGCCGACCTGCCGCTCGGCTGGGTCCTCGATTTCGCGGCGTGCGTCCGCCGAAGGACTCCAGTGGTGGACATGTCCACGGCATCCACCAGTTGGGCGCACCATCGAGCCGTGCTCGCCCGTAGGGCGGCGACCGGCGCCAAGCCGAGTTCGGCAAAGGCTGCGTCAGAGGTTCGAGCGGATACCCGCTTTGACAGCGGCGCCACATCCACCAGGTCCCCCACGGAGCAGGCCTATGCTCGGTGACTGCGCAGCGACCAGTTCGTCCAGGCGGATTTGGTCGAGGTGAGCGCAGGTTCCAATGCTGTCAGCCACACCGTGGCCTTGGTGCGGTCGTGTGTGCCTACTTTGTACCAACTCCGATGTTCAGTGGCGCGGTAAGCATCGCCGAGCCGTTGCCGCCGGAGCGCTGGCGGACCATGCCGTCAAGCACCTGGATGATGTCTGCGCGCTGTCCGTCAGTGAGATCGGCGACGAGCATGTTGGGGATCGGGTTGCTGCCGATGGTCCAATCCCACAGTTGCTGTCCGGTGCGCACAGTGATGCGCTCCTGGTGGCTCGTCTCGACGATGACGTCCCTCAAGCCTGCCTCGATCAACCGTTGCCGTAAGACGTCGGGGTCGGCGACCTGGAACTCAAGGAGCGGCTCGTCCTCGGCCGGTCCTTCGAATTCGGGGACCACGGCCTGCGCCGCACTCACAAAGACGTGCAGCGCCTCGAACCCAGCCGGGTCTCCATAGACGATCATGAGCACGCGCCCGCCTGGTTTCGTCACACGCACCATCTCACGCAGCGCCTGCATTTGATCAGGAACGAGCATGACGCCGAACAGTGAGCCGGTGACGTCGTAGCTGTCGTTGGGGAGGTCGAGCGCGTGGCACTCCATCACGCGGCCTTCTGCGTCGAGGCCTTCGGCAACGGCCCGTGCGTTGAAGTGCTCGATCATCTCCGGGGACCAGTCGGTGGCGAGCACCTTTGCGCCGAGCCGTGCGGCCGGAAGGCTCAAGCCGCCGGGCCCAGCGGCGACGTCGAGGAACGTGTCACCCGCCTGCAGTCCTGCTAACCGAAGTCCGGCCGTTGCCAGGTCGGCCTCCCCCGGGGCGACATGTTCGTCGTAGAGAGCAGCGATCGCATCCCACGCCTCAACGGGCGCACCGCGCTCGCCGTGCTGCGCTATCTCCTGCTGCAGGTCTGTCATCTCCGGCTCCTTTCTGCGAACTTTCCGGAGAAGAAGAAGGCTACCCACGACCGCTTTGGCCAAACGATCCAGGAGTTGCGCGGAGCGATGGTCATTTCTGTGTTGGTGCGCCGTAACCCAGGCCGTTCTCGTAGGCGTATGCGGTAGCCGCCGCTCGGAACGGCTCCACGATCTTGGTCAGGGAGTTGTGGACGTGGGGGGCGGAGCTCTTCTCGGACAGGCCACAGCGTACGGCGACGGCGGGAGTTCACTCCGGCAGTGAGGTGCTCGGTGCCGCCGCACCGTCCCTTCAGGCCCCGACGAGGGTAATCACCTCGCCGTCTCGGATGGCATCGGTCGCCCCGACAGTGGCGACGACCGCATCCCGTACTCCCGCGCGATGACCGAGGGATCTCAAGGAACGCCATGGCGGCAGGCCTTGTATCGGCCGGGGGCATTGTCCGTAAATCGCACCCGGCTGGAGCCACATGAGCAGGCTCCAGGCAGGCTTCGTTATGATCTTGACTAGGTATACCCAAAGTGTCAGGTATGACAGACGATTCTCGTTGGCAATTGGCACACGTGGCGCTCGGGGGGCCCGAGCTCGGAAGGATCTCGGCAGGGTGCTAGGTTGCAGCTCGGCCTGACTCCTCTCTCCATGAGCTGGCCGCCTTCCTTCGCCGCCGGCCTTGCATCCGCCCGCGGGAAAGACGCGGTGTCCGCGGCGTTCGGCCGGATGGCATCGGACCTTATGGCCCCATCGAGGCGGGGTGATGCGCGACTCGCCAGCCTGTGCCCGCAGCAGTGCGGTCCTGTCTCGGCTTGCGCCCGTGTGACGCTGACGTGTGGCCCACTCCGGGGCGGCCGATGTTGGTCAGCGGCGCTTTTGCATGGCTGGGGCGAAGGTGGCTATGAAGTCCTTTTGGACGGTGGTCTCGAGCGCGCGGGGACCGCGCGCCTTCCGGACAGCGGCGATGGCCGCGTCGGGCGTGATTCCGGCGGCGACCAGGGAGCAGGCCGCAGTTGTTCCGCTCCGGCCGAGTTCGGCCATGCAGGTCCCACCACTGCTTCGCCTCGCGCGGTCGCCTCGCGGCACCACCGCGCGAGGTCGATGGCGTCGGCGGTATCGGGTGTGCCCTGGCCGCGGATAGGGAGACGGTGGTAGGTGAGCCCGGCGGCCTGGACCCGGGGGCCGAGGTCGCGTACGCCCGCCCAGTGGAGCTCGGAGTCGGTTAGGTCGGTTAGCAGGCATAAGAGCCGGGTGGCCCCGTGGGAGCGAAGCTGGGCCAGGTCGGTGTCCAGGTTGCGGCCCTGATCTTGGCGCCCGGGGCACGGGGTGATACCGAACCGGCCCGTCCCCGATGAGTTCTGGTTCGATCCAGTTCACCCGCAAGGCCAGCTCGGCTTGGACGGTCTGGGTGATCTGGTCGGCGAGTGAGCACGCAGCCGCCAGCGCCGACTGCTTTTGGAGCGGGGACGGCTCAGGGAAGCTGAGGGTGTGGACCGCGGAACGCAACTGCGCCACCTGGAGTTGCATGGGGGTGACGGTCCTCATGGCAGAGCTGGCCGCCGATCTCGCGTAGCACCTGGAGCACGTTCCAGCGCGTTCTGACCCGCTCGCCACGCGAGGGCCTCTGAGTAGCCGCCGGAAATCGGCTCCAGGTTCACCAAGCCGCGCAGAGTCAAGCCTCGCGCGGTGGTGGTGATCGAAGGAGGCTGCTGAACGGACCAGTGCAGACCCAACCCGGCGAAGCTCACCGCTCCGCGCGCCAGTCGTAGGGATGGGTGAGCAGGCGGGCATTGAAGGCGGAGGTCAGCGAACGCAAGACGGCGGTGACGACAATGTCATGACGCCGTACGCGGATAACGCCTTGCGCGGGCGATCAGCCCGGAAACGAACTCGCGGTCGCGCTTGAGATAGAGCTGGAACCAGAACGGCTTGCTCACCTGTTCGGCGACGTCCTCGATCGAGTACACGCTCATCGTCGAGAGGGTGAACGGGACGCCGATTTTCTCCACCGCCAGCGCCGCCTTGATCTCACCGTCGGCGATCTGCATGCCCGGGTGAGGCCGGTGGGGGCCGGCCCCAGCGTCAATGTGGTGGTGGCTGACAGCTATCGGGCCTGAAGGTCAGGCGCCAAATAACAAGACCGTCTCGACCTACCCTCGTGGCGGCACGGCTAGCCGTCGGGCGACATGCCGAGGACATCACCCCTGGCCCGGTATCAAGGCCATGAGATAGGCATCAGCGAGTCAACACTCGTGACGAGGCATAGTGCCGTATTTAGGATGCTGGCGCCGATCATGTCCAGGTGCGTCTGCTTTAGAGGCAGGGAATCGATGAACTCATCGAGTTCGGCACTATGATGCGGATCGAGGTCTCCGTGCATTCTGAGTGTTCGGAACGCAGCCTCTGGTACGCCCGACCTATCACGGATGGCGTCAATTTGGGATGAGGTCGGGGGGAACGCCTCCAACACCATAATATAGCCAAGTAGCATGACCGGGTGATGGTGCAGGATCCAATAGTATTGCGCTCCGACAAGCTGTGCTACGGATTGAGACGGCATTTGGTTCACGGCCGTCTGGGGATCAAATCCTGCATTTTTGAGGTCTTCAAGAGCCCAAACGTCGTGGTTCTGTTCTTCCTCGGTGTGATGACTTAAGTACGACGCAAGGGATATAGCCAGCGGGTCGTGTGGCTCGAGCTCGTAACAACGCTGGACGCCGCATTGCATTAGGGGCACCGACGCCCGCATAATCTGATGAAGTAGTACCAGAAATGACGGCGCCAATTCGTTAAGCCTGGCGTGCGCCCATAGTCGGGTGAACACGGCGTCGAGAGGACCGGAACATAGGATGAGCTTTGCCCTCAGCAAGCTGCTGCTTGGCAAACGTCGTTTCACAGTGTCCTCCTGTCGATTTGAGCGCCGCCCGTCTTGCGACTGGTCCGTTCTAAAGTGATCATGATCGATACCGGCGGCAGATTTCCAACACGCTTTCCCAGCTTGCGGCCGCTCCTTCCGCAGTTAGTCTCCCGTAGCGCTCCTCGCCGAGAATGCGCTTAGCCTGCGTCTTGATTCTTTCGAAATCCGCGCCGTCCGTGGGCTCAAATCGCGCCCCTTTCCGATCAAGACGAGCCTCGACGGCGCCGATTATGTGTGCGCCTTCCACTGCGTCGCCGGCGGCCACCGCAACACCGCTGATAGCGGCCACGGCCAGGTTAACAACCATCGGGTAGTCGTAGCGCTCTCCGAGCGACAATGCCTCCGACGCAAGCTGCGCCGCCCCTCGCCAGTTACCTTCATGCAGGCGAAAATGTGCGAAGTTCTGCAGTAAATGCCCCTGCCAAAATGTATTCCCCATTTGCTTAAGTAAGTGGAGGGCCTCGCGGTGGTGCTCCTCGGCAGTCACCTCATCGCCGCCGGCACGGGCACCTTCCCCAATGGCAAGAAGCGCGGTAGCGGTGCCGAAGTCATCACCCAAGGACCGGAAAAACTCGAGGGACCCGAGAATAAGTGTGGCGCCTTCCTCCTCGTTGCCGCTCACCGCTTTGGCAATGCCTGCCACCATCCCCGCGCTTGCCATCCCTGGGTGATCATCGAGACTCGAATACAGGCGATAGCTCTCCTCGGACGCAGTGGCCGCGCGGGCAACATATCCTGACAAGTATCGGACCCAGCCCGTCACGTCCAAGATCGAGGCCCGGGACCGGAGGTCGTCTGAATCCCGAACCTGGTCAACTGCTAGATCGGTCCATCGATGGGCTTCGGAGGCCAGGCCGCGCGATATCCAGAACCATTTAAGCGATTCCAACATCCTGGCAGTTTCGGCAGCACTGGGTTGGCGCAGAAGCCACTCCAGCGCGCCACGAATGTTCGCCGATTCCTGGAACAGAACCTCGACATGCTCCCGCTGATCGACGTTCATAACGTGCGGAGCGGACTCAGCGGCGAGATCTGTGAAATACGTCGCATGTCGCTCCCTGCACAGCGAGGCCCGCCCGGAGCGTTCGAGACCTTCGGTAGCGAATTCCCGCACCGTATCCAGCATGTGCAGCCGGGACCGGCCCAGCGATTTGGTCTCATGAAGCAGGCTCTGAGAAGAGAGGGACGCAAGAACGCCCGAAGGCCCAGCGAAATCCTTGCCCTCTCTTAAGACGAACGCCGCCGCGTCAATGCTGAAGCCGCCTGCAAAGACCGACAACACCTGGAACGCCCGTCGCTCGCTTTCTTCAAGCAGGCTGTCGCTCCAATCAATGGTCAAGCGAAGCGTGCGGTGGCGCCAGCTGATATTGCCTGACCTGGCACGTAAATCCGTTACGTGGTTCAGTAACTGCTCAGCAAGCTCGCCAAGGGCCAAGGCCCCAAATTGAGATGCCGCCAGTCTTATCGCAAGAGGAAGTCCGTCTAGCCTCCGACATATTGTGCTGACCATCTGCGCATTATCGCTGTTTAACTCAAAGTCGCGACGCTCGCGCTGAGCCAGCTGGACGAAGAGCTGGACTGATGGGCTTTGAGTGATCTGCAGATAATCAGCCCCGTCAGCCGGGATCCCTAGAGGGCCGATGCTTACCATATGTTCCGCGCTTACACCCAGCCTTCGGCGACTTGTAATGATCACTATCAGTTTTTGGCAGGCTGCAAGTATTTCCAATACGATATTTATACTAAGCACGACATGCTCAAATGTGTCTAATATCAATAGCATTTGATCGTCTCTAAGGCTGTCCTTTATCGAATCAATTGCTGCTACGCCTGGCAGTTCCTGTATGCCCAATGTCTGGGCAATCACTGAAGCAACAAGATCTGAACTATTGATATCGGCGAACTGAACAATAAAGGTGCCCCGCGAGAACAAGTCGATCAAATCGTGGCCAACGGCCAACGCAATACTTGTTTTTCCAGCGCCGCCGCTTCCCACAAGCGACACCAGACGATGTCCCTGCTTGAGGATGGCGTCCTTTATCGTCAGCAGCTCCTCCTCACGGCCAAAGAATGGCGACTGCTCATGGGAAAGATTAGTCCGCGCAATGGAGGCGACTTGCCCAAATTGGCTTGGCAGACCAGGAATAACGAGATCGTACAAAAATTCCGGGTAGCGGAGATCTTTCAGCCGGTGGAGGCCCAACTCGCGAATTTTGAGTCCGGGGTGAAAGGCACGGTCCTTGATTTCGTCGTTTACGGGGCCTGAAATTACAACTTGACCGCCGCGTGCGACAGAGCCGATGCGAGCGGCGCGGTGGACTTCAATACCGACGACATCGTCTCCGTGATGTTGGACGGTTCCTTTGTGCAGCCCCATTCGCACCTTCAGTTCAGCGTGATGCGGCCACGGCTCGTCCTTGATAGCGAATTGGGCATCGATAGCCGCCTGGACGCCGTCGTATGAGCTCCGGAATAGCGCAAATACTTCGTCTCCGACGGACCGCAGTTCTGTGCCGTCATGTTTTTTTATCGCTTGTCGTATCAGCTCGTAGTGCCGATATAAGATATACGGGTACGCGTCTCCATACTTTGCGACAAGATTGGTGGAGCCTTCGATGTCAGTGAAGAGCATGCAGACGGTTTCAGACGAAAGCTCGTTGCTGGAGTTTAATGTCGTCGCCATTGTGGGGCCTTGCCGTGGCTTTGTCGAGTGGGGTCAACCGTTGAAAATAGCGTTTGCTTTAAACACTTCGTCATCGCAAGAGCGGTGCGATAGTATGTGAGGCGGCGGCAGAACTCTGAAAAGGGCCGATGGCGGTCTATTAGCGCATCCCAGGAAGACGCGGAGTGGGCGTCGGAGATTTCCAATTCGGCAAGCCACAACTCGCGTGCGCGAATTGTTAAGTCGAGCCGACGGGCTTCTGCCTCTCCGCGCTGGTGAATGGTGAATCTCATGACCGCGGCGTCGGAATCCGCGGATTGCCAAAAGTTGCTGAAGTCGTAGAGTTCAAGTGGCATTTCGTCGCCCTCTGGGGTGTTTGCCAGCTGGATGAGCTTGTGCGGATCAGGCAACTGCATTTTGTACATATGCCCAGAGGTCGCAAGCCATATGACAAGGTCAGGAAGGATCGCGGCGCCCGCTTTGCCGTCAAGCGGTTCAGGAGCCCGCTCCCGCCATCGGCCAGGCACCCGCGACAGAATCGGGGCGGCGTGAGATTGATCCTGGCGCGGGCCGTAGTGGAGCCGACGAGCGGCCCGCCGGAAAGCAGCGCGGGCATCTCTTCGCTTAACGTCGACTGTGCGGACATAGTCTGCAATCGCGTCGGAGAAGCGGATATCGGCCGTCGCGAAGGCGATTTGCCAAGTTCGTTCTGAATAGTGCATCGCGCGGGCCGCTGAAATGATCAGGGCGGCGTCCGTGCTCTGCAGCAAGCCTGCTCTTGTGGCATGGTGCAAAGCCACCCGCATGTTTATCAATGGCTCGCTCAGCGGCGGAAAGGGCCGGTCGGCGCGATAGACGACCGCCACTTCGTCCTCCGACGACAGTATCCTGCGTTTATAGAGCCTATATATTTCCCCGATGCCAATAGCCCCCGCCGGCGCACAGTCCGCGGCTCTGATGGCGCCCATGCTGGACGCACCGATGACCGTAGCCCCATCTGCCAAAACGTCAATTACTTCGCGGGGAGATATCGCAGGGGCATTGCCGAACACGCCATCAATAATTACGAAAAGCGAGTGCTTCAATATGCGATAGCGGTAGAGATCTCCGCGTTGGACTGGTGGTACTACCATCGCCTCGGGGAGGATCGACAACACATCGTCGGGGGGACAAGTGGGCCCAAGGAAAACGATGGGCGCGTCGAGTTTCATTTCTCGGCTATAGTAGGTGACGGGCACAGCGCCATCCCGGGCGGCCGTGATCTACCACAAATAGTGAGAGGCCCGGCACGCGCACTCTTACTACGGGGATGCCGAGTTCATTGTCCATTAGGTCAATGACTATTACCTGATCCAAGCCATTTTCTGCCAGGCGCCACAATATGAAGTCGACGTCCGCAGAAATATCGTCCGACGAGAATCCCGCAATATTAGACACGTCGAACGACTGGCTCGGATCCAGAACCTTCTGCCTTGCAGATTTCGTAAATCTTCTGTGTGCCTTGGCCGCAACGTTGAATGAATCCCGCGCTCCCTGAATTACGCCGGCTCTCGATTGATAGGCTTCGGTAACCGCCCTTACGACTGCGGCTTCAGCTGTGGTATCGGCGCCCCACCCGCAGAACAGTCTCGTTGCCGGTCCTTCTGTGGTTGGATAGGCATAGTCGAACAAATTGCAGCAGACAACTGGCACACCAAGGTCGCCGGTCAGATCGTCCAATAGTATTTCATGGTCGACATTTTGCCCAAGTCTAACCAATCTACTCGCCGAGTCGGATAGTGAATGCGCATCTATCCGCCGTCGCGGGGGCGGCAGCTTACTGTCGTCGCCGAACAACTCGTAATACAGATGCTGACTGACAGCGTCGCGTTCAATGCACTCGAGCAGGCCATGGCGGATGGCCTCGCCGTAGGTCGCGCCTGCAGCCAAGCCATTGGTGTCCACCTGATCGAGCACTCCTTCGAGTGAAGGTGATCGGGCCAAGTCTGCGAGAATCCAGATTGGTCGGCTGGTGATCAGGTCCCAACCTTCCGTCCAGTCGAGTTGGACATCTTCTCGGTAAGTGGTGGCGGATGGCAAATCGAACTGCTGTGGGTCTGCGACTGCCGCGCCGGTTGTGCAAAGATCCGAGAAGCTGGCGCGATGGCATGGGTGGTGGATAGCCTCGGCCGAAACCCGTTCGATTGCTTCCATTGTCGCGCTAACACGCGCAGCTTGCTCGTCCAGACCCTTGCCCATATGGGTTGTGAGGTCCGTCGCCAGCGGGGTTACTGCGACAAACACAGGCGACCCGATGGTGTCCAGTGACGAGATGTCGGCGATGCGGGTAATAGGGACTCTGTCCAGTAGCCTCCCGGCGCGCGCATCCATCGCATCGATGGGAGCAATACGTCCGATTGCGCTGGAAACCTTTGCGAATGACTCGCCAACCGTCAGCGGGCACTTGCGCAGTCCGACCTCACCCATATGCGTCAAAAGCCGCAGAGGATTCCCCCCGGGAAGTCCTCGCGCGGCTGAACGTCGAGGTAAAGAAACGACTGCGTCTGCATGCAGATATCCTTCAGTCTGTCCATATCTGCCTCTGATAGACCAGCGATCATTACCTTGACCTCGTGAGGCACAGCGGCGGTGGGATATTCTGGAGGGATAACGCCGTAGTCCGTCAGGAGCCTGAATTTCTCAGCGAAACCTGGTGGGGCCAAACCTTGTGGGTCGTCCGCCATAATGATTTCCCCTTGGTCTGAACTTGATCATTAGCCGCGAAGGAAACCCACCCCGTCTCGGCACCGCCAATGATAAAGGGTGCCTTGGGTTGATGTCTAGCCGTCCATCTTGGGGTTGAGCATAAAGAGAATCCAGCTCGAACATCACGATGTCGTCGGCGTGGTCCGCGAGGCCACCGTCCATATCACCGCTGTGCACCGCGGCGGCCCACTGTTCGATCAAGGCCCGGATCTGCTTCGTCTCATTGGTCATGCCTATAGTCCCGGCAGGAGCCGATTGGCCAAAGGGAGGTTATGCGGCGAGGGTCGCATCGCTCACGCTGGTGAGCCGAAGAGATGTGTCCTGAGCCTGTCGATGGAAAGGACCAGGCGCTTCGAAAGCTCAGTGTCATTGCCGTGGAGGTTCACTGTCAACGACCGTCGCACTGCCAGGTAGCTACACCGTGCGGTCACCAGAGCCTAGTGGCCTCAGTGCCCCAAGTCAGTCGGCCGAAGTGAGCTCCAGCACCGCCTGGACGGTGAGGCTGCGCCCGCGATCGATCGCCGCTGCGTATGCCGTGTCGCCGAGTTTGGTCTGTAGCTCAGCCGCGGTCTGGTCGTGGCTTGCTCGGTCGGTCATCCAGACCCCTGCCCCGATTGATCGCCGGACACCGTCGGCCGCACCGAACAGGGTTGCAGCGAGTTCAGGGTCGCCTGCTGTGATGGAGACGGCAGCCAAAGCCTCAAGGGCCCGGCCAAGACTCTCTCGGTTGTCCGGCACTGCAGCGTGCTTGACCGCTTCGCGAAGCCGCGCGCGAGCCGCTTCGACGTTGCCGAGCCAATGGTGGACCCAGCCCAGGTTGATGAGGGCGTTGCTCAAGAAGACCTCGGCCTTCACCGCGCGGGCATGCTGGAGGCTTTCTTCGAGGTGTGGGATTGCGTCGGCGTACCTGTGGTGCTGCAGCAACGCACCACCAAGATTCAGCGACGCAAATGCAAGGCCCCATTGATCGTCCAGCTGCCGGAATGTATTTACCGCCTGTGCAAGCAGATCCTCGCCGCCGTTCGGGTCCCAGACGGCCTGGATGACACCGAGTGGGACCATGGCTGTTGCCTTGTGCCGGACGTCACCAAGCTGGGTGTAGAGCTCGATTGCTGTTTTCAAGGCGGGCGCGGCTCGTTGGTAATCGCCCTGCCCGAAGGCGAGCATGCCGAGCCCAAGCTGCGCGTGGGCACGCTCGGCAGCGCTGAGGGCTTCATCGAGGAGTGCCTGCTGCACCAGTTCAACGCTTTCGGTGAGAAGCCCGGCGATCCACAGGGATCGGATTGCCGGGCTGATCGCCGACAGAAACGGCCACATGGCGACTGCCATGCCAGCGATGCGACCGCCCTCCTTCATTTCCAGTGACCAGCGCAGTGCGGCGCGGATATTTGGCAGGTCGGCATGGTACTGCTCGATCACGGGACCTGGATCACGCCGCAGCTTGGGCTCGGCCGCGATGATGACGCCCAGGTAGTAGTCGGCGTGCGCGCGCCTGAGTCGCTCGGTCTCTGCCAAGGCATCCAACTGTTCCAGCGCGAAGTCGCGGAGGACCTGCAGCATGGTGAAGCGCGGCTGTCCGTGGAGCGGGTCCTCAGTACGAACGAGACTCTTGTCCACTAGTGAGGCGATGCCGTCCAGGACCATCGGCACGGCATCGTCGCCGCACACAGCCTCTGCTGCCTCCAACGAAAAACCCGCGGCAAACACACCCAAGCGGGCGAACAACCGACGATCGGACTCGTCCAGGAGATCGTGGCTCCAGGCGATGGTGGCGCGTAAGGTCTGCTGCCGCGGCGGTACATCACGCGGCCCGCCGGTGAGGAAGCTCAGACTGCGGTCGAGGCGGCGGAGGAGTTCCGCCGGACCGACCACTTTCGCCCGCGACGCAGCCAGCTCGATGGCAAGCGGGATTCCGTCGAGCCGACGGCAGATTTCGGCAATGGTTTCTAGCTGGTCATGATCGAGATCGAGGTCGCTACCGGCTGCGTGGGCACGATCGATGAAGAGCGCAGTGGCCTCGGAGCCTTGCAGCGCTTGATCGTCGTCGGCGGCTTCGGGGACTTGCAGCGGCGGAACCTCGACGACGCGTTCACCGGAAAGACGCAACCGCTCCCGGCTGGTGACAAGCAACAGAACCTGCTCCGCCTGGCTGATGATCCGTCCGAGCACATCGGCCGCGGTCACCACGTGCTCGAAGTTGTCGATGATCAACAACATCTTGCGGGTACTGAGGTAGTTGATCATCGCGTCCTGTAGCGGCTGGCCCGGCGACTCGGGAATGCCAAGAACTGAGGCGATCGAGGAGGCCACCAGATCCGCCGAGGACACCCCCTCGAGCGCGACCATCACCACACCATCGAACCTGCTCACCAATCCCGAGCCGACCTCGAGCGCTAACCGCGTTTTGCCGATTCCACCTGGGCCAAGGAGAGTGACCAGGCGCGCCTCTCCCCCGGTCAGCAGGTCCCGGACAACCGACTTTTCGCGTTCCCGCCCGAAAAAGCGAGACGCCGGGCTCGGCAGCGGGCGAGTCGGCCGCCGCTGCCCAATCTCCTTCGGCTCATCCCCAAGATCAAACCGTTCGCTGAGCAGCACTGCAAGATCATCCGCGATCAGCGTGCTGAGCTCCTCACTAGTGGCGAAACCGCGATACGACAATCCGTCCGACTGGATGCGGCCGAGCATTTCCTTGAGCCGGGGATCACGGTCCGGGGCAGGGGACTGCACGTAGACAAGCTTCGGCATCCCGCCGGTCAACGGTCAGTACCGCGATGAACAGGATCGCCGCGATGATCCGCGAAGCGTCAGACATCGCCCAGCTGCCCGCCTTCACGCTCGAGCACCTGCAGCTGGCGAACCCGCAGTTGATCAACCTCCAATTCACCGATGCGCAGCCGGCGTACGGCTGCATCGCCGATCCTCAGCCGCCCGACTGCCAGGGCGCCGATCGCGACCGCGCCCATTGCCACCGCTCCGGCGGCGGCGGCGATGACGGCAGTGAACGCGACCGATGACGCGCCGGTGGAGCTGGCGCCGGTTGCCTTGGCGGCGATTGCATCTGCTCGCTTTGTTCCCATGATCATTCCGCTCCTTCGTAGAAACCGGATTGACGTGCTATCGACGCTACTGGCCATGGCATGGCTCCAGACGACGGTCGAATGGTCTCGCCGGCATTGCCCGACATTTGCGCCGCGGCGGGCCAGCGAGCCGGCGCATTACTACCCGGTGCGGCTCCGGGCGGGGGCCCTGTGATCACGCGTCCGTCGGGGCGTGACGTCAGATGCCCGCGGCGTTGGACCAGTGTCCATCTGGCCAGTTCGCCGGACGCCTTGCCAGGGGAGTCGCAACCCGTACAGTGCTGTAGCCGTTGACTGGACGACTATCAGGTACATCAGCTGGCGATAAAAGATTTGTTGCAGCGGAAGGCTCCACAAAGGCCGCAACCGCTCGCCGTCCAGCCGAAATGCGTATCCGGCGGCGAGCAGTTGCAAGATCATGAATCCCAGCCACACGTATAGCAGTGTCGGCGACCTCGTCACCACCACCGAGTACAGGGTCGCGATGTCAATCAGTGGTGCAAGCAGCGGAAGCACCACATGAAAGGCCAGCAGGTACGGCAAACCGCGGCGCCCGAGCTTGCCCGCAGCCCCCGATTCGTACACAGCGCTCCGGTGCTTCCAAATCGCCTGCATCGTGCCGTAGCACCAGCGGTACCGTTGCCGCCACAGCTGTCTGATCGTCCCCGGCGCCTCGGTCCAGGCGCAGGCATCCGGAACGTAGATCACCCGCCAGCCCGCTCGACAGATGGCCATTGTCAAGTCGGTGTCTTCGGCCAGCGTTTCGGCGCTGACACCGCCAACCGCCTCGAGGGCCTCGCGCCTGAAGGCCCCGATCGCCCCCGGCACGGTCGGCATGCACTGCAAGATGTCGTACATACGGCGGTCGAGGTTGAAGCCAACGACGTACTCGATGTGCTGCCAGTGACCTAGGAGCCCCCGTCGGTTACCGACCTTCGTGTTGCCGGAAACCGCTCCGATCATTGACCTCCTGGCCGTCGCGAATGGGACGACTAGGGCCCGAAGCGCGCCAGGCTCGAAGACGGTGTCTGCGTCAACCAGAACCACGATGTCGTGCCGGGCAAGCTGGATGCCAGCGTTCAACGCCGCTGGCTTGCCGGCGTTCGTCTGCCGGATGAGTCGTACCTGGGGAAGGCCAAGTTTCGCGACGATCTCGGCGGTCCGGTCGGTCGAGCCGTCGTCCACGACGACGATGTCGAGATCTGGATAGCCACTCGCAACCAGAGACCGCACTGTTTTGGCAATGCCCAATTCCTCGTTGTAGGCCGGTACCACTACCGATACGTCCGGCCAGTATTTGGGGCGGCGCGCCACAGCAACCAAAGGGGCCCGATGGTGTCGGTGTGCCAGCAAAACGAGCAGCAGCGTACGCACTAGAGCGAGTACTACCAGGACGACGAAGGCTACTTTGAGCACATTGACGAGAAGTTCAGACCCGCGGACGATCCCGCTCACTAGCTGGCCACGGAGCCGTTGCTCGGCCGTCGCGGCATGCCATGCCGAGGTCAGCCCGGCCGCCGATGTGACGGTGTCGAAGGTATAGCCCTGACCCTGAAGCTCAATGATCATAAGGTTGACAGCTGCTACTGTCTGCGAGCGGTCGCCACCACCGTCGTGCAGCATTACCACCGCGCCCTTGCCATCGCGCGGCAGTCCCGCCCGCACGATGGCATCAACTCCTTGCCTCTGCCAATCCC
>Ga0081455_10004327_pt1 | contig 15987 bp, 6 predicted proteins | sample TabmetS3T2R1_FD_70207 | JGI IMG/M metagenome (GOLD analysis project Ga0081455, IMG submission 70207) | Tabebuia heterophylla rhizosphere microbial communities from the University of Puerto Rico - S3T2R1 | ecosystem: Host-associated > Plants > Roots > Rhizosphere ... | reverse complement strand
TCCTTCGGCGAAGTGACCCAGAAATTCATCAATCGGTCAGGCTCCGGGAAGGGCAAAGGGCGCAACAGCACGGCATTGACCACGCTGAAAATCGCGGTATTGGCGCCGATCCCCAACGCAAGCGTCAAGACGATCACGGCAGTAAAACCGGGTTTCTTCAACAACATTCGCGCGCCGTAGCGCAGGTCTTGCCACAGGTCTGCAATCATAGTTGTCCTCCGATTGGTTCCCAGCACGACGGGTTCTTGAGGGACTTGCCGCTCGACGCGCCGCAGTTCTCGCTGAAGCATTTCACTGCCGCTCAACTCAGCCAGTGTTCGCTGGTAGGCTTCGAACTCACTCACGCCGCTCGCCAGCAACTCTGCGTAGCAGTCCTCCAAGTACTGTGCGAGTTCTTCAACGATGGCGGCCTCATGGGTCGGCGCAAGCTGTAAGCCAGCCAACCTCCGTCTGATCTCTGCTTTCCAATCAGGCACGTTTGCCTCTCCTTCTCCGGTTCACGGCTTGATTCAGGCGCGGCTCACTCACTACGCAACGCGACCAGCGGGTCTACGCGCGTCGCGCGCCGCGCCGGAATCCAGCACGCCAGCAGCGCGACGAGCGTCAGCGACAACGCGATCACAACGAACGTCGACGGGTCAGTCGCGCTCACTCCGAAGAGCAGTGTCTTCAGCAAGCGCGTGAGCGCCAACGCGCCCCCCAGCCCGAGCAGCGCTCCGGCGCCCGCCAGTTTCATCCCCTGCCCGATCACCAGCTTCAGCACGTCTCCCGATTGCGCGCCAAAAGCCATCCGGATGCCGAATTCGCTCTTGCGGCTGACAACATTGAGCGACATCACGCCGTATATGCCGATCAGCGCCAGCAACAACGCCGTCGTGGCAAACCCGGCGAGCAGCAAATTGGTTAAGCGTTTGGTCGCCAGTGTACTGGCGATTGACTGGTCAATGGTTCGGACGTCAAAGAAAGGCAGTTCCGGGTCCAGGCTCGCCAACTGTTGACGGATTGCAGGAATCAGCGCGCCAGGGTCGTTTTGGCTGCGCACGACGAGCGACATATTCCGACTCACCCGCTGCGAGGCCGGAAAATACACGTAGGGTTTGGTGTCTTCATCCAGCTTGCGATTTTTAACGCTCGGCACAACCCCGACAATCGTCATCCAATTGCCGCCGCCAATGCGAATCCGTTTCCCTGTCGGGTCTCCCTGCGGCCAGTACATGCGGGCCAGCTTCTCGTCCACTATGGCGACCGGCGGCGAGGTATCCGTATCGGAGGACTGGAACGACCGGCCTGTCTTAACCGGCATGCCCATTGCGGTGAAATAGCCCGGTGTGACACTGCGCAACCAGGCGTCTTTCGCTACGTCACCGGCGCCAGGTTCATGACCTTCGACGGTGAAGGGGCCGCCCACTCCGTTGCCGCTAAAGGGCGCCACCCGAGTCAGTTCGGCCGCTTGCACGCCCGGCAAGCTCCGCACCCGGTCGAGCAATTGTTCATAGAAGCCACTGACCTGCGCTTTAGTGGCGTAACTATTTTCAGGCAATGACACATGCCCCATCAGCGTATTCTCCGGCCGGAAGCCCGGATTGACCGCGAGCAGGTTCCGGAAGCTTTGCAACAACAACGCCGCGCCGATCAGTAACACCATCGAGAGCGCCAATTGCGAAACGACGAACGCGTTATTCAACCGCCGATTGGCGCCGGACGCCGAACCGCGCGCGCCCTCCTTGATCGCTTCCTGCAAGTTTGCGCGCGCGCCGCGCCAGGCCGGGGCCAGGCCACACAGCAGGCCGGTCAGCAGTGTTACGATCACTGTGAAAAGCAGCGCGGTCGGATCGAGTTTCGCCGACTCCAGACGGGGAATGTTGGCCGCGGCCACACTCTTCAGCGCGTCTATGCTCCAGGCCGCCAGCAACAGCCCGCCGACTGCGCCCGCGCCTGCCAACATCAAGCTCTCGGTCAACAATTGCCGCGCGATCCGCCACCCGCTTGCGCCCAGGCATTGGCGCACCGCCAGCTCGCGGCTGCGTGAGGCCGCCCTGGCCAGCAGCAGGTTGGCGAGATTGGCGCAGGCAATTAGTAAGACCGCCGCGACGGCGCCGAGCAACACCATCAAGGGCGTCCGTACTTCACCGACGATGCGCCGTTCGAGCGGCGTCATCACCGTGGTCGTATCCGCGCTAAAGGTTTTGTTGAACTGCCTGGCAAAGTCAGGCAATAGCGCCGTAATCTCGCGCTTCGCATCAGCCAGGGAGACGCCCGGTTTCAGCCGGCCGACCGCCAAAAGATTATTGTGGCTTGTATCCTGCGGATTCAGCCCTTCGGGAACCCAAAGCTGCATGTGATCAGACATATTGGATCGCTCCGCAGGGTGGGGAAAATCGAATCCCGGCGGCATGATCCCCACCACCGTCGTCGGGACGTTGTCGAGCTTTATGGATTTCCCCAGTATGTTCAGATCGCCGCCAAACCGCCGGCGCCACAAGCCATAACTCAGGATGACGACATGATTGGCGCCAGGCGTATCCTCTTGCGGCAGGAAGCTTCGCCCATGCAGCGGCGACTGCCCCAGCACATCGAAGTAATTGAATGTCACCGCCGCGCCCGCCAAAACTTCCGGGTCGCCCGCGCCCGTCAGAGCAAACTCCGCGCCCTCGTAAGCCGCCATCTTTTCGAACAGGCGACTTCTGTCACGGTAAAACGCGAAGTGCGCATTGTTTAAATTCAGCTCCGCCAGCCCCTGCGCAGGCGCCGAATGATTGAACGTCATCAACCGCTCCGGCTCCGGCAGTGGCAAGGGGCGCAGCAACACTGTATTGACCAAACTGAAAATCGCCGTGTTGGCGCCAATGCCAAGCGCCAGGGTCGCGACCGCCATCAACGTGAAGCCGGGCTGCTTCATCAACATCCGCGCGCCAAAGCGCAAGTCCTGCCACAGGTCGGCAATCATATTTGTCCTCCGATTGGCTCCGAGCGCGACGGATTCATGAGGGACTTGTCGCTCCACGCGCCGCAGTTCCCGCTGAAGCGTTTCACTGTCGCTCAACTCCGCCAGAGTTCGTTGATAGGCTTCGGACTCACTCACTCCACTCGCCCGCAACTCCTCATAGCAATCGTCGAGGTACTGAGATAGCTCTTCGATGACGGCGTTCTCGCGTGTCGGCGAAAGGCGCGATTTCGACAGTCGTTGTCTGATTTCTTGTTTCCACTTCGGCATAGTTCTCCTAGAGTCGGAATGTCGCATGCTCTGGCGTTCCTCCGACTTCCGACTTCCAGTTACTCACTTCGCAAAGTAATCATCGGATCAACCTTCGTCGCCCGCCGCGCCGGCAGGTAACACGCCAGCAACGCCACGCCGACCAGCGACAATGCGACACCGACAAACGTCGCCGGGTCGCGCGCGCTAACCTCGAAGAGCAAGCGCTCCATGACGTCGGTCAACCACAAAGCTGTTAGCAACCCGGCCCCCACACCGATCACCGCCAGCTTCAACCCCTGGCCGATGATGAGCCGCAGCACGTCTGAGCTTCGTGCGCCGAGCGCGATGCGGATGCCGATCTCCCGCCTCCGTTGCGCGACCGCGTAGTAGATCACGCCAAAAATGCCGACGCCTGATAGCGTCAGCGCCACCGCCGCGAAGAGAGCCAGCAGCCACGTGTTCAAGCGCCGCTGCGCGCTCAACTCTCCCATCCGGCTCTCGACGGTGGTCACGCTTGAGACCGCCGCAGTTTGGTCAACCGACCTGATGGCTTGGCGGACCGCCGTGGCGAGCGGCCCCGGGTCAGAACCTGCGCGCACCACCACGTCCATCGTCTCCATCTGCTCGAGCAAAAAGCATTCTGAGACGGGTTGTTTCTCCAGCCCCTGGCGGCGCATGTCTCCGACCACGCCCACCACCGTATACCAGTTCTCTCTAGATTGCGGACCGCCCTTCTTGAATCGCTTGCCGATTGGATCCAGGCCGGGGAAGAAATTACGCGCCAGCGTCTCATTGATAATGGCCGCCTTCGGGCCGCGGCCATCTTGCTCGGTGAAGAGACGCCCTCGTAACAGAGGCGCCCCTATCGCTTGAAAAAAACCGGGGCCAATGTATTCGAAGGTGAGCGGGCCGCCCCCCGGTCCGCCTGGCGCCGTTGATTGGCCCTCGGCGGTGATCATCAGGTCGGGGTTTCTTTTGAAGAAAAAGTCGCGGACGGCGCCGACAGCCTGAACTCCAGGGAGCTTGGCGATGCGCTCGCAGACCTGCTGAAAAAAGATCTCCGTCTGGGCTGAAGTCCGGGTTCGTGATTCAGGGAGTGAGACGCGCGCCAGCAACACGCCTTCCGGTTTGAAGCCCGGGTTCACCGACTGCAAGCGTAGGAAGCTGCGGACGAGCAATCCCGCGCCAGTGAGCAGGACCACGGTCAGCGCGCACTCCCCGACCACCAACAGACTCCGTGTCTGCCGCAGTCGCAGCCCGCCGGATGCGCCGCCGCCGCCCACTTTCAGCGCTTCGTTCGGATCGCTTTGTGACACCTTCATGGCCGGGGCCAGGCCGAACAGGACGCCAGAGAGCAAAGACACCCCGGTGGTGAAGAGTAACACTCCATGATCAATGCTGATCTCATCCAGCCGGGGAATGTCCGGCGGCGCCAAGGCGACCAAGGCCCGGACCACCGCCGCGGCCAACCCTAAACCTAGCGAACCCGACACCGCCGCAAGCAGCAGGCTTTCGGCGCACAGTTGTCTCATGATTCGCGCGCGGCCGGCTCCCAACGCCGCGCGGATGGCAAATTCGCGCTGCCGCGTTGCGCCGCGGGCCAGCAGCAGATTGGCGACATTGGCGCAGGCGATGAGCAGGACGAACGTCACGGCGCCCAATAAGACCCAGAGCGCCAGTCGCAGATTCTTCCCCGTGACCTGATCCAGCAAAGGCACAACGTTGACGCCGAAGCCGGCAAAGTCGGGGTCTGTGACCGGGTAAGCCTGCGCGAGACGCTCCCCCGTGGCGGTCATCTCCGCTTGCGCTTGAGCAAAGGTCGCCTCCGGTTTGAGCCGCCCGACCACGCGCCATTCATCATTGAATCGGTTCTTCCGCCCCGTCAGGCTTGCGGGCAGCCAGAATGGAGTGTCTTTGGTCGGAAAATAAAAGCCCTGCGGCATCACTCCAATCACGCGCCAGTTACTACCCTCAATCTCCAGCGCCTTGCCGATCACGTCCGGCGCCCCGCCAAACCGGCGCAGCCAAAATCCGTAGCTCAACACCACGACCCGGGCGCCTTGCTCCTCTTCGTCAGCTGAGAAGGCGCGCCCCAACATCGGCTTGACTCCCAAGAGCGGGAATAAGTTGGCTGAGACATCTTCCGCCATCACCCGCTCCGGCTCATCCGCGCCAGTTAAAATCAGCGGGGCGCCACGGCTGCAAATCGCCATGTCGGCAAAGGCTCGGCTCTGGCTGCGCCAGTCCGCGAAGTTGGGATATGAAGTCCCTTCTTCGTGAACCCCGTGCTTGGGGTCGTCTGTCCATAACATGGCCAGGCGGCCCGGTTCGTGGTACGGCAGCGGTCGAAGCAGTACGCCATTGACGACGCTGAAGATGGCCGTGTTGGCGCCGATGCCGAGCGCCAACGTCAGGAGAGCAATTAAAGTGAAGCCGGGATGCTTCATCAACATCCGCGCGCCGAAGCGCAAGTCCTGCCACAGATCCGCAATCATATTTGTCCTCCGATTGGTTCCTAGCACGACAGGTTCTTGAGGGACTTGTCGCTCCACGCGCCGCAGTTCCCGGGCCAGCAATTCACTGCCGCTCAATTCCGCGAGCGCTTGCTCATACGCCTCCGCTTCACTGGCGCCGCCCGCCAGTAACTCGGCGTAGTAGTCTTCGAGGTATTGCGCCAATTCCGCGACAATGGCGGCCTCGCGCGTCGGCGCAAGATGCAAGCCTGCTAGCCGAAGTCTGATCTCTGATTCCCATTGCGGCTTCATATCTGACGTGGCCTCCCTGGTTTTCGCCGTCATTCACCGCGCAAGGCAATCAGCGGATCAACCTTCGTCGCGCGCCGCGCCGGTACGCCGCAGGCGGCGAGCGCGACCAGCGCCAGCAAAATCGCCACTGCGGCTAAAGTGAACGGATCTTTCGCGCTGACGCCGTGGAGCAGGTTCCCCAGAAAGCGCGTCAAAGCCAGTGAGCCTGCCACGCCGAGCGCTATTCCGATCAGCGTGGAAACGATCCCCTCTTTCAGCGCCAGCCGAAAGATGTCGCCCGGTAGCGCGCCGAGCGCCACGCGAACGCCGATTTCATGCGTTCGCTGGCTGACCAGATAACTCGTGACGCCGAACACGCCCAGCGCGGCTATCGCCAGGGCGATGAGGCTGAACGCGCTGAGTACGCTGGCGGTCAAGCGTTGTCGCCACAGTGAGTCGCCTAAGCGCTCCTCCATCGTGGCGATGTCCCCCAGCGCCAGTTCGGCGTCGATCGTTGCGATCTGTTTGCGGACCGCGGCCAGGGCGGCCTGTGGTTCACTGGTGGTATGCGCAATCAGGTAGAGGTTCCGCCAGACCAACTCTCCGCCGTCCTGTTGGGAAATCGGAACCCAGGCGGCGGCGTTCGGCGAACTATCCAGGCGGTTGAGCAATATGTCGCCGACGACTCCAATAATGGTTCGTGGCGCCGCAGTCGGCAATAATTGCGCGTGCCCGATCCACAAGGGCTTGCCGATCGGGTCTTCATCCGGAAAATGGCGCTTCGCCAACGCTTCATTGATTATCACGACAGGGACTGACGCTGCCGAATCGGCGGGCGAGAATAGCCGTCCGGCTTTCAGTGAAATCCCGAGAGCTTCCAAATATCCCGTCGTGGCGACGGTATAACTGACGTGCGGTAAATCGGCCGGATTCCCCTGGGGCCGCTCCCGGCTGACAGCCTGGCCCCAGCCTACGGCGGGCGAAAATGGCAGGTAATGAACTCCCCCCGCGGCCTTAATCCCCGGAACGCGCCGCAGTTCTTCGCCCATGCGTTCGGCCAGTTGCGCGACGGCTGCGGCGTCTTTGTAACGGAGAAGCGGCGCGAAATATGACAGCGTCAGACGATGGTCAACCTGAAAGCCAGGATCGACGCGGCTTAATCGCGCGAAACTATTCACGAGCAATGCGGCTGCGCTGAGCGGCAACACTGCCAGGGAGAGCTGGGCGATCACAAACGCGACGCGCAAACGACGGCTGAGGCCGGCGCCGGTCGCACGGGCTGCGCCCAGCGCGCTTATCACATCGAAGCGCGCCGCTTTGAACGCAGGCGCCAGGCCAGCCAATAACGCAGTCAGCGCCGTGGCGCCGAATGAGACCAGTAATACTACGCCGTCCGTCTTGACCTTCAGCCATGGGATTTGAGCCGGGGGAACCAGCCAGAGCAGCAGTTTGACGCCAATTGGCGCGAGGCAGATTCCCAAAACGCCAGCCACTGCGACTAACATCAGACTTTCGGTCGCCGTCTGGCTAAGCAAACGCCGCGCTGAGGCTCCTAGCGCCGAACGCACGGCCAGTTCCTTGCGGCGCGCTTCCATGCGCACAAGTTGCAAGTTCGCAATGTTGACGCAGGCCAGCAGCAAGACGAATCCGAGCGCGCCGATCAGTATCAGCAGCGGTGTACGAAAGCCGCCGGCCACGCTTTCACGCATCGGCTCCAGTTGTACGCCGAAACCTTTATCTTCGGGGTATTGACTGGCCAGTCGTCCAGCGATCACATCCATATCGGCCTGCGCGGCGCTCAGACTCACGCCGGGTTTGAGCATCGCCGCCGCGGCGTATCCGCGGCCAGATCGGTACGTGTCCTTTTCAATATCATGCCAGAAATTAGGAACCCAGATATCGGTCTGGCTCTGCACGGGGAAGGAAAAACCGGGCGGCGCCACTCCGAGGACGGTGAATGACCTGAGGTTTAGCGTGATCGTTCGCCCGGGCAAATTCGGATCGCCGCCGAAGCGCCGGCGCCACAGCCCATAGCTAAGGATGGCGTTCCTTCCATTGCCCTTGTAATCCTCCGGGCTGACAAAACGCCCGGCCGCCGGAACAAGATGGAGCGCCGAAAACAGATTTTCAGTGACGATTGTCAATCGCACTCTCTCCGGCTCTCCGGCGCCAGGACCCGAGAGGTTGAAGTTGAGCTGCGACCAGAAAACCATTTCAGAAAAGGACTGATTTTGTCTTCGCCAATCCAGGAAGTTGGGAATCGAGACCGCAGCTGAGCGCAATCCCTTCGCCTCATTCTTCTCTGATAGAAAGACCCAACGGTCCGTATCGATATGTGAATATGGCTGCAGCAGCGCAGCGTTGATGACGCTGAACACGGCCGTGTTCGCGCCTATACCCAGCGCCAGCGTCATCACCGCGATCAATGTGAAAACGGGCGCCTTCCGCAACATCCGCGCGCCGTAGCGCAGGTCTTGCCACAGGTCTGCAATCATATTTTTCCTCCGATTCGTTCCCGGCGCGATGGGTTCTTGAGGGACTTGCCGCTCCGCGCGCCGCAGTTCTCGCTGAAGCGTTTCACTGCCGCTCAACTCCGCCAGCGTTCGCCGATAGGCTTCGGACTCACTCACGCCGCTCGCCAGCAACTCGTCATAGCAATCGTCGAGGTACTGAGACAGCTCTTCGATGACGGCGTTCTCGCGTGTCGGCGAAAGGCGTGATTTCGACAGCCGTCGTCTGATTTCTCGTTTCCACTCCGGCATAGTTCTTCGAGAGTCGGGACGCCGTAGGCTCTGGCGTTTCTCCGACTTCTGGCTTCCAGTTACTCACTTCGCAAAGCGACCATCGGATCAACCTTCGTCGCCCGCCGCGCCGGAAGCCAGCAGGCCACAAAGGCGACGACGGTTAGCAACAACACGATTACGCCGAAAGTCAGCGGATCGGCCGCGCTCACGCCGAACAACAGCGTCCTCAGCATGCGGGTCAACGCCAGCGCGCCTCCCAACCCGATCGCCGCGCCGATCAGCGTCAGCGTCATTCCCTGTTTCACCACCAGCCTGAGCGTATCGTTTGTTTGCGCGCCCAACGCCATTCGGATGCCGATTTCGCGCGTCCGCTGCGTGACGGAATAAGAGATCACGCCGTACAATCCGACGGCGGTCAGGAGCAACGCCACGCCGGCGAAGAGCAGCAACAAGAGCGCGTTGAAGCGCGGATGCGCCACCGCCCCGCTGGCATACTGATCGAGCGTCTTGACCTCGAAGACGGGCAGTTCCTTGTCCAGCGCCTGAACTTCGGCCCGCGCGGCGCCGGTCAGACTGCGCGGGTCGGCGTCCGTTCGCAGCGCGATCCACATCCCGGTGGAGATGGGGAATTGCGGGTACGGCATGTAAACTTCGGGCGGAACATCCTCCGTCAAGCTGCGGTACCTGACGTCGCTGACAACGCCTATGATTTCGCGCATCGGGGCGTCGCCGGGCGTCGCCGTGATCCCCGGGCGGACGCGTTTGCCGATCGGGTCTTCGTTCGGAAAGAAGCGCCGCGCGAGCGTCTCATTGATAATCGCAACGGGCCGCACATTCAGATCGTCTCGCGCGGTGAAGTCGCGCCCTTTGACCAGACGAATGCCCAGTGTGCGGAAGTAATCCGGCAGGACGCTCTGGCAATCAACATTTGGGCGGTCGCCGGACGCGACGGGCCGCCCTTCAATGTCAAGATCGGTTCCGATGTGGCTTCTACTGAAGGGCAGCGCGAAAGTGACGCTTGCGCTCCGCGCCCCGGGCAGATTCTGTAAGCGCGCTTGCAATCGCTCGAAGAAGGCGACGGCTTGCGGGTCGGAGTATTTGTTGTCCGGCAGACTGAGCCGAAACGTGAGCGCTTGCCGAGGATCAAAACCTGTATTGACTTGCAACAAGCGCCAGAAGCTGTTGAGCAGCAACCCCGCGCCGACCATCAATACAAGGGCGATGGCGACCTCGGCGATCATCAATGCGCCGCGCAGCCTTGCGCCGCGCGCGCCCTCGCCGCCGTGGCCGCCTTCCTTGAGCGTTTCCGTCAATTCCGTTTTGGCGGCTTGCAGCGCCGGAGCCAGCCCGAAGATCACCCCGGTCAGGAGCGAGACGAGCAAGGTGAAACCGAAGACGCGACCGTCCAGGCGGATTTCCTGCAAGCGCGGAATGTTTTCCGGGCTGAGCGATAGCAGCGACTCCATGCAACCCCACGACAACAACCAGCCACACACACCCCCGGCCAGAGCAAGCAGGACGCTCTCCGTCATCAATTGCCGGACGATGCGCCCGCGACTGGCCCCCATCGCGGCGCGCAGCGCGATTTCACGCCGCCGCGCCGTCGCGCGCGCCAGGAGCAAGTTGGCGACATTGGCGCACGCAATTAACAGGACGAGCCCGACGGCGCCGAAGATTATCAGCAACGGCCTCCGCACATCGCCCACTAACTGTTCGAGCGCGGGTACAAGACGCGCTCCCTGATGAGCGTTGTCATCTGGATATTGCATCTCCAGGCGGCGCGCAATGCCGTCCATCTCCGCCTGCGCCCGGGTTATGTTCACCCCGGGTTTGAGCCGCCCGATCACGCTGAGATAGTTCAACCCGCGCTGCGCCGTCATCGGATTGGCGCCGGTCGCGTCGTGCGCGATCGTCGTCCACAAGTCAGCCGACTCCACCTCTATTGGAAACTGAAACCCGGCAGGCGCCACGCCGACGACGGTGAGGCTGCGATCGTCGAGTGTGATGTTTCGCCCGATCACCTGCGGGTCGGAGTTGAAGCGGCGGCGCCACAAACCGTGACTGAGGATCACAACAGACGCGCCGGCGTTATCCTCTTCCGTGCGGAAGCTTCGTCCCAGAGTGGGCGGCGCCCCGAGCAACGTGAACAACTCCGCCGAGGCGACGGCGCCATTCACGCGCAAAGGCTCGCCGGCGCCCGTGAGGGTGAAGCTGCGGCTGCGGAAAGCCGCCAACCGCTCAAAACTCCCGCTCTGCGCGCGCCAGTCCACAAAGTTCGGATAGGAAACGCTACTGAGGCTTCCGTCTTTGTGGCCATCTACCCTCCCCAGCATCATCAATCGTTCCGCTTCCTGAAATGGCAGCGGGCGCAGCAACACTGTATTGACCACGCTGAATATCGCCGTGTTCGCGCCGACGCCCAGCGCCAGCGTCAGCGTCGCAATTAACGTGAAGCCAGGTTGCTTCAATAACATTCGCGCGCCGTAGCGCAGGTCTTGCCACAGGTCTGCGATCATCTTTGTCCTCCGATTAGTTCCGAGTACGAAGGGTTCTTGAGGGACTTGTCGCTCCGCGCGCCGCAGTTCATGCGCAAACAACTCACTGCCGCTCAACTCGGTCAGTGTTTGGCGACAGGCTTCCGCTTCCGTCGCGCCACCGGCCAGCAAATCTGTGTAGTAGTCTTCGAGATATTGCGCCAACTCCTCGACAATGGCGGCTTCGCGCGTCGGCGCAAGGCGCAAGCCTGCGAGCCGTGTTCTGATCTCTGATTCCCACTGCGGCTTCATATCTGACGTGGCCTCCCCGCTTTTCGCCGTCATTCACTGCGCAAGGCGATCAACGGATCGACCTTCGTCGCCCGCCGCGCCGGAATCCAACACGCCAGCAAGGCGGTCAGCGTGAGCAGCAACGCCACACCGGCAAACGTCAGCGGGTCGGTCGCGCTCACGCCATAGAGCAGCCGTTGCATCACGCGGGTCAGGGCGAAGGAAACAAGCAACCCGGCGCCTATGCCTGTGAGCGTCAAACGCAGCCCCTGGTTGAGGATCAGCCGAAGCACGCGGCGCGGCTGCGCGCCGAGCGCTAGACGCACGCCGATTTCATGCGTACGCTGACCGACGGTGTTGCTCATCACGCCGTAAACGCCCACCACCGCCAGCGCCAGCGCCAGCCCCGCGAAGAGCGCAAACAGCGCCAGCGAAAATCGGTCCCCGGCGATGGAACCGGCGACGATTTGTTCCATCGTGCGGGCGTTGTAGACCGGCTGATTCGCATTGAGCGCCTGCGCCTGCCCCCGCACAGCCGCGACTACGCCGAGCGGGTCGCCCGTCGTGCGCACAAGCAGGTTGAGGCGACCGGCCGCCCTGGGCAATTTCTGCGGCGGAATTTGCGCAAGCGGCAGGTAAATCTGGTTCTCAACGGGCGACTCGCCCGCCAGCCCATAGTGTTTGACGTGGCCGACGACGCCGACGATCTCAGGATGTTCTACATCGAGATCCGTCAGGCGTTGGCCGATGGGGTCTGCGTGCGGGAAATATTTGCGCGCCAGCGTCTCGTCAATGACGGCCACGGGCGCGCTGTCGGCGCGATCCTGCGGCGTGAAATAGCGCCCGCGCAGCAACCGAATGCCCATCGTCTGCAAATAATCGGGACTGGTCAGATAGACGACCGCCACCTTCGCCGCACGCGGGTCGGTCGTGTTGTCGCCGGCCAGAAAGAAGGAATCTTCTACTGCGCCCGCGAACGGCAGGCCGTTGGAAATGGCCGCCGCCTGCACTCCCGGTAGCCGGCGCAGCCTGTCTTCGAGTTGATCGAGAAAGACGCGCGCTTTCACGGCTTCGTCAGGCGCGACCGTCAGCGCGAAGTTCATCGTCAACAACTGTTTGGCCGTGAAGCCGGTTTCGACTTGCTGCAAGCTCCGGAAGCTGCGGATCATCAGCCCCGCGCCGGCCAGCAGCACGAGCGCCAGCGCGATTTCGGCGACGACCAGCAGGCTGCGCGCGCGCGCGCGCGCGCCGGTCGAACCGCGCCCGCCTTCTTTCAGTATTTCATTCAGATCGAGCCGCGCGGCTTGCCAGGCGGGCGCGAGGCCGAAGAGCAAGCCCGTCAGCACGCTGAGCGCCAGCGTGAAACCAAGAACGCGCCAGTCCACTCCGGCCTCCGCCAGACGCGGGATGCCTTCCGGGACAAAAGCGATCAGGGCCCCCGTCCCCCAGACTGCCAGCAGCGCGCCGAGCGCCCCGCCGCTGACGCTGAGCAACACGCCTTCAGTCAGCATCTGCCGGGCGATGCGCCCGCGCGCCGCCCCCAGCGCCGAGCGCAAAGCAAGCTCCTTGCGCCGCGCCGCCGCCTTACTGAGCGACAGATTTGCGACGTTCGCGCATGCGATCAACAGCACGAAGCCGACCGCGCCCAGCAGGATGTAAAGCATGGGGCGCACATCTTGCACCGTGTTGTCGTAAAGCAGTTCCATATAGGTGTGGCGATCCTTATTGGAATCGGGGAACTGCGCGCCGAGCGCGGCCATAATCGCGTCCAGGTCCGCGCGCGCCTGCGTTACGCTCACGTTCGGTTTCAACCTGCCCACGGCGAAAATGCCGGGGTGTTCGCCGCGCTCCTTGTAACGGTCGGCGTACAGACCGAGCGGGACGAAGACATCAGCCCCAGAGCCGAACTGGAAATCGGCGGCGGCGACGCCAATCACGGTGAAGCTGCGGTTGTTGAGCGTTATCTGGCCGCCGATGAGCTTTTCGTCGCCGCCGAAACGCCGCTGCCAGTAAGCGTTACTGAGGATGGCGGTCGGCGCCGCGTCGGGCGCGTCGTCTGCGGCGGTGAAATCGCGTCCGCGCGCCGGGGGTTTGCCAAACGTCTCAAAGAATTCCGCCGTGACCATCCGCCCGCTGAGCCGTTCCGCCGCGCCCGCCCCGGTCAGGTTGAAGCTGTCGCGCCGGTAGGCGGCGCCTTTCTCGAAGACGTTGTTGCGCGCGCGCAGGTCGACGAAGTTCAGATACGCCAGCGAGGCTCTCATGCCGCCGGCTTGTTCCCAGAAGATCACCAGCCGGTCAGGCTCCCGGTACGGCAGCGGCCTGAGCAACACGGCGTTGACGACGCTGAAAAGCGCCGTATTAGCGCCTATGCCGAGCGCCAGAGTGATGACGGCGATCAACGTGAAGCCGGGATTTTTGAATAGCATTCGCGCGCCGTAACGCAGGTCTTGCCATAGAGCTGCGATCATATTTGTCCTCCGATTGGTTCCGACCAAGATTGTTTCCGCCGGCCGCTCCGCGCGGCGTAATTCACGCGCCAGCATCTCACTTCCGCTCAATTCTGCGAGAGTTCGTTGATAGGCTTCCGCTTCCGTCGCGCCGCTTGCGAGCCATTCCGCGTAGCAGTCCTCCAGGTACTGCGCGAGTTCTTCCATGACAGCGGCTTCGCGCGTCGGCTCCAGTTTCACCCCCGCCAGCCGCCGTCTGATCTCATGCTTCCAGTCAGGCATTTTCCGGTCTCGTTACGCGATTGATGGCGGCCACAAATGACTCCCAGATGCTGCGTTGCGCGGCCAGCGCCTTCTTGCCGTCTTTCGTCAATCTGTAAAAACGTCGCCGCCTCTGCCCGGCTTTCTCCACCCAACGGCCTTCGATCCAGCTGCGCTTTTCCAGCCGGTAAAGCAGGAGATAAAGCGAGGCGGCATTGAATTTCAGCACGCCGTCCGAGCGCGTCTCGATCAACTTGCGGAGTTCATAACCATGACGCGATCGCGCCTCGAGCAAAGAGAGGACGAGCAATTCAGCGCCGCCCTTTTTCAACTCGCGGTCGAATCTTTGAGCATTGATAGTTGACATAACAATATATTACATAATTAGCTATATTGCGTCAAAAGAAAGCTCTCCGAGCCGCAACGAAGAAGAATGAAATCTGGCCTGGCCATGCAATCCTAAAATCGTAGACTAATGAAGACAAGTGAATCTATAGACCTTAGCTATCGCTCACTTGCACACTACCGCCAGTTACAACCTGCACTTCATAAATTTGGTCAGCACCAAAGAGGAGAAAATGTTCGGTGTCTCGGTTTAGAGATTGATAACCGCGCGCAAGGTATTACTATTGCTTGAAGAGTAACTACCTTAGACAATCCAACTGTTACGGAGACACAATCAATCTACTTTGTTAGCAACCTATCCAACCCATCATAGACAACTGATGCACGAGAAAATCCGAGGTTGATAAAAGGTAAGCTGATTTAGATTGGAAGAAGCTATTCTGCGAAATAGCCTTTAATTTAGCTAATGATGACGAAACCTTACAGACTGCTACATTTTTGTACGGTTTCTGTCATTTCTGTAAGCATCCTGGACATTTATTTAAACTAAAATCATACACTTAGACTATGTTTCACCTATGTATAATTGGTATTTCGATGATGGCACAATTGTTGCTCACTAGCCGAACGATAGATAGAACGGCTACATGTTGTCTTATCTACTCCCTCACTGTAGCTAGATCAATCCCCTAATAATAATGTGGATTAAAAATCCCTGGGAACCTCACCGAATCCCAATCAGAATTGAGCTACGTTGAGGGCCTCAGGTTGATCTAATTAAATCAAGCCTTAAAAAATCGGCCTGGTTATTATTCAGGAAGTAATTATTAATAGATATATCCTAATACTTGGGGTACCAAAGGTAATTTCTGGCGCATGTGTCATGGTCATAAGCAGTCATGGCATCAAACTACATGGATTAATAGAAATCTTAAGATATTTAATGATGGCTTCAGGCGGGCCGTCGCAGGCGGCTAAATACATCTCTCAAACCTTAGTTGTCTCTTCTATCAACCGGCCGGTTCTTCAATACCTCAACTACCTGGGATGCATTAACCCTAACTATATTACTCAAAATTACTCAAACAGATATCAATCACCCTACCAAATGTTATTACGATTCTGGAAGAGTACTTACTTCAGAAAATCTAATTGCGCTACTACGAGGTGGGATTACGTTTATTCCCGGGAAATTGGTAGCACAGGCCAAATTAGATCAGGCAATTAGATAACGATATTTGAAGCGATCGGTTAGAAGTAATGACCGAACAATCGAGATGAGGGAAGTTTTTAGCGGTGTGGCCTTCCAGGCCGAAGCGCCGTGGAATGGAGGACATATATTGGTATGAGACTGCAAGAGTGGCTAGATAGCGAGGTCCGGCCTTTTCGGGACAAGCCAATCAGCTGGATCTCGCAATATCACTTCTTCCGGGATCCGATGCGCCCGACCTACTCGGACCCGAATTATTTCTTCTCCCCGGCCGA
>Ga0081455_10004326_pt1 | contig 15989 bp, 17 predicted proteins | sample TabmetS3T2R1_FD_70207 | JGI IMG/M metagenome (GOLD analysis project Ga0081455, IMG submission 70207) | Tabebuia heterophylla rhizosphere microbial communities from the University of Puerto Rico - S3T2R1 | ecosystem: Host-associated > Plants > Roots > Rhizosphere ... | reverse complement strand
GCTCGGCTGTCTTGGACGGCCGCCGCAGCGCTGCCAGAAGAAGGCAGGCATATCCCAGGAAGAGAGCGGCCTTTTGCCACGAGAAAGCCCTGTAACGCATGCAAGAGGAGGTCTATAAGGCGGGTCTCTGCCAATCACCACCCAGGGGGGGAGCGGGGACCAGCCTTTTAGCGGGTTCCCTGTGAACGCTCTCGTTCCAGACTCAATGCCGTATGCCAGCACCACTGGGGAGGAGGTGAGTTTTCGGATGCTGATCAACCTGTATAACCGCCTGCGGTACCGGGACGAAGAGGGACAGGCGCTCGTCGAGTATGCGCTCATCCTTGGTCTCGTCGCAGTAGTCGCGATCGGAGCGCTCACGACCCTCGGTACGAATGTGACCGCCGTCCTGAGCCAGATCGCTGGAGCGATCCCGGGCGCCTAACAACGGCCGATCGCATGAACGCCCGCGGTGCCGCCTCCCGCAGGGAGACAACTCTCCCGCCGGGAGGCGGACCCGGGACACGAGGTGAACGACTTGAAGAACCTGTCGAGAGGACAAACAAAAATTGAAAGGCGGCTGGGCGGCGATGAGCGCGGTGTCGCGCTCGTCGAGTTCGTGCTCGTGCTGCCGCTCCTCCTGGTGATCCTCTTCGGCATGCTCGATTTCGGGCGCGTCTTCAACTACTGGATCGACGCGACCCACCTTGCGAACGAGGGCGCGCGGTTTGCCGTCGTCAACAGCAACCCGAGCACTTCGGGGACCCTGCAGGCCTACATCCAGCAGCAGGGCGACACCGACGAGCTCCGCAACGGCGGCACGGCTTCGGTTCCGGACCCTCTCCAGATCTGCATCGACTTTCCGAACGGTGCCACGGTCGGCCAGCCCGTCCACGTGACCGCGACCGTCACGTACAACTGGCTTCCGTTTCTTTCGAGTGACTGGTCCTTCGACGTCTTCGGCCACAAGCTCCCCCTGGCGAGCGTCGTGACGGGTTCGTCGACCATGCGCCTCGAGGCTCTTCCCACCAACTACGCGGCGGGCTGCTCGTGATCCGGCTCGCGCAGCAAATCAGGGCTGAGTCGGGCGAGCGCGGGGCGGTGCTCGTCATGGTCGTTCTCTGGCTACCCGTCCTCCTCGTCTTCTTCATGTTCGTCGCCGACGTCGGCAACTGGTTCGTCCACAGGCGACACCTGCAGATGCAGGCGGACGCCGGCGCTCTCGCGGGCGGCGGCAACTTCCGCATCCCCTGCCTGGACACACCGGTGGAATCAGACACACGGTGGTACGCCGGCGACCCGAGCGTCAGCAGCACGATCAACAACCAGATCCCTCCGACGGATCCGGCCAACGTCCACGTGCTCATCAATTCGACGAACTACTGGGACGAGGGCGGCACCAACTTCAGCGACGGGGGCTCGCCGTGCACCACGAAGTTCGTGGACGTGAAGATCACCGAGGCGAATCTTCCGTGGTTCATGCGCCTTGCGTTCGTGCCGGCTATCCGGGCTCACGCCCGCGTCTCGCTCTTGCAGAAGACGTCGGCCTTCGGATCGCTTCCGATCGCCGTCCCGGACGTGCGCCCCCGCGATGCGGCGGCCTTCATCATCAACGAGGCGACGCAGGAGATCCTGTCGCGCGAGAAGCTCACGAACGAGGGCGCCCAGACGTTGAATGGGCAGTCGCTCACGAAATGGGCTGCGACGATGCCCGACTTCGACGTCTCCGCTCAGAACATCGGAGTCGTCTTCGCGCTCAGCGGCACGACGGGGTGGTCGACCTCTGGAAGCCTCGCCACGGTCTGCGCGCAGCAGCTCGTCATCTGTTACTACAACAACGGGTCGAACGGCCTCGTCTACATGCACGGCTACTCACCGTCGGCGACCGGGACGGCCACCGCTCCGATCGTCCGCGACCTCGGGTTGTTCGCCGCGGGCAGCGCACCCTGCGGGGACTCGTCCGCGCCCCTGTTCGTCCTGAACGGGGGCTGCACGATCGGCGTTCGGGCGCAGATCCTCTGGGGCAGCGGCACGACTCCTCCCGCGAACGCCGTGGTCAAGATCCCCGGCTTCAGCTGCCCCAACAGCGGCAACCCGAAGGGCTGCACCATGACGTTCGATCCTGGGACCGGCTACTGGGAGACCCAAAGCGAATACCCGGTTGTCCCGAGCGCGGCCGGGCCGCAGTCGATCGGCTTCGAATGGTCGACCGGGACCGGCGGTGGGAAGATCAGCGGGACGCTCACCGGTGCGAGCCGGGTGTTCAGCGCGAACCCGGCCGTCGCCTCTTCGGGACCGATTCAGTTCGCCCAGGCGATCGTCGACGGGATCATCGGCCCCTCCTCGGTCGCGTACGGGACGCATACCGCCTCGGTCGCGATCGGCGTCAAGGGGAACCTCGAGAACGACTCCCACTTCAACGACCCGACGCAGCTTCTGCGGGTCGCCGATCCGAGCGGGAGCCAGAACTTCGCCATCGACTGCGACCCGGCGCCGCGCAACTTCCAGGATGAGATCGCGACCGGCTGCCAGACGACCTACCAGCTGAACACGGGCCAGGCGTGCCCGAACGCGATCATCCCGTTGAACTGCGCGGCCATCGAGACGGGCGACAAGGTCGGGCAGCTCAGACAGGGCATGAACGACCGGTTCGCCGCGTGCCCGCCCAACAACTGGACGAATCCCGGCGATCCGACGCAGTTCCCCGACATCCAGGCAGGTGACCCGCGGGCGATCTCGATCATCCTCGTTCCCTTCGGGTCGTTCAAGTCTTCGGGGAGCGGCTGGGTGCCTGTCGTCGACTTCGGAACCTTCTACGTCACCGGCTGGGACTACGTGGGCGGCAACCCACCCTGCGCCGACAACGAGCCGTTCCCCGGTCCGGGCACGGATTCTAAGGGAGACCTTTGGGGTCATTTCATCAAGTACGTCGACTCGATCAACACCGGCGGAACCGGTGGTTCGTGCGACTTCAGCTCGTTCGGCACGTGCGTTGCCGTGCTGACTCAATAAGGAGGAGAGACCAGTGCAGTTCGCGCAGAGACTTCTATCCACCCGGGGAGGGACCATTGCAGTAAGCGTCGTGGCGGCTGCGCTGGCGGCGGCGATTCTCATCGCCTACCTCCACCGGTACCGGGACAGCGTCCAGAACTCGGGCGTCCCGGTGACGATTCTCGTCGCCAAGGGCCTCATCGAAAAGGGCACCTCGGGTGACATCATCGCCACCCAGGACCTCTACCAGGTAAGCACGCTTCCGAAGGGCGAGGTCACTGACGGCGCGATCACCGACCCTGCGGCGCTGAAGGGCCGCGTGACGACCGCCGACGTCTTCCCCGGCGAGCAGCTCACCACTGCCAATACCGCGGAGGGCGGCAGTGACTCACTGTCCAACAGGATCACGGGCGCCCAACGCGCAGTGACCGTGCCGATCGGCGTCGCCCAGGGGATGATCGACCAGATCTCGGTCGGCGACCACGTGGACATCTACGCCGGCTTCAACGTCAAGAAGCTGAAGGCCGACGGGACTCCCGACACGGCGGCAGCGGAGCGGCCCGTACTCAAGCTCCTCGTCTCGGACGTCCTCGTTCTCGACATCCCCGAATCGGGCTCGAACGGGGTCGGGGTCGCCGGAGGAAAGGCGCAGCTGACCCTGCAGATGGACGACGACCAGGCAGCGAATACCGCGTTTGCCTCGGACAACGGGATTCTTTGGGCGGTTCTTAGGCCGAAGGTCAACGCAGCGACCACGAGCCCCGACATCGTCTCGCTCGAGACGGTGCTCTTCGGTGTGCCTTCGGTGGCAGTGGTCAAGTCGCTTGGAGGTCGGTGATGAACCAGTCCATTAGAGCTCTCGTCGCAGTCGACGAAGGAGTCGACCACGCCATGGTGCAGGCGGCGCTGCCAGTGCAGCAGACCGAGATTCAGGTCGTCGGCATCGTGGACGGCCTCGAGGATGGCTGGTCGACTCTGCAGGAGACGCCGACCGACCTGCTCATCATCGCCTGCGCCGGATACTCCGACCGCGTGTTCTTCCTCATTGACGGGGCGGTCAAGCAGAAGAGCGATCGTCCGGTCGTCGTCTTCATCACCGGGCCCCCGGACGGCTTCGTCCGGCGGATCTTCGAGGCCGGCGCCGACGACATCATCATGCTTCCGGTCAACTCGGACGAGGTCGCTTTCGCACTCCAGAAGGCGATGGCACGCAAGCAGGGGACGGCAGTCGCCACCGGCGTCGCGCTCTCCCCGATGATCGTCGTCCTCGGGCCGAAGGGCGGGACCGGCAAGACGGTGACGACGTCGAACCTCGCGGTGGGCCTCGCGACTGCCGGCCACAAGGTCGCGGTCGTGGATCTCGATCTCCAGTTCGGCGACGTCGGCCTCTCTCTCGGCCTCGCCCCGGACAAGACCGTGTACGACCTGGCCAAGGCCGGCGGGTCGATCGACGCGGACAAGGTCGACGGCTACCTCGCCAAGCACAGTTCGGGCGTCGAGGTCCTCATGGCGCCGACGCGGCCCGACCATGCCGGGGTGATCCGGACGGATTTCCTTCGCGACATCTACACGACGCTCCGTTCGTCCAAGGACTTCGTGGTCGTGGACACCCCGCCGGGGTTCACGCCCGAGGTGATCGCATCGATCGACAGCTCGTCGCACGTCTGCATGGTGGGCATGCTCGACTCGCTCTCGCTGAAGAACACGAAGCTGGGACTGGACACGCTCGAGCTGATGGGCTACTCGCCCGAGCGCGTGCGGCTTGTCCTCAATCGTGCCGACAGCCGAGTCGGGATCACGCAGGACGACGTCCTCGCGGTCGTCGGCCACATGCCGGACGTCTTCGTCCCGAGCGACCGGGACATCCCACGCTCGATCAACGAAGGCATGCCGATCGTGCTGGCCAAGGACCGATCCGAGGCTGCGCGGGCCTTCCGCCGCCTCGCGTCGCTCTACGAGCCTGCCGATCCTGCGTCGACCAACGGCAAGAAGCGGGTGCGTCTGCTCGGGAGGAAGCACTAATGGAACTCCACGAGCGTCTTTCAACCGTTCGTCCCGCGCCCGCTCCGATCGGACGGGATCCATTCGCGGAAGTCAAGAACCGCATCCACCTCGCGGTCATCGGCGACCTCGGTCCCCAGCTCTTCAACGTCAACATGGATCCGAATGCGCTCCGCGAACGCGTGGCGGAGGACATCCGGACCCAGTTGGCAGACGAGCAGGGCCTCTCACGTGACGACCGGGAGCGGATCGCCGCGGAGATCGCGGACGACATCCTCGCCCACGGCCCACTCGAGCGTTTGCTCGCAGACGACAGCGTGACCGAGATCATGGTCAACGGCCCTTACGACGTCTGGGTGGAGCGCCAGGGCCGGCTGTACGAGACCACCGTCCGGTTCACGGACGAGTCCCACCTCCGCCGCATCATCAACAAGATCGTCGCGCAGGTCGGCAGGCGCGTCGACGAGTCGTCCCCGATGGTGGACGCACGCCTCCCGGACGGGAGCCGTGTCAACGCCGTCATCCCTCCGCTCTCGCTGAGCGGACCGCTTCTGACCATCCGTAAGTTCAGCAAGAAGCGGCTGGACATGGGCGATCTCGTCCGGCTCGGCACGCTGACGACCGAGACCGTCGAGTTCTTGCAGCGGTGCATCCTCGCCGAGCTGAACATCCTCATCTCAGGAGGAACCGGCTCGGGGAAGACCACGCTCCTGAACGCGATGTCGACGGCGATCCCCGATTCCGAGCGCATCGTGACGATCGAGGATGCCGCGGAGCTTCGTCTCAACCAGCGGCATGTCCTCCGCCTCGAATCCCGCCCGAAGAACATCGAGGGCGAGGGGGAGATCCCCATCCGCGAGCTCGTCCGGAACTCCCTGCGCATGCGGCCCGACCGGATCATCGTCGGCGAGGTCCGCGGCGCCGAGGCCCTGGACATGCTCCAGGCCATGAACACGGGCCACGACGGCTCGCTCAGCACTGTGCACGCGAACACCTGCCGCGATGCGCTCGCCCGCGTGGAGACCATGGTCCTGATGGCCGGCTATGACCTTCCTGTCCGGGCCATTCGGCAGCAGGTCGCCTCGGCGATCGACCTCATCGTCCACCTCGAGCGACTCGAGGACGGAGGCAGGCGCGTCACGGCGATCACCGAGGTCCAGCGCATGGAGTCAGAGGTCATCACGCTGCAGGAGATCTTCGACTTCAAGATCCGGGAGATCACCAGCGAGCGGATCATCGTCGGCAGCCTGCAGCCCACCGGGCTGCGGCCGACCTTCCTGTCGAAGTTCGAGAAGCGCGGCGTGGCCCTTCCGGTGGGCTTGTTCATGGACGGCCGAAGCGCCAGGAACTCCCTGCCGGCCATGGAGGGAGCGTGATCGCCGCGTGAGGCTCCGCGCTCTACTGATCGGGCTCGTCGCCGCCGCCCTGTCGCTGCCCGCAGCGGCAGCCGGCCAGGACGGCCTGACGCTCCGGCCGACGGTCGGGACGAACTTCCCGGACCGCGCCTACGTGCTCTCGCTCCCGACGGACACCGCCCTCGGGCCGGACTCCGTCGAGGTCCGCGAGAACGGGCAGCTCATGACGAACGTCTCCGTCGTCCCGGCACAGGCCGCCGACAACGGCCAATTCGGCGTGGTGCTCGTCCTCGACGCGAGCGACAGCATGCGCGGCGACGCGATCGTCAACGCGGTCGCGGCTGCCCGCGCGTTCGCGGCGCACCGCCAGACCGGACAGCTCCTGGGAGTCGTCATCTTCAACTCCGAGTCGAAGATCCTCGTTCCGCTGACCACGAACTCCGAGCTGATCGACGCCGCTCTGGAGTCGCCGCCGGATCTCGCCTACGGGACGCACATCTACGACGCGATCGGGACTGCGGCGACCATGTTGAAGAATGGGGACGTCGCGGCCCCGTCGATCGTCCTCCTCTCGGACGGCGCCGACACGGGCAGCACGAGGTCGCTCGAGGAGGCAACCGCCCAGGCGCGAGACGCAGGAGTTCGCGTCTACACGGTCGGCCTTCGGTCGAAGGCGTACCGCTCGAAAACACTCGAGGAGATCGCGCGGGCCGGTGACGGCGAATACTCGGAGGCGGAGACCCCAGAGGACCTGGCGCCGATCTTCGACGCGGTTGGCGCGAAGCTCGCCAGCGAGTACCTCATCAGGTACCGCTCGCCGGCGGAGCCGAACCGAAAGGTCCGCGTGGCGGTGACCGTCAAGGGCTATCCCGGCGCCGTCACCGCCGGATACTAGACGCCGGCCGTCAGCGATTCCGGTGAAGGGCCCTTCCAGCGGTCCATCATCGAGCGCTACGTTCGCTCGACGGGCGGGATGCTCCTGACGGCCCTGATCATCGCCCTCATCCTCGCGAGCGTCGTCATGCACATCCTCAAGCCGCGCCCGAGGGCGTTCAGGCGGCGCGTCGGCGAGTTCGTCTCGCTGGCCGAGAACGAAGAGAAGCGGAAGGCGCAGGCGAAGAAGGACCTCCTCTACGAACGGGCCGAGCGCTCCTTCGAGGGCACGAAGTGGTGGGCGCGATTCCAGCGCGACCTCGATATCGCGCAGATCAAGACCTCGCCGATCCAGATCGTCGTGTGGACGGCGATTGGGACGCTGATCGCGGTCTACGGCCTGAGCCTCATCGCCGGCCCCCTCGCCGGCCTCCTCGGCTTCGTCGTCGTCTTCATCGTGCGCGGCATCATCAACCGCCGCGTGGAGCGCCAGCGCCAGCAATTCGCCGAGCAGCTACCCGACAACCTCCAGGTTCTCGCCTCTGCGCTCCGTGCCGGGCACAGCCTCGTGGGCGCCCTGTCGGTCGTCGTAGACGACGCGCCGGACCCCTCGAGGCGTGAGTTCAGGCGCGTGCTCGCGGACGAGCAGCTCGGAGTCCCGCTCGACGAGGCATTCGAGGTCGTCGCCGAGCGCATGGACAGCCGAGACATCAAGCAGGTGGGGCTCGTTGCCGCGCTCCAGCACGAGACGGGCGGCAACACCGCCGAGGTGCTCGACCGCGTCGCCGAGACTGTTCGCGAGCGATTCGAGCTTCGACGTCTCGTGCGCACCCTCACCGCACAGGGACGCCTGTCGCGCTGGGTTCTCACCAGTCTCCCGATCTTCCTGCTCGTGGTCATCACGCTGCTGAACCCCCGCTACGTCTCGCCGCTGTACACGCACAGCACCGGCCGTTTCCTCCTCGTCGCCGCAGCGATCATGGTGGCGGGAGGCTCACTCGTGATCCGTCGAATCATCAACATCAAGGTCTAGGAGGGCACGTGCTGATCCTTCTCGTCGGACTTTTCCTCGCAGGCGCCTCTGTCTATCTCGTCGCCCGCGCGGTGGCCATGCCGAGAATGCGGACCGCCGAGACCATCGCCCAGATCGACGCCTACGGCTACTCGCGCTCGCAGGGCGAGGAGGGTGGATCCTCGGTCATGAAGGGCGCCCTCGACGACATCGCCGGCGCCGTCGGCGGCGTCATCGCGGGCCGGTTCGGCCAGCCCCGCGAAGCGCAACTCCGCAACCGCCTGATGGCGGCCGGCCTCTACACGACCGCGCCGCGGAAGTTCATCGGCTATCAGACACTGGCCGCGCTCACCTTCCCTGCGGCGTGGATCTGGCTTGCGCGGACGGCGGATGTCTCCCCCGGGATCGTCCTGCCCGGCTTGATCCTCGCAGTCTTCCTCGGGTGGAGGTCGCCGATGGTGATCGTCGACCGCAGGGCGAGGCGGAGGCTCGAGGACATCGACTACGAGCTGCCGGAGCTCGTCGACATCCTCGTCGTCACCGTGGAAGCCGGTCTCGGCTTCGCCGGCTCGCTGCAGGTCGCATCCGAACGCATCACCGGCCCTCTGGGTGACGAGCTCCGCCTCGCGCTCCAGGAGCAGAACATGGGGCTCACGACGGAAGAGGCGCTCCGGCACATGCTCGACCGTGCCGACACGCCCGCGGTCCGTTCGTTCGTGCGAGCGGTCACCCAGGGCGAGTCGCTCGGCGTCTCGATCGGCGACATCCTGCGCGCCCTCGCGAGCGAGATGCGCAAGCGCAGGAAGGCGGCCGCCGAGGAGCGGGCGCAGAAGGCGCCGATCAAGATCCTCTTCCCGCTCGTCTTCATGATCTTCCCGGCCATGTTCGTAATCCTCCTCGGGCCGGCGATCTTCAGCTTCCTGGACGCGCTGGCGGGTCGTTGAGCCGAATCCTCGTCACCGCGATCTTCGTCGGCGCCACGGTCATGACCGCGGTCTCCGCGTTGGACCACCTCGGCACGGCCGTGACGGATCCGGGAGCTCGGAGCCTCGCGCTCGCCGGGTACTGGATCCTTCGAACCGCGGTCGTCGCCGCGTTCTCCTTCTTCGTCGCGATCCGGGACGACCCCCGGAAGCACGCGCGCTCGCCTATCGCCTTCATCTCCACGGGGGCCGCGCTCGGTGCCATGGTCCTCCTGCGGCCGCCCTCAGCCGAGACGGACACGACCCTCGTGCTCCTCGGAGACTTCGTGGCGTTGGCGAGCTACGTCTGGCTCGTCGTCGCAGTCCTCTACCTCGGTCGGTGCTTCGGGCTCCTCCCGGAGGCGCGCGGACTCGTGACCCGCGGCCCGTACCGGCTGGTTCGCCACCCGGTGTACCTCGGTGAGTTCGGCGCCGTCGCGGGCTTTCTGATCGGCGCACCGACTCTCTGGAATCTCGGTGCCGCGGCGATGTTCGTGGCCGCGCAGGCGGTCAGAATGCGGCTCGAGGAACGTGCACTCGTGGAAGAGCTTCCCCAGTACGCAGCCTATGCGGCTGTGACGCCGAGGCTCCTGCCGCGGCTCCAGCGTGCGTCCGCGCAGCAGTACGCGGGCTCGCGCGCCGTTTCCTGAGCACCGGGCCGAGTTTCAGCGTGCTTTTCGCCGCTTGCACTGGCGCCGTATTCCTGCCACCCCCAAAGGTCGTGTTGGTTGCCCGACCGATGGGTAGTGTAGATTCTGATGGCAGTAGCCGATACAGCTCGGATGCAGGTGGGAGGGACATCCACGTGAGCGGTTCCACGTTCCTGATCGCGCTCACACTTGGCGCCGGAGCGATTGCGCTTTGGATCAACGCCCGTTTCCCGAACATCGCCCCGAGCGAACTCAAGTCGGCGGTGCTCCACGTGGGCGCAGCTCTGCTCGTCGGACAGGCCGCTGTGCCTCTTTTGAGCTCGCTCCTGCCTGAGATGAGCATGGTCGCCCGGGCCCTCATCATGATCTTCCTGATCGGGCTTCCGGCCCTCGTTTACTCGCTGCTCTCGTCGATCTGGATTATTCGGCTAGCGCAGGCAGCGTTCCGCCGCTAGACGCGTCGTACTCCTTCAGGAGTTCGAGTGCCGCTCGCCGGTTCTTGACGCGCAGCTTGCGAAGGATCGACGCAACGTGGGTCCGCACGGTGACCTCCGAGATGAAGAGCCGCGCGGCGATCTCGGCGGTCGTGGAGCCCTCCCGGAGGAGCTCGAGGACTTCCCATTCGCGGGGCGTCAGATCGAGAGACCGGCCGCGGAAACGGCGCCGCTTCTCGCGGCCACGGAACTCCTCGAGGACTCGTGCGACGAGTGGGCGGGGGAGTGCCGCCTCGCCGTCCAGCACGCCTTGGAGAGCATGCGGCAGGCGCGCGGGATCGGTGTCCTTCAGCAGGTAGCCGACCGCACCCGCCCGCAGCGCGGCGAAGAGATCCTCGTCGTTCGTGGAGACCGTGAGCATGACGATCGCCGAATCTGGCAGCGCAAGGGAGATCTCGTACGCCGCCGTGATCCCGTTGCCGGGCATGTGGATGTCGAGCAGGCAGATGTCGGGCCGGGTTCGCAACGCCGACTCGACCGCCCCGGCCGCGTCCGGCTCTTCGGCACACACACTGAACGCGGTGCCCTCGAAGGCGGCGCGCACGCCCGCGCGGGTCGGGGGATGGTCGTCGGCCACGAGCACTCGGTAGGAGCTCATGGAACCCGGGCCTCCACGAGGGTCCCCGCGCCGGGCTGGGAGGAGACGCGAAGCTCGCCGCCGACCGCACGGACTCGCTCGCTCATGCTCACCAGGCCGAACCCCCCGTTCGACTCGGTTGCGACGGGGTCGAAGCCGACCCCGTCGTCGCGAATTCGAAGAAGCGTTCCGTCCGAGTTCGTGAGCTCGACCTGAATGGTGCTCGCGCGTCCGTGCCGGGCCGCGTTCGTCACGGCCTCGCCGGCGATCCGGAGAAAGACTTCGCGCATCTGGCGCGGCACGCGGACCCCGGGAGCGATGTCGAGCTCGAGGCGCGCGCCTTCCCGGGCCGCGATCGCCTCGGTGGTCTCCGCGACCGCGCTCGAGAGCTCCTGGTTTTCGCCGATCGCAAGGGCGTTGATCGCGAGGCGGCACTCGTGCATCGCCCGTTCAGCGGCGGCGCGCAACGGCTCGAGCGACGAGTGCTCGCGCGCCGCGACCTGGAGGCGCGCCAGGATGAAGGCCAGTTCCTGGGCCAGCCCGTCGTGGTAGTCGCGCGCGAGGCGCCGTCGTTCCTCGACAGCGGCAGTCGACGCGATTCGCGCCTGGTACGCGGCGATCTCACGGATCACGGCGATCAGGAGGAGCAGGAAGAACGCGAGGCGCATGAAGTCGCCCGTGTAGACCCAGTCGGAGTAGAGCGAGGGGAAGAGCGCGTAGTCGACCCGGCCGAACGCACCTGCGATGGCGGCGGCCGCCACCCAGACGTAGAACTCGTCGCCGCTCTCGGCCCGGCGCATGAAGCCGACGGCGGCAGCGCAGAGCAGAAGCGCGAGAAAAAGCTGCACGCCGACGATGCCGGGATGGGCGACCGTCACGTCGGGGCCGGTCGGCTTGAGCGCCGGATCGATCCCTGCGGGCAGGCGGTCCTCCGCCAGCGCGATTACCTCCGCCGAGGCCGCGAGCACGAGCACGCCGAGAGCTCCGAGCCGCAGGGCGGAACGGGTTGGGTTTGCGAGCGGCCGATCCGCGACGAACGCCGCCCAGCAGAATGCGAGCGTGCTCAGGGCCGCTCCTGGGAGCTTCGCCCAGATCGAGAAGAGCTGGGCTCCGTCGAAGCTGAAGGCGGCCGGAATCGCAGAGAAGGTCAAGAGCACGACCGCCACGGAGGCAAGCGAGAAGCTGAGGAAAAGATCCGTCGGCAGCCGGCTGTGGCGAAAGCGTCCCCACGAGAGGATGGCGGTCACGAGGGCGATGACGGCCGCCGCCGTCTCGATGGCCACGTGGGCCGACGGACTGCGGAACGCGAACGGGATCAGGGCGACCGAAGCAGTGACCAGGGAGACCCCGGCTGCCAGGGCGGTGACAACACCAAGAATCAGCTTCGGCCGCAGCGCCAAATTACCTCACTTCGTAGCACGAGTAGCGAAGGAAAGCGACCCTAGGTGTTTCCACCGGGGAAATCGGAATCCCTGCTTGATCTGCTTGATCTCGCCGATTAGCCCACGGCGACGGCGCGGGGCCGCGCCGGGGAGGGGCGAACAGGCGTCGGCGCAGAGGAGCGGAGCTCCGTGTCGCCGTGCCAGTGGGCCACGCTCGCCGTCCATGTCTGGCGGGAGTGGTACTCGCACACCTGGTAGTACTGCCCGTCGGCCGCCCGCACATCCCGGGTCGCGGTGCGGTCGCAGCGGCGGTTCTCGAGGCGGTAGTAGCCCTCACAGCGCTCCATACGCATCGAATCATCTTCGGATGCGAACTCTGCGCTATTCCCCTTCGGAGTGAAGTCGTCGCCGCCAGGCTTCGCCGGCGGCACGCCCTTCCGGGCTCGCCAGGAAGTGCTCGAGAGGCACGTGCAGAAAGGCCCCGCGCGCCTCCGCGAGGATCTCGCCCTCGAGGCGGAGATCGCCGTCGATGTGGATACGCCGCCCACGGCTCTCGGTCACCCACGCGGCAATGCGAAGGTCGCGGTTGATGAGCACGGGCCGCCGGTAGCGAACGAAGATCCGCGCCGTTACTGCCGGGAAGCGGTGCCAGGTGGCCAGGAGCCCGCACGCTTCGTCGAGCGCAGCGCCGACGAGCCCACCGTGGACGATCCCCGGTCCGGCCTGATGCCGCTCGCCGAAGGCGAATGTCGCGTCGTAGCGCTCGATCCCGTCCTCCGCCGGGTGGGGGAGGTGGATGCCGTCCGGGTTCTCCTCCCCGCAACCCCAGCACGCGGGGTCATGGTGAGGAGGGATCTCTATCGCAGGCCGCCCCGCTCGAAGTGAGCCTTGTAGAAGTTCTCCGACCCCGCGGTGGCCATCGCGGCCGAGGCGGAGATCTCGAGCGCGAGCGTGGCCGCGGCCACGATCTGTGCGAAGCGGTAGACCTTGCCTGCCCCGGCGCAGCCGAGCAGGTTGAGCCAGGCGCTCGCGGACGGGAGCGTGGTCCCACCTCCGATCGTTGCGACCTCGAGGCCTGCGAGCCGGATCGTCGCATGCAGGCCGCCGTCAACTCCGTGGGCGGTGCCGTGGGCCATCGAGCTCGTGCCGACCATCCCGACGTCCTGGCCGGTCGCAATGAAGAGCGCGGCGATCGCGGTCGCCGGGGTGAACGCGACGGACTGCATCCCCGAGGCGACCGCGCCGTGCGTCCCCACGAAGGCGAGGTCGGCGAGATCGTCGAGGCTCGTCTTGAGCACGCGCCGCACCGCCTCCTCGGTGAGCGTGCACTCGGCGACGACCGTCTTCCCGTGCCCTCCTCGTTCGAAGTAGCGGTGCGACGGCTTCTTGTCGCCGCCCATGTTCCCCTCGAGGACGGCGCGCTTTGGCTTCAGCGGCGCGTTCTCCAGCACGAATCCCTGGTTCAGGGCGTAGGAGTTCCGCGTGATCATGTTCATCCCGACCGCGTCGCCGGTCGTGTACGCGTACATGACGTGACACGTGGGGCCGACGACGTGGGTCTCGAGCTCGCGCAGCTTGGCGTGCTTCGAAAGCCCGGCAATCGGCTCGCCCGCGAGCCATTCGCGCATGGGAGAGAGCTGGTCCTCGATCCAGCGCGAGAAGGCAACGGCGTCGGCAGTCGACTCGAAGAGGAACGCGGACGCCCGCGTCACTCGGTCGCCGAGCACGTGGGTACGGAAGCCGCCCGACTCGGCTGCGGCCTTCGCCCCGCGTAAGAGCGAGATCGAGAGACCGCCCTCGGTGTTCGCGAGCGGCACGTAGACGGAGTCCCGGCTCCGTCCCTGCTCGACAAGCCGTCCCTCGGGCTCCTCGAGCTCGTACTCGCCGAGCTCGAGCTCGACCGGGCCGACGACGGCGACGGGAACAACCGCGATCCCGGTGATCGCCTCGGTTGCCCCGACTAGGGGGGAGAGATCGTGGTCGGTGACGACGCCGTCGAGTCCCAGGCCTTCCTGGCGCGCCCGGATCGAGTCGGGGTCGTTCTTGCGCGGCCAGCGGCTGCGGGACGAGGTGCTCAGGACGGGATCTGGACGTCGGAGACGTCGAGGCCGAGCGACGTTGCAAGGCGCACGCCGGTCTCGAGGTCCTCACGAAGCCGCCGGACGTCGGTGTCTCGCATGAGTGCGCCCACGAGCTCGCGCGCCTTCGGTCGCCACAGCGCGTGCTGGGCGAAGATCGGGAGCATCCTGTTCGAGGACTCGACGATCTTCTTCTTCGTCTTCTCCGGGGCGTTCTCGATCAGGACGCGGGCGTAGGCCATCCCCGAGCCGTGATGGATGCCGTCGTCCACGGTGAGCCGGTTGCACAGGTCTTCGAGCACGGTGCCGCGCGACGAGCGGGCGATGAGGCGGAAGCGCGGGATGATGAGGCGTTCGTAGAAGACCTGCATGTTCACGACCTTCTCCTCGAGCGTCTCGGCCTCGATCTGCATCTTGGCGAGCTGGTTCAGGTAGGGGTCTGGCTCTCCCCGGCCGCCGGCGGCGGCGACGAGTTGGAGCCACGCCTCCGTGTGGCGCGACTCGTCCTGCACCATTGTCGTGTAGTACAGCTTTGCCTCAGGGTCGGGCGCCATGCGGAAGAGTTGGGTCGCCATCTCGACTGCAAGCTCATCGGCCTGAAGCTGCTGCGTGACGACCGAGCGCCACATGTCTCTTCGTCGCGCCAGCTTCTGCGGGCGGCCTTTGTACTCGGGCACGGGCGGCTGGTCGTTCCAGGGGAGATCCCGCACCTGCCATTCGGCGCGCTTGGCCAGCTCGTAGTAGCGCAGGACCCCTTCGTAGGCCGAGCGGTCCTCGGCCTCCTCGAGCGGCGGTAGCTGTTCTGACTCCATTTGCCCCGGCAGGCTAACGTTTCGCGCCGTGACTGTCCTGATGGATGGAAAAGCACTCGCCGAGCGAGTCCGCACCGAGGTGGCAAGGGACGTCGAAGAGCTCGGCCGTCCGGTGGGCCTCGCCACGGTCCTCGTCGGCGAGGACCCCGCCTCGGAGATCTACATCCGCCGCAAGCAGGAAGCATGCCGCGAGGTTGGGATCGAGCCGTTCGACCACAAGCTTTCCGCCGAGACGACGGAGGAGGAGCTCCTTAGCCTGGTCGGCGAGCTCAATGCGGACGAGCGCGTGACCGGGATCCTCTGCCAGCTGCCGCTCCCCGAGCAGATCGACGAGGACCGCATCATCCGCTCCATCTCGCCAATCAAGGACGTCGACGGCTTCCATCCCTTCAGCGCCGGCCACCTCCTGCAGGGGAGCCCGACCTTCGTGGCGGCGACGCCCGCCGGGATCATGGAGATCCTGCGTGAGTACGAAGTCGAGCTTGTCGGAGCGCAGGCGGTCGTCGTGGGGCGGTCGAACATCGTCGGCAAGCCGATGGCGCTCCTGCTCCTCGCCGAGCACGCGACTGTGACGATCTGCCACAGCCGCACGCGCGACCTCGGCGCAGTCGTGCGCGAGGCGGATGTCGTGGTCGCCGCGGTCGGCCGTGCGGCGATGATCACCGGCGATATGGTGCGGCAGGGGGCGACGGTCGTGGACGTCGGCATCAACCGCGTGGAGGGCAAGGTGGTCGGCGATGTGGCAGAGGACGTGCGCCGCAATGCGGGCCTTTTGACTCCGGTTCCGGGCGGCGTCGGCCCGATGACGATCGCCTCGCTTCTT
>Ga0081455_10004325_pt1 | contig 15990 bp, 10 predicted proteins | sample TabmetS3T2R1_FD_70207 | JGI IMG/M metagenome (GOLD analysis project Ga0081455, IMG submission 70207) | Tabebuia heterophylla rhizosphere microbial communities from the University of Puerto Rico - S3T2R1 | ecosystem: Host-associated > Plants > Roots > Rhizosphere ... | reverse complement strand
CCGATATAGAGCATCGGCGCCGCGTCGCGCTCGCCCTCGCCGATCACCACCAGCCCGTCCATGTCGACGATCTGGTTGAGCGCCGAGCGCATGGCATCGACCGCCGCCTGGTCGGCCGCCATCTCGTCGCCCCGCCCGGCCAGCCGCGCCGCCGCAATTGCCGCCGCCTCGGTCACCCGGGCGATCTCGATGGTGAAGATCCGTTTGAGCTTGGCCAAAGATCAGGCCTCCTCGACTCACGCCGACAGAATCGTTTCTACCCCGACGACTGAATGGCTCAAAGCCGCTCGATGCGGATCATGCGCGGTTTTCCAGCGGAATGACCCTCGTTCTCGATCTTTTCCAGGGCCGTCCGCATGGCGCTTTCGAGGGTTTCATGGGTGATCAGGATGAATGGCGCGGTCTGCCGCTTGCCCCGCTCCCCATCGCTCATCATCGAAAGCGACGGGCCGCGCTGCACGATGCTCTCGATCGAGATATTCTCGCCCGCCAGCACCCGCGCCACCGCCGCCACCTCGCCAGGCCGGTCATAAAGGTCGAGTGCCACGTAATAACCGCCCTCATGCGCCCGCATCGCCGCCCGCCGGCACGGCATCAGCGCCTCGGCCGGCACGCCGAATGCCGGCGACCTGGCGCCGCGCGCAATATCGCAGATGTCGGCGATGACGCTCGAGGCGGTGGGATGGCTGCCGGCGCCCTTGCCTTCGAGCATCAGATCGCCCGACATGTCGGCCTTGACCACCACCGCATTGTCGACGCCTTCGACATCGGCGATCGGCGTGCCTTTCGGCACCAGCGTGGGATGCACCCGCTGCTCCACCCCGTCCTCGGTCAGCGCCGCGACGCCGAGGAGCTTGATGCGATAGCCGAGCTCGTCGGCATTGACGATATCGGCGCGGGTGATGCTCTCGATGCCTTCGATATAGATCGATTCGAGCGAGATCTCGGTGCTGAAGGCCAGCGAGGTCAGGATCGCCAGCTTGTGGGCCGTGTCGAATCCGCCGATGTCGAAGGTGGGGTCGGCCTCGGCATAGCCGAGCCGCTGCGCCTCGCGCAGCACATCGGCAAACTCCGCCCCCTCGGCCGACATTTTCGTGAGAATGAAGTTGCAGGTGCCGTTGAGAATACCGAAGACCCGGCGGACGCGATTGCCCGACAGGCTTTCGCGCAGCGTCTTGACGATCGGAATGGCTCCGGCGACCGAGGCCTCGAAGGCCAGAGCCACGCCGGCCCGGTCGGCAAGCCTGGCGAGCGCCAGCCCGTGATGGGCGATCAGCGCCTTGTTGGCGGTGACCACCGGCTTGCCGGCCTTGAGCGCCGCCTCGACGGCCGCCTTGGCCGGATCGCCCTCGCCGCCCATCAGCTCGACGAAGAGGTCGATGTCCGACGCCCGCGCCAACGCCACCGGATCGTCATGCCAGGCGACCCGCGCCAGATCGTGCCCGCCTCGCCGCTTGTCGCGCGAGCGTGCCGAAACCCCGGCAAGCGCGATCGGCCGGCCGGCCCGCGCCTGGATCATCGCCTCATGGATCTTCATGGCGTCGAGAACGCCGGTGCCAACCGTGCCGAGCCCGGCGATGCCGATGCGCAGGGGTCGCTGCATTGGGGGAGCTCCGAAACTCAGGAATCAACTGCGAACAGGTGCCCTTATGGATCGCCCGGCGGCGCTTTTCAAGAAACCTCGCCACCGGCTGCAGCTTCACGGTTCCTTTGCGCCTTTCATGTATTTCCCCTCGCGGCGGCAGGAAAATGCGTTAGATTCAACAGCGAACGGAGGCGACCATGGCAAGGTTCACCGGCGGTTGCCTGTGCGGTGCAATCCGTTACGAGGCCGACGGCGAGCCTGTCACGGCCGGCGCCTGCCATTGCCGCGACTGCCAATATGTCTCGGGCGGCGGCCCGGCCCATGTGCTGATCTTGGCGGCGGGGGACGTCAAAATGACCAAGGGCGAGCCGCGGATCTATTTCAGCCTGTCGGAAGCAGGACACACGGTGGGCCGTTCCTTCTGCGAGGATTGCGGCACGCCCATTTTCGCCCAGAACGCCGCGCGGCCCGGTTTTCTGTCGATCAAGGCGGGAACATTGGACGACCCCTCGCTTTACCGTCCGAAAGGCCATATCTGGGTGAAGTCAGCACCGCCATGGCATCATATCGACCCGGCACTTCCGACCATCACAGGTGACCCCGTTTGACCGCGCTCCTGAAGTCCAGCCCCATGTCCGAGATCAAACCTCAGCTGCCAAGCGATTTTCGGCTGACCGATCCAGCCGCCTTCCTGCGCAATATGGGACGGGCGATCGAGAAGGCCGGTGAGATCGTCACCGCCATGTCGGAGAACCGCGACGGCCCGGCCGAGGTGGCGCCCGGCTCGACCTTGCAGTTCGAGGCCGCCATCCGCGCCTTTGGTGAGATTTTCCAATCCTATCTCAAGCATCCGGACAAGCTGATCGACGCGCAATTCGAGCTGTGGCGCATGCATGCCCGGTTGTGGGACAGCGCCTGGAAGCGTTTCCTTGGCGAGCCGGTCGAGCCGGTGGTGCGCCCGGACGTCGGCGACAAGCGCTTTCTCGATCCCGACTGGGAACAGAACCAGATCTTCGATTTCCTGAAGCAGTCCTATCTGCTGACGGTGCGCTGGGCTCAGGACATGGTTGCCGAGGCCGATGTCAGCGATCCGCACACCAAGCACCAGGCGCGCTTCTATGTCGAGCAGATCGCCAATGCGCTGGCGCCGTCCAACTTCGCCTTCACCAATCCCGAGGTGCTGAAGCTCACCCTCGCCTCCAATGGCGAGAACCTCGTCGAGGGGCTGGAGAACCTTGCCCGCGACATTGCGGCCGGCGGCGGCCAGCTGCGCATCCGCCAGACCGACTTCGGCGCCTTCGACGTCGGCAGCAATCTCGCCACCACGCCGGGCAAGGTCATCTACCAGAACGAGCTGATGCAGCTTCTGCAATATGACCCGGCAACCGAAATGGTCTATCGCCGGCCCCTGCTGATCGTCCCGCCCTGGATCAACAAATTCTACATATTGGATCTGAACCCCCGCAAATCCTTCATCAAATGGGCCGTCGAGCAGGGTTTCACCGTCTTTGTGCTGTCGTGGGTCAATCCCCATGAGGCCCTGGCCGCCAAGACCTTCACCGACTATATGCGCGAAGGTATTCTCGAAGGTCTGACCGCCATCGAGAAGGCGACCGGCGAGAAGGAGGTGAACGCCATCGGCTATTGCATCGGCGGGACCCTCCTCGCCGGGACGCTCGGCTACATGGCCGCCAGGAAGGACCGCCGCATTGCCTCGGCGACATTCTTCGCCTCGCAGGTCGATTTCGAGCTTGCCGGCGACCTTCGGGTGTTCGTCGATGAATCGCAGCTCAAGGGCGTCGAGCACCAGATGGCCGAGCGCGGCTATCTCGAAGGCAAGCAGATGGCGCAGGCCTTCAACATGCTGCGCTCGAACGACCTGATCTGGTCCTATGTCGTCAACAACTACCTCAAGGGCCGCGATCCCCTGCCCTTCGACCTCCTCTATTGGAACGCCGACTCGACGCGCATGCCGGCGGCGACCCACGCCTATTACCTGCGCGAGTGCTACCTCAACAACAGCCTGACCAAGGGCCAGGTGGAGCTTGACGGGGTCCGCATCGATCTCAAGAAGGTGAAGATCCCGATCTACAATCTCGGCACCCGCGAGGATCACATCGCACCGCTTGCCTCGGTCTTCCGCATCGGCAAATCGCTGGGCAGCGACTGCCGGCTGGTGGTGGCGGGCTCAGGCCATATTGCCGGCGTGGTGAACCCGCCGGCTGCCCGCAAATATCAATATTGGACCAACGACAAGGGGGCTACGACCCTCGATGCCTGGCTCGCCGGCGCCACCGAGCATCAGGGCTCCTGGTGGCCCGACTGGCTGACCTGGGTGACCAAGCGCTCCGGCGGCAAGGTCAAGGCCCGCATCCCCGGCGATGGCGCGCTCCAGCCGATCGAGGACGCCCCGGGGTCTTATGTGAAGGTGAGGGATTGAAGAGAGGCAGTAGGCCTCACTTCGTCTCCGCCGTATAAACCCCGTCCCAGTCCTCCGGCGGCGGAGTCTGCCGGAAGCTCTCGATCCGCTCGAGATAGAGATCATAGAGCTTCTCGATGCCGAGCGTCCCGGCGAGGTTGCGGGCGGCCTGCGCCGCCGCTGCCGCCGCCTCCCAATCGCGATTGCGGTAACAGGTGAGCATCTGGCTATGCAGCGGCACCAGCCGCTGGAATGAAGGATCCTCGCGCACGTCGCGGCCGCCGATCAGGGCGGCGATCGCCTCCGGCTCCGCCTTCCCCTTGACGCGGATGAGATCGATCGGCAGCGTCGCGAACGCATCCGACACCAGCTCGTTGGTCCGCGCCCCGATGATGATCGCCACGCCATAGGCCTTGGTCTGGCCCTCGAGCCGCGAGGCGAGATTGACCGAATCGCCGAGCACCGTGTAGTCGAACCTGAGATCCGATCCCATATTGCCGACGACGCATTGGCCGGTATTGATGCCGACGCCGACCTTGAGCTCGTAGGGCAGGCTGTTCTCCACCTCTTCCTGCGCCATGCTGGCATTGAGCGTTTCGAGCGCCCGCACCATGCCGAGCGCTGCCGTGCAGGCGTTCTTGGCATGCTGCTCGTCATCGAGCGGCGCATTCCAGAACGCCATGATGTTGTCGCCCATATATTTGTCGATCGTGCCCTTGCCCTGCACCACCACATTCGACAGCGGCGTGAGCAGCCGGTTGATCAGATGCGTGAGCCCCTGCGGATTGGATTTGAAGGACTCCGATATGGTGGTGAAGTTGCGCACATCCGAGAACAGGATCGACATCTCCTTGGTCTCGCCGCCGAGCTTCAGCTTGTCGGGATTGCGCGCCAGCTCCTCGACGAATTGCGGCGACAGATACTGGCCGAAGGCCTCGCGAATCTGCCGGCGCTGCTGCTCCTCTCTGAGATAGTTGACGAACACCAGCAGCAGGAACACCGCGAAGCTCGCCATCAGCGGATAGAGGAAATCGAAGACGAAGCCATATTCCCGATAGAGCCAGAACGCCCCGGCGGTGAAGGCGGCGGCCAGCACCCCGCCCGAGATCAGCGATACTGCCGCGCCGAGCAGCGGCACGAAGGCGATCATCATGAGCGAGGCGAAGAGGGTGGCGAGGAGCTCCAGCGCCAGCGCATAGCCCGGCCGCTGCAGCTGCATCTCCTTGTTGGCGAGCTGGTCGAACACGTTCTCGAGCAGCATGGCGTGGATCTCGACCCCGGGAACCACCGGCTCGAGCGGCGTCGATTTGAGGTCGAACAGCCCCGCCGACGAGGTGCCGACCACCACCAGCTTGCCGGCGAGCTTGGCCGCCGCCGCTTGCGGATCCTCCATCACCGTCTTGGCCGACATGAACCGGTCGGCATTGTGACGATCGAAGCGGATCCACACCTGGCCGTTCTCGTCGGTCGGAATGGGAATGCCCTGCACCGCCGCGCTTTCGATCCCGATATCGTTGGAGCGGATGATGATCGCACCGCCGCCGGTCGCCACCCTGAGCAGCTCGAGCGCCAGCGCCGGCCGCACGATGTCCTCCGCCAGCACCACCAGCGGCACCCGCCGGACGACGCCGTCGCGATCATGCCCGACGGTCAGCACGCCGCGCCCTGCGGCTGCCGCCTCGAGCTCGGGAATATTGCGAATGATGCCGGGGAAGGTGAGCAGGAACGGCGACGGGTCCGGCCCGATCGTCGCCAGCATCGATTGGGTCTCGCTCGTCGCACGCGTCTGGGTCACCCTGCGGTGATAGCCGGTATGGCCGAGCACCACCCGCGAGCGGGCGATCGCCGCCGCCAGCACATCGTCGTTGGACGGCAGCTTCAAGAGCGCATCGCGCACCGGCGCATCGACATTCGACAGCGTCGCCATATATTCCTTGGGCGACATGCGGTCGGGTTCCGGGAACATGATGTCGAAGGCGATCGCCACCGCCCCGGCATTGGTGATGGCATCGACGAGCTGGGCGATCCGGGTGCGCGGCCACGGCCATTGCCCATAGGCGTTGAGGCTTTCCTCATCGATATCGACGATCACCACCCGCTGCTCCGACGGCACCCGCGGAAATGCCATCTGATAGAGGTCGAACGTCTTGAGCCGCAGCACTTCGAGCGGCGCCGGATCGATCAGCCTGAGCAGGACCACCGCCACCAGCACCGCCAGGCCGGCAAGCCGCGGCCCGACGGCGCGCGCCAGCGCCCGAAGATTTCGCTTGAGCCCGAGGCCCATCGCCGCTACTCGGCCGCCCGGCGGGCGCTGTCCAGCCGGCGCAGACTTGCACCGAACCGCCGTTCGGCCAGGCTGAGGCCCTGCTCGTCGAAGCGGGCGACCACCGTGATCGCCCCTTCGGCCTCGTGCCGCGACAGCACCTCGCCATGCTCGTAGATCCAGGCAAGATTTTCGCCCTCGCGCGCCTCGAGCGTGATCTCGACCATGTCCAGCGCTTCCGCCAGCCGCCGCTCGATGAGACCGAGGAGATCCTCGAGCCCCTCCCCTGTCACCGCCGACACGAGCGTTCCGCCCTGCCGCGCTGCCAGCTCCCTCAGCACCTCCAGGCGGTCAGGCGCCACCAGATCGGCCTTGTTCCACACCTCGATGAGGTGGCTGCGCCGTTCCTCGTCGATCCCGAGATCGCCGAGCACGCCTTCGACATCGGCAGCCTGCGCCTCGCTCTCCGCATGTGCGACATCGCGCACATGCAACACGATCTCGGCCTCGATCACCTCCTCGAGCGTGGCCCGGAATGCCGCCACCAGCATCGTCGGCAGATCGGAGATGAAGCCGACCGTGTCGGAGAGGATGATGCGGCGTCCATGCGGCAGCGTGACCTGGCGCATCGTTGGATCGAGCGTCGCGAACAGGAGATCGCGCGCATCCACCCCGGCATGCGTCAGCGCATTGAACAGCGTCGACTTGCCGGCATTGGTGTAGCCGACCAGCGCCACCACCGGATAGGGCACCCGGTCGCGCTTCTTGCGATGGAGCCCGCGCGTCCGCTTCACCTGCTCGAGATCGCGCTCGATCCTGGCGATCCGCTCCTGGATCAGCCGCCGATCGGTTTCGAGCTGCGTTTCGCCGGGACCGCCAAGGAAGCCGAAGCCGCCGCGTTGCCGCTCGAGATGCGTCCACGACCGCACCAGCCGGCTCTTCTGATATTCGAGATGGGCGAGCTCGACCTGCAGCGCCCCCTCGCGGGTGCGTGCCCGCTCGCCGAAGATCTCGAGGATCAGCCCGGTGCGGTCGACCACCTTGGCCTTGAACGCCCGCTCGAGATTGCGCTGCTGCCCCGGCGCCAGCTGGGCATTGATCACCACGAGCTCGATCTCGTCCTCCTCGACCACCGTGGCGATCTCGGCGACCTTGCCGGGACCGAGCAACGTCGCCGGATGCGGCGCCGCCAGGGTGACGATCGCCGAATCGACGATGGCGAGATCGATGGCGCTGGACAGCCCCACCGCCTCGCTCAGGCGCGATGCCGGCGTGCGCCCCCCGCTTCCCGCAGCATTGCGCCCGCGCACCCGCGACCTGAACTCGACATGGAGCACCAGGGCCCGGGTTGCGGCGTTGCGATCGGTCACGGGCGGCCGTCAGCGCTCACCGGTGTCATCCTCGAACATCGACACCGGCTGCCCCGGCATGATTGTGGAGATCGCGTGTTTGTAGACGAGTTGCGACATGCCGTCACGACGCAGCAACACGCAGAAATTATCGAACCAGGTGATCATGCCCTGGAGCTTGACCCCGTTCACCAGGAACACGGTGAGCGGGATCTTATGCTTGCGGACATGATTGAGAAACGTGTCTTGTAGATTTTGCGGCTTTTCTTGCGCCATTCGTGTTGTTGCCCTTCCTGGGATGATCTCGTCCTACACTCCCGCCCATCCTCAAACCGCGAGCAGACGCGATCGGCGTTGATCCTTCCGCAACGCTACATCTCGGATTTTTGACGGCCAGTGTCAATCTCCAGGGTTGCACGGCCCATTTGCGTCAGGCGGGGCTGGGAGCTTCGTGCTGCCAAATGTTCCCGGCCTGCGTTGCGCTGCTAGGCCTCCGCGCCGCCGTCCTCTGCCCGGGCACTTGCTCCGATGCCGAGCAGCTTCAGCTTGCGGTGGAGGGCGGAGCGCTCCATGCCGACAAAAGCCGCCGTCTTCGAGATGTTGTTGCCAAATCGGCCAAGCTGGGCGGCGAGATAATCGCGCTCGAATGCCTCTCTTGCATCCCTGAGCGGCATCGCCATCAAATGCTCGGCGCCCGCACCATTGACCTGGGTGGCGATGGTCGCATCGAGATCGGCCGGCATCATCGCCGCAGTGATCTCGGTGCCGGCATCGCCGCCGACCAGGATCAGCAGGCGTTCCACATTGTTGCGCAGCTGGCGGACATTTCCCGGCCATTCATGCATCTGCAGGATGGCGAGGGCATCCTGGGCGATATTTCGCCGCGCCTGGCCCGATACGACCGAATACTGCTTCACGAAATGTTCAACGAGATCGACGATGTCTTCACGCCGCTCGGAGAGGCCAGGCACCCGGACCGGCACCACGCTCAGGCGATGGAACAGGTCTTCGCGGAACCGACCCTGAGCGATCAGCGCCTCGAGGTCGCGACTCGTTGACGACACGATGCGGACATCGACCCGCACCCTCTTGGTTCCCCCGACCCTGAGAAAGGTCTGCTCGACCAGCGCCCGCACGACCTTGCCCTGGGTCTCGACCGGCATGTCGGCGACCTCGTCGATATAGAGCGTGCCGCCATGCGCCTCCTCGAGCGCGCCGGTCCGTTGCACGCCGCCGCCCGGGTCCTCGGTGCCGAACAGCTCGGCCTCGATCCGCTCCGGCGCCATGGTGGCGGCCGGCAGGATGACGAAGGGCGCCTCGGAGCGATGCGACCAGCCATGCAGCACCCGCGCCGTCAGCTCCTTGCCGGATCCCATGGCGCCGATGATCAGCACCCGGCTGTTGGTCGGCGCCACCTTCTTCAGCGTTGCCCTGAGCTGGCGCATAGCCGCCGAATTGCCGATCAGCTCGCTCTCGGCGCCGGTCCGGCCGCGCAGATCCTCGTTCTCGCGCCTCAGTCGCCAGTTCTCCAGGGCGCGTCCGACCACCAGCACGAGCCGATCCGCCTTGAACGGCTTCTCGATATAGTCATAGGCGCCGCGCTTGATCGCCGACACCGCGGTCTCGATATTGCCGTGTCCCGAGATGATGACCACCGGCAGGTCCGGATGGCGCTCCTTGATGACCTCGAGCAGCTCGAGCCCGTCGAGCCGCGATCCCTGCAGCCAGATGTCGAGCACCACCATCGACGGCTTGCGATCGGCAATCGCCTGAAGCGCCGAATCGCTTTCGCCGGCAAGCCGGGCCTCGTATCCCTCATCCTCGAGTATTCCGCCGATCAGCTCGCGAATGTCGGCCTCGTCGTCAACGATCAGGATGTCAGCAGCCATCGCATCAAGCCCCTACGGTTTCCACCTGTTCGGCCGTCTGTGCCACCGATCCCCCGGAGTCGCGTGGAAAGATCAGCCGCACCAGCGCACCCTTTCCCCCGAAGAAATCATCCGGCGCATCCCCGAGCGTTACCCGGCCCCCATGCTCCTCCATGATGCGCTTGACGATCGCCAGTCCCAATCCCGTGCCCTTCTCGCGCGTTGTCACATAGGGCTCGGTCAGCCGCGAGCGGTTTTCCTTGGGCAGCCCGATGCCGTCATCCATCACATCGACTTGGACATGGTCGTCGAGCTCGCGGATCACGACGCGGATATGACCTTTGCCACCCGGCTCGCTTTGCAATCGCGCCTCGATCGCCTCGCCGGCATTCTTGACGAGATTGGTCACGGCCTGGGCGACCAGCCGGCGGTCGATCCCGATCATCGGGCCGCTCTCCGGCAGGCTCGTCGAATATTCGATATTGCTCGCGCTCACCCGCTGCAGCACCAGCGCCTGGCGCACCACCTCGCCGAGATCCTCCGTCTCGAGCTGGGCCGCCGGCATCCGCGCGAAGGACGAGAACTCGTCCACCATGCGCCCGATGTCGCCAACCTGGCGGATGATGGTCGAGGTGCATTGCTCGAAGATCTGCGGGTCGCTCTTGATCTCGGCCGAATATTTTCGCTTGAGCCGCTCCGCCGACAGCTGGATCGGGGTCAGCGGGTTCTTGATCTCATGGGCGATCCGCCGCGCGATGTCGGCCCAGGCCGAGTTGCGCTGCGCCGAAACGAGCTCGGTGATGTCGTCGAAGGTCACCACATAGCCATGCTCGTCCTCGCTCGAACGCTCGGTGGTGACCCGCACCACGAAGTTCCGCTCCTGACCTTCGACCCGCATATTGACCTGGCCGACCGCCGTGCCGGAGAGCTTGGCCATCGCCTGGCGCAGCACCCCGGCCATCGGCTCGACCGCGCCGTCGAAGGGTTGACCCGTCATGCGCTCGAGATTGATGCCGAGAAGCTGCGAGGCGCTGCGATTGGCGAGCGTGATCCGCGTCGCGGCATCGAGGCCGATCACCCCGGCGCTGACCCCGGCGAGCACCGCCTCGGTGAAGCGGCGGCGGGCATCGAGCAGGAGATTGGCCGACATCAGGTCGTCATGCTGCGACTTGAGCTGGCTCGTCATGCTGTTGAAGGTCGAGGTCAAGGTCGCAAGGTCGCCGGTGCCCGGCGCGACCGGCACCTTGGCATCGAGATCGCCATCCGAGACCTGGCGCGCCGCCGCCACCAGCCCGGCGATCGGATTGGCGAGACGATTGGCGAACCACAGGCCGAGCCAGATGGCGGCCAGAAGGAAGATGCAGGCCAGCCCCGAATAGAGCAGCGCGAACGTCACCTGCAACCCGGCCCGCTGATTGAGCAGCCGGTCATATTCGAGCTTCTCCTCGCGCGCCTTCTCCAGCTGCTCGACCACCGAAGGGTTGACCAGCCGGTAGACATAGAGGAAATGGTTGGGAAAATTGTCCAGCTTGATCAGTGCGCGGATCACATTGCCGCCGTCGGCCGGTCCGATCAGCACGAGCTTGCCTTCCTTGGCAGTCTCGAGCATGGCCGAGTCGGGCGGCCGGAACGTGATCTGCGGATTGGCGGTGGCGCTTGCATCGACGCGCTTATGCGCCGCATCGATCACGAAGGCGCCGGACAGGCTGCGGAACGCCGCATGGGTGGCAAGCCGGCGAATGAAGGTCGGCCGGTCATTGTCGAACAGGTCGCGCTGCTGCGACAGGTCCTGGGCAATGAACACGATATCGCCGCGCGCCACCTCGCCCTGCTCGGCGATGTAGGCCTCGGCAACGCTCTCGGCGCGGTTCACGATATTGCGGGTGCGCTCCGAGAACCAGGCATCGAGGCCGCGATTGAGCGTCACCGTCGCGAACACCGCGACGACCAGCGCCGGCACCGCCGCGAACAGGCTGAGCAGCGCCACGATCCGCACATGGAGGCCGGAGCCGGCGAGTTGCTGGCGGCGGGCCGACAGCAGGCCCCAGACCTGCCAGCCGATCAACAGCGCCATCAGCGCGACCAGCACGCCGTTGAGACCCAGGAACAGAATGACGATCTCGCGCGACGGCTGGAGCGAGGTGAGACCGGTCAGGATGACGAAGGTCGCCAACCCGCTGATCACCGACAGCAGCACCAGCGGCAGGCCGAACCGCGTCGGCCAGGACGCCTTGCGCGGGTCGATCCTTTCGAGCAGGCCGCGCCGATCCCGGGCGACCGTCATCTCCTCATTGTTCAGCGCGACTGACATACGCGACGACGTCCCCATTCCCCCCGGCTGTTCAACACCTGCGAAAGTTCAAATGGGCAACAAGCCCCGTCCGACCCTCGGCCGGCTGTCATACGCCTCGCGGCACAAAATTGAAAGAAGTGTTGCGCAAACTCAACAGAAAATGTGGTAATTCTGCGACATTGATGCATTTTTCCACGCACGCCCGGTCACACTGTGGCGAGCTTGACGAGATCGCCCATGATCTGGCGCGATCCCTTGAGCCGCTGCTCCGGGCTGTCCCAATCCCGCATGATCACGATCTTCATGTCGGGCCTGAGCTTGGCGCGGGCCGCTTGCGCCGTGATCCACTGCACCAGCGCCTCCGGATTGGCGAACCGCCCATCGCGCAGGCCGATCACCGCTCCCTTCGGGCCGGCATCGATGCTCGCCACATTGGCGGCGCGGCACATCAGCTTGATCGCCACCACCTCGAGGAGATGCCGCACCTCCTCCGGCAGGCGGCCGAACCGGTCGGCGAGCTCGGCGGCAAAGCCGTCGAGATCGGTCTGCGTCTCGACATCGGCCAGCCGCCGATAGATGCCGAGCCGGACCTGCAGATCGGGGATGAAGGTCTCCGGGATCAGCACGGCGGTGCCGATATTGATCTGCGGCGACCAGGAGCCCTCCTCCAGCACCTCCTTGCCGCCGCTGCGCAGGCTTGCCACCGCCTCCTCCAGCATCGCCTGATAGAGCTCGAATCCGACCTCCTTGATATGGCCCGACTGCTCCTCGCCGAGGAGATTGCCGGCACCGCGAATATCGAGATCGTGGCTCGCCAGCGAGAAGCCCGCCCCGAGCGAGTCGAGTGACTGGAGCACCTTGAGGCGCTTCTCGGCGGCCGCCGTCAGCGGCTTGCTCGGCGGCACCGTCAGCAGCGCATAGGCCCGCTGCTTCGAGCGCCCGACCCGGCCGCGCAGCTGGTAGAGCTGCGCCAGTCCGAACATGTCGGAGCGGTGGACGATCAGCGTGTTGGCGCTCGGGATGTCGAGCCCCGACTCGATGATGGTGGTGGCGAGCAACACGTCGTATTTGCGCTCGTAGAACGCCGTCATCACATCGTCGAGCTCGGTCGCCGCGAGCCTTCCATGGGCGATGGCGAATTTCACCTCCGGCACCTGGGTCCTCAGGAACTCGGCCATGTCCTTGAGATCGGCGATCCGCGGCACCACGAAGAAGCTCTGGCCGCCGCGATAGAGCTCGCGCAGCAGGTGCTCGCGGATGATCACCGGGTCGAAGGGCGAGATGAAGGTCCTGACCGCCAGCCGGTCGAGCGGCGGCGTGGTGATGAGCGACAGTTCCCTGACCCCCGAGAGCGCCAGCTGCAGGGTGCGCGGGATCGGCGTCGCGGTGAGGGTGAGCACATGGACATTGGCTCTCAGCTCCTTCAGGCGCTCCTTGTGCTTGACGCCGAAATGCTGCTCCTCGTCGATGACCAGCAGACCGAGCGCGCGGAACTTCGCATCGCCGGTCAGCAGCGCATGCGTTCCGACCGCGATGTCGATATCGCCCGAGGCGATCCCCGCCTTGGCAGCGACAAGCTCCTTTCGCGGCGTGAGCCGCGATGCATGGGCGATCTTGATCGGCAGATCCCGGAAGCGCTCGCTGAAGGTGGCATAATGCTGCCGCGCCAAGAGCGTCGTCGGCACCACCACCGCCACCTGCTTGCCGGCCATCGCGGCGACAAAGGCGGTGCGCAGCGCCACCTCCGTCTTGCCGAAGCCGACATCGCCGCAGATCAGCCGGTCCATCGGCCGTCCCGATTGCAGATCCTCCAGCACCGCCTGGATGGCGGTGAGCTGGTCCTCGGTCTCCTCATAGGGGAAGCGGGCGCAGAACTCGTCATAGAGCCCGTCGGGCGGCGCCAGCACCTCGCCCGGGCGCAGCTGCCGGGCGGCCGCGGTGCGGATGAGCTCGTCGGCGATCTCCCGCACCCGTTCCTTGAGCTTCGACTTGCGGGCCTGCCAGGCGCCGCTGCCGAGCCGGTCGAGCTGGACACCGGCCTCGTCCGAGCCGAAGCGCGAGATGAGCTCGATGTTCTCCACCGGCAGGAACAGCCGGTCGCCGCCGGCATAGGAGAGATGCAGGCAGTCATGCGGCGCTTCCTGGACCTCGATGACCTTCAGCCCCTCGAACCGCCCGATGCCGTGCTCGACATGGACGACGAGGTCGCCCGGCGTCAGGCTTTGCAGCTCGGCAATGAAATCGGTGGCCTTGCGGTGACGCCGCGCCCGCCTGACCAGCCGGTCGCCGAGAATGTCCTGCTCGCCGATGATGGCGAATTCCTCGGTCTCGAACCCGCTTTCGAGGCCGAGCACCACGAGGCAGACGACATCCTCGGGAGCCGCCAGCACGTCGGCCCAGTTGCCCACCACCGCCAGCGGCGACAGTTCATGGTCGCGCAGAATGGTCTCGAGCCGGTCGCGCGCCCCTTCCGACCAGGCGGCGATCGCCACCCGCTTGCCAGCCTTGCGCACCGCCTCCGCATGAAGCTTCACCGCCTGATAGACATTGCGGCCGGCCTCCGCCCGCTCGGCGGCGAAGCTGCGCCCCTGCCGCCCGCCGACCGACATAACCCGGGTCGCCGCGGTCTCCGGAACTTCGAATGGCGTGAGCTGGAACACCGGCCGCGACTGCAGGCTGTCGGCGACCTCCTCGGCACCGAGATGGAGTCGATCCGGCGTCAGCGGATTGTAGGGCGGCGCCCCGAAATTCTCCCGCGACTTGGCCTCGATGCGGGCTGCGTAATATTCCTCGATCTCCTGCCGCCGCGACACCAGCGCCTCCTCGGTGAGCTGGTCGAAGGTCAGCGGCACATCGGGGAGATAGTCGAAGATCGTCGCGAGCTTCTCGTAGAACAGCGGCAGCCAGTGCTCCATGCCGGGATAGCGCCGCCCGGCCGATACCGCCTCATAGAGCGGGTCGGCGAGCGAGGCGCCGGGAAAGGCCGCGGCATAGCCGGTGCGGAACCGCGCGATCGTCGCCTCGTTGAGCATCACCTCATTGGCCGGATCGATGGTCAGCCGGTGCAGCTGCCCGGTCGAGCGCTGCGAGTCGGGATCGAAGGTCCGGATCGATTCCAGAATGTCGCCGAAGAAATCGAGGCGGACCGGCTGCTCTGCGCCTGGCGGGTAGAGATCGACGATGCCGCCGCGCACCGCGAAGTCGCCGGGGTCGACCACCGTGCCGCTGCGCGAGAATCCGCTCTCCTGCAGGAACGTCAGGAACTGTTCCATCGGCACCCGGTTGCCGGGAAGCGCATGGAAGCTCGCCGCGGTGATCGCCGCCATCGGGGGCACCCGCTGGATCGCCGCATTGACCGTGCTGAGCACCAGCCGCGGCCGGGTCGGCGGATCGTTGAGGAGTCGCGCCAATGTCGCGAGTCGCATCGCCACCAGCCGCGACGCCGGCGACACCCGGTCATAGGGCAGGCAGTCCCAGGCCGGGAGCTCCAGCACTTCGATATCGGGGGCAAAGAAGGCGATCGCATCGGCAAGGATGGCAAGCCGATGATCGTCGCGCGCCAGATGCAGGATCGGCTTTGGCGCGGCAGCGCGGGCAAGCTCGGAGAGAATGAGCGCGTCGAGACCTTCCGGTGCGCCGGAGATGACGGTGCGCAGCGGCACCGACAGCGCCTTGGTGAGATCGACAGGCTTCATGCTCCGCAGTGAACCCCGCGCGGCGGATGGTAGGCCAGCAATGCGCCCATGAGGGGGGTCAGCCGCTCCTGTGGCACCGGGACGCCGCCGAGCAGCCAGTCATGAAGGTCGCTGTCGGCGCTTGCCACGATCGCCTCGAATTCCTGAAGCTCGGTCTCGTTCATCGCTTGGAGCCGCATCCCGGCAAAACCACCGAGCAGAAGATCGAGTTCACGCATGCCGCGATGCATCGCCCGCCACAGCAGCCGCCGGCGCCGCGTTTCGATCTCGCAGAGGTTGTCATTCATGCGATCGGGCCATTCCATCGCCCCCGAGAGCGGGAGCATGCGAGGCGGCAACGCATAAAACACTGGATCGGCAAGTCAAGCCCGGTCATGAAGGGAGGCGACCATGCGACCGTCACTCCTCAACCCCCTCTTCGCCTCGGCAAGCGGCCTCAAGGGAATCGGCCCGAAATTCGATCATGCGCTGACCCGGCTGTTGCGGCCGAATGGCGGCCATGGCGGCACGGCCCGCCT
>Ga0081455_10004324_pt1 | contig 15994 bp, 16 predicted proteins | sample TabmetS3T2R1_FD_70207 | JGI IMG/M metagenome (GOLD analysis project Ga0081455, IMG submission 70207) | Tabebuia heterophylla rhizosphere microbial communities from the University of Puerto Rico - S3T2R1 | ecosystem: Host-associated > Plants > Roots > Rhizosphere ... | reverse complement strand
CCCAGGGGCCGTTGTAGAACACCGATTCGAGGGCGCCGGTCAGCCAGCCGCTGCCGAACTGCATCGAGCCGGCGGCGAGGCCGCGCCAGTAGCCGAAGCTGCCGCCGGTGGCCTGGACGACATTGCTTTCGAGGCGGTCGAGGTAGGCGAGCCTCAGCGTGCCGGCCGAGGCGAAGTCGCCCTCCTCGGCCCAGTAGGGGCCTTTCTTGACGATCATCTGCTGCACCAGCTCGGGGATCAGGAAGTTGATGTCGGCGTAGCCCTGGGCGTGGGCGTTGGTGCGCATATTGATCGGCATGCCGTCGAGCCAGATCGCGAGATCGGTGCCATGGTCGAGATTCATGCCGCGCAGGAAGTACTGGTTGGCCTTGCCCTCGCCGCTGTGCGTGGTGACGGCGAGGCCCGGCGCCGCCTCGAGCATTTCGCCCGGCCGCTGGAAGGGTTGCGAATTGAGCGTCTCGCCGGAGATGCGCTTCTCGGAGGCGGCGTCGGTCGGTTCGGACTCGAGTGTGCGCGGCGCCATCACCGTGATGGCCGGCAAGGCGGTCGACGCGCCGCTGCCCGGGCCGAACGGATCGGGTGCCGCTTGCGCGAGCGCCTGAAACGGCACAGCCAACGGCAGAGACAAGAGGCCCACAAGTCGACGGATCGGCGTCATCGGACGATCTCCCAAACGGTTCGCGCAACAGCGCGTCACCGCTCGGTTGACCGTCCCGGTGGATCGTCCCGTCCATCGGAAGAGCGACGCTCTCGCCGGCAGGTCTTCTGGCTCACGGGTCCTTGCTTGCGCCCGCCTTCCCGGACCCCAATGGCTTGAGGGGATCCAGTGGCACGCTGGGCGCTCGCTCGCCGCTTACAGCTGCGGGTACAGCCGCCGATTGATCCTTGCGGACTGCACGGCGTTCCCTGTTCGCCTCCCGTCAAGGAGGACCGACGATGCCGCCATGGTTACGGACGTCCGTCCGACGCGTCAAGCCGCTCGACAAGCTTCTAACAAGGCTACGCCTTAGAGCCACGAGGCATGCGTTGCGCAAGCTTCGCCGAAAGAAACAGCCATAGATGGACACCGATGAACACGGATGAAGGCGCTCGCCTTGAGCTCGAGGGATCCGTGTGCATCCGTGTTCATCCGTGGCTAAGGAGACCTCGCTTCAGCCAGATGACGCATGTGCAGCCGGCAAAATGCGACACATCCAGCTGCTATTTCGCTTCTAAGGCAAGGCTAGGGGAGCGTAAGCGGCGTGCCGTCGAGCTCCTCCGCGCGCTCGACTTCGATCAGCACCGCGAAGCCTTTCTTGTCGGGATCGCGGTCCTTCTCGGGTTGAATGAGCCGCGCCCAGACTTCCTCGTAGATCGGCCCCGACTTGTGCACCTGCGCCAGGCCGTAGAAGCGCGCGATGCCGCCTTTCGGCAGGATGCCCTCGGCACGCAGCTGGGCCTTGCGGAAGTAGATCGTGACCTTGGTGCCGTCGGCGAGGTTCTCCGCCGTCGATCCCCGGCCGCGTTCCCACAGCGAGAAATGGCGCTCGTCGAACACCAGGGTGCTGCCGCGCGGCGTGACCTGCGCCTAGCCGTTCGGCAGCACCGTCGCCACAAGGCACACGTCGTTCGGAAACGCCGTGTTGATGTGGCTTTGAAGCGTCTTGGGAATGATGGACATGAGTCGCGCTACACGATCACTTGCCGACACAGGTGGCGGCGGTCTCGGGCGTGCAGACATCGAGGCCGGTGTAGGTCGGGTCCTTCGGCGCCGGCTTGCCGTCCTTGATGTCCTTCAGGAAGAACATGGTCTTGTAGCCCATCTCGGACGGCCGTTGGCCGACCTGGCCCTTCGACAGGCCGGCTTTCAGGAGCTCCAGCTGGACCGGCAGCGTGTCGGCAACGACCAGTGCCAGCGATCCATCGGCGATGCGCGCCTTGTACTTCTCGGCGACCCTCTTGTAGGCCTGCGGGATGAACTGCGGGAAGCCGCCGGTCGGGATGAAGGCGTCGAGCTTGGGATATTTGCCAAGGATGTCCTCCATCTGCTGCACCGACAGCGGGAAGTCGTCGTTGGTGTAGAGCGGGCAGCCGGCTACCTCGGTCCAACCGTTTTGGCCGGTGAGCTTGGCGCCTGGCGCCTGCGCGCTCTTGGCGCCAGCGAGCGTGTCGCGGATGCCCTGCATGCGCTCGTTGTGATTGGCCGCAGCGGCCCCGCCCGACTGGATGCAGATGGTGCCGCCCTTGGGCTTGATCTTCTGCGCCAGCTTGGCGAGGTTGACGCCGATCTCGTAGTTGTGCGTGCCGACATAGGCAAGCCTCAGCGCCTTGTCCTTGTCCAGCAGGTCACTGTCCCAAGTGAGGACGGGGATGCCGGCGGCCTTGGCGCCTTCCAGCGCCTTGCCCATCGCCGCCGCGTTGGAGGGCGACACGGCGATGCCGTCGACCTTCTTGGCGATGAGGTCGTTGACGACCTGCACCTGTTCCTCGCCGCCGCCATGCTCGCCGGGTCCGATGTACAGACATTCGACGGCGCCGCCGAGCTCACGCTCGGCCTTCTTGCAGCCATCCCGCGCCTGGTCGAAGAACGGGTTGTTCATGTTCTTGGGGACCAGGGCGAACACGTATTTCTTCGGCTGGGCCTCGGCTGCCTGACTGAGGCCGAGGACGGCCGCCGCCACAGCCGTCATGCCCAAAAGCTTTCCGAACTGCTTTACCATCATGGGCGTCTCCTCCATTCGTATATTTGATGCCGACGCTCAGTCGGCACGCCTTCCGCGGATCCGCTCGAGCAGGACCGCGAGAACGATGAAGGCACCGACGAAGGCGCCCTGCCAATTCGAATCGATGCCGGCCATCAGCAGGCTGTTGCGGATGACCTCGATCAGCGTGGCGCCGATCAGGGCAGCATAGGCGCCGCCTTCACCGCCCATCAGGTTGGCGCCGCCGATGACCGTCGAGGCGATCACCCTGAGCTCATAGCCGGTGCCCAGCGCATTGATAGCCGAGCCCTGCCAGCCGACCACCATGATCGCGGCAATCGCCGAGGTCAGGGCGCAGAGCATGAAGGCCTGCAGCTTGATGCGGTTGACCGCGACGCCGGCCAGCCGGGCGGCCGCTTCGTTGCCGCCGACGGCATAGACATGGCGGCCCCAGCGAGTGAAGCGGAAGACGAACCCGAAGGCGAGCGTCAGGACCAGCAGCAGCCAGACCATGTTGGAGATGCCTGTGATCTCGCCGCCACCGATGGCGGTGAAGATGTCGCCGTCCGGCCCGAACTCGTAGATCATCTTGTTCTCCGACAGCACGACGGCGAAGGATCGCGCGGCGGCCAGCATGCCCAGCGTGACGACGAAGGACGGCAGCCCGACATAGGCGACGAGCGCGCCGTTGACGAGGCCACACAGCGCGCCGGCGCCCAGGCCGGCCAGGACCGCGAGCCACCACGAGTAGCCTGCCTGCAGGACCAGGCCGCAGATGATGCCGGTGAGGCCCATGACCGAGCCGACCGACAGGTCGATGCCGCCGGTGATGATCACCGCCATCATGCCGAGCGCCATGATGCCGATGTAGGCGAAGTTGCGCGTGATGTTGAAGAGGTTGTCCCGGGTCGGGAAGGAATCGGGCTCGAGCCAGCTCATCGCCGCGCAGATGATGAGGACGGCGATGGTGACCCAGAACGGCTGCGCGGCGAGGCATTGGCGCAGGAGGATCCTGGCCCTCATGGCGCCCGCCGCTCAGGCCGCCCGGATGGCGCCGGTGATGAGGCCGGTGACCTCCTCCGGCGAGCTGTTCCCGATCGGCTTGTCGGCGACCTTGTGGCCGCGCCGCAGCACGACGATGCGGTCGGCGACGCCGAAGACGTCGGGCATGCGATGGCTGATCAGCACCACCGCCATGCCCTGCTCGCGCAGCCGCCGCAGCAGGTCGAGCACCTCGGCGACCTGGCGCACGCTGATCGCCGCCGTCGGCTCGTCCATCAGCACGATCTTGGCGCGCGACAGGTGCGTGCGGGCGATGGCGACCGCCTGGCGCTGGCCGCCCGACATCATGCGCACCTTCTCGGCCGGCAGGGTCTCCGATTTCAGCTCGGCGAACAGCTCGCGCGAGCGCTCGTTCATGGCGCGGTCGTCGAGGATACGGAAGGGGCCAAAGCCGCGCGTCTTCTCGCGCGCCAGGAAGACGTTGGCCGCGGCCGAGAGGTTGTTGCAGAGCGCGAGGTCCTGATAGACGACCTCGATGCCGGCGGCGCGCGCATCGACCGGCCTGTGGAAATGGACCGGCCGGCCGTCCAGCAGCATCTGGCCATTCGAGGGTGGGAAGTTGCCGGCCATGATCTTGACCAGCGTCGACTTGCCGGCGCCGTTGTCGCCCATCAGCCCGACGATCTCGCCGCCCTCGAGCGCGAAATCGACCTGCGACAGGGCCTCGATGGCACCGAAATGCTTCGAGATCGCCTTGAGCTCGAGAACAGCCACCGATCCTCCCTTGGCATCGACTCTGCACTCGCTGCGAACTTCTTCTCGCGCAGCTCTTTCTTGGTTGCGAAAACCCTAGGCGGGCGTCTTCGTTCCTGTCCAGCGCCAATCCCGCAGACCTTCGCCTCCCCGAGTGAACCGTGATGAGTTCGTTCGCAGCGGTCCCAGGTCCTAGGCCGGCGGACTCGCCGGCCATGCGCTAACGAATTCTACTTGATGTGGTCGCATATGATTCGATGAGCCTATCCGAGGAATCGAACAGAAACTCGATGGACTTCGACTGGGATGAGTAGCCGGAACTGTAGGAAAGTATCGGGCGACTGTACCTGTAAACCAGCACTCGGGTACCTTCATTGGCCACGCGCGGAAAGATGCCTTCCCCTCCCGGCATACCGAGCCGGCCGATCACTTCGCTCATTGTCGTTTGACCGCGGATAAAGCCCTGAGCCTTGCTTTCGTTGAAATCGCTGGTGTCCTTGTCGAAGTTGCTGTCGAAACTGTAGGAGATCAGCCGTCCATTCCAGAAGGTAAGGATCAGGGATCGGCTCGTCGTCACCGTCGGAACAAGGGGTCCGATAAGCAGTGTCCCCAGTACATTGGACTCGAAATGGGAGTAGTGCAGGCTCAGGATCTCACCTGAAACCGTCGCTGGCCGCAGTCCAATCGGTCGATTCGGTGTGTCCGGCCCATCATAGGGAGCGGCATCTCCTATTTTTACGGTCCGACTCGCAGGTTGCCCGAATCGGGCGACCACGTCGGCAACCGTCGCCTGACCCAGTTTCAGCGTTCCAGCCGATGGTCGATCGAAATCATTTCCAGATGAACATGCTCCGACGACGCCGGAAAGCACGATCGTCATCAAGCAGGTCAAAAGCGGTTTGGTGAAAGTGCCGGGCAGCATAGCCATTCCTCCGTCTATTTGACCTACGTGCCCTGGGCGGACATATAGATTTCCAGCAATCGATCGGAAGAGTCGAATAACAGGTCGAGGTGCTTGAAGATCACTTTCGCGCCGATCAAGGCCTCAACGTAAAAATACAGGTAGGAAATCATCCTCGTGCCTGGTTTGGCGACGGCTGGATAGACGCCCTCGCCGCCAGGCCTGCCCAGCAGACCAATAGCCTCGTCGCGTGTGGTTTTGCCGCGCACGAAGGATGCCGCGCGGTTCTCGTCGAATGCAGTGGTGTCTTGTGGAAAGCTGCTTGAAAACTCGTAAAAGACCAATTTGTCGTTCCAGAACCCGACGCTGAGGCGACGGCTGTAGTCGACGATACCGACCGGGCCGGATTTGAAGAAAGAGTAGGTCAGGCGTTCGATGTCACCCTCGACGGTCGCACTCCTGAATCCGGCTGGTCTGTTGTCCTTGTCTGAGACCCACCCGTTGACGTCGCCTGCAGTCCGCCTTTTTGGTTGGCCAAACCGCGCGATCACTTCGGCCTTTGTCGTCTGCTCCAGTATTAGCGAGGTCTGGTCCGGTCGTTGGAAGTCCTTGCCGTGCGACGCACAGGCCGCCGTCAGGAAGACCAACGCAATCACGACAACTCGAGACAGCACCGGTCCGAGTGCTAAACGACCTTTCATGTTTCCAACATCCCCCAAAAACTCACGAATTCATTGCAGCAGACAATGAGGCGCTGCTATCGCCACGGTTGCAGCGTGTGACGGGTGAGATAACGAGACCGGAATTTCCAATGGTTGTGGAACGCTCGTTGCTCGAGGCCGTCATGGCAGTCGCTATCGACCCGTCATAGCGCCGGCTGCCAAAATCGCCTGCGATAAGCCACGGTCCCCTATAACCTCTTGCATGGCCGCCGCGAGCGCTCGCTCAAGGGCGAGCTTGGCCGTGTCGCCGGTTTCCGCCAGCCCATACGACTCACGGCCTACTCCGCTGTATAGCCGCGAATAACGTGTGATCCCGTTCGCGCCCTTGACCTTCAGCGTGAACGAGACCTTTGCCTCTGCCGTATTGTTGAACAGCAGCAGGATATACTTGCTCTCGAACTCCTCGAGTTCTGCGACGATTCCCACGCCGCCGCGACGGCTCGGAAAGCCCTCGGCCTTGAGCTCGGTCTCGACGGCCTGCCGCACCAGGTCGGCCACGTCATTTTGGGCCTTTACCGGCGACCGTAGCACCCCTTTCTTGGTGCTGATTCGGTCGCGGTCCTCGGTGCGCAGGTCGAGGCCCGTAACCGAAACCGGTACGGCTTCCGCGCCGGCAACAGATGCCACGCCAGTAGCCGATGCATAGTCGAGCTTGACACTGGCCTCGCAGGCGCCAAGGGCCAAACCGGCAATTGCAATCACACCGAGGCAAGGTCGCACCCCGCCACAGCGCTCCCCAAAGATCATCGAGGCTCCCCCTCCGTCCTTCCCCTCAAGGAGGCGTCAATCGTCAGGCCCCGCATAAAGACCGGGTCGCCGACGTCGGTTGCTGTGCCCTGAAGTTGTTCTCCCCGGGGGGACATATCGCACGACGATGACAAATATGCAAGTTACGGTCGCAGCGTTCGGCATGCCGTCTTTGCAGACCTGGAGCGCCTGCGGGTGGCGTCGACGCCGCCAGGTGTGAACCAGCCTCTAGGGCAGCGAGCCCAAGTTAGTCGACGTGCACCGTCCGGCCGGTGCGATGCGACTGCAGCGCAGCATCGGCGAGCAACAGCGCTCGCCGTCCGTCCTCGACGCCGATCGACGGCTTGCGGCGCGACACCACCGCCTCGATGAAGTCGTCGATCTCGGCGACATAGGATTGCGCATAGCGCTCGACGAAGAACGGCAGCAGTGGGTCGCGCGCCTCGGTAACCGTTGCGTTCGACTTGAGCAGCGCGGTCGGCCGCAGATTGTCCGAACGCACCATGCCCTTGGCGCCGAGCACCTCGACGCGCTGGTCGTAGCCGTAGGTCGCGCGACGGCTGTTGTTGATGTGGCACAGCACGCCGCTTCGGGTCCTGAGAATGACCATGGCGCTGTCGACATCGCCTGCGCGGGCGATCTTCGCGTCGACCTGGCAGCTCGCCTTGGCCACCACCTCGACGGGCTCCTCGCCCAGCAGCCAGCGGGCGAGATCGAAATCGTGGATCATCATGTCGCGAAACAGGCCGCCGGATACCTTGATGTAGGCCAGCGGCGGCGGAGCCGGATCACGGCTGGTGATGACGATCTGCTCGACATCCCCCACCTCGCCCCGCTGGATCACCGCCTGGATGGCGCGGTTCGTGGGATCGAAGCGACGGTTGAAGCCGATCGCGACGGGCACGCGGTGCTTCCGGAGCTCGGCGAGGCAGCGGTCGACGCGCCGGATGTCGAGGTCGATCGGCTTCTCGCACAGCACGGCCTTGCCGGCGCGCGCCGACGCCATGATGAGATCGACATGCGTGTTGGTCGACGAGGCGACGACGACGGCATCGACCTCGCGGTCGGCGAGCGCCGCTGCGACCTCGATCGCCGTCCCCGCGCCGACCTCGCGCGCGAGATCCGCTGCCGCGCGCGCGATCGGATCAACAATGGTTTTGACCCGAGCGCGCGGATGCGCCGCGAGGTTGCGCGCGTGCAGCTTGCCGATGCGGCCTGCACCGAAGACGCAGAAGTTCAGCCTGTCCTTGGCCATCAATGGTCGCCGGGTGACTTGTTGCGGGTGCTGCGCTAGAGGAGGCAAACCTAGCACGAGCCGGCACGGGAGCGCGATGAGCACCATTCGTCTCACCATGGCCCAGGCCCTGGTCCGATACTTGATCGCCCAGCGTACCCTGCTCGACGGCGAGGAGGTCCCGCTGTTCGCGGGCGTGCTCGCGATCTTCGGGCACGGCAACGTCACCTGCCTGGGCGAGGCGCTCGAGGCGGCGCAAGAAGCTTTGCCGACCTGGCGTGGACAGAACGAGCAGTCGATGGCGCTGGCCGCCATCGCCTTCGCCAAGGCGCGCCGTCGCCGGCAGTTCATGGTGGCCGCCAGCTCGATCGGTCCGGGTGCCGCTAACATGGTCACTGCAGCCGGCGTGGCGCATGCCAACCGCCTGCCCGTGCTGCTGCTCGCCGGCGACACGTTCGTCGATCGGCTACCCGATCCCGTGCTGCAGCAGGTCGAACATTTCGGTAATCCCGGTATCACGGTAAATGACGCCTTCCGGGCCGTGGTCCGTTACTGGGATCGCATCGTGCGGCCCGCGCAGCTCATCGCCTCGCTGCCGCAGGCGGTGGCCACGCTGCTCGATCCGGCGGAATGCGGGCCGGCTTTCATCGCCTTGCCACAGGACATGCAGGGCGAGGCCTTCGACTATCCCGTCGCCTTCTTCGAGCCGCGCGTGCACAGCGTAGCGCGGCCACGGGCGGACCTCGAGCAGCTCGCGGCGGCCGCGCGCCTGCTGCGGACGGCACGGCAGCCGCTGCTGATCGCCGGCGGCGGCGTGCGCTATGCGCTGGCCGATTCCGAGCTCGCCACCTTCGCCGAGCGCCACAACATCCCGGTGGCCGAGACCGTCGCGGGACGCGGTGCGCTGCTGCAGCGGCATCCGCTGAATGTCGGGCCGATCGGTGTCATCGGCTCCGCTTCGGCCAACGCGCTGGCGGCGGCGGCCGACGTCGTCCTGGCGGTCGGCACGCGCTTGCAGGATTTCAGCACCGGCTCATGGACGGTGTTCCAGAACCCGGACTTTCGCCTGATCGCGCTGAACGCGGCCCGCTTCGATGCCCACAAGCATCGCGCCCTGGCCGTCGTCGGAGACGCCCGGTCGGGACTTGCAGAGCTCTCGACCGGCCTCGCAGGCTGGCAGGCGCCCGACGCCTGGCGTCAACGTGCCGAACGCGAGACGACGGCGTGGAACCACGTGGTCGACCAGCATTCGGGCCCGACCAATGCGTCTTTGCCGTCCTACGCTCATGTCATCGGCGCCATCAACCGAAAGGCCGCGGCCTCCGATATCGTCGTCACGGCGGCGGGCGGCCTGCCGGGAGAGCTCAGCAAGAACTGGCGCGTCAAGTCGCCGGACAGCTTCGATTGCGAGTTCGGCTTCTCCTGCATGGGCTACGAGATCGCCGGCGGCTGGGGCATCAAGATGGCGCACCCTCAGCGCGACGTCGTGGTGTTCGTGGGCGATGGCTCCTATCTCATGATGAACTCCGACATCTACAGCACGGTGCTGACCGGCCATAAGCTGATCGTCGTGGTCTGCGACAATGGCGGCTATGCCGTGATCGACCGGTTGCAGACCTTCAAGGGCGGCGCTTCGTTCAACAATCTTTTCGAGCATTGCCGCAGCGTGCGGCAGGTGGGCGTGGACTTCGCCGGCCATGCGCGATCCCTGGGCGCGCTGGCTGAGCGCGTGACGTCGATCGTCGAGCTGGAGCAGGCGTTCGAGCGCGCCAAGGCAGCCGACCGCACGTATGTCATCGAGATCAAGGTCAGCGCCACAGAGTGGACGCCGGGCGATGCCTGGTGGGACGTTGGCATGCCTGAGGTCAGCGCGCGACAGAGCGTGCGCGAAGCGACAGCCCAGCACGTCGAGGACAAGAAGAAACAGCGCACCGGAGTGTAGCCATGGCCATCCGCCTGGGCGTCGCCCCTATCGCCTGGACCAACGACGACCTGCCGGAGCTCGGCGGCGACACGTCGTTGGAGACCTGCCTGATGGAAAGCCGCGCCGCCGGCTTCCGCGGAACGGAGACCGGCGGCAAGTTTCCGATGGATGCCGCCAAGCTCGGTCCCCTGCTCGATGCGTACGGGCTGAAGCTGGTCTCTGGATGGTTCTCGGGCCGCTTGCTGGAGGGCTCGGTCGAGCGCGAGAAGGAGCGCATGGAGCGGCAGCTCGCGACGTTCAAGGCGTTGGGCGCCCTGGTCATGGTCTATGCCGAGACGACTGGCAGCGTGCAGACCGCGCGGCACACGCCCGTCAGCCGCCGGCCGCGATTGGCAGCCGATGCGTTCAAGGCGTATGGCGCACGCCTGACGGCGCTGGCGGAACATATCGCCGACCGCGGCGTAGCCATGACCTACCATCACCACATGGGCACCATCGTCGAGACCGATGCCGAGATCGACCTGCTGATGAACCATACCGGCGCGGCGGTGGGCCTGTTGGTCGACACCGGCCATATCGCCTACGCAGGCGGCGACTGCCTGGCCGTCACGAGGCGGCACGGCGCACGCATCAACCACGTGCACTGCAAGGACGTGCGCCCGGCCGTGCTGGCAGAGGCGCGGTCGAAGGACTGGAGCTTCCTCGATGCCGTGGTGGCCGGCGTATTCACGGTGCCGGGCGACGGCGGCATCGATTTTACCGCCTTCACGCGCGTGCTGGCCGAGATCGGCTACAGCGGTTGGGTGGTGGTCGAAGCCGAGCAGGATCCGGTCAAGGCGCCGCCGCTCAAGTACGTCAAGATGGGCCACGACCATTTGACCTGGCTGTTCACCGCCGCCGGGCTCGCGATCACAGATTGACCCATTTGGCGTCGGCGCGCGAGGAGTCCAGCGCCGCTTCAATGAAGCGTACGCCTTCGACCCCATCCTCCACGCCCGGAACGAGGCGCGCCGCTGGATCCGGAGCGCGTCCGTCGCGATGCGCCGCGATCAGCTCGGCGAGGTCGGTGTAAAGCTGCGCAAAGCCTTCGAGATAGCCTTCGGGATGGCCGGCGGGGATGCGGGTGGCGTGAGCCGCGACGGCATCGGCGCCGGCTCCTCCGCGCCGCAGCAGGCGCGGCGGCTCGCCGTGCGGCGTCAGCCACAGATAGTTCGGGTCCTCCTGACGCCAATCGAGCCCCGCCCGGTCGCCGAAGACGCGCAAGCGCAGATTGTTCTCGTTGCCGGGCGCTACCTGGCTCGCCCACAACATGCCCTTGGCGCCACCCGACAGCCGCAGCAGCATGTTGACGTTGTCGTCGAGCCGTCGTCCCGGCACGAAAGTGGAAAGGTCCGCGGCGATTGCCTCGCAGCCGAGGCCCGTGACGAAACGGACGAGGTTGTAGGCATGCGTGGCGATGTCGCCGAGGCAGCCGCCCGGCCCGCTCTGCGCGGGATCAGTCCGCCAGGCTGCCTGTTTCTGCCCGCTCTCCTCGAGGCGCTGCGTCAACCAATCCTGGGCGTATTCGACCTGGACGATGCGAAGGCGGCCGAGCTCGCCGGCCGCAACCATGGCGCGCGCTTGCCGGACCATCGGGTAGCCTGTGTAGTTGTGCGTAAGACCGAACACGAGTCCGGTATCGCGCACAGTCCGAGCGAGGTCCTCGGCATCCGCAAGATTGGTCGTCAGCGGCTTGTCGCAGATGACGTGAAAGCCAGCCTCGAGGAACAGCTTCGCCGGCCCATGGTGCCGGTGGTTCGGGGTCACGATCGCCACCGCGTCGATGCGGTCGGGACGGGACTTTTCCTTGGCCGCCATTTCATCGTAGCTGCCATAGGCGCGGTCGCCGGCAATGCCCAAGGCCGCGGCACCGGCGCGGGCCCGCTCGGGATCGGAGGCGAGCGCGCCGGCCACCAGCTCGTAGCGGTCGTCGAGTCGCGCGGCGATGCGGTGGACAGCGCCGATGAACGCGTCCGGGCCGCCGCCCACCATGCCGAGACGGATGCGGCGGAACGACAGGCTTGTCGTCATGGTGCTCGTCCCACCGGCGCTAGGCGAGGCCGAGCATGCGGCGGTTGGCGACCTGGTCGGTGCCGGCGCCTGCGAAATCGTCGAAGGCCCGTGCCGCCGCCTCGATGATGTGGCCCTTGATGAAGGGCGCACCTTCCGCCGCGCCCTGCTCGCTGCTCTTGATGCAGCACTCCCATTCCAGCACGGCCCAGCCGGCATAGTCGTACTGCGTCAGCTTGGAGAAGATGGCGGTGAAGTCGACCTGCCCGTCGCCGAGCGAGCGGAATCGCCCGGCGCGATTGATCCAGGATTGGAAGCCGCCATAGACGCCCTGCCGGCCGCTCGGATTGAACTCGGCATCCTTGACGTGAAACACCTTGATGCGGTCGTGGTAGAGATCGAGATAGGCGAGATAGTCCAGCTGCTGCAGCACGAAGTGGCTGGGATCGTAGAGGATGTTGCAGCGCCGGTGGTTGCCGACGCGATCGAGGAACATCTCGAAGCTCGCCCCGTCATGCAGGTCCTCACCGGGGTGGATCTCGAAGGCGACATCGACTCCTGCGGCGTCGAAGGCGTCGAGGATCGGCTTCCAGCGTTTGGCCAGCTCGTCGAATGCAGTCTCCACCAGACCGGGCGGGCGCTGAGGCCAGGGGTACAGGTAGGGCCAGGCGAGGGCGCCCGAGAAGGTCGCATGCGTTGCGAGACCGAGATTGGCGGAAGCCTTTGCCGCCAGCTTGAGCTGCTCGACGGCCCAGGCCTGGCGCTTGCCGGGATTGCCGCGCACCGCCTCCGGCGCGAAGCCATCGAAGGCGATATCGTAAGCGGGATGGACCGCTACCAGCTGGCCTTGCAAGTGGGTCGAGAGCTCCGTCGGCGCCAGGCCGTGGCGCGCCAGGGTTCCGCGGACCTCGTCGCAATAGGCCTTGCTCTCGGCGGCGCGACCGAGATCGAACAGCCGGCTGTCCCAGCTCGGGATCTGGACTCCGACATAGCCGTGCCCGGCAGCCCATTTGGCGATGCTGTCAAGCGTGTTGAAGGGCGCTTCATCTGCAGCGAACTGCGCGAGAAAGACCGCTGGTCCCTTGATCGTCTTCATGGTCTCGGACCTCCTGCATGTTCCACCATAGAGATTCTCGACGGGGCTCGCCAAGAAGCTGGCGTTCTGCGCGTTGCGCAATCTGTCGTTCGAGGTCGCAGAAGGCTGTTTCGTCGTCCTGTTCGCCCCGAGCTCGGTCGGCAAGATGACGACCTTGCGCCCCATCGCCGGCCTCGCGAGCCCCGACAGCGGGAGGCTCGAGATCGACGGCGTCGAGCGGACGACGGCGCCGATCGCCGGACGCGGCGTCTCGATGGTGTTCCGGTCCTTCGCGCTTTACCCGCATCTCAATGTCGCCGAAAACTCCGCCTATCCGCTCCGCGAGCAGCGCCCCCCAAGACCGCGATCGAAACGCGGGTGTGCGAGACTGCGGCGATGCTGCGGCTGGCGCATCGCTTGGCAGCGCCAACTGCCATCGCGTGCTTGGGCTGGGCGGGCACGAGAACCACAAATCTGGTCCAGGTAGCCGCTTCAGGCCCGCCCGAGCAGCTCATCGATCACCTCGAAAGCCCTGCCAAAGGTTCCGTTCGCCACCCTGTCGACGACGTCCGCCTCGCGGCCGTCGGTGACCCTGAACTCGGCGCTCCAGGTACCCAGCGTCTTGTTGCCGACCGTGATCGGATAGAGCTTCAGCGTCGCGACATAGTTGGCCACCGGCAGCGGGGCGTCGAGGATGCTGTTGGTCATCGTGTAGTCCGGATCGGAGAGCGTGAGCAACTGCTCGCGGATCGTGCCGCCTCCATCCGCAATGTCGAAGTTGCGGATGCAGCCGACGGTGTCGGCGCGCAGCCCGCCTTCGATATGGCTGCGCGAGAACCCCCGGTGCCATTTGGGCAGCCCATTGAAGTCGCGCATCGTGCCCCAGACCTTGTGACGGGTATGCCCGAGGACGTACTGCGCATTCTCCGGGGTGGCGATGGGGCCGCCATGGCACAGTACGATGACATCATCGCGCACCTGTCGCGCCGCTCATCGCGCGCGCCTCGTCGGGCTTGAACACGTAGGGCGTGGTGAGGAGATCGAGCTGGTGAGCCTGGCGGATCATATCAACCTCCAGGGCGTAACCCATTCCGGTCTCCTCGAAAGTTGGCGCGCATCACGCCATCGAACAAGCCGACGGTCGGAAAGTTCTGCACGCCTGAGAACCCGATGGCCTTCAGTTCGGCAAGGAACTGCGGCATCAGCACGAATGGATCCCTTCCGTTCACGCCCGCGAGCACGGTGTCGAGCGGACGACCGGAAGAACCTCCCTCGCCATCTCCATCACGATCTCGTTGGCATTGCCGTAAGCGAGCAGGCCCGCAGCCAAGCCCCGTCCCGCCATCCGATAGCGGCCAGAGTTGTAGATGATGATCAGGTCAATGCCGCCAGTCTCTTCGCACTTGGCGGAAAGCCCGGTTCCGGCGCCGCCGCCGACGATCGGAATGCGTCGCTCGACCATGGCGCGGAACTTTTTCAGGATCGCCGCTCTCTCGATGCACGCCATGGCTACACCGCAATCTCGAGGAAGTTCTCGACCAGGGCGTCGGCGAATTCGGGATCGTTGATATGCAGGGGCAGGCGAACCAGCCGGCGGCGTGCGCTCTGCTGCACCGTGTGCTCGAGCGCCTCGAAAAGGGCGGCGTCCGCGGCAGGATCGAAGAACGGCTCCCCTGCGGCATCGATCGCCGAGACACCTTTTTCCGGGATGAGGAATCGCACTTGCCCCTCACAGGCATTGAGCTTCACCCCGACCCAGGCGCCGATTTGCCGGCACTCCTCCGGTGTCGTCCGCATCAGCGTGACTTGAGGGTCGTGCTTGTAAAGCGTGCGGCTGCGGAACTGGGGAGGCACGGTCTCCATCGCCCAGAAGTTCACCATGTCCAGCGCGCCGACGGAACCCACGTAGGGCACACCGCTGCGCTGAACGGCGCCGAGACGATCCGGACCCGCGCTGAGCACGCCACCCAACAGCAGGTCGCAGACCTCGGTCGTGGTCACGTCGACAATGCCAACCAGCATTCCACTGTCCAGCGACTTCTCCATGGATTGGCCGCCGGTGCCGGTGGCATGGAACACCAGGCAGTCGTAGCGGTTCCGGAGCGCCTCGACGACCCGCGTAACACACGGGGTGGTGACGCCGAACATGGTCAAGCGGATCGCGGGCTTGACCGCGGCCTGCGGGATCGAACGCATCACCATGCCGGCGATGGCATGCGCGGCATTGCCCAGGACCACGCGGCTGATGCGGTGCAGACCCGACACCTCGGTCACCGAGCACATCATGGTGATGTCACTCGCGCCGACGAAGGGTTTCACGTCGCCGACAGCCAGGGTGGAAAGCATGACCTTTGGCAGGCCGACCGGCAACCGCCGCAGGCCGGCGGTGACGATGGAGGTGCCGCCTCCACCGCCGATGCCGAGCACGCCGCCGACGTCGTCGCGCGAGACGATGAAGCGGCTGAAGGCCTCGCCCATTGCTTCCACCGCTGCGCCGCGGTCGCCGATGCCGAGCACATGCTCGGCGCCGCGGGGATGAAAAGCAGCGACGGTCGAGGCGCTAACGTCTGGTGCTGCCGCGCCAACGCGGGTCCCGACGTCGACAAGCAGGGCCGGAGCGCCGGCAGCCTCCACCAGCGCTTTGATGTATGCCAGCTCCGGACCTTTCGTATCGGCAGTTCCGACGATGTATACGGGCTTCACGGCACAAAGACCGGCGGCGGGATTCGTGCCGCCCGCTGCGGCGCGTCGCCAGTCTCCTCCCTTTGCGTTGCGTCCGTCGCGGCGCGTCGTGCGCCGGGAAGACAATTTGAATTCCGATGATCCGGTGGTACCGTAATTCACTTTCAATATCGGGTCAAAAAGAGGAAGAAGAAAGGAACAACACTACCGGAGGCGATAACGGA
>Ga0081455_10004323_pt1 | contig 15995 bp, 17 predicted proteins | sample TabmetS3T2R1_FD_70207 | JGI IMG/M metagenome (GOLD analysis project Ga0081455, IMG submission 70207) | Tabebuia heterophylla rhizosphere microbial communities from the University of Puerto Rico - S3T2R1 | ecosystem: Host-associated > Plants > Roots > Rhizosphere ... | reverse complement strand
GGGGCGAGCCGCTTCACGAGCGGCAGCAGCAGCATCGCGTTGCGCAGATCCGTGTCGACCGCCTCGGCCACCCCGGGGTACTGGATCTTCACGGCCACGTCGTCGCCGTCGATCGTCGTGGCGCGATGGACCTGGCCAATCGAGGCCGCCGCGAACGCACGCTCGTCAAAGTCGCGGAACACGCGCTCAAGCGGGCCGCCGAACTCCCGGCGCATCAGCTTCTCGAGCTCCGCAAACCGAACGGGCGGGACGTCGTCGCGGAGCGCCGCGAGCTTGCGCTGCAGCTCGTCTCGCTCGTCCTCGGGAAGGCCGTCGAACTCGACCATCGAGAGCATCTGACCGACTTTCATCGCCGCGCCACGCATCTGGCCGAGCTGATCGACGACCTGCTGGACCAGCGCCGCGGTGCGCTCCTTCTCGGCCACCGCCGCCCGCTCAGGCGTCCGGATCCGGTTGGCGGTGCGCATCCCGGCCCAGCGCAGCCCCTGCCCCGTCACGAGCCCGCCGACACGCGCCGTCCGGGCGACACGGCCTGTGGGCAGCTTTCCCGCCTCTCGAAGCGAATCGTCGTCCTGCGCAGCCATTGACCGAGCGTAGCGGGGAGTCCATGGGCGGCCCGCGCGTGGGTGGAGTCGTCCGCCGGCGCTCTGATGTGAGATGCGAGAGCCCGCGCTCTGGCGGGTACCGCGCTCTCATGGCTATGGCTCAAAGCGAGGCAACCAAGGCGCGGCCGCTGGCACGTGCCATAGAGGGCGCCGCCGCACTGGACCCGGCGTCAAAGGCGGTGGGCAAGGCGGTGCGCGGCGCGCTGGACCCCGGACCGGTCAAGGACGCGCTGAGCGGCACCTGGCTCGGACATTCCCTGCATCCGCTGCTCACCGACGCCGTCGTCGGCACATGGCTCAGCGCCCTCCTGCTCGACGCCACCGGCGGCGACGAGGGCGCCTCCGAGCGGTTGATCGCGGCCGGCGTGGTGTGCGCGGTGCCCACCGCGGTCACCGGCGCCACCGACTGGGCCGACGCCGAACCGAAGAGCGACGGCGTGCGGCGGGTCGGCGCCGTGCACGCGCTGGGAAACGTGGGCGCGCTGGCACTGCAGATCGCGTCGCTGACCGCCCGGCGACGAGGCGCTCGAAAGCGCGGCGTCGCTCTCTCGCTCGTCGCCGGCGGATTGCTCGGGATGACCGGCTATCTCGGAGGTCACCTGAGCTTCAGCCGCGGCGTAACCGTCGATCAGACGCTGTTTGACGCGGGGGCCGAGGAGTGGACCGACGCGGCCGCCGCCGCCGACGTCAGCAGACAGCCCACCGCGATCGTCGTCGGCGACACGCCTGTCCTGCTGGTTCGCGTCAACGGCTCGGTCGCGGCCGTTCACGACCGCTGCTCGCACCGCGGCTGCTCGCTCAGCGAAGGCACGCTGGACGGCGACGCGATCCAATGCGCCTGCCACGGAAGCCGGTTCAACCTGCGCGACGGCCACGTCGAGCGCGGGCCCGCAAGCGCCCCACAACCGGCGTTCGATGTACGCGAGCGCGCAGGGCGGATCGAGCTGCAGCGCAAGCCGGCCCAATAGCGCTAGACCGGGTTCCTGCCGATCGAGTCTCCGAGGACGATTCCTTCGGGGGTGATCTCGAACTCCCGGATCTCAGGGTCGTGGGCGCTCGCGCGCGACTTGAGGATCGTCACGGTGCGCAAGAGGCGTGAGTTGGCGCGCAGGTGCTGCAGCAGGAGGACGTTGTCCGAGAGGTGTGAGATCCCGTATTCGGCCAGGCGGCCAATCTCGAAGAGGTCCGGGGTCTCGCTGGTCATGATCGGGCTGATGCCGGCGCGCGACAGGCGTTGTGTGAGCGAGTAGATGAACTCGCGGAGGCGCACGGGATCCGGGCTTGCGTACTGCAGGTCGCTCAGGCTGTCGATCATGACGCGAGTGGCGCCGGTGCTCTCGACGATGTCGAGCAGCTCGTACACCCATTCGTCGATGTAGACATCGTTGGGCGACCGGTACATGACGGCCACCCGCTCAGTGTCAAGCGACCAGCCGAAGCCGCGTGCGATCCTCTCCAATTGGACCGGGTTCTCCTGCAGCGTCGCGATCACGCCGGGCTCACCGGTGGCGGCACCGCTGAAGATGAAGTGGAGTCCCATCAACGTCTTGCCGGCCCCCGACGGCCCGGCCACCAGCGTGGAGCTACCCGGCGCATAGCCATCGGCGAGCATCGTGTCGAGCGGCGCAATGCCGGTCGAGATCCGGTCTTCGCTCAGCCGGTAGCCGGCCTGGGTGATGGGATCGGCGAGCCGCGGGAAGACCGTGACGCCATCCTTGGAGAGCCTGTAGGCGTGACGTCCTGAGCTGAAGTCGCTCCCGCGCAGCTTGGTCACCTCGAGCAGGCGTACCGCGCGCTCGTTCACGTGCTCTCTTGCGAGCCAGATGATTGCGTCGGCCACCGCGAACTCCGGGGCGGTGTCCGCTTCCTTCTCGCCATATTCCCCGATCCAGAAACAGGTCGCCGGAAACGCGCTGAGCAGCGCCGCGAGGTCATGCAGAAAGCGACGGAACGTCTGCGCGTCATCCGCGAACGCGCGCAGGGCCTTGAAGCTGTCGATCACGATGATTCCGGGCCGGCGCTCTTTGATCAGGGCGGCGATGCGTTCGGTGACTGCGGCGAGCCCGCCCGCGCCGGCCAGCTCACGACCAAGGTCCTCGAAGTACACCGACCGGCCGATCGCGTCGCCCGCGAAGAAACCGAGCGTCTGGGCGTAGCGGACGATCTTCTCGAACGGTTCGGAGACCGTGGTTAGGTAGAGCGCGGGGCGCTCCTCGGTGGCACCGGCGAAGGCGAACTGCTGGCACAGGATCGTCTTGCCTGAGCCCGGCAACCCCATGATCAGGTTGATCCCGTTCATGGGCAGGCCCCCGCCGAGGATCTGGTCGAGCCCGTCGTCGCCGCTGCTGACGCGCTCGTTCACCGTCACGGCTCCTGCCCGCGGCGAGCGACCAGCGCGTTCGCTTCGAGCAGGTCCTTGGCGGTCGAGACCAGTTCGAGCGGGTCAAGCGGCTTCTGTAGAAAGGCATCGGCGCCCGCGGCCAGCGCCTCGTCTCGGGCATCGAGGGCGGAGACGGCGAGCACGGCTCCGGCACCGTCCTGCTTCAAGCGCCGACAGAGGTCCACGCCCAGGCCTCCGGAGATCATCAGCTCCACGATCGCCAGCTGGGGACGGCTCTCCAGCCACTGCTGCTCGGCCTCGCCGGCCGTCGACACCACGTGCACGTCGTAGCCCTCGGTTCGCAGGAAGAACTGCTCGAGGTCCGCCGCGACGGGATCGCGCTCGGCGACCAACACGACTACCCGCGGACCAGCGCTGATCGCGTCCCGTGCCCCGGGCTGACGATCCTCGCCGTCTCGAGCGAGCAGGCGGTGAGCATCGGCGGCGGAAAGCCCGGCCGCAACCTCAGAAGCGACAAGGCGGAGCTGCTCGACCTGGTCGGGGGAATAGAGGCGGTGTCCGCCCGGGCTCCGCTGCGGGACGATGGCGCCGTAGCGCTCCTCCCAATTGCGGATCGTCGCGACGGGAATTGCCAGCATGCGAGCCACTGCGCCGATGCTGTAGACCGCGCCCGTCGCGCCAGCCTGGTCAGACACGGCCCCGATAGTAACCGACCGCTGACCCCAATGAGCAGGCATTGATGCGTTAGTGCTGAGATTTTGATGAGGAAATCTCTTCACAAACTCATCAAGAGGTGCTAGGTTCGATGAGTCAGGGCGGGTTCTGATGAGCTTTGTGCTCGCCGTGACCCCTGGTAGAGGAGCTGATGGCATGGTGACGAGTCGCGCGGCGGCTGATGACTGGCGCAGCACAGGATCGGGCGGGGCGCTCGAGATCGATCGCTTTGAGCCGTTCGTGACCGAGGTGGAGCGCCGCGACGGCGTCACGCTCGTGCGGCCCCGCGGTGATCTCGACGTTGCCACCGCCGGCACGCTGGATGCCGCGCTGACTGGCATCGAGCGCGCCGAGCACCTTGTGCTCGACCTCCGCGGCCTGACCTTCATCGACTCCACCGGACTGCATCTCCTGGTTGCGCTCCAACAGCGCGCCGAGCGCGACGGATTCGAGCTGTCGCTACTTGCGCCCCCCGCTCCACTGGCCAAGACGATCCAGCTGTGCGGGCTTCACGTGACGCTGCCGTTCGTGGAGGTCGCGGACCTCCACGTGTAGCAACGTGCCCGCCACTCGCGCGCCCGCCGGGCGCCGCGGCGAGGGCGATGACCGCGCCAACGAGGATCGCGTGCTCTTCATGCGCTACCTCGACCAGCGCGATCCCGTCGACCGCGACGTGCTCATCGAGCGCTTCCTCCCCTTGGCCCAGCAGCTCGCGCGCCGCTACCGGCGCACCGATGAGCCCTTGGACGACCTTTTCCAGGTTGCCTGCCTGGCCCTCGTGAAGGCGATCGATCGCTTCGACCCGAGACGCGACGTCGCGTTCTCCAGCTACGCGGTGCCGACCATCGTCGGTGAGATCAAGCGTTACTTCCGGGACCGCACGTGGTCGGTGCACGTGCCGCGGGATCTGCAGGAACTCGCCCTCAGGGTCGACCGGGCCGTCGCCGACCTCTCGCTGGACCTGCACCGCCAGCCGACCGTCACGGAGATCGCGGCGAAGGTCGGCTGCGAGGAAGAGGACGTGCTCGAGGCGCTCGAGGCTTCGAGCGCCTACCGCGCAACCTCGCTCGAGACCCCGCGAAGAACCGACGACGACGCCGGCGAAACCCTCGGTGAGACACTCGGCACCGAGGAGCTGGGCTTCGCGCTGGCTGAGGACCGCGCCACGATCGCCCAGCTCGCGCGCACGCTCAGCGCGCGCGAGCGCGACGTCCTGCGCATGCGCTTCGAACAAGATCTCACCCAGGCCGAGATCGGCGAGCGCATCGGCGTCTCGCAAATGCAGGTCTCACGCATCATTCGGCAGGCCCTCGAACGCCTGCGCGCGTCCGCGCGGGCGCACGCGCGCACATCCAGACGCTAGTCGGGTCTGTCGGGAGCCACTCGCTCGATGCGGGTCCAGCCCCTCCAGCCCCGCTCCTCGAGGATCACCAGCAGCCGCTCGGCGAGCGGCGAGGACTCGAGCGTGGTCGCGTCGAGCAGGTCGACGAACGAGTCTTCGAAGTCATCTGCACCCACGTCGCCGGCTTCCACAGCTCGAATCATCAGGCGCTCCAAGATGTCGGCGATCTCGACGACGCGCGGATCGTCGGCCGGCCAGTCGAGTGCTTCGCTGAGGAGCCGATAGAGCCTGACCATGTCGGGGTCGTCGAGCTCCTTGTGCTTCGTGGCGATCACCGAGTCGATCAGGTCCGGGACCTGGGCGGCGATCATGATCCAGCTGTCCCGCTCCATCTCGATGTACCGCTCATCGATGCCGAGACCGCGCAGCCGGTCGAGGTAGTCCACGACGCTCGGCGGGAGCGCCAAGTGCTCTCCGGCGGCGAGCCTGGCGATCCGTTTGCGGTTGCTCTGCAGCCGCCGGATTTCGGCGCGCAGTGCCTTGTCGATGTCCTGGACGCCACGGGCGAACTCCTCCGGGTTGGCGTCGAGCAGCTCCTGCACCCGGGCCAGCGGCACGCCGGCGTCGGCCAGGGTGCGGATGCGGATCAGTCGCACTACCGCGGCAGCGTCGTAGGTCCGGTAACCGGAGTGGTCGCGCTCGGGCTCGGGCAGGAGCCCGATCTGGTGGTAATGGCGTACCGCCCGCACTGTCACCCCGGCGTACGCCGCCAGCCGGCTGATGGTGAGCATGGTCCCAGGCTGCCTCAGGCGATCTTGCGCTGATAGGTGAGCCTGGCGAGCACGTAGGCGACGGCGAGGACGCCGACGCACCAGGCGAGTGCGACCCAGATGTCGCTGCCGACAGGCTGCTGGGCGAGCAGGTCGCGGATCGTGTTGACGATCGAGGTCACGGGCTGGTGCTCGGCGAAGGCGCGCACCGGTCCGGGCATGCCGTCGGTGGGCACGAAGGCCGCGCTGATGAAGGGCAGGAAGATGAGCGGGTAGGAGAACGCGCTCGCGCCTTCGACGGACTTCGCGGTGAGCCCGGGGATCACGGCGATCCAGGTCAATGCGAGGGTGAACAGGATCAAGATGCCGCCGACCGCGAGCCACGCCGTCACGCTCGCCCCCGAGCGAAAGCCGATCAGGAGCGCGACGAGCACGACGACGACGAGCGAGATCAGATTGGCGACCAGCGAGGTCAGCACGTGCGCCCACAGCACGCCTGACCGTGCGATCGGCATGGACTGGAACCGCTCGAAGATCCCGCCTTGCATGTCCGTGCAGAGCCGGACCGCGGTGTACGCGATGCCCGACGCGATCGTGATGAGCAGGATGCCGGGAAGCATGTAGTCCACATACGAACCCGAGCCGGTGTCGATCGCGCCGCCGAACACGTACACGAACAGCAGCATGATGGCGATCGGCGTGATGACGGTCGTGATGATGGTGTCGGGGCTGCGCGTGATGTGGCGCAGGGATCGGCCGGTGAGGGCGGCCGTGTCAGAAATGAAGTGCGTGCTCATGGTTGTTCCTCAGTTGTGCGTGCCGATGCTGCGGCCGTCGTCGACGAGCGCGAGGAAGACGTCCTGGAGCGTCGGCTGCTTCTCGACGTACTCGACCTTGGCGGGCGGGAGCAACTGCTTGAGCTCGGCCAGGGTGCCGTTGACGATGATCCGGCCTTGGTGCAGGATCGCGATCCGGTCGGCGAGCTGTTCGGCCTCATCCAGATACTGCGTCGTGAGGAGCACCGTCGTACCGGTGTCGGTGAGCTCCTTGACCGCTTGCCACACCTCGATGCGCCCCTGCGGGTCGAGCCCGGTTGTCGGCTCGTCGAGGAAGATGATCGGCGGGTTCCCGATGAGGCTCATCGCGATGTCCAGGCGGCGGCGCATACCGCCCGAGTAGGTCGCCACCTTCCGCGCGGCCGCGTCGGTCAGCGCGAACCGTTCGAGCAGGTCGTCGGCGATGCTTCCCGGGTCCTGCAGGTGCCGCAGCCGGGCCACCAGCGCGAGGTTCTCCCGCCCGCTGAGGATCGGGTCGACGGCCGCGAACTGCCCCGTGAGACTGATCGATTCCCGCACGTTTGCCGGTTGCGTCGCGACATCGAAGCCGTTGACGCCGGCCGTCCCCGCGTCCGCCTTGAGCAGGGTGGACAGGATCTTCACGACCGTGGTCTTGCCGGCCCCGTTGGAGCCGAGCAGGGCGAAGATGCTCCCCTCCGCGACATCGAGGTCCACGCCGCGGAGCACCTCCAACTCCTTGAACGACTTCTGCAGCCCCTGCACTTCAATCGCGAGGCCCGGGCTCTGATTGGCTGGCATCTGGTTATCCGTTCTCTGTGGTCTGCGTGTTGCCGGCCATCAGTGTGCGGGGTTGACCCAGCGTCAAGGTCAAGCCGATTCAGAGAACGCGCGATCTGCCACGCCCGGATCCAGCCGGCGCTGTCTGGCCGGCAGCGTCGTCAGGCGACGGTGTGCGGTGGCGCGACGGGTAGCTGCACCGTGACGCAGAGCCCCCCAGCTGCCCGGGGCGTCAGGGTGAGAGTGCCGTCGTGGGCTTGGGTGATGCTCTTGACGATCGCCAAGCCGAGGCCGACACCTGCGTGCTCGGTGCGTATGCGTTGGGTGCCGCGGCGAAACGGCTCGACAAGCGTGGAAGCGAACTGTGGGGTGACCTTCTCGCCGGTGTTCTCGACAGTGAGCACCGCGCTCTTGGGGTGAACGCTGGTCGTGACCCACACGGTCCCCTGGTCGGGCAGATTGTGGACGATCGCGTTGTGCACGAGGTTCGTGCTCAACTGCAGCAGGAGCGTCGGTGAGCCGAGCGTGGGAGCCATGTCGCCCGAGGTCTCGATGGTGAGGCCGCGTTGTTCTGCGAGGGGAAGGAGCGTTTCGGTGGCTTCTTCCGCGAGGAGGGACAGGTCGACCGGATCTCGGGCGAAGGACCGTTGGTCGGCGCGGCTGAGCACGAGCAATGCTTCAGTGAGGTCGATCGCTCGGGCGTTGACGGCGTGGAGGCGGTCGACGAGCTCGCCGTTGCCGCCGTTCTGATCCTTGCGGGCCACGTCGAGAAGCGTCTGCGTGATCGCCAGCGGGGTGCGCAGCTCGTGGGAGGCGTTGGCTGCGAATCTCTGCTGTTCGGCGACGTGTGCTTCGAGCCGCGCGAGCATGGTGTCGAAGGCGTCGGCGAGCTCGCGGAACTCGTCCCTGCGGCCCGGTAGCTCGATTCGGTGGGCGAGCGATCCGTTCGCGGCCGTGCGTGTGGCGTCCGTGATGCGAGTGAGCGGGGCGAGCATGCGGCCGGCGAGCAGCCATCCGCCCAGGAGGCCGAACACGAGGAGGAACGCCAGGACTATGGCCGCGGCCGGAGCGAAAGCGCGGAGAAGGAAGGCGTGGTTCCCGGGCACCAGGGCGCCGAGCGTGCTGGTCACACCGTTGGGTAGCAGGAAGTCGAGCGATTGCCCCGGCTGGCTCGCGACCCACGCGGCCGCGAGCATCAGGAGACCCGCCAGCATGAGGAACCCGGCGTAGCTCAGGGTGAGCTTGAGGCGAACGCTCAAGCCAGGCTCTCTATCCACGCTCTCCTCCCTCACGCCCGCGCTCCGGTTGAGTGTCGATGCGGTAGCCGACGCCGGCCACGGTGGCGATGACCCAGGGCTCGCCGAGCCGCTTGCGCAGGGCCGAGACGGTGATGCGCACGGCGTTGGTGAACGGGTCTGCGTTCTCATCCCACGCTCGTCTCAGGAGCTCTTCGGCGCTGACGACACCGCCTTCGGCACCCACGAGGACCTCGAGCACTGCGAACTGCTTCCGGGTCAGCGCGACGTAGCGGCCGTCGCGGTAGACCTCTCGGCGGAACGGATCCAGCCGGAGACCTGCGATCTCTCGCACGGGCGGCCTGTTGTGCGCGCGTCTGCGGTCGAGTGCCCTGAGCCGGAGCACGAGCTCTCTGAGCTCGAACGGCTTCGTGAGGTAGTCGTCGGCGCCGAGCTCGAACCCGGTGGCCTTGTCGTCGAGACGGTCGGCGGCGGTGAGCATGAGGATCGGCATGCCGCTGCCTGAGGCGACGATGTGCTCGGCGATCTCGTCGCCGGAGGGCCCGGGGATGTCCCGGTCGAGGACGGCGATGTCGTAGGCGTTGAAGCTCAGCAGCTGCAGAGCGGTGTCTCCGTCACCTGCGATGTCTGCCGCGATTGCCTCCAGGCGCAGGCCGTCGCGGATCGCGTCCGCCATCAGGGGCTCGTCCTCGACGATCAACACGCGCATGTTCGGATGCTAGTGACGGCGCATATCGCCGGCATATCGAAAAACAGCGACGTGCCGGCAACACCACGCCGCCTTGAATGGCGGCATGACCTACCGCCAACCAAGACGACCACCGATCCGTCGGATCCGGATTCGCAGGCTCCGCGCCGCCGCCCTGCTCGTCGCCGTCGCGGCGATTGCCACATCAGGCTACGAGTTGCTGGCGTTCTCGTCCTCGACGGCGGCCTCGTCCTCGACGGCCGCGACACCGATCCACGTCCTTCGCAGTGCGCTCGGCGAGGCTGAAGGTGCCGTCCGCCTGCGCGGCGAGCACCGTGGCGCGCTCGGCGAGGCCGACGGCGCCGTCCCCGCGGGCACGACGGTGTTCGACGACGAGATTCCGGGTGTCGTCAACCTCGATCCATCTCTCCTCGGCGCCCTGCGCCGGGCTGCAAGCGATGCCGCAGCCGACGGCGTCGAGTTCCTCGTCGACAGCGGCTGGCGTTCCCCGGAGTACCAGGAGCAACTACTCCAGGAGGCGGTCTCGGAGTACGGCTCGGAAAAGGAAGCTGCCCGATGGGTGGCGACCCCGAACACGTCTGCTCACGTGTCGGGGGACGCGATCGACATCGGATCCTCCGCTGCCACGGCATGGCTGTCCGAGCACGGCGCCCAGTACGGGCTGTGCCGGATCTACCGCAACGAGCCCTGGCACTACGAGCTCCGCACCGAAGCGCGTGACCACGGCTGCCCTCCCATGTACGCCGACCCCACGCACGATCCAAGGATGCAGCAGTGACCTCCAGCTCGTCGCAGGCAGTACCAATTCACCGGAAACGGCCATTTTCGGGGGCTTCGTCGGCCTAGTTGAACGTACCAATTTTCTTGCGGAAGCCACGGCAAAACGGCTTGGTTGACAAGCGCAGACGCCGGTGAGAGGCTAGCGCCGCCCAAAAGTGGTCTGAACCACTTCCGATTACCAGGGGAGGTCGCCGCATGAAAGCTCGAGGACGGTTACTCGGAACACTGACGATCCTGACGGCGGTCGCCGCCATGGGCCTGCTGGCTGCAGCAGGCGCGTCAAGCCAGGCGGCCGCAGCCAAGAAGCCCTCGAGCGGCCGAGTCGTCGGCTACTTCATCGAGTGGGGCATCTACGGCCGCAACTACACCGTCAAGAACGTCGAGACCAGCGGGTCCGCCGACAAGCTGTCGGTCATCAACTACGCCTTCGGCAACGTCGCGCCTGACGGCAACGGCAACGTCACCTGCCAGATCGCCGACCCCTGGGCCGACTACCAGAAGCCGTGGGCGGCCGAGGAATCGGTGGATGGTGTGGCCGTTCCCTGGGGTGGCTCCCTGCGCGGCAACTTCCAGCAGCTCAGAGCGCTCAAGGCGCTTCACCCGGGGCTCAAGGTGCTCATCTCGATCGGCGGCTGGACCTTCTCGAAGTACTTCTCCGACGCGGCGCTCACGAAGGAGTCACGCAAGCGCTTCGTCTCCTCTTGCATCGACCTGTTCATCAAGGGAAATCTCCCGGGCCCGGTGGAAGGAGACGGGTCGGGCGGCCCGGGCGCCGCGGCGGGCGTCTTCGACGGCATCGACGTCGACTGGGAGTGGCCCGGCTCCGAAGGGAACGCGGGCAACATCATCCGCCCGGAGGACAAGGGGAACTTCACCAAGCTGATGCAGGAGTTCCGCAAGCAGCTGCACGAGGCCGGCAAGCAGGCGCACGAGGACTACCAGCTGACCGCCTTCCTCCCCGCGAGCCCGGCGAAGATCGATGCCGGCTTCGAGGTGCCCGACATCTTCGGGGCGCTGAGCTTCGCGACGGTGCAGGGGTACGACTTCCACGGCACGTGGGAGCCCACCACCAACCACCAGTCGAACCTGTACTCGTCGCCGAGCGATCCGACCAGTCCAAGCTTCTCCGACGACCAGGTCGTGAACGCGTACCTCGGCCGCGGTGCGCCGCCGAAGGAGCTCGTCGTCGGAGTGCCTTTCTACTCACGCGGCTGGACGGGAGTGACTCCGACGAATCACGGGCTGTACCAGTCGAGCACCGGCGCCGCCCCCGGAACCTGGGAGGCGGGCGTCGACGACTACAAGGTCGCGAAGGAGCGCCTGTCGAGCGGCTTCACACGCTACGAGGACAGCAGCGCCGGCGCCGCTTGGCTGTTCGACGGAACGACCTTCTGGACGTTCGACGACCCGCCTGTCATGGCCGCGAAGGCCGAGTACGTCCGCCAACACAAGCTCGGCGGGATCATGTTCTGGGAGCTGAGCGGCGACACGCCTGACGGGGAGCTGGTCCACGCGATCGCGAACGGCCTCTGATACCCCTCTCGGTCGGCCGTCGCGCGGATGCCCGCGCGGCGGCCGGGCCGAGAGCAAGCTGAAGATCAAGGTCGACAGTCGGCGTTCGAGACCGCCTACGGCTCGGGGGTATCGTCGGGGCTATGCGGATCTGTTCCTTTCTTCCGAGCGCGACGGAGATCATCGCCGAGCTCGGGCTCCTAGATGCGCTCGTTGGAGTTTCGGAGGAGTGCCGCTGGCCGGCCGAGGTTGTCGGCTTGCCGGTGGTGACGGCCGCGCGGATCGATCCGTCGGAGTTGTCGAGCCTCGAGATCGATGAGTCGGTGCGGGCGGCGCTGCGTGAGGGCCGCTGTCTGTATGCGGTCGACGGTGAGTTGGTCGCTGCGCTCGCCCCGGACGTGATCGTGACCCAGGACTTGTGCGCGGTGTGCGCGGTCTCGAGCGGCGAGCTCGCGTCGGCTTGTCCGGTCGGGGCGGAGGTGATCTCGCTCGATCCGCGGACATTCGGGGAGGTCGCCGACTCGGTCCAGACGCTCGCGGCGCGGCTCGGTGCGGCCGGTCGCGGAGCGGAGATCGCGGTTCGGATGCGCCAGACGGCGCAGAGCGTGGCGTCGGCCGTGAGCGGGCTGCCTCGACGACGAGTGTTCTTCGCGGAGTGGTTGGAGCCGCCGTTCTGTGCAGGACACTGGCTACCGGAGATGATCGGTCTCGCCGGCGGGGTCGATGTCTTGGGCCGGGGCGGCGAGCCGTCGTTCGCGACGACCTGGGAGACGGTGTGGTCGTATGAGCCGGAGCTGGTCGTGGTCGGCCCGTGCGGGTTCGGCGCTGACGACGCGGCGGCACGTGCGTCGGGGATCGAGTGGCCGGTACCTGCCGTCGCGGTGGACGGCGACGGCTACTACTCGCGGCCGGGGCCGCGGCTTGCCGACGGAGTTGTGCAGCTTGCCCACCTGTTCCATCCGGACGCGGTGCCCGATCCCGGGTTGCCAGCGATCCCGCTTGCCGCAGGTATCGCAGATACCGCCCGGACGTCGGCGTAGTCTGGGCCTCGTAACAGCGGGTGTCGTGGTACTTGAAGCCCTCTTCCGGACTCGAACCGGAGACCCCCTCCTTACCATGAACGTGAGGAGGGGGCCGACGCATGCGGGTTTGCGCGTAGCGGCGCGGCTTCGCGCTTGTCGCTAGCAGACGCGAGTCGTCGCGTTTTGCATGACCGTGCGACCCTGGTGCGACCCGCCATAGTTCAGGCGTCAAGGACGGTCGCGCAGGCGACGCCCGTCACGCCCTCGGGCGGTTAGCGCAGCGTGATCAGTCGATACAGCCTCGTCCGCAGCGATCCGCTGGGGCTCGGATGGAACACGTGGTGGACGAGATAGCCAAGCGCCAAACCGAGAGACCACGTGAGCACGCCATAGCCGCCGATGATCGCCCACGCGATGCCCTCTTCTCCCGCGGGGCTGGCGAACAGCAGCCAGATGATCCAGCCGACGGGACCGGCGACGAGCAGCCACACCCGTGCCCGCTTGGAGAGGGGCAGCACGCTGATCAGGAATCCCCCGCCGAACGCAGCGCAGGTCACGATCAGCAGGTACATGTCGCCAGTCGCGTTGAAGCCCATGGTTTCTCAGCGGACGCGCATCGCCCGCGCCCGCTGTTCCGCCTTCATCGGTAGATGAGCGCTCCACCACAAGCCCGCCCCGCGCTTCTGGTGACATTCGCGCACGCTGGCCCAGCGCAGCGACCTTGCCCCGAGGCCGGTAGCTTGGCGCGATGCAGGATCTACTACGCCTTCACCTTCGCGAGCTTTCACGGCTCTCGCCCGACAGCTGCCAGGCAGTCTTTGAGTCGGATGAAGGAGATCTGTTCGAGACGACCTTCAACGTTGAGCGCGGCGGCGTCGCCACGGCCACCGACGACGGAAATCTGATGAGCCGGTTCGACGGATCGGCGGAGGAGGTCCGTAGGGTCATTCGCGCAGTCATCGCCTTCTGCGACGCGCCCTAGCGGCCGCCGCTTCTTCTAGTGACATTCCCGCACGCTGGCCCAGGCGGGGCTAGTCAGTCTTGAGCTTCTGGAGGCGCGGAAAATCGAGCGTGCACGGGTATCACCGGCACCAGCCAAGACTCACGAGCGGCGGCTTCCGCTTGCTGCCGATGTCGATCTCATACGTGTGATCCGCGAACGCCAGGACCTGCACGCCGAGGAATCCGCGGCTCCACGTGGCTCGAACACCGTCATCGATCTCGCCCGGCACCGTCTTAGCATCGGCACAAGGCAGACCGTCCGCAAGCCCACGAGTTCTCTGATGACATTCCGGGGCACTGGCCCAGCCGGGCGTTGCATTACCAGCGCCCGAGGCATCCGTAGTCGAGGGAGGGCGACTAAAGAAGAAGTCGCGGCCCTGGGGTCATAGTGATGCTATGGGCGCGCGACTGGACGAGCTGGAAGCCGTCTACCGCCAACACCTGCCGCAACTTCGACGCGTCGCGACGGCGATCGTCGGTGACGAGGAGCGCGGCTGCGACGCGGTGCAGGAGGCGTTCGGACGCGCAATCCGCCGGCGTAAGAGCTTCCGTCGCACAGGGCCGCTCGAAGCCTGGATCTGGCGGCTCGTCGTAAACGCAGCGCGAGACCAGGCCCGACCGGTCGCCCGCGCCATGGACGAGTTGGAGAGCGGGCGTGAGGCCGCCACCAACGGCACCTCGCCGCACGCAGACGAGCTGCGGGCGAGAGTCGCGGCCCTCCCCGAGCGGCAGCGTCTCGTGCTCTTCCTGCGTTACTACGCCGACCTTGACTACGCCTCGATTGCGACCGCGCTCGAAATCGCCCCAGGCACCGTTGCCGCGACCCTCCATGCGGCCCACGCCTCTCTTCGTCGGACCCTTCAGGAGGTGCCTCGATGACCGACCGAGACCCACTGCTCGAAAGCGCGCTCGACTCGCTCGTGCCCTCGTTTGCAGACGCCGCCCCCGACTGGGCTGACGCTCTCCGCCGCGGGCGCCGCTCGCGCCGCCAGCGCTTCGCCCTTGCGGCTCTTGCCGCGGTTCCGATCTTCATCGCCCTGCTAGTCGCGCCGGCCTTCGGACTCGGCCGCGGCGTCCTGCCGTTCTTCAGCGCAGAGAAAGCGCCCGCCCAGGTCAGACTCGACTTCGCCCACCTACAGGCTGGCGCCCCCGCAGGAATGGATCCACGCGCATCCATCGGCGAGACGAGGAAAATCATGGTCTCGGTCTTCCAGGGCCGCGAGCACGTGCTCTGGGTCGCGCCGACTGCCCGGGGAGGCTTCTGTTACGAGTGGACGCCTGGGTTCGGCGGCTGCAACGCGGACGGTCACCAGGCGCTGTCGGCGATCGGCGCACTTGCTCCGGTCCCTGGCACGACTGCGGAGCCCCCGCCGCCCTCGACAACTACTTCAGTGCCCACCGAGTACGACTCGATCCCGCTCTGGGTCGCCGGCTACGTGAAGGGCGACGTGGAGAGCGTCGTCATCCATTTCGAGGACGGAACAGAAGAGAAGCCGCCACTAACTTCGGTCGGAGCGCCGATCGCGGCTTCCTTTTTCGCCTACGACGTACCGCCAACACGCGAGACGCCCACGAAGCGCGCAACCTCGGTCGAAGCCGTGGCCGCAGACGGTTCCGTTGTCCAGACCCAGCTCCTGCAGTAGAGCCATGGCCCCCGGCTTCGGGTGACATTCCGGGACACTCGCTCACGCTGGCATCGCGGCGTCCGTCTGCAGGACTACTAGCGCTGAACGATGGCCCCGAACATCACCGACTGGCTGAAAGACCGGCCGTCGAGCTGAAAAAAGAAGCAGAGCTCGCCGCCCTCCTGAGCGCGAATACGCGTGTCAGCACGTCGCACACGCCAGTGAGGCGGTGCGCTGACGCTATTGCCCCAAATGCGGAGGCGCCCGCGAGCCTCGTCCCACGAACCGGCAGGGAGGCGGAGTTCCCACTCCGGTCGACGCCGCGTACCAAAGCCCACGCGCTCCGTGCTTCCCACCTTCCGACCCCGGACAAGGACCGGTCCGACGTAACTCGGTTCGCTCACCCACATGGTCTCGTTGCTCCACCAGCCGCTTCCCGCGATGGAGCTTCCACTCGCAGGCGGGAAGAAGTCGAGAAAACGCGGTATCGCCCGCGACACCGGATGCACAGGCCCGTCGCCGAGTGCGCCTTCCGCTGGGAACGCACGCGGAAGCCCGACCGCGGCGAAGCTTTGCGGCGCGTCACAAGTCTCGCCTGGGAGCCGTGGCTCGCGAACGGGCCGCGCCCGCAACTCCGCGAAGACATCTCCACCGGCTGACGAAGCTTGTTTCGCGCTCGTGCTGACGTGATCGTTGCGTAGAACGAGCACCGCCAGCGCCGCAGCCGACGCAGCCGCGAAGCC
>Ga0081455_10004322_pt1 | contig 15999 bp, 13 predicted proteins | sample TabmetS3T2R1_FD_70207 | JGI IMG/M metagenome (GOLD analysis project Ga0081455, IMG submission 70207) | Tabebuia heterophylla rhizosphere microbial communities from the University of Puerto Rico - S3T2R1 | ecosystem: Host-associated > Plants > Roots > Rhizosphere ... | reverse complement strand
GGCGCTCTCCGCCGCGGCGGGGCTCTCCCGCCCTCCCGCCGAGCACGTCGCGAGTGAACGCGCACTCCTGGCGGCGGACGGCCCCGCGGCCCTAGGGTCCCCGCCATGCCGTCCATGGACTTTGGCCTTCACCTCGGCGCCGTGAACCCTCGCCTGTGGGTGGAGGTGACCGAGGAGGCGGACCGGCTCGGATTCGAGTCGGTCTGGATCCCGGAGCATCTCGTCGTGCCGATCGACGCGACCGGCAGCCCGCACCACGGTGCCGACCACCCGCCGATCCCGTCGAACGTGCCGGTCTTCGACGCCCTGTCCGTCCTCAGCCACCTCGCGGCGCGGACGACACGGATCCGGCTCGGCACCAACGTCCTCGTCGCCCCGTGGTATCCGCCGGCCCTGCTGGCTCGTTCACTCGCCACCCTCGACCGGGTCAGCGCCGGCCGGCTCACCGTCGGTCTCGGCGTCGGCTGGTCGATCGACGAATACGAAGCCGTCGGCGCCCCGATGCGCCACCGCGGTGCCCGCCTCGAAGAGATCCTCGACACGATGTCGATGCTGTGGCGCGGCTCGGCCGACATCGAGACGACCCGAGAACGGATCCAACCAGCAACACTCGCGGACCACCCCACCCAGCGACCCAGCCCACCCGTGCTGCTGGCCGCCTACACCCCGATCGGCCTGGAACGCATCGCCCGCCGTGTCGACGGCTGGATCCCGACGGGCCTGCCCTTCGAGGCGATGACCGAGATGTGGACGAGCGTGCTGAGGACCGCCGAACGCTACGGCCGCGACACCTCAGCGATGCAACTCGTCCTCCGGTCCGCCCCCTCGTTCCATGACGTCGCCCTCCCATCGGACCGAGCCCCGTTCACCGGTTCGTGGCGGCAAGTCGCCGACGACGTGCGCCGAGCCGAAGAAAGCGGTGTCGACGAACTCATCCTCGACCTCCAATCCAGCGCCCGCACCCCCGCCGAGCTCGTCGACAGCGCCGTCGGGCTCGCCGCCGACCTGCTCACCCCCGCCAGCGCCTGACCCATCCTGTGTGTCAACGAGTGGCCATGGGCGTAGATGCCTTGCGAGCCAGACAGTGCGGGCGTCATGGACTTCACACGGAACGTACAGCCAACTGACAGTCAACGGTCAGCAAACGCTCAGCACGCGCCCTTACCTTGTAAGCGACGGGCCGCGGGTGTCGAGTATCCCGCCGCCTCCGCTCGCGGCCCGTCTCTCTCGGCCTGGGCCGTGCTGGCGCGGTCCTGGTGCTAGGTCCGTGCCGTCGCTGGCATAGGGGAGTGGCACCACTCGCATGCGCGACGGTTCGCGTACCACGCCCGCTTGCAGACCCGTCGTGTGTTGTGTCCGAGTCAGAAGGGTCCGAAGTCCGTTTGGACGGTCGGAACCGTTACGCCGCAGTGCTCGCACGGCTCCGCGGCCTGGCGCTAACACTTCTGGGCTTCTGGCCTGCGTAGACGCAGACCGCCCAGAATGCATGTTCTGTCAAGTAAGGGTCGGGCTCCGGTCAGGCGAGCCCGCCCTTCTCCGCGAATGGCCGCTGCTCCACCACCGGCCGGGCCGCCGCCAGCAGCCACGCCACCGCGTCCCGGAAGTCGGCCGGCGTGGGATCCTCGGCGAGGTCCCGGTCCACGTCCTCGATGGCTGCCTCGAGGACGTAGAGCCGGTCGTACAGGTCGTCGAGCTCGCGGCGGGCGACGATCAGCTCGTGCTCGCTGAGGCCCACCTCGCTGGCCCTCCGGCGGGCCTGGTAGTCGAGCTGGCGGCAGCTGGGCTTGCAGAACTCCCGCCGGCGGCCAGGTCCGGCCCGCGGGGGCAGGCTGCGGCCGCACCAGCGGCACCGACTCCCCTGGCCCGATTCCGTGAATTCACGCAATTGACGCTCGACCGCCATGCCACCCGATGGTCGCAGCCTTGGCCCAGCTGCTCGCGGATGGTCAGGAACACAAGGTGGGACGGCCCGCGGGGGTCGGCGCGCCTCGCGGCTATGCCAGACTCGGCGCCGATGCAGCCGACGCCGACTGCGCCCCCGCCGGCGGCGCCACCGGGCGCACCGATCCTGCGGGCGGCCGACCTCACGATGACGTACCCGGGCGGGACCACCGCGCTGGCGGGCTTCACGGTCGACGTGCCGCCCGGCTCGGTCGGACTGGTCGGCGCCAACGGCGCCGGCAAGACCACCTTGTTCCGGCTGATGCTCGGGCTGATGGAGCCGACCGGAGGGTCGCTCGTGGTCACCGGGCGGTCCGTGGCGTCCGATCCCGTCGGGATCCGCAGCCACCTCGGCTACATGCCCGAGCACGACTGCCTGCCGCTCGACCAGTCGGCCGCCGACATCGTGGCGACCTTCGGGGAGCTCGCGGGCCTCCCGGCGCGTGCGGCGCGACAGCGGGCCTCCGACATGCTGGACCTGGTCGGCCTGGACGAGGCCCGCTTCCGTCCCGTCGGCGGGTTCTCGACGGGCATGCGCCAGCGCACCAAGCTCGCCCAGGCGCTGGTGGCGGACCCCAAGCTGGTGCTGCTCGACGAGCCGACGGCCGGCCTCGATCCCCTCGGCCGCGAGGACATGCTCGACCTGGTCGGGCGCCTGACCGGCTTCGGCATCTCCGCCATCCTGGCGACGCACCTGCTCGACGACGTGCAGCGCGTCTGCGAGCACGTCGTGATGATCGACCGGGGCCGGCTGGTGCTCGCAGGGCCCATCGACCGGCTCATGCAGACCACCGGCGTGATGCGGGTCGAGGTGGGCGGGCGGCCGGCGTCCGGCCAGGCGCTGGTCGATGCGCTGGCGGCACGCGGCATCGGGGCCGGGCTGGCGGACGAGCACACGGTCGAGGTCGACACGAGCGAGCACGGCGACGCGGCCTTCGATGCGGTGCGAGACCTCACGGCGGACCTGGGGCTGCGGCTGTACTCGCTGTCGACGCGCCACCGCTCGCTGGACGACGTCTTCATGCAGGAGGCCCGCCGGTGACCGCGCTGCCGCCGGCGCTGTCGGGCGCGGTCTACGACCGCGGCTACCGGCCCTACGAGGGCCTGCGCGGTGGACGCCCCGAGGCGCGGTTGGCGTTGTGGCGGCTGTCGGTGCGGCGCGCCCTCGGCCTGCGCCGCTCGTGGCGCCAGAAGGTGTTTCCCTGGAGCCTCCTGGCGATCGCCACCGTCCCGGCGGTCGTCAACGTGGGCGTCGGCTACGCCGCCCGGGAGAGCCCGGCCGACTTCCAGGACTTCTCGTTCATCACCTACCGGGAGTACGTGGGCGTGTCCACGGCGCTGCTGCTGTTCGTGGCGCTCACGGCGCCCGACGTGGTCTGCCCCGACCGCAGCCAGCGCGTGCTGCCGCTGCTGTTCTCGCGGCCGCTGACCGGAGTCGATTACGTGGCGGCCAAGGTGGGCGCCATCGCCGCCATCGTGTTCGGCTTCGGGTTCCTGCCGCAGGTCGTGCTGTTCGTGGGCCAGATGTTCGTGACCCGGGATGGCGCGCTCAACTACTTCACCGACCACGCCGAGGTGCTGTGGCAGGTGCCCCTGTCCCTGGTGATGCTGGCCGTCTACTACGCCGCGATCGGCGTGGCCCTCGCGTCGCTCACCGACCGGCGGATCGTGGGCGGCGTGGCGATCCTGGGCCTGGCACTGGTCACCTCCGGGATCGCAGGCATCTTCGAAGCCTCCGCCGAGGACGGGACCGCACTGGCGGTGATCAACGTGTTGGCGCTGCCGCTGTCGCTGCGGGACCTGATCTTCCTGGGCCACGTCAGCGCCGACTCGGGCCTGTCCGGCGTGTCGGGCGGCGGCGTCCTCGCGGTGACCGCCTACCTGGTCGTGTTGCTCAGCGCCGTGGCCCTGCTGCTCCACCGCTACCGCGAGGTGGACCTGTGACGACCACCCGCCCCGAGCCGACGCCGGAGCCGGCGCCGCCCGAGCCGCAGCGCTGGCCGCCACCCCCGCCCGCCGTGGGAGTCCCGGAGGCGGCGTCCACGCCCGGCCGGGCCGACACCTGGCCGCCACCCCCTCCCCCGCCGGCGGCCGGCCCCCTCGACCCGGCCTTCGTGACCGACGCGACCGTCGCGGTGCAGGGGGTCAGCGTGTGGTTCGGCCAGAAGGTCGCGCTCACGGACCTGTCGTGCTCGTTCGGCCCGGGGGTGACCGGCCTCCTCGGGCCCAACGGCGCCGGCAAGACCACGCTGATGCGGGCCCTCGTCGGGTTGCTCCGGCCCAACGAGGGCGACGTCGCGGTGCTCGAGCGCGATCCCCACACCGACCGGGCCGTGCAGCGCAGCATCGCCCTGGTGCCGGAGGACGAGGCGGTGCCGGCGGCGCTCAGCGCCCGCCAGCTCGTGCGCTACACGGCGGCGCTGCACCGGGTCGGCGACCGTGGGCTGCCCGACCGGTGCCTGGACACCGTCGGGCTGCTGGACGTGGCCAACCGCAAGGTGCGGGGCTTCAGCAAGGGCATGCGCCAGCGCGCCAAGATCGCCGCGGCCCTGGTCACGGAGCCGCGCATCCTGGTCCTCGACGAGCCGCTCAACGGCGCCGACCCGATGCAGCGGGTGGCGCTGATCGACCTCTTCCAGACCCTCGGCCGCCAGGGCCGCACGGTGATCGTCAGCTCGCACGTGCTGCACGAGGTCGAGCGGCTGGCGGGACGGCAGATCGTGATCATCCGTGGCCGGCTGGCGGCGGCCGGCGACCATCGGGCCATCCGCGACGCGCTGGCCGACCGTCCCCGGTCGGTGCTGGTCCGCACCACGGAGGCCCGCCGGATGGCCCGCCAGCTCGTGGCGATGGACGCCGTGCGGGGCGTGACCGTCGACGGCAACTCGATCGTGGTGTCGTCGCCCCGTGCCGGCGAGCTGGCCGAGCTGTTGCCGGTGGCGGCCCGCGAGGCGGGTGCGCGGCTCCAGGAGGTGCGCCCGCTGGACGACTCGCTGGAGAGCGTCTTCCGGGAGCTGCTGAGATGAGCGAAGCGACGGTCGCGAGGGTGGCGGGGCCGGCCGGGCGGCGCCTGCCGGCCCCGTTCGTCGCGCTCGTCGGCTACACCCTGCGCGCCTGCCTGCCGGTCCGCCGCTGGTTCGGGGTCCTGCTGCCCTGCGGCGGTGCGTTGCTGTTCGGCTGGCTCTCGGCCAGTGATTCCCGCAGCGCCGAGGCGGCGTTCGGCGACGTCGCCGAGATCGGGCTGTTCGGCCTGGTGCTGCCGCTGACGTGCCTGGTCATCGGCGACGCCGTGCTCGGGGCCGACATCCGGGCCGGCACGTTCCCACTCACGTGGCTGTCGCCGGCCGGGTTCGGCACGATCGTCGCCGGGCGCTGGCTGGGCGGGTGGATCGTCGCCCTGGTCAGCCTGGTGCCGGCCCTGGTCCTGGCCACCGTCGTGGCCGGCATCCCCGAGGGGGCCGCGGCCATGGCCATCGCCGGCGCCGCCGGATCGGCCGCGTACATCGGGCTGTTCGTCATGATCGGGGCCGCCGTCCGCCGCGCTGCGGTGTGGTCCCTGGCGGTGGTGTTCCTCGGCGAGCGGCTGCTCGGGGGCGTGCTGTCCGGGATCGCCCAGATCTCGCCGATGTGGGAGGCGCAGCAGGTGTACGCGGGGCTTGCCGACGACCACGGGGGCTGGCGGCTGCTGCGCGACGGCACCCCGAATGGGTGGAGCGCGGTGATCCGCCTGCTGATCGTGACCCTCGTGACGCTGGCGGTGGCGTCGTGGCGGATCCGCCACCTCAAGCCCACCGGCGGCGACGAGTAGTTCCACCCGGGCACCGGGATGCCGGTCGGCGCCGGGGGTCCACTAGCCTGGGTGGCGCTGACGACCCCCCGTGGGAGAGTCCTGGCGGCCGGAGTGATTCGGTGGTCGGGCGCCGAAGGGGCAACTACCCCGGAACCTCTCAGGCACAAGGGACCGCAGGGGTGAGGCAGCTCTGGAGCTGCAGCCGTGGCGACAGAGGGGGTGCACGTCGCTGGGACCCCTCAGGGCGACCTGTGACCGAGAAGCGCCGACGACCACCACCAAACCCTCTGGAGCATGCCGTGACCGACCAAGCCGCCTTGCCAGGGGCGTTCCCGGACCGCCACATCGGCATCACCCCGGCCGACGCCGACCGCATGCTCGCCGCACTGGGGCTCGCGTCGCTCGACGACCTGATCGACCAGGCGGTGCCGGCGGCCATCCGCGACGACAAGCCGCTGGCGCTCGACGACGCCGTGAGCGAGCCCAACACGCTGGCCCACCTGCGCCGGCTGGCCGGCCGCAACCGCGTGCTCGCGTCGCTGATCGGGCAGGGCTACCACGGCACCCACACGCCGGGCGTGATCCTGCGCAACGTGCTCGAGAACCCGGCCTGGTACACGGCGTACACGCCGTACCAGCCGGAGATCAGCCAGGGCCGGCTCGAGGCGCTGCTCAACTTCCAGACCATGGTCTGCGACCTCACCGGCCTCGAGATCGCCAATGCGTCGATGCTCGACGAGGCCACCGCCGCGGCCGAGGCGATGACGCTGTGCCGCCGATCGTCGAGCCACGCCGGGGGCGTGTTCTTCGTCGACGCCGAATGCCACCCGCAGACGATCGCCGTCGCGGCCACCCGGGCCGAACCGCTGGGCATCGAGGTGGTGGTGGGCGACCCGTCCACCGACCTGGCACCGGCCGACACGTTCGGCGTGCTGCTGCAGCACCCGGGCACGTCGGGTGTCGTGCGCGACCTGCGCGCGGTCGTCGAGGCCGTCCATGCCGCGGACGGCCTGGTGGTCGTGGCGACCGACCTGCTCGCCTGCACGCTGCTGGTCCCGCCCGGCGAACTGGGCGCCGACGCCGCCGTGGGCTCGGCCCAGCGCTTCGGCGTGCCCATGGGCTTCGGCGGGCCCCACGCCGGCTTCCTCGCCACCCGTGACGCCTTCCGGCGGTCGCTGCCGGGGCGGCTGGTGGGCGTGTCGATCGACGCCGCCGGGCGCCCGGCGCACCGCCTCGCATTGCAGACCCGGGAGCAGCACATCCGCCGCGAGAAGGCGACCTCCAACATCTGCACCGCCCAGGTGCTGCTGGCGGTGATGGCGTCGATGTACGCCGTGTACCACGGTCCCGAGGGGCTCAAAGCGATCGCCGAGCGCGTGCACATGCAGGCGACGGCCGTGGCCCGGACCCTGCGCGCCAACGGCTTCGACGTGGTCAACGACAGCTGGTTCGACACGCTGACCGTGCGCGCGCCGGGCCAGGCCGCGGAGATCCTCGAGCGCGCCCGGGAGGCGGGCGTCAACCTGCGCCGCGTGGACGGCGACACGCTGGGGCTCGCCTTCGACGAGACCACATCCCCGGTGTTGCCGCTGGTGCTGGCCGCCTTCGGCGTGGCCGACGGCTTCGTCGCGGGCGACGACGGGGTCCCGGCCGGTGAGCGTCGCACGAGCGAGTACCTCACCCACCCGGTCTTCCACGAGCATCGCAGCGAGACCGAGATGCTGCGCTACCTGCGCCGCCTGGCCGACAAGGACGTGGCGCTGGACCGGGCGATGATCCCGCTGGGCTCGTGCACCATGAAGCTCAACGCCACCACCGAGATGGAGCCGGTGACCTGGCCGGAGTTCTCCGACATCCATCCCTTCGCGCCCCTCGACCAGGCCGACGGCTACCTCGAGCTGATCCACGAGCTCGAGGCCATGCTCGGCGAGATGACCGGCTACGACGCCGTGTCGCTCCAGCCCAACGCCGGCTCGCAGGGCGAGCTGGCCGGGCTGCTCGCCATCCGCGCCTACCACCGCAGCCGCGGCGACCACGGTCGCGACGTCTGCCTGATCCCCTCGTCGGCCCACGGGACCAACGCGGCGTCGGCGGTCATGGCCGGCATGCGGGTGGTCGTGGTCGGCTGCGACGACGCCGGCAACGTCGACGTCGACGACTTCCGCTCCAAGGCCGCCGAGCACGGCGAGCGCCTCGCGGCGTTGATGGTCACCTACCCGTCGACCCACGGCGTCTTCGAGTCGCGGATCACCGAGATCTGCGACGTCGTGCACGAGCACGGCGGCCAGGTCTACGTCGACGGCGCCAACCTCAACGCCCTCGTCGGGATCGCCCGTCCCGGGTGGTTCGGCGGCGACGTGAGCCACCTCAACCTGCACAAGACGTTCTGCATCCCCCACGGCGGCGGTGGGCCCGGCGTCGGGCCGGTCGCAGCGCGGGCGCACCTGGCGCCGTTCCTGCCCAACCATCCGGCGACGCCCGAGGCGGGGCCGGCGACGGGGCCGGGACCGGTCTCGGCCGCCCCCTGGGGCTCCGCCGGGATCCTGCCCATCAGCTACGCCTACGCCAAGCTCATGGGGGCGGACGGCCTGCGCCGCGCGACGCAGGTGGCGATCCTCAGCGCCAACTACATCGCCGCCCGGCTCGCCGCCCACTACCCGGTCCTCTACACGGGGGACCACGGCCGGGTGGCGCACGAGTGCATCGTCGACGTGCGCGGCATGACCAAGGACACCGGCGTCACCGTCGACGACGTGGCCAAGCGGCTGATCGACTACGGCTTCCACGCCCCGACGATGAGCTTTCCCGTGGCCGGCACGCTCATGATCGAGCCCACGGAGTCGGAGTCGCTGGCCGAGATCGACCGGTTCTGCGACGCCATGATCGCCATCAAGGGCGAGATCGACCGGGTGGCGAGCGGCGAGTGGCCGGTCGCAGACAGCCCGCTGCGGCACGCCCCGCACACCGCCGAGGACCTGCTCGTCGGCGACTGGGATCGGCCCTACTCACGGGAAGAGGCCGCCTATCCGGTGGCGGGCCTGCGCCAGGCCAAGTACTGGCCCCCGGTGAGCCGGATCGACGGCGGCTACGGCGACCGCCACCTGGTGTGCGCCTGCCCGCCGCCCCAGGAGTTCGAGCGCGGCTAACCCGCCACCAGCTCGGCGATCTGGTGCAGGAGCGGGCTGGGCCCGGCGACCAGCAGCGTCGTCACGCAGCTGGCGCGCCATCGCTCGAGGTCGTCGCGGATCTTGGCGGGCGGGCCGACCAGGTAGACGTCCTCGACCATGGGGATGGTCACGGCGGCGGCGGCCTCGGACTTGCGCCCGTCGAGGTAGGCCTCCTGGATCTTGTTGCACTCGGCCTCGTAGCCCAGCCGGACGAACACGTCCTTGTGGAAGTTGCGGTCGCGGGCGCCCATGCCGCCGATGTACAGCGCGAGGTTGGGCCGCAGGAAGTCTGCGCAGGCCTCGACGTCGTCTCCGGGGACCACCGGGACGACGCAGGCGACCTCGAAGTCGTCGGCGGTGCGACGCGCCCCGGGGCGGGCGAAGCCGTCGGCCAGCGCCGCGCGGTAGAAGTCGTCGGCCCGGGGCGAGAAGAACATCGGCAGCCAGCCGTCGCCGATCTCCGCGGCCAGGGCGACGTTCTTCGGCCCCTCGGCGCCGAGGTAGATCGGGATGTCGGTGCGGAGCGGGCGGACGATCGACTTGAGCGGCTTGCCCAGGCCGGTGCCCCCCTGCAGGGGCATCGAGTAGTGCTCGCCGTGGTACTCGACCGGCTGGTCGCGGGCCACGACCCGGCGCACGATGTCGACGTACTCGCGCGTGCGGGCGAGGGGCTTGGCGTAGTCCTGCCCGTACCAGCCCTCGACCACCTGCGGCCCGGAGACCCCGAGCCCCAGGATGAGCCGGCCCCCCGACAGGTGGTCGAGCGTGATCGCGGTCATCGCTGTCGACGCCGGCGTGCGGGCCGAGATCTGGGTGATGGACGTGCCCAGCTTGATCCGTTCGGTGGCCGCGCCCCACCAGGCAAGGGGTGTGAAGCAGTCGGACCCGTAGGCCTCGGCCGTCCAGATGGAGTCGAAGCCGAGCGCCTCGGCCGTGGCGACCTGGTCGACGGCGTCGGGCGGGGGCCCGCTCGGCGGCCAGTAGCCGACGACCAGGCCCAGCTTCACCCGGTGTTACCCACCCGGAGCCCGCTGCCCCCCGACGCGCCGTTGCTGTCGCCGGTCGTGGCCTCGTCCACCGCGTCCTGCACGTCCTCGACCTTCTCGGCGGCCTCCTCGACCGTCGCCTGCTGCTCGGTGGGGAGGGTGCCAAGGCCGGCCAGCCCGGACAGCATCTCCCGCAGCTGGGTCAGCTGGTTCGTCACCGCATCGCGCTGGCGGGTGAGCTCCGCCACCTCGCGCTCGGCGGTCTGCTTGGTGACCTCGGCGTGGGTCTTGGCGTCGAACACGAGCTGGTCGGCTTCGGACTTGGCGTCGGAAACCGTGCGGTCGGCGAACGCCTTGGCCTTCTCGAGGATGTCGTTGGCCTCTGCCTCGCTGTCGCGGCGGCGCTGGTCGACCGCCTGCTCGGTGTCCTTGGCGCGGGCATCGGCCGCCTTGGCGCGTTGCTCGGCCTCGGCCACCAGCTTCTGCGTGGCGGCAACCGCAGTGTCGTGGCGCTCGCTCTCCTCCCGCTCCGTGCGCTCACGGCGCTCGGCCAGCTCGAGCTCGAGCGCCTGCAGCTCGGCCTCGCGCTTCTCCTTGGCCTTGGTGAGCAGCTTGGACGCCGCGGCGCGCTTCTCCTCGGCCTCCCGGGACGCCACGTTGCGCAGCTCGATGATCTCGCGCTCCGCAGTGGCACGGACGGTGGCGATCTCGCGCTCGGCGGTGGCGCGGAGCTCTGCGACCTCGTGGTCGGTGACGGTGCGGAGCTGGCTCGTCTCGCGTTCGGCCTCGGCCCGCAGGGCCTCGGCCTCGCGCTTGGCGGCCGCCCGGCCCTCGTTGGCCTCGCGCTCCGCGGAGTCGCGGGTGGCCTTGGCCTCGCGTTCGGCGGCGGTCTTGACGGCCGTGGCCACGGCCCGTGCCTTCTCGACCACCTCCTTGGACTCGAGGTGGGCGGCGGCGATCAGCTTCTCGGCCTCGCGCTTGGACTCGTCGCGATGCTCGTTGGCCTGCTCCTCGGCCAGCCGCAGGAGCTGCTCGACCCGCGTGCCCAGCCCGGAGAGCGTGGGCTGGGCCGCCTCGTCAAGCTGCTTCGCTTGATCGGCGACTTTGCGTTCGAGCTCGTTGATGCGGTCCCGCGCGTCGGTGGTGCCCGTCTTGGCCTTGGTGGCCGCGTTGGTCAGCTCCTCGATGCGGGACTGCATCCGCTCGATGAACAAGTCGACCTGTGTGCGCTCGTAACCCCTGAGGACGATCGTGAAGTCAGGGGTGCCGGCGCTGTCGGTCGTCGGCGAAGTGGTGGTCCCCATGAGGACTCATCATGGCACGCCTAGCAAGGGTTGGTGACCCGTCAAGGCCTGGCCCGACCACCCCGGACTGAAACCTGTTCTACTCTGGGGCGTCGGCGCTCCACGGAGGATCGGCCATGGCGACCCGCTACCCCTTCCCCATCCCGTTCGGCTGGTTCTGCATCGGCTATCCCGAGGACCTCCCGGTCGGCGAGCCGAGGCCCCTCTACTACTTCGGCCGGCATCTGGTGGGCTGGCGCGACCACGAGGGTGCGGCCCACGTGCACGACGCCTTCTGCGCCCATCTCGGCGCCCACCTCGGGCACGGCGGGAGCGTCGACGGCTGCGAGCTCGTGTGCCCGTTCCACGGCTGGCGCTACGACGCCGACGGCGCCAACACCGCGATCCCCTACAGCGAGCGGCTGAACCGCAAGGCCCGGCTCCGCACCTACCCCGTCGTCGAACGCAACGGCGTCGTGCTGGCGTGGTACCACCCGCACGAGGAGCCGCCGCAGTGGGACATACCCGAGGTCCCGGAGCTCACCGGGGACCCCGACTGGTCGACGGTGATCCGCACCGAGTACGTGATCGACGCCTGCGCCCAGGAGATGGCCGAGAACACCGTCGACGCCGCCCACTTCCGCTTCGTCCACAACACCGCGACCGTGCCGGAGATCGAGGAGTACACGACCGGTTTCCCCGAGGCGGTCATGCGGTCGACGCAGAAGTTCCCCACCCCGCGGGGGATCATGGAGGGCCGGATCGACACCCACGCGTGGGGCCCCGGGGTGTCGCTGGTGAACTTCAACGGCATCGTCGACACGCTGAACTACGCCTGCACGACGCCGATCGAGGCCGACCGCTGCATCGTGCGATTCAACTTCGTCTTCAGGACCATGGGCGACGAGGTCACCACGCGCAACGTCGGTCGGGCGTTCGTGGCGGAGGTCGACAAGCAGGTCAAGGAGGATCGGCCCATCTGGGAGCACAAGGCCCACCTGGTGCGCCCGGCGCTGGCCGACAACGACGGCCCGTTCATGAAGTTCCGGCGCTGGGCGGCGCAGTTCTACGCCGAGGGCGTGGGCGACGAGCGCCTGCTCTACCCGCCGCCCTTCTGGCCCGATCGCCTGGACGACGCGCCCGCCAAGGCGACGGCCTCGGCGCGCTACACCGGACAACCGGGACGGGACGAGGGGGCCGGGTAGCCGCCGGCGCCAGCCTGGCGTGCCCGCAGCGTGACGGTAGGTTGCCTGCGGTGTCGACCGTCGACGACCAGCGATCCGAGGCTGCGGCCTGCGACCCCGAGGCCACCGGCGCCGTGCTGGCCGCCCTGTCCGCGGCCATGCGGGCGGTCACGCTGGGGTCGTCGCTCGATCGGGTGCTGCACCAGCTCGCCGAGAGCGCTCGCAACCTCGTCGGCGCCCGCTACGCCGCCATCGGCCTGCCGGAGCCGGAGGGCGACGAGTTCGCCCGCTTCGTCACCGCGGGCATGGGCGACGAGCTCGTCGAGCAGCTCGGTCCCCTGCCCCGGACGCACGGGCTCCTCGACGCGATGCTCACCGACCCGTCGCCGTTCCGGACCGCCGACATCACCCAGGACCCGCGCTTCCGGGGCTGGTGGCCCGCCGCCCACCCGCAGATGCGGTCCTTCCTCGGCGTGCCGATCGTGTCGGCCGGCGACATCATCGGGGCCTTCTACCTGACCGACAAGCAGGGCGAGCGCGAGTTCAGTGCCGCTGACGAGTCGGCCGTTGTGCTGCTCGCGTCGCATGCGGCCATCGCGATCGACCAGGCCCGCCTGTTCGAGGACAGCCGCGAACTCGGCCTCGTGCAGGAGCGCGGGCGGCTGGCGCGCGAGCTGCACGACGCCATGAGCCAGTCGCTGTTCAGCCTGCAGCTCTCGGCCGAGGCGGCCGGGCGGCTCCTGGAGACCGATCCCGCCGCCGCCGCCGAGCAGGTGGCGACCGTGCGGGCCATCGCCGGCCGCCTGGCGGCGGAGTTGCGGACCACGGTCGACGGCCTGCGGCCCGCGGACCTCGAGCGCGACGGGCTCGTCGCCGCGCTCGGCGCCCAGCTGACGCTTGCCGGGCGCGCGCACGACGTGCCGGTCGAGATCGACGCGGGTGAGCTGCCCGAGCTCGACCCCGACGACGAGCACCAGATCCTGCGGATCGCCCAGGAGGCGGTCACCAACGCCCTGCGCCACGCTGCCGCCAGCCGGGTGCGGGTGATGATCGGCACCGAGGCCGGACCGGACTCCGCCGGCGACGCCCTCGTGCTGCGCGTGACCGACGACGGCCGCGGCTTCGATCCGGCCGCCCGCGCGGTGCGGGCGCGCCGGCTGGGGCTGACGTCGATGAACGAGCGGGCCGCCTCCGTGGGCGGCTCGCTCACGATCACGTCGGCACCGGGCCGGGGCACGACGGTCGAGCTGCGGGTGCCCCGGTAGGTGGGCGTCGGGGCGGAACTGGTTGTAGCTATCCGGCATATGACCGCACAGCTACAACCAGAATGAGTCTGATGACCGCCGCGAACCCGTCCAAACCGATTCGGGTGGCGATCAGCGACGACCACCCGGTCGTCCGGCAGGGCCTGCGGTCGTTCCTCGAGGCTCAGGGTTTCGAGGTGGTGGGCGAGGCCGCCGACGGCGACGAGGCGGTGCGCCTCGTCGAGCGGACGCAGCCCGACGTGCTGCTCACCGACGTGGTCATGCCCGGCACCGACGGCATCGAGGCCATCCGCCGGCTGCGGGCGGCCGGATCGTCGGTCGGGATCCTCGTGCTCACGAGCTTCAGCGGCGCGGAGCAGGTCATCCCCGCCATCCAGGCGGGGGCCGACGGCTACATGCTGAAGGACGCCGGTCCCACAGCCCTGGACGGCGCGATCAGGGCCGTGCACCGGGGCGAGCCGCTGCTGGCGCCCGAGGCGGCCGCGGTGGTGATGGCCAAGGTGGCGGATGCGGCCGACGCCGCCACTCCCGCCGGCGGATCGGTGCACCCCGACCTGGAGCGGCTCACGGCGCGGGAGCGGGAGGTGTTGGCGGGGCTGGGACGGGGGCTCTCCAACCGGCAGCTCGCCGCGGAGCTCTACGTGTCGGAGAAGACGGTGAAGACCCACGTGTCCAACGTGCTGGCGAAGCTGCGGCTGGGTGACCGCACGCAGGCGGCGTTGTTCGCGGTTCGGGTCGGACTGGCCGATCCCCGGGCCTGACTGCGACCGCATCGTCGCAGGTCAGCGGCGGGCCTCCGGATGTAGGCCTCCCGACCTACCCCGAACCCGCCCGCGGGCCGATGGCGGGGGCCCGATCGCTCCCTACGTTGCGCGGAGAGCGCACGAAGGGAGCACGAAGTGCGAAGGACAGCTCTCATCACCGGCGGCAGCCGAGGCCTCGGCCTGGCGCTGGCCCGCCACCTGGCGGCGAATGGCTGGAACCTGGTCGTCGACGGCCGCGATGCTGACGCCCTCGAGCGGGCGCGGCGCCAGCTCGACGCCTCGGGACCGGGCACGGTCGTCGCCCTCCCGGGGGACATCGCCGACCCCGTCCACGCGGCGGCCCTCGTCAACGCCGCCGCCGGCCAGAGCGGCTTCGAGCTGCTGGTCAACAACGCCGGCACGCTCGGCCCCTCCCCGCTGCCCCAGGTCGCCTGGCTGAGGACCGGCGACCTGGAGCGAATCCTGCGGACCAACGTGGTCGCACCCCTGCGGCTGGTGCAGGCCGCCCTGCCCCACCTGCGGGCGGCCCGGGGCGCGATCGTGAACATCACGTCCGACGCCGCGGTCGAGGGCTACGAGGGTTGGGGCGGCTACGGCGCCTCCAAGGCGGCGCTGGAACAGCTCAGCCGCGTGCTGGCGGCCGAGGAGCCCGACGTCCGCGTGCTGTGGGTGGATCCGGGGGACATGCGCACGCAGATGCACCAGGACGCGTTCCCCGGGGAGGACATCTCCGACCGCCCGATGCCGGAGAGCCGGGTTCCCGGCCTCGCGCGCCTCATCGACGAGCGGCGTCCCAGCGGCCGCTACCGGGTCGAGGACCTGCCGGAGCCGGCGGAGGCCCGGCAATGAGCGAGCGGGAGCGAGCGAATCAGCGACAGGGTGGGTCTGTCGCCGCGAAGCGGCGACCCCTCATTGGCGGGCCGGAGGCCCGGCAATGAGGGTCATTGACACGTCCGGGCTGCGCTCGTTCCGGATCCCGCTGGGCGGCGAGGCGGGCACCCCCGTCGAGCTGCAGCAGGGGGGCACCCGCGAGCTGGGCTCGGACGCCCGGGCCGGCGTGCGCCTGATGGTGGCCCGGCGCTCCACGACCGAGGTCGCCCACCGCCGGTTCGCCGATCTGGTCGATGCCCTCGATGCCGGCGACCTGTTGGTCGTGAACACCTCGGCGGTGGTCCCGGCGGCGCTGGACGCCCGCGGGACCGATGGGTACATGCACTCCGCTCCCCCGGCCCGAGCGGCCGTGGGAGCGGGCGGCATGTCTGGGGCCGGCCTCCGACTGCACCTGTCGACCGAGCAGCCGGGCGGCTTCTGGGTGGTCGAGCCGCGGCGCCCCACGGGACCCGGCACCGAGCGCTACGTGGGCACGCCGCCGGCACATCTGGTGCTCCCGGGGGGCGGGCGCGCCGAGCTGCTCGCCCCGTACCCCGCCGGCACCGGGGCCATGCGGCTGTGGCTGGCCCGGCTCGACGTACCCGGCGAGCTGGTGGCGTACCTGCGGGCCCACGGCCAGCCCATCCGCTACGCCCATGCCGACCGCGCGTGGCCCATCGAGGCCTACCAGTCGGTGTTCTCGCGGGACCCCGGCTCGGCCGAGATGCCGAGCGCGGCCCGCCCCTTCA
>Ga0081455_10004321_pt1 | contig 16002 bp, 16 predicted proteins | sample TabmetS3T2R1_FD_70207 | JGI IMG/M metagenome (GOLD analysis project Ga0081455, IMG submission 70207) | Tabebuia heterophylla rhizosphere microbial communities from the University of Puerto Rico - S3T2R1 | ecosystem: Host-associated > Plants > Roots > Rhizosphere ... | reverse complement strand
TCGCGCGACTGGGACGCCGCCACCTACGATCGGATCGCGGATCCGCAGCTCCGCTGGGGCGCCGCGGTCCTCGAGCGGCTTACGCTCGACGGCGCCGAGACCGTGCTGGACGCCGGCTGCGGCTCGGGCCGCGTGACCGAGCTCATCGCCGAGCGCTTCCCCGGATGCCGGATCGTCGCGCTCGACGGATCCCCCTCGATGCTCGAACAGGCGCGAGGACGCCTCGAGCGTTTCGACGCGCGGGTCGTCTTCGTCGAGGCCGACCTGATGCGGCCGATCCCGCTCGACGAACCCGTGGACGCCGTCTTCTCGACCGCGACCTTCCACTGGGTGCCCGATCACGACGTCCTGTTCGCGAACCTCGCCGGCGCGATGAGGCCCGGCGTACGGCTCGTCGCCCAGTGCGGTGGGTCGGGCAACCTCGCGTCGGTCGTGAAGGTCCTCCAGCAGCTCGGCGCCGACACCTTCAGCGGCAAGGTGTTCGCGACGCCCGAGGAGACCGAGGCTCGCCTCGACCGAGCGGGGTTCGTCGACGTCGAGTGCTGGCTGCACACGGAGCCGACGGCGTTCGAGAGCCCGGACGCGCTCGAGACGTTCCTGCGGACGGTCGTCCTCCGCGACCACGTGCACGGGATGACCGACGACGAGGCCGCCGCCTTCACGCATTCGGTCGCGCCGCGGCTGCCCGGGCTCGAGCTCGACTACGTGCGGCTGAACATCGGCGCGACGCGCGCCGGATCCCCCTAGGCGACGTCCGCCTGCGGCCCCCGAACGGCCTGCGCCGGAACGGCCGAGTTCTGCAGGACGCCGCGCCGGGCGAGCAGCCACAGCCCGACCAGGCCCGTGACGAGCGCGATCACGCCGCCGGCCGCGAGCGCGATCCGCGGGTTCGCGTGCTGGCCGATCCATCCCGCGATCGGCGCCCCGATCGGCGTCGTGCCGAGGAACACGATCCCGTACAGCGCCATCACGCGCCCGAGCATCTCGGGGCGGGCCGTGGTCTGCAGCGTCGAGTTCGCCGTCACGAAGAAGATGATCGAGGCCACGCCGAGCGGCAGCATCGAGGCGACCGCGATGTCGAGGGTCGGGGCGAACGCCACCAGCGTCGTGACGATCCCGACGCCGACGGCCGCCCACGCCAGCGGGCGCTCGCCCGGCCGCGGCTTCGCGGCCATGAACAGCGCCCCCGCCAGCGACCCCACGCCGGTGACCGCGAGGATGAGGCCGAGGGTGCCGGCGTCGCCATGGAACGTGCCCTTGGCGAACAGCGGCATCAGCACCGAGTAGTTGAACGAGAACAGGAACAGGACGGACATCAGCACGAGCGGCCGCCGGAGCTCGCCGGTCCGCCACGCGTAGCGCAGACCCTCGCGGATCGCGCCGGCCTCGCGCGGCGCGCGGTTGGGGCGAAGCTCCGAGGTGCGCATCGCGAGCAGCGCGCCGATCACGGCGACGTACGAGACCGCGTTGATGGCGAAGCACCACGCGATGCCGAGGCTCGCGATCAGGACGCCGGCGAGCGCGGGACCGACGATCCGGGTGCCGGTCATGACCGCGCTGTTGAGGCTGACCGCGTTCGGCAGGTCGCGGGGCTCCACCATCTCGGCGAAGAAGCTCTGCCGCGTCGGCTGGTCGATCGCGGTCACGATCCCCTGCAGCAGCGACAGGCCGTAGACCATCCACACCTGCACGACGCCGCTCGCCACGATCGCCCACAGGGCCACCGCGAGCGCGGCGAACGCGACCTGCGTGCCCAGCAGGATCTTCCGCTTGTCGTGCCGGTCCGCGAGCGCGCCGCCGTACGCGCCCACGAACAGCATGGGTCCGAACCCGAGCGCCGTGTCGATGCCGAGCGCGACGCCGCTGCCCGTGAGCTGCAGCACCAGCCAGGCGGCCGCCACCATCTGCATCCAGGTGCCGCTGACCGAGACCGCCTGCCCGGCGAAGAACAGGCGGAAGTTCCGAGAATGGCCCACCGCGTGGAACGTGCGATGGACCGCGAGCCCGACCTTGGTCACGGGCGCTCCCCCTCGTGGGGGCCCCCGGTGAACCGTTCGAGGATCGCGGCCGCGGCCTCCAGGCTCGCGAGATCTTCCGGGTCGAGGTCCCGGAGCGCCCTGGCGAGGTAGGCCTCCTTGCGCCGGCGGCTGCGTTCGAGCAGGCGGCGCCCGTCGGGCGTGACCTTGACCCACGCGACGCGCCCGTCCTCGGCGTCCGCCTCCCGGACGACGAAACCGGCGGCGACGAGCGCCGCGACGATCCTCGTCATGGTGGGGGGCTGAACCTGCTCGGCCGCGCAGAGGTCCCGCATCGTGACGGGGCCCTGGCGCTCGGCCGAGGACAGCGCCGAGAGCATCGAGGGCGTGATCCCGGCCTCGGCCTCCTGGCGGAGGCGCCGGGCAAGCCGCGTCACGGCCAGGCGGAGCCTGGCGGCGAGCTCGGCGGTGTCGACGGGGGCGCGGGTAGCCACGCTCCCATGCTACCAGAGATAGTACGCGTTGCTAATTAGCGTGGCTAACGGCCTAGATGAAGAGCTGGATCGCGCTCTCCTTCATCTCCAGGAGCGCGGTCGCGGCGCCGATCGGCTCGTCCACGCCCTCGATCAGGTCCTCCGTGCCGATCCCCATCAGGTCCATCGTCATCTGGCACGGGATGAGCCGGACGCCCATGTCGCGCGCCAGCTCGAGGAGCTCCGTGGGGTGGGGCGTCTTGTAGTCCTCGGCCACCTTGCCGAGCATCCACGGCCCCATGCCGGCGAAGTTGTACCGGCTGAGCTTGGCCTTGGACGTGGAGCCCGGGTTCATCTGGCCGAGCGCCTTGGTCATCCAGTCCTTGCCGGTCTTGCGGCGCCGCTCGGGCTTCACCAGGGCGAACAGCCCCCAGAACGTGAAGAACACGCTGACCTCCATCGCGGAGGCGGCCGCCGTGGTCGACAGGATCAGCGTCGGCCACACGCGGTCCAGGTGCCCGTCCCACGCGATGATCGTGATCTTGTTCTTCTTCTCGATCCGGTCGGCGTCCCGCTCGGCGAGCGCCCGATCGATCAGCTCTCGCAGCGCGGCGGTGTCCTCGGAGGTCGTCTCGATCGTCTGGCTCATCGAGATCACGCCTTCCGGATCACGTAGCGGAACACGCCGTCGGCCTCGCCGGACTCGACCAGCTCGTTTCCGGACAGACGCGCCCACGACGGGACATCGGACCTGGAGCCCGGATCGGTGGCCAGGAGCTCGAGCAGGTCGCCCTGCCGAACGTCCTTCAGCGCCTTGTGCAGGGCGACGAGCGGCCCGGGGCACGACTGCCCACGAGCGTCGACGGTAGCGGTGATGACATCCATAGGGGGAGCCTCCTTCGAAGATCGGTGCGGGTGGTGGGTTCGGGTGCCGGTGCGGCGATGGCCTAGCGGCCGACGCCGGGCACCCCGGGACAGCAGCAGCGGTCGGGGATCATGGCCCCGACGAGTCCTCGGCAGCGTGTCCGGATCATTGCAACTGCAAATGCTACCGGCCGGGTGGAAATCACCGCAACCGCTCCTGAACCGCGGAGATCGTCCTCGCGGAGAGCACCCGAACGCGCGACGGCGGCCACCACACCAGCCGAACCCGACCGCGAACCAGTCCCGAAGGCACCGCGCCGAACGCCCGGCTGTCGGTGGAGCTCGCCGGGTCGTCGCCTTCGACCCATACGTGTTCGATCGGGAACGTCCCGTCGGGCGCGCGCTCGTTCGACGTGTCCACCACGCGCTTGACCATCTCGAACCGGGGTCGCTCGGGGTGTTCGATCACGACGACGTCGCCCCGCCGAACGCGGCGCGCGACCGTCGCGAGCGCCCAGTCGCCCGGCTCCAGCGTCGGCCGCATCGAGGGTCCCGAGACCTCGACGCGGAACGGTCGCCATCGCAGGAACCCGTACGCCGCAGCGCAAAGCGAGAGGAGAGCGGCGTACGCGAGCCGCCGCATTCTCCTTCGCCGGTGGTAGGTTCGATTCACGGGAAGCCATCCACTCGAAGGAGGGCACGCATGCTGAGAGCTTCGCTCAGGCCGCGGCGCGTCGTCCATGCGCATTGCGATCTCCCGTGCGGGGTCTACGACCCGGCACAGGCGCGCGTGGAGGCCGAGTCGGTCAAGGCGATCCAGACGCGGTACGCGGACGCCGACAAGTTCAAGATGGCGAGCGAGACCACGGAGGACTACCGCACGCGCGCGATCGCCATCAAGGAGGCCCGGGCCGACCTGGTCAAGGACCACCTGTGGGTGCTGTGGACCGACTACTTCAAGCCGGAGCACGTCGAGAAGTACCCGCAGCTGCACGAGCTGTTCTGGAACGCGACCAAGGAGGCCGGCCTCGCGAAGAAGTCCGTCGACCCCGAGCAGGGCCAGAAGCTCCTCGACGCGATCGACGAGATCGGCAAGATCTTCTGGGAGACCAAGTCGTAGCGCGTCTTCCGAGGCGGCACCGAGGGCGGAGCGTCAGGCTCCGCCCTTCGTCGTTCGCGCCCTTCGTTCCTGGCCCGATCTGCCGGGCTCGACCCGTCCATAGACTGGCCGCGTGAAGGACATCGGGCTCGTCGGCCGGCCCTTCAGCGGAAAGTCGACGCTGTTCACCGCCCTGACGCGCACCGGCGGCCACGGCGGCCAGGCCAACCACGCGATCGTGCCGGTCCCCGACCCCCGGGTCGAGGTGCTGACCGAGCTCGAGCGCTCGGCCAAGACCGTCCACGCCCAGGTGGGGTTCGTCGACGTCCCGGGCGGAACGGCGTCGGCCCAGGGCATCGCGAAGCTCCGCGAGACCGACGCGCTCGCGATCGTCGTGCGGTGCTTCGGCCCGGACGCGCGCCCCGAAGGCGAGCTCGCCGACGTCCGCGCCGACCTCCTGCTGTCGGACCAGGCGGTGATCGAGCAGTCGCTCGACAAGGCGACCAAGCGCGCGCGCGGGAAGCCGGGGCTCGAGGTCGAGGCGCTCTCGGCCGCCAACGACGCGCTCGCCGCCGAGACCCCCCTCTCCGATGCCGGCCTGTCCGAGGACGCGCGCCGCGAGCTGCGGGCGATCGCCCCGCTCACGCTCAAGCCCTCGGTCGTCGTCGCCAACCTCGAGGAGGGGACGGACGTCCCCGCCGAGCTTCCCGAAGGCACGATCGGCGTGTACGCGTCGATCGAGGCCGAGACCGCCGAGATGGATCCGGAGGAGGCGCGTTCGCTGCTGGACGAGTTCGGCGTGCACGAGCCCGGCCTGGAGACCGTGATCCGAGCGGGCTATCGCGCACTCGACCTCATCACGTTCCTGACGACCGGCGAGGACGAGTCGCGCGCGTGGGAGGTTCGCAGCGGCGCCAAGGCGCCCGAGGCGGCCGGGGCGATCCACTCGGACCTCGAGCGGGGCTTCATCCGGGCCGAGGTGATCTCCTACGACGATCTCGTGGCGGCCGGCTCGATGGACGCCGCCAAGCAGAAGGGAACCGTCCGGGTCGAGGGCAAGGACTACGTCGTCCGGGAGGGCGACATCCTGCACGTCCGGTTCTCGGTCTGAGCCGCCGCGCTCCCGTCGTCACAGTGTCGACCTCGTAGAGTGATGTGCCCATGGCCGAGATCAAGCACGCGGACGAGGCTGCCGAGCAGCCGGAGGATCCGCGCCCGGGTCACCCCGCGATGACGTCCTCGGACGTCCGCGCGACCACGCCGCCCGGCGCGCCGCCTCCGACCGCGGAGCGGGACGACGAGAAGCAGCCCGAGAGCCCCCTGCGCCGGTTCGTCGGCTCGACGCCGTTCCTGATCCTCGTCGCGCTCTTCGTCGCGATCCTGGTCAAGACGTTCGTGATCCAGGCGTTCTACATCCCATCCGAGTCGATGGTCCCGACCCTCGAGGTGGGCGACCGGGTCTTCGTGAGCAAGTTCCTGTTCGACGGCGGTGACGTGGCGCGCGGGGACGTCATCGTGTTCGAGAACCCGAACCCGAGCGAGGTCCCCGACCGCGGGGTCGTGGGCGGGTTCCTGCACTGGCTCGGCGAGGGGATCGGGTTCGCCCAGCCGGAGAACGAGGACTTCATCAAGCGGGTGATCGCGCTCCCGGGCGAGACGATCGAGATCCACAACCACACCGTCTTCATCGACGGCGAGCCGCTGGCCGAGCCGTACCTCACCAGGGAGGCCAAGCAGGCGATGGCCGACTACCAGCCGCACACCGTCCCGCCGGGCGAGCTGTTCGTCATGGGCGACAACCGGGGGAACTCGGCGGACAGCCGGTTCGGGCTCGGCACGGTGCCGTTCGACAAGGTGATCGGCAAGGCGTTCGTCATCATCTGGCCGCCGTCGCACATCGGCGGCCTGGACTAGCCCTCAGTCGGACGCCGGGGGCGCCCCCGTCCCGACCGGCCGCTCCGGCGGCACGAACAGCCGGGCGAACGACCACACCAGCGCGGCGATCCCGAACCCGGCCAGCCACACGATCAGCGGCGGCGGGACCAGCGCGAAGAACTCGCGCGCCGCCGGGATCGCCATCACCAGCAGGAACAGCGCGGGCATCGCCCACACCAGCGCGAGCCTCCACATCGTCAGCGGCGAGGCGATCACGGTCAGGATCAGGAAGCCGACGAAGATCAACACCATCGTGGCCGCCGTCCGCGCCTCCGTGAGCGAGATCCCCGGCTCGTTCTTGGCCAGCACGTAACCAAGGAACGTGGCGACCGCCGCCAGCGACCCGGCCGGGATCGTGAAGCGCAGCACGCGCGGCAGGAACCCCGGCCGGGCGCGCTCCTCGTTCGGCGCGAGGGCCAGGAAGAAGGAGGGGATCCCGATCGTGAGCGCGCCGATCAGCGTCAGCTGGCGCGGGAGGAACGGGAACTCCAGACCGACCACGACGACGCCGAGCGCGATCAGCATCGCGTACACGGTCTTGGTCACGTACAGGTTCGAGGTCCGCTCGATGTTGCCGAGGACCCGCCGCCCCTCGCCCACCACCGACGGCATCGCGTCGAAGGTCGAGTCCAGCAGCACCAGCTGCGCGACCGCCCGCGTGGCCGAGCTTCCCGAACCCATCGCGATGCCGATGTCGGCGTCCTTGAGCGCGAGGACGTCGTTCACGCCGTCGCCGGTCATCCCGACCACGTGACCCTTCGACTGCAGGGCCTCCACCATCGAGCGCTTCTGCTGCGGTGTCACGCGGCCGAAGATCGAGTGCGTCTCGAGCACCTCGGCGAGCTCCCCCGGATCGGCGGGGAGCCCCTTCGCGTCGAAGGGCTCCTCGGACCCCTTCAACCCGACGCGGCGAGCCACCGACGCCACGGTCTCGGGATGGTCGCCGCTGATGACCTTGACCTCCACGTCCTGCCGAGCGAAGTACGCGAGGGTCTGGGCGGCCGTCTCGCGCACGCGATCGGTCAGGATCACGAACGCGACCGGGACCAGCCGCGCCGGCACGATCTCGGCGTCGATGGCCTCCTCCGTCCTTCCGAGGAGCACGACGCGCCGCCCGGCCTCGGCGTGCTCGTTCGCGCGCGCGAGGTGCGGATCGCCCGGCCCGAGCAGCACGTCGGGCGCCCCCAGCACCCACGACCCCCGGGTGCCGAACTCGGCCCCGCTCCACTTGCGCGCCGACGAGAACGGGACCGTGCGGCCGGCCGACCACCCGTCGGGCACCTGATCGAACGACTCCCCGATCGCCCGGAGCGTGGCGTTCGGGTGCGGGTCGGCCCGGGCGAGCGCGGCAAGCGCCTCCCGATGCGTCCCGTCCTCCCCGAGCGACTCCACCTGGTCGACCACGAGGCGCCCCTCGGTGAGCGTCCCCGTCTTGTCGATGCACAGCACGTCCACGCGCGCCAGCACCTCCACGGCCGCCAGCTCCTGCGCGAGGACGCGCCTGCGGGCGAGCCGGATCACGCCGACCGCGAACGCGATGCTCGTCAGCAGGACCAGGCCCTCGGGGACCATCGCCACGGTGCCGGCGACCGAACCCCGGAGCGCGTCGTGCACGTTGTCGTTCGAACCCAGCTGGCTGATGAACAGCAGCGTCGCGGTGGGGATCAGCAGCCACGTCACGATCCGCAGGATCTGATCGATCCCGCTGCGCAGCTCCGAACGCGTGAGGCCGTACCGGCGTCCCTCCTCGGCGAGCTTGGCCGCGTAGGCCTCGGCCCCGACGCGGGTTGCCCGGTAACGCCCGTCGCCGGCGGCGACGAACGACCCCGAGAGCACCTCGTCGCCGGGTGCCTTCAGGACGGGTTCGGACTCGCCGGTGAGCAGCGACTCGTCGACCTCGAGCCCCGAGGCCTCCAGCACCTCGCCGTCCACGACGAGCTGGTCGCCGGGCTGCAGCGCGAGCACGTCGTCCAGGACGACCTCGGTCAGCGCCATCTCCCGCACCTCGCCGTCCCGAACGATGCGGGCGTGCGGCGCGGTCACGACCGCCAGCGAGTCCAGCGTCCGCTTGGCGCTCAGCTCCTGGTAGATGCCGATCGCCGCGTTGGCGATCAGGACGAACCCGAACAGCGCGTCCTGGATCGGCCCGACGATCAGGATCACGACGAGCATCGATCCGAGCAGCGCGTTGAAGCGCGTGAGGACGTTCGCGCGAACGATCTGCCCGACCGTCCGGGAGTGAACGACCGGGACGTCGTTCACCTGACCCCGGGCGCGGCGCTCCCGAACCTCCCGATCCGTGAGGCCGCGGGCCGAGGTGGTCACGTTCGGCGGCGCCGTCAGTCGCCGCGCTCCGGCTGTTCGGCCCACCACGCGTCGAGCAGCCGCAGGGCCTCGGCCTCCTCGATCGGGCCGCGTTCGAGGCGCAGCTCCATCAGCATCTCGAGCGCGCGGCCGACCGCCGGGCCGGGTTCGAGGCCGAGGTGCTCCATCACCTGCGTGCCGTCGAGCGGCGGCCGCATCGCCTGGAGGTTCTCCTCCTCGGCCAGGCGCGCGATCCGCTCCTCGAGGTCGTCCTGGAGCGCCTCGAGCTTCTTGGCCTTGAACGGGTTCTGCGTGGTGCAGTCGGCGCGCGTGAGCTGGTTCAGCCGGTCGAGCAACGGGCCGGCGTCGCGCACGTACCGCCGGACCGCGCTGTCGGTCCACTCGGAGTAGCCGTGGAACCGCAGGTGCAGCTCGACCAGCCGCTCGACGTCGTCGACGACCGACGACGGGAACCGCAGCGCCTGCAGCCGCTCGCGGGCCATCCGCGCACCGACGACCTCGTGGTGGTGGAACGTCACGCCGTCCGGCGTGATCTGGCGCGTCTTCGGCTTGCCGACGTCGTGCAGGAGCGCGGCGAGCCGGAGCGTGAGGTCCTGTTGCTCGCACTTCTCGACCACGGCGAGCGTGTGGTGGAACACGTCCTTGTGCTTGTGCACCGGATCCTGTTCGAGCCGCAGCGCCGACAGCTCGGGCAGGAACCGGTCCGCGAGGCCCGTCCGAACGATCAGCTCGAGACCGATCGAGGGCGACGGCGACGTGAGCAGCTTCGACAGCTCGTCGGCGATCCGCTCGGCCGAGACGATCTCCATCCGATCGCGCATGTCCTGGATCGCCTGGATCACCCGTGGAGCCGGCGTGAGCTCGAGCTGCGAGGCGAAGCGCGCCGCGCGGAGCATCCGCAGCGGATCGTCCGAGAACGCGATCTCCGGGTCGAGCGGCGTGTCGATCCGCTTGGCCGCGAGGTCCCTGACCCCGCCGAACGGGTCCTCGAACTCGCCCTCGGGCAGCCGGACGGCCATCGCGTTCACGGTGAAGTCCCGCCGCGAAAGGTCGGTGCGCAGCTCGCGCCCGAACGTGACCGAGGGCTTGCGGTGCTCCTCCGCGTAGACCTCCTCGCGGAAGGTCGTGATCTCCAGCCGGCGTTCGCCCCGTCGCGCACCCACCGTGCCGAACTTGACCCCGACCAGGTACAGGCGTTCGGCCCACCCGCGCAGGATCTTGGTGGTCTGGGCCGGCACGGCGTCGGTCGCGAAGTCGAAGTCCAGCCCGGTCAGGTCGCGCCCCAGCAACAGGTCCCGAACGCCGCCGCCCACCAGGTAGAGCTCGTGACCGGCGAGGCGGAAGCGTTCGCCCAGCTCGGTGGCGACGGTGGGGATCTCGAGGCGCGCGCCGCCGTTCGGACGCAACCGGTCGGCCATGACCGGCCCAGGATACCCCTGCTCATGAGGCCTACCGCTCGCCTACGGCTCGCTCCTTGAGGCCCCACGCCCCGGCCCAGGATCCCTCCTGCGGTAGCGTCCGGGCCGTGCGCCCGGCCGAGTACCTCGGGTTCTTCTGGACCGTTCCGAACACGGTCCTCGGGCTGCTGCTCGGCCTGCTGACGTTCCAGGCGCCGCGCGCACACGGCGGCGCGATCGTGTTCGACCGCGAGCCGCGGGGGCTGACGAAGGTGCTCCACGCGATGCATCGCACCGCGATGACCGTGGGCTTCGTGATCGTGGCCGCCGTCCCGGTGGAGGGTCACCTCCTCGCCCACGAGCGGCACCACATCCGCCAGTACATGGCGTGGGGGCCGTTCTTCATCCCGGTGTACCTGCTGCTCGCGATCGGGTTCGGATACAAGCGGCATCCGATGGAGCGCGCCGCACGCAGGGCGGCGGGCGAGGAACCCTAGGCCTGCAGGGCCTCGGCCCCGCGCAGCATCGAGCCGCGGAGCGCCAGGACGAAGTCGTGCGGGCTGGTCGAGGCCGACCTCGCGTCCTCCTCGGTGACCAGCCCCTGCTCGACCAGGTGCACGAGCGCCTGATCGAACGTCTGCATCCCGTAGAACCCGCCCTCGGCGATGATGTCGCGGATCTCGATCGTGGCCTCGGGGTCGATGATCCGGTCGTAGACGCGGCCGGTCGCCACCATGACCTCGACGGCCGGGATCCGCCCCTTGCCGTCGGACTTGATCACCAGGCGCTGCGACACGATCCCGCGCAGCGCGCCGGCGAACGAGGTTCGGACCTCGCGCTGCTGCTGGGGCGGGAACAGGTCGAGCAGCCGGTTGATCGTCTCGGTCGAGTCGATCGTGTGCATCGTCGAGATCACGAGGTGACCGGTCTCGGCCGCCTGGATCGCCGACAGCGCCGAACCCGGGTCGCGGATCTCGCCGACGAAGATCACGTCGGGGTCCTGGCGCACGACGTGCCGAAGGGCCGACGCGTACGAATCGGTGTCGAGCCCGACCTCGCGCTGCTGGATGATCGCGCGGTCGTCGTCGTGCACGACCTCGATCGGGTCCTCGATCGTGACGATGTGCGCGCGGCGCGTCCGGTTGATGTGGCCGATCATCGAGGCGATCGTCGTGGTCTTGCCGGTCCCGGTCGGACCGGTCACCAGCACCAGCCCGCGGCTCGAGTCGGCCAGGTCATCACCGGCGGCAGCATCAGCTCCTCGATGGTCGGCACCTCCGAACGCACCCGGCGGATCGCCAGGCCCACCATCGAGCGCTGCCGGAACACGTTGATGCGGAAGCGCCCGACGCCGCCCATCGTGTGGCCGAAGTCGGCCTCGCTGGTCTCCTCGAACTCGCGCCGCTTGTGCTCGGGCATGAGCGCGATCGCGGCCGCCTCGGTGTCGGCGGAGGACATCGCGGGGAACGCGGTCGGGTCCAGGTCGCCGTCGATGCGGACGAACGGCACGTTGCCGGCCTTCAGGTGGAGGTCGCTCGCCCCCACCTCGACCATGTGCCTGAGCATCGCCGTGACGTCCACGTTCATTCCTCTCGGTCGTGCTCGAACGGCTCGTGCTCGAGCGGCTCGTGCTCGAGCGGCTCGTGCTCGAGCGGCTCGAGGTCCTCGAGCTCCTCCTTCATTCTTCGGCGCACGGCGAGCAACTTTGAGCCCCCGATCAGAACGAGCAGGATCGCCAGGATGGCAAGGCCGGCGGGGGTGGCGAAGCGCTCCCAGCGCTCGTAGCTGGCCCCGAGCGCGTAGCCGAGCACGGAGTGGCCGACCCCCCAGATCGCCGCCCCGGCCACGTCGTAGACGATGAAGCGCCTCCACTCCATGTGGGCGACCCCGGCCACGATGAACCCGACGCTTCGAACCACGGGGATGAACCGCCCCAGGAAGACCGTCTTGCCGCCGTGGCGCCGGTAGTAGCCCTCGGCGGCCTCCAGGCGCTCGGGGGTCACGAAGAGCTTCCGGCCGTGGCGCTCGAGGAACCCGCGGCCGTAGCGGCGCCCGATCCAGTAACCGAGGTTGTCCCCGAGGATCGCGCCCACGACCGCGACGAAGGCGACCGCCGGCAGCCAGAGTTCGCCGAGGCGCGCATAGAATCCGCCGATGATGACCAGGGTCTCGCCGGGCACGATGACGCCCGCACCGACGGAGTTCTCCAGGAACGTCGCGAGGAAGACGATGAGGTATCCCAACGGCGGATCCATGTACGGGCGCAGGAAGTCGATGATCCGGTCGAGCACGGGGGCAACGTACAGGAACCCCTCGGGCTGATGGAGTCGCGCAGCGAGGTCTCGGCCGGCGGCGTCGTCTATCGCCGCGAGGACGGATCGGTCGACCTCGCGCTCGCCGCGCGCCGAACGCGACGGGGACAGCTCGCCTGGGGTCTGGCCAAGGGCGCGATCGAGGACGGCGAGTCCGACGAGCAGGCCGCCGTCCGCGAGGTGCTCGAGGAGACCGGCCTGGAGGCGGATGTCGAGGCCGACCTCGGGGACATCCGCTACTTCTACGTGTGGGAGGGCGTGCGCGTTCGAAAGCGCGTGCACTTCTTCCTGATGCGCGCGACCGGCGGGGACGTCGACAACCACGACACGGAGATGGAGGACGTCCGCTGGTTCCCCCTGAAGGCCGCGATCAAGCGCGCGGCGTACAAGGGGGAGCGCGAGGTCATCGAGCGCGCGGCCGCACGCCTCGCGTGACGCCGCTCCAGGTCGCGATCGGGATCGCGGTCGGGTTCGCCTCGGGGGTCCTCTCGGGTCTGTTCGGCGTCGGCGGCGGCGTGGTGACGACGCCGGCCGTGAACACGCTGCTCGGGGGGACGGCGATCGAGGCGATCGCGACGCCGCTCCCGGTGATCCTGCCGACCTCGCTCGTCGGCTCCTACACGTACGCGAAGGCGGGCGAGGTCAGCTTCCGAGCGGCCCGCTGGGCCGCCGCCCCGGGGATCGCCGGCGCGATCACGGGCGCGCTGCTGACCGAGGTCGTGAACACCCACCTCCTGTTGGTCGTCACGTCGGCGCTCATCGCGATCACGGCCGTCCAGGTGATCCGCAACCGCCCGCCCCGAACGCCGTGGGTCCTGGGCCGCACCCCCGGGTGGAAGTACGCGGCGATCGGGCTGGTCGCGGGCCTGGTCTCGGGGCTGCTCGGCATCGGGGGCGGGATCGTCATGGTCCCGGCGCTCACGCTGTGGGTCGGGATGCCGCTGCGTCGCGCGCTCGGCACGTCGCTGCTCGTGATCGCCGTGCTCGTCGTGCCCGGCACGATCGTGCACGCGATCCTGGGCAACATCGACTGGGCGATCTTCCTGGCGCTGACGGTCGGCGTGATCCCCGGCGCAAGGCTCGGTGCCCGCATCGCGCTCGGCGTGCGCGAACGCACCCTGCGGCTGGCCATCGGGACGTTCCTGCTGGTGGTCGCGATCGCCTACGGCGCTTCCGAGGTCGCCTCCCTGGCCGGGAGCCGAGGGTAGGATGGCGCGACCGACCATGAGACGGCTCTCGCCGCTCGTCCTCGCCCTCCCGATCTGGCTCGTGTTCGTCCTCTCCGCGCCCACGCCCTCGAACGCGCAGGAGACGCCGTCCGCGACGCTGACGCTGCTCTCCCAGACCAGCTGGAACTGCCCGAACGCGGTCGACGTGCAGCGGCCAGCGCCGTCCGGCGTCACGTGTCCGACCGGTCGGGAGCTCGTCATCCGGTTCCGCGCGCAGAACACGGGGACCGAGCCGCTCGGCGAGCTGTCGATCGGCGTCACGTACTACTCGCGGATCATCTCGCGGAGCGCCTACGAGGCATCGCTCACGACCGACCCTCCGGTCGCCCTGAACACGATCACGCTCGCCCGAGAGGACACGATCGAGGCCGGGGCGACACGAGACTTCGAGGTGTCGATGACGCTGGACATCGGGCTGGACCTCGAGCACTCGGGCGTGTATCCGGTGAAGGTCGACCTCCGCAGCGGCGTCACCTCGGTGGCCGCGATCCGAACGCCGGCGATCTTCCTGGTCCGCCGGCCCGAGATCCCGCTCTCGCTCTCGTGGACGTTCGTCCTGTCGCACCCGATCTCGTTCGGCCCCGACGGCACGTTCACGGACACGTCGCTCGAGACCTCGCTCGCACCGGGCGGACGGCTCTCGGGACAGATCCGGGCGCTGGTGGACCTGGCCGCCGACCCGGCGGCCCCCGCGGTCGACGTGGCCGTCTCGCCGGTCCTGCTGACCCAACTCGGCCGGATGCGCGACGGCTACTCGGTCGAGGAGGGCGGGCAGACGCGAGACGTGGCGCCGGGCGAGGGCGGCTCCGAGCTCGCCGCGCAGGCGCTCGAGGAGCTCCGGGCGATCGCCGGCGCGCCCGGGATCGAGGTCACGACGCTCCCCTTCTCCGCCCCCGAGATCCCGTCGCTGTACGGCGGCGGCCTCGGGCGGGACGTGGGGATCCAGCTGGAGAAGGGGCGCGAGGTGGCGTCGGCGCTGATCGGCGCCGAGCCGCCCGAACGGATCCTGCGCCCGCCCGGCGCGGCGCTGGACGACGAGAGCCTGCGCGGCCTTGCCCTGCTGGGCGTCGACACGCTGATCGCCGGCCCGTCGACCGTGCTGCAGCCGCCGCAGCCGCTCGGGTTCGCCGGTCCGGCCACCACCGGCCTCGGCGGCGGCTCGATCACGGCGATCGTGCCCGAGCCCTCAACCGACGCGGTCCTGACCGCCGCGGTCGAACAAGACCCCATCCGGGCGGCCCAGGTCGTGCTCGGGGAGCTGACCACGATCTGGCAGGAGGCGCCGGGCGAGACGCGCAGCGTGGCCGTCGTGCTGGGCGAGGACGCTCCGCTGCCCGGGCCGTTCTTCACGCCGTTCGCCCGCGACGTCGCGGAGGTTTACAACGGGGCCGGGAACCTCGCCTTCGACGCGTGTGACTACGCCCAAGCCCAACAGCACCATGAGCGGTGCCTCGAGATCAGACGGGCGATCGCGGCCGAGCACCTAGAGGCAGGCTCGCTCAACAACCTTGGTCTCATCGCTCGCAGGCGCGGCGACCTCGAAGGGGCCGAGACCCTGTTCAGCCAGGCTCTCGAGCTCAGCGATCGACATGGGCGCACGGATTGGGTCGCGATCCACCTCAATAACCTCGGCAACTGCGTGCGCGAGGCCGCCGGCGACCTGGCCGACGCGGCGATGCTCCACCACGAGAGCTTTGCCCGCTTCTCGCGTGTCGGGTCGCAGTGGGGCGCGGCGATGGCGCTCTGCGATCTCGGCTGGGTGTCCGCCGACCGCGGCGACGCGGGCTTGGCGCGCCGCCAGCTTGAGGAGAGCCTCAAGCTGCGCAAGCAACTCGAGGATGAGCAGGGCGAGGGTCAATCGCTCAACGGGCTCGCTCGCGTGGACCGCATGGAGGGACGTCAGCTGGCCGCCGCGGAGAAGCACCGGAAGGCGCTAAACATGTTCGACCGTCTCGGTGACCGCCTGCGGATGGCGGAGTCGATGGAGGGCGAGGCACTCGCGCGCCTCGCGCTCGGGCACCGGGAGCGAGCGGCTGAGCTGCTGACGGACTCGGCCAAGCTGCGGGATGCGATCGGCGCCCCCCTGGCTCCGGCTGACCGGCCGCCCGTCGACGAGGCGCGCGAGCGGCTGCGCGAGGGCGTCGAGCTGCCGCTCAAGCATCCGGACAGCTTCCGCCGGCTCGGCATCCGCCCGGCCAAGGGCTTCCTGCTCTACGGCCCGCCCGGCACCGGCAAGACGCTGCTCGCCAAGGCCGTCGCCAAGGAGGCCGAGGCGAACTTTATCTCGATGAAGTCGAGCGACCTGCTCTCGAAATGGTACGGCGAGAGCGAGCAGCAGATCAGCCGGCTGTTCGCGCGCGCCCGCCAGGTCGCGCCGTGCGTGATCTTCATC
>Ga0081455_10004320_pt1 | contig 16002 bp, 15 predicted proteins | sample TabmetS3T2R1_FD_70207 | JGI IMG/M metagenome (GOLD analysis project Ga0081455, IMG submission 70207) | Tabebuia heterophylla rhizosphere microbial communities from the University of Puerto Rico - S3T2R1 | ecosystem: Host-associated > Plants > Roots > Rhizosphere ... | reverse complement strand
AGATCCACGTCGTGATCCACCCCCAGGGGATCGTGCACGCGCTCGCCGAGTTCCGCGACGGCTCCATGCGGGCCGAGTTCGCGGTGCCGGACATGCGCCTGCCCATCCAGCTCGCGCTCGCGTGGCCCGAACGGCTGCCCGCCGGCGTCGGCTCGGTGCCGCTGGCCGACAGCACGCTGTCGTTCGAGCCCGTCGATCGCGAGGCGTTCCCGGCCATCGACCTGGCCTACCGGGTCGGCGAGCTGGGGCTCACCTTCCCCGCGGTGATGAGCGCCGCCAACGAGGTCGCCGTGATGGCGTTCCTGGAGGGGAAGATCCCGCTCACGCGCATCGTCGAGGTCGTCACGGCGGTCGTCGACGAGCACGAGGCGCCCGCGTCCGTGGTCTCGGTCGTGAACCTCGAGCGGGCCGACGCCTGGGCTCGCCGCCGCGCCGCCGAGATCATCGAGTCCCGCTAGAAGGGTCCCCGCATGGCCGCGCTCGGCATCGGTGCCTTCATCGTCGCTCTGATCCTCGTGATCGTGATCCACGAGCTCGCCCACTTCGCCGTGGCCCGTGCGTTCGGGATCAAGGTGCAGGAGTTCTTCGTCGGGTTCGGGCCCAAGATCTGGTCGAAGATGCGCGGGGAGACCGAGGTCGGCGTGAAGGCGATCCCCGCCGGCGGCTACGTGAAGATCGCCGGGATGAACCCGTTCGAGGAGGTCGCGCCCGAGGACCTGCCGCGGACCTTCGGTGCCAAGCCGATCTGGCAGCGAGCGCTGGTGATCGTCGCCGGCCCCGCCACGCACTTCGTGCTGGCGTTCCTGTGCTTCGCGGTGTGGCTCGGGTTCGTCGGCCAGCCGGCCAGCCACGGGGTGGAGGTCGCCCTCGTGGCCCAGCACCTCGGCGGCGCGGCCTCGCCGGCGGCCGCGGCCGGCCTGCGGCAGGGGGACCAGATCGTGGGCGTGGACGATCTCGAGCACCCCACCAGCGACGACCTGGTCGCGTACACGACGGCGCACGCGGGCGAGCCCCTCACGTTCACGGTCGTGCGCGACGGCCGGACGTTCGACGTGACGATGACCCCGCGCCTGTCGGTGGTCGAGGGAGAGCAGATCGGGCGCATCGGGGTGCAGGTCCAGCCGGTGAGCGTCACCCGCGAGACCGAGGGGCCGATCGGTTCGGTCACCGGCGGCGCGACCCTGGTGGGGGAGAACCTGGTCGGCACCGTCCGGGGCGTGGCCCGGATCTTCGGGCCGACGGGGATCGGACGGCTGTTCGACCTGGTGTTCACCGACACCCAGCGACAGCAGACCGACCCGGCGAGCGTCGTGGGCATCGGGCGCGTGGCGGGCAGCCTCGCGTCCGAGGACCGGTTCGGCGACCTGCTGTTCCTGTTCGGCGTCGTCAACGTGTTCGTCGGGCTGCTGAACCTGCTGCCGCTCCCGCCGTTCGACGGCGGGCACCTGGCGGTCCTGGCGATCGAGAAGATCCGTCACCGCCCCGTCGACATGCGCAAGGTCGTCCCGATCTCGGCCGCGGTCGCGGGCTTCTTCATCATCTTCACGGTCGCGGTCGTGTACGTGGACCTGGTCAAGCCGCCCGTCTGATCGGCCGCTCCGCGCACGATCCGCCGCAACGATTTCTCAACACCGCCTCGGGAGGACCTCCATGCCCGACGGCTACGATGGGCCGATGACCAGGGAGCACACCGAGCAGACGATCCTGGTCGTGGACGACGAGGCCGCGATCTCGGAGGCGGTTCGGGCCCGCCTGTCGAGCGAGGGGTTCCGCGTGGTGCTCGCCGCCGACGGCCCCCAGGCGCTCGAGCTCGCCGAGGCCGAACAGCCCGACCTCGTGGTGCTCGACCTGATGCTCCCCGGGATGGACGGGCTCGAGGTGTGCCGGCGGCTGCAGAGCCGCCGATGGGTGCCGGTGCTGATGCTCACGGCCCGGACCGAGGAGGCGGACAAGGTCGCGGGGTTCGCCGTGGGCGCGGACGACTACCTCACCAAGCCCTTCAGCCTGCGCGAGCTCACCGTGCGCGTGCGCGCGATCCTTCGCCGGGTCGAACGCATCACCTCGACGCCCTCGAGCGACCCGATCGAGCTCGCGGGCCTGTCGATCGACCCGTCGCGCCGGAAGGTGACCATGGACGGCGAGGAGGTGCAGCTCACGCCGCTCGAGTTCGAGATCCTGCTGTCGATGGCGCGCGAGCCGGGTGTGGTCTTCACGCGCGAGCAGCTGATGGACCGCGTGTGGGGCTATCGCGACTACGCGGGCGGGCGGGTCGTCGACTCGCACGTGGCCCGCATCCGCCGCAAGCTGGGCGAGGACGGCGCCGAGCCACGCTTCGTGCGCACCGTGCACGGCGTCGGCTACGCGTTCGCGGACGAGTGAGCGTTCGGTGACCCTCCTTCAGCGGCTGCCGACGATCCGGGCCAAGCTCGGGTCGGTCATCGTGTTCGCGGTCGGCCTGACCGTGGCGCTCGTCTACTTCATCCTGGCCCTCGCGCTCGGGACCTCGCTCCGCAACGCCGACCTCGTGGACCTCCTGCAGCTCGCGCAGCAGCAGAGCCGGTCCGCCGAGCTCATCGACGACGGGCAGACGTCGTTCCTGTCGATCGAACAGGGCACCGCAACGTGGCTCGGGCCGGAGCTTGCCGAACCCCCGCGCTTCGAGGGGGGCGTGCACGTCGGCGTGGCCAACGGGGTCGAGTTCGCGGCCGTCCCGCTCCGCCAGACCGGCGGCGGGATGCTGTACGCGGTGCGCGAGGTGCCCGGGTTCTGGGTCTCCTCGCTGCGCTTCCTCACGGAGTTCTGGTGGCAGCTCCTGGTCGCCGGCGCCGTGGCGGCGGTCGTCGCGCTCGTGATCGCCCGATGGCTGGCGCGGGGCATGACGCAGCCGCTCCGAGACATGGCCGAGGCGGCGCGGCGCATGGAGACCGGCGACTACTCGAAGCGCGTCGTGACCGACTCGCGCGACGAGGTCGGCCGGCTGGCCGAGGCGTTCAACCGGATGAGCGCCGAGCTCGACGGCCTGGAGATGCTGCGCCGCGAGCTGGTCGCCAACGTCTCCCACGAGCTCAAGACGCCGATCTCGGCGCTCCGGGCGCACCTCGAGAACCTCCTGGACGGCGTCGAGGAGCCGAACCCCGAGACGCTCCAGATCATGCTCGTGCAGTCCGAGCGCCTCGGGCGGCTGGTCGACCAGCTGCTGGACCTGTCCAAGCTCGAGTCCGGCGACGTCCCGCTCGAGCGCGAGCCGGTCGAGGTCGCGCCGCTCGTCGCGCAGGTGCTCTCGGAGATCCAGGTCGCGCGCCCCGAGGCCGCGGTCTCGCTGTCCGACGAGCTGCCGGGCGACCTGCCCGCGATCTACGCCGACCGCGAACGTGTCCACCAGGTGCTGTTCAACCTTCTGGACAACGCGGTCCGGCTCACGCCGAGCGGGGGGCGCGTCACGGTGAGCGCCTCCCGCCACGACGGGTCGGTCGACGTCGCCGTGGCCGACACCGGCCCGGGCATCTCGGCCGAGGACCTGCCCCGGGTGTTCGAGCGCTTCTTCCGCGTGGACGCCTCCCGCTCGCGTGACGACGGTGGCACCGGGATCGGCCTCGCGATCGCCCGATCGGTCGTCGAGGCGCACGGCGGCCGGATCTGGGCCGAGAGCGAACCCGGGCGAGGGAGTACCTTCACGTTCGAACTGCCGGTCGCCCCCGCCCGGGGGGAGCCGGCGGATGGGGCCCGCATGCCCGAGCCGAGCGTGTGGACGGGGCGCGAGCGCGCCGCCGGGGGGCCACGGACCAGGGAGACAAGGAGGGTCGAGTGAGATCGGTCACCACCACCATCGAGGTCGCCGCGCCCGAGCGCTACGCGTTCCTCGACCTCACCGAGGAGCTCGAGCGCGCGATCAAGGACTCGGGGGTGACCGACGGCTCCGCCGTGGTCTTCTGCGCCCACACGACGTGCGCGCTGATCGTGAACGAGTGGGAGGACGGCGCGCTCGAGGACTTCCGCGCGCGCATGATCCGGCTGGTCCCGGACGAGGCCTACTACGCGCACGACGACCACGAGCGTCGAACGCAGAACCTGGACGAGTCCCACGAGCGGCGGAACGGGCCCGCGCACGTCAAGGCGATGCTGCTGTCGGCCTCCTCCCACGCGATCCCGGTGGCCGAGGGTGAACCGATGTTCGGCCGGTGGCAGCGGCTGATCCTGTTCGAGATGGACGAGCCCAAGGACCGCCAGGTCGTGTTCCACGTGTTCGGCGACTAGCAGCGGGCCTGGGAGACTGGCGGACGTGCTGGCCGAGCGACGGAAGACCCGGCAGGTCCGCGTCGGGGACGTGACGATCGGCGGGGACGCGCCGATCCGCGTCCAGTCGATGACCACGACCAAGACCGCGGACATCAACGCGACCCTGCAGCAGATCGCGTCGCTGGTGGCCGCGGGCGTGGACGTCGTTCGGGTCGCCGTCCCGCACTGGGAGGACGCCGAGGCGCTGACCGCGATCGCGGCCAAGTCCACCGTGCCGGTCGTTGCCGACATCCACTTCCAGTGGAAGTACGCGATGGCCGCGCTCGAGGCGGGGATCCAGGGGCTGCGGATCAACCCGGGCAACATCAAGTACCAGGACAAGGTCCGGCTGATCGCGCGGGAGGCGAGGGCGCGCAGCGTCCCGATCCGGATCGGGGTGAATGCCGGCTCGCTCGAGAAGGACCTCCTCGCCAAGCACGGCGCCCCGAGCGCGGAGGCGCTCGTCGAGAGCGCGCTCGGGGAGGCGCGGATCCTGGAGGACGAGGACTTCTTCGACATCAAGATCTCGGTCAAGCACTCGAACCCCCGCGTGATGATCGAGGCCTACCGCCAGCTCTCGGAGGCCTGCGACTACCCGCTGCACCTCGGCGTCACCGAGGCCGGTCCGATGCCGTCCGGGGGCGTGAAGAGCGCGGTGGGGATCGGCACGCTGCTCGCCGAGGGGATCGGGGACACGATCCGCGTCTCGCTCACCGACGACCCGGTAGAGGAGGTCAAGGTCGGCACGTGGATCCTGCAGTCGCTCGGGCTTCGCAAACGCGGTCTCGACCTGGTCGCGTGTCCCTCGTGCGGCCGCGCCGAGGTCGACGTGCTCGGGCTCACCAAGCAGGTGCAGGAGGCGATCGAGCGCGAGGGCCTCAAGGTCCCGATCCGCGTCGCGGTCATGGGCTGCGTCGTGAACGGTCCCGGCGAGGCGCGCGAGGCCGATCTGGGGATCGCGGCCGGCAAGGGGCAGGGGTTCCTGGTCGTCAAGGGTGAGGTCGTCGACAAGATCCCCGAGGACCGGTTCGTCGAGCGTGTGATCGAGGAGGCCCGGAAGATCGCGGCCGCCGCGGAGACCGAGCCCGCCGGGGCCTGACCGGCCGGATCCACTCGGCCGGCGTCGCAGCGACGCCCCGTCGTCCGCTGCCTTGTGTTTGCGGGTTGCACCCCCCATCATCGGCCCCTCGAGCAGACCGAGTGCAGGGGGGAAGCGCGGTGCGGGATCGTTCGATGCGGCGTGCCCTGATCGCGGGCACCGCGCTCCTGGTGGTCGCGGCCATCACCACCTCGGCGTTCGCCGGGGGCTCCGGAGCCGCAGGGGCGGGGCGGCACGGCCCGCGGATGCCGGTTGCCCTACCGGCGGCCTACCGGCAAACCGCGAGCGTGGACCCGCTGGTCCCCAAGCAACTCAGGCGTCACGGGAGCGTCGACGTGCTCGTCACGCTCGACGGCGCGTCGACGCTGTCCTCGGCCAAGGCGGCCGCGCAGGGGAACTCGCGGGCGCTGCTCCGCCGAACGGAGCCCGCCTACCGGGCGATGAAGGCCGGCCTGCACCTGCGCGTTCCGAGATTGAGGGTCCTGCAGGACTACGACGCGCTCCCGGTGCAGTTCGTCCGGGTTCGGTCCCACACGCAGCTCGCCCGTCTGGAGGCGGACCCCTCGGTGACCGGCGTCGGCGCCAACCGGGAGGACGCGCTCGACCTCACGCAGAGCCTCCCGCTGATCGGCCAGCCGCAGGCTCAGGCCGCCGGGTTCACGGGCGCCGGCACCGCGGTCGCGGTGCTCGACTCCGGCGTCGACTACACGCGCTCGGCGTTCGGGAGCTGCTCGGCGCCCGGAACCCCGGGGTGCAAGGTCGTGGTCGCACAGGACTTCGCGCCCAACGACGGCCAGCTCGACGACCCGGCGGCCGGCTTCCACGGGACCAACGTCTCGGGCATCGTGGTCGGCGTCGCGCCGGACACCAGGGTGCTCGGGCTGGACGTGTTCAACGGGCTGAGCTCGAACACGGCCACGCAGGTGAGCGCGATCAACTTCGCGATCTCGCAGCAGGCGACCTACAACATCCGTGCGATCAACATGAGCCTCGGCGCGGCCGAGAGCTACAACACCTCGCCGTGCGGCGACCCGTCGGACGCGCGCGTGGCCGCGTTCGCCGGCGCGCGGGCGGCCGGCATCCTGCCGGTGGTCGCGGCCGGCAACAGCCGGTTCGCCAACGGGTCGAACCACGTCGGCATCTCCCGGCCTGCCTGCATCCCGGGGGCGTTCCCGGTCGGGGCCGTGTACGACGGCAACGTGGGCAGCAGGACATGGGGCGGTCCGAGCGCCGGCGACACGTGCACCGACCCGACGACCGCGGCCGACAAGATCACGTGCTTCTCGCAGGTGTGGACCGATCCGATGATCCTGGCGCCCGGCGCGATCATCACATCCGCCGGCGTCACGCAGGCAGGAACCTCGCAAGCCACGCCCCACGTGGCGGGGGCCGTGGCCGTGCTGTACGGCGCCGCGGGCTCGCCGTCGCTGACATCGGTGGAGAACGCGATGCGGAACCAGGGCCCGTCGATCTTCGACCCGCTCGTGGGGCAGAGCTTCCACCGGCTCTTCCTCCCGGACGCGATCGCGGGACTCGGCGTGACGACGCCTCCTCCGACCACCTCCACGCCCCCGCCCACACCGCCCCCGCCCACGTGCACGATCACCGGCACGTCCGCGGGCGAGCGCCTGGTCGGCACGTCGGGCGACGACGTGATCTGCGGCGGCGGCGGCAACGACGTGCTGGTCCCCAACGGCGGAACCGACACGGTCATCGGGGGCGCGGGCTTCGATTTCGTCTCCCTCGAGACCGCGAGCGGTGGCGGGACGATCGACCTGAACGCCGGCACCGCGACGGCGCCGGGGCTGACGGTCACGCTGCAGCAGATCGAGGGCGCGATCGGGACACCCTTCAACGACACGCTGCTCGGCAACGGAGCCGACAACGACTTCCTCGCTATCGGCGGGGACGACTCGATCGACGGCGGGGGAGGCTTCGATTTCATCCGCTTCGACTTCGCGACGGTGAGGATCAAGGCCGATCTCGGCGCCGGCACCGTCACGGGTGAGGGCCTGGACACGGTCGCGAGCGTCGAGGGCTTCCTCGGCGGCCCCAAGGGCGACAGGGCCAGGGGCAACGGCAAGACCAACACCCTGCAGGGAGCGGGAGGGAACGACAGGCTTTCCGGGCTCGGCAAGCCGGACCTCCTGCTGGGCGGGCCGGGCGCCGACGCGCTGTTCGGCGGCGGGGCCTTCGACGCCCTCATCGGGGGTCCCGGCGGGGACTTCTGCGACCTCGGGCCCGGAGGTGGTTCGACGAGCTCCTGCTGAGATCTCGGGTCAGCGTGGCGAGCGTCACACGCCGCCGGTGGCACCCGGCACCGAGCGCCCGACCCGCTCCCTCTACGGTGGCCTCGTCAACGAAGGGAGGCGAGGTCGATGGCCAGCAGGAGCGAGACCCTCGGAGCGGGTGGGGGATCACAGCGGAACGCGTGGATCGCGCTCGCCGCGATCGTGCTGATCGCCGCGATGCTGGCGATCGGGGCGCTGATCGGTTCGAACGCGGGGACGACGGCCCCCGCGGGCACGGCCGCGAAGCCGGAGGCCACGGTCGTCCGCGACACGGACTCTCCCGGGCTGATCAAGGGCGGCCTGCAGCCTCGTCCGTTCTCGCCGATCGAGGTCGACGAGCCGGCCACCTCGGCCAAGGTCCCGAACGGCTTCATCCAGATGCCGGGCGGCGAGGTCCGGCCGATGCCGCACCGGTAAGACGGGGCAGTCAGGGTCCGCGAGGGCCGGGGCCGCACGGCTCCGGCCCTTCGCTATGCGCGGCTCCCGGCGCGATCGTTCGTGAGCGCGAGGAAGTTCCGAACGATCGCCGGGCCGTCGGGCGTCAGGATCGACTCGGGGTGGAACTGCACGCCGAACCGCGGCAGCTCCCGGTGCTGCGCGGCCATCACGAGATCGTCGTCGCTCCACGCCGTGAGCTCGAGCTCCTCGGGAAGGCCCTCGCGCGTCACGACCAGCGAGTGGTACCGCCCGGCCTCGAACGGATCGGGCAGGCCGGCCAGGATCCCCCGGCCGTGGTGATGCACCAGCGAGGCCTTGCCGTGGACCGGCGTCGCGCGTTCGACGCGGCCGCCGGCGACCACGCCCATCGCCTGGTGACCCAGACATACGCCGAGCACCGGCGTCCGGTCGGGGAGCAGGGCGAGGAGTTCGGTGAAGCAGCCGGCGTCCTCGGGCCGTCCCGGGCCGGGGGAGAGCACGACCGCGTCGGGCCGCCGTTCGACGAGCGCCTCCGCGGGTTCGGCGTCGCTCTTGACGACCTCGGTCTGCGCGCCGAGGCTCTCGATCAGCTGGACGAGGTTGTAGGTGAACGAGTCGTAGTGGTCGACCACCAGGATGGTCATCGGGGCATCATCTCCGAAGCCCGGGGGAACGACACCCGCGACGGCGGACGGCCCGGCTCGTGTCGGCCCCCACGCTGGGGTCGGTAGCCGGCCGTGAGACCGCGAAGGACCACCAGGAACACGACCAGCCCGCCCGTTACCAGGTACATCCACCACATCCACGGCCGCGTGCTGTCGCTTCCCGCGAAGATCCCGTGTGCGAGCGACAGGCCGAACGCCGGGACGGCCAGCAGGTGCAGGCGACGCCACCAGGTCGTGCCGATCCGCGTGCGGACCCACGACGTGACGAGGACGACCACCGTGGCGTACATCGCGACCACGCCGAACGCCGTCGCGGCCGGCCGGTAGGAGGCGGCGCCCGGGGCCAGGATCGCCGCAGGGCCGAAGGGCATGAACGGATCCACCATCAGCCCGCCGACGTGGATCGCGAGCAGGAGCAGGCCGCACGTCGAGAAGAACCGGTGGATCGACACGGCCGACGCCTTCGAGACGCGTCGGCCGAGCGCCCCCGACGTCCCGACCAGCCCCCACGCGACCGAGAGGAACAGCATCACGTACGCGCCGACCCCTGCCGAACGCAGGATCACCCACGTCGTCATGCCGCGAGCTCACGTGTGTGGAAGTTCGTCAGGACCGGGCCCTCGCGCAGGACGAGCATGGCCGGCGCTCGGCGCAGGTACTCCTCGCCCTGCAGGAGCGCGTCCTTCGATCGGATCTCCGCCTCGGCGCACGTCGGGGCCCACACCGTGGCCTGGATGACCGGTCCGACCGCCGGGCGGCCGGTCGAGGGGTCGATCAGGTGGTGGGCGTCGGGGCCCCATGCCCGCTTCGTGACGCAGGAGGTCGCGAGGGCGCCGTCCGAGAGCGTCACCCGGCCGATCTCGATGTCGGCGGCCTGCGGGTCCTCGACGGCGATCTCCAGACCACCGTCCGGGGTGGCCCCGTCGACGCGGAGGTCGCCTCCGGCCTCGACCAGGACCCACGCCGGGCCGGCGGACCGTGCGGCGCGGGCGGCACGGTCCACGGTCCATCCCTTGACGATCCCGCCCAAGTCCAGACCGACATCGTCCGGCAGCCGGAGACGCCGCCCGTCGAGCTCGACCTCACCGCCCCGACCGGCGGGTGCCGCCGGGTGGAGCGCGTCGCGTGCGCCCGCGAGGACGTCGTCGAAGTCGCGGTCGTACCCGTTGGCGATCATGGCCCCGAGCAGGGTGGGATCGAACCGTCCCCGCGTCCGTCGCCACGCCGACAGGGCGAGGTCCACGACCGCCGCGAACGGCGGGGACACCTCGACCCACGTTCCGGCCGCCGCGTTCACGCGCGCGAGCTCGCTGTCGGCACGGAACCGGGAGAAGCGACGCTCGTCCCGCTCGAAGATCGCCCGGACCCCGCGAGCGGCTCGTCCGAACCCCGGGCTCGGCGGGGCGACGAACCGCACGTTCGTGCCCATGGCCCAGAAGCTCGAGCTCGCCGTTCGCATCAGGACCCGCCCGTCGAGGCCACGGCCGGCGCCGAAGCCACGGTGGACGAACCCGACGTCGATCCACCCGTGACGTACCGCACCTGGGAGGAGCCGGCCGGCCGCGTGATCACGATGCGCCGGGTGATCTTCCGGATCACCACGTCGGGCCGAGCGTTCGCGCGTCCCGCGTCCTGTGGTGGCTTGGGCACCGCGCCGAACACCGCGGCGGGGGCGACGAAGGCCAGTGCCCCAGCGACCCAGGCCCACGCCCGCAGCTCGCGCTTGGAGGCCCTCGGACGACGCGTCGCCTCAGTCATCGAACGCCTCGGACCCACCCGAACCCTCGTGGTCGTCGACCTCGAGCTCGGACTCGGACCCCTCGCCCGCGACCGAGGACCCGCCGCCCGGGTTCGCGGACACGACGACCGTGCGCGTGCTCGGCTTGGCCTTGCGGTGGACCGTCACCGTGTGATGGATCGTGCGGACCCGAGGGGCGGCCCGGTCGCCGGCGGCCGGGGCCGCGCCCAGCAGGCCGAGCGAGATCGCGGCCGATCCCGCGATCAACACGACGACCAAACCTGCGGCGACGATCAGGGCGAAACGCTTCTTCATCGCACCCACCTCCTTGTCGCAGCAACGGTAGGGACGGGTGCTGAGAGGCGCGTGAGCGACGCGCTAAGGGAGTGATAACTCTGTGAGCTCGTTCCGCGAGGGTCGCCTACCGCCGGGTGGTCGTCGCTCCGAGATCGGAGCCGAGCACGGCCGGCAACAGCGCGGCGGCCTTGGCCTTGGTCTCGGCCAGCTCGACCTCGGGCTCCGAATCGGCCACGATGCCCGCGCCGGTCTGCACGTGCGCGGTGCCGTCGGCCACGATCACGGTCCGGATCGTGATGCAGAAGTCCAGGTCGCCGGCGAACGTGCAGTAGCCGACCGCGCCCGCGTAGGGGCCGCGCGCCGTCGGCTCGTACTCGGCGATCAGCTCCATCGCGCGGCGCTTGGGCGCGCCCGTCACCGTCCCCGCCGGGAACGTGACCGCCAGCGCGTCCAACGGGTGTGCGCCCTCCTCGAGCTCGCCCTCGACGGTGCTCACGATGTGCATGACCTTCGAGAAGCGTTCGACCGCCATCAGCTCGCTCGGCCGGACGGATCCCGGCGTGCACACGCGCCCGAGATCGTTCCGCGCCAGGTCGACCAGCATCGCGTGCTCGGCGCGCTCCTTCGGATCGGCCAGCAGCTCGTGTTCGAACAGGCGGTCGCGGAGCTCGGTCTCGCCCCGGGGGCGCGTGCCCGCGATCGGTCGCGTCGTGACCGAACGCCCCTCGACGCGGACCAGGGGTTCGGGCGAGGAGCCCGCGAGCTCGAGGCCCAGCATCCGCACGAAGAACATGTACGGCGCGGGGTTCGTGACGCGGAGCCGTCGGTAGACCGGGAACCCACCCTCGGGGCACGGGAAGCTCACGCGCCGCGAGGGGACGCCCTGGTAGATGTCGCCCGCGGCGATGCGCTCCTTCATCGAGCCGACGATCTCCCGATAGCGCTCGTCGGGCATGTTCGGCTCGCCGGCGGCCTCGCCGTCGGCCACCGGCCCCGGGAGCGTTCCGGGTTCGACGCCGCTCGGCGCCGAGACGCGTTCGGCCAGCGCTTCGAGCGCGGACACGCCCTCGTCGTAGGCGCCCGGCGGGACGTGCGCGATCAGGAGCATCCGCTGGCTCCAGTGGTCGAACACGATCGCCCGGTCCACGACCAGCAGGCCGATGGGCGGACCGGGCGACCGGCCCTCGGGCGAGGGCTGGCCGTCCAGCAGGCCCGCCGCCTCGTAGGACAGGAACCCCATCAGCCCGCCGGTGAGCGAGGGCAGCCCTTCGACCCTGGGCGCCCGCAGCGAGCGCGCGAGCGCGACCAGGTCCGCCCGTGCGTCCCCCGAGCTCGCCGCCTCGATCGGCAGGCGCCCGGTCGAGGCCTCGACCCTCAGGCCGTCGCCGTCGAGCACCACGATCGCGGCCGGGTCGCCGGCCACGAACGAGTACCGGCCCCAGCGCTCCGAGCGCTCGACGCTCTCCAACAACAGTCCGGGCCCCTGGCCCGCCAGGGCGGGGAAGACGCTGACGGGTGTGGACACGTCGGCCAGCAGCTCGGTCCAGATCGGCGCGAGCGCGAAGCCGTCGGCCTGGCGTTCGAACGTCTCGCGATCGGGCCGTGGCCTCACGACGCCTCCTCGGACGCGACCGTGCTCGGGGCAGGTACCCTACCCGTCCCGACGGACCGGGACGGCGTCAGGAACGGGCTCATCGGACCGACGCTCGCCGACCGAACGGGATAGGGTTGCGCATCCGAACCACCGAAGCGAAGGGGAGCCCGCGCATGCGTTCGTCCACGAGGTACCTGTCCGCGCTCGTCGTCCTCGCGCTGGGCCTGCTTCCACTGGCCCCGCCGGCAACCGCACAGCCGAACGCCCCCCTCCACTCGGCGGCGCGGGTCGACCACGGGGACGCCGGGAAGCGGGCGACCTCGTTCGAGCTGTTCGGGCGCCGCCCCGCCGACAAGGGGACGGTGCTCCGGCGGGGCTCCGCCGACGCCCCCCTGGCGCCCCAGGCCACGTCCGGCTTCGACGGGCTCGCCGATCCGTTCTCGGTCCCCTCCGACACCACGGGGGCCCGAGGCGACACCTACATCGTGGCGGCCGTGAACACGCAGGTGGCCGTCTACGACCTGAACGGGACCCAGGTGCTCGCGCCGATCCAGCTCGACGCGTTGCACCCGGCCTCGAGCGGCCGTTTCGCGTTCGACCCCAAGGTCGTCTACGACCAGTACGACGACACGTTCGTCCTCGTGTATCTCATCCAGCAGAACCGGCCTCGCCTGTCGAGGATCTTCTCGGTCGCGATCCCGAACGCCACCGCCAACGTCAGGTCGACCTGGTGCGCCCGTTCGTTCCCCGGGGACGGGCTCCCCGGCGGGGCCCAGACGTGGGCCGACTACCCGGGGCTCGGGTACACCGATACGCGGGTCACGATCACGACCAACGAGTTCACGTTCCCGAGCGGCACCGGCCGGTTCTCCTCGTCGCAGGTGATGACGATCGACAAGACCGGGCTGTACGACTGCGGCCAGCCCTCGCCGGCCCGGAAGGTGTTTGCGGGCTCGGCGACCAGGGACGACCGCGGCAACCGGGCGTTCACGCTTCGGCCGGCCGAGACCGTCGGCGCCTCGCCCGGCCCGCAGCTGCTGGTGTCGCTCGGGGCGGTCCAGGGCAAGGGCGACTACATGACCCTGTGGCGCATCGCCCCCACCGCGTCCGGGTTCGCCCTCAAGCGCGCGTCGGCGCCGGTGGGCAAGGTGTCGCTCCCGCCGTTCGGCACGCAGGGGGGCGGCGGCATCAACACGCCCAACACGTGGTGGGACCCGGGCGACACGCGCCTCATCAACGCGTTCTACGACGCCGATCGCAACCAGCTGTTCACGGCCCACGCGATGCTCAAGAACCTGCAGCCGGACACGCTCACCACCGGGTACCCCGAGTCGGTGATCCGCTGGTACGAGATCGACCCGGCCGGCAAGCTCAAGAACTCCGTGATCGCCCGCAAGGGGATCGTCGGCGAGCCCGAGGTCGACGTGGGATGGCCCAGCGTGGCGTCGGACGGAGACGGCGTGCTGTTCGTGACCTACAACCGGGCGAGCGCTCCCAGGGACGAGTTCCTGTCGGCCTGGGTCTCCACGATCGAGCCCGGTTCCACCGACGACACCGAGCTCCTGTTGCATGCCGGCGCCGCGACCTACGACACGGGGCCCGGGGTCGAGCGCTGGGGCGACTTCACCGCGATCAACCGCGACCCCACGTCACCGCAGGACGTGGCGACGTTCAACCAGTACGCGCAGTCGAAGATGCAGTGGCAGCAGTTCATCAGCCTGGTCTCCGACACCTGAGCCACAAGCGCCGACGGTATCCTGAGCCGCCATGAGGCTCTCCCATCTGTACGCGCCTACCCTGCGCGACGATCCGGCGGACGCCGAGGCCGCGTCGCACCGGCTGCTCGTGCGGGCCGGGTTCATCCGGCAGCTGATGTCGGGCGTGTTCACGACGCTGCCGCTCGGGATGCGGACGATGCGCAAGATCGAGGCGATCGTGCGCGAGGAGATGGACGCATCCGGCGCCCAGGAGATCCGGATGCCGATCATCCTTCCCTCCGAACCCTGGAAGAAGACCGGCCGTTGGCAGGCGTACGGGCCGGTGATGTTCAAGCTGATCGACCGGCACGAGCGCGAGCTGGGGCTCGGGCCGACGCAGGAGGAGGCGGTGACGCCGCTCGTGGCGGGCGACCTGCACTCCTACCGCGACCTGCCGGTGAACCTGTACCAGGTGGAGTGGAAGTACCGCGACGAGTTCCGCCCCCGGTACGGGCTGCTCCGCGTCCGCGAGTTCCTGATGAAGGACGCCTACTCCTTCGACCGTGACGACGAGGCGATGCACCGCTCCTACGCGACGATGATGGACGCCTACCGACGGATCTTCGACCGCTGCGGCATCCGGTACGTCGTGGTCGAGGCCGACCCGGGGACGATCGGCGGCGGGACGAACCACGAGTTCATGGCCGAGGCGTCGATCGGCGAGGACCTGTACGTCGCGTGCCCGAACGGCGACTACCTGGCGGACATCGAGGCGGCGACCCCCAAGGCCCCGGATCCGCTCGAACCCGCGGAGCTCGAGCCCCTCACCGAGGTCTCCACGCCGGGCGCCGCGACGATCGCGGCCGTGACCGAGCAGCTCGGGGTCGCGGCCGACAAGACGCTCAAGTGCATCCTGTTCAAGGCGGGGGACACGGTGGTCGCGGCGCTCGCGCCGGGCGATCGCGAGATCGACCAGGTCAAGCTCGAACGGCGGTTCTTCCCGAGGCCGGTGGCACCGTTCGAGGACGCTGACTTCGCCTCCAATGGCTACGCGAAGGGGTTCGTCGGACCGCAGGGCCTGCACGCGGACGTGATCGTCCTCGCGGACGCGTCGGTGCGCGGCGGCGCCGACTGGATCACCGGCGCGAACGCCCCGGACGTGCACGTGACCGGCGCCAACACCCCGCGCGACTTCCGTGTCGACGACTACATGGACCTGGTGCAGATCCGCGAGGGAGACCCGTGCCCGGGCGACGGCGCGCCGCTGCGGATCGAGCGCTCGATCGTCGTCGGCCACATCTACGAGCTCGGCACGCGGTACTCGGAACCGCTGGAGGCCCGGTTCGTGGACGAGGACGGGAGCGAGCAGTTCTTCCGGATGGGCTGCTACGGCCTCGGCATCGGGCGAACGATGGCGGCCGCGGTCGAGCAGTTCCACGACGACGCCGGGATCGCGCTGCCGAAGGTCCTCGCGCCGTTCGAGGTCGTGATCGTGGTCGCCAACCGCGACGACGAGCGCGTGGTCGCCGAGGCCGAGCGCGTGTACGGCGAGCTCGTGGACCGGGGCGTCGAGGCCGTGCTCGACGACCGGGAGGAGACCGCCGGCGTCAAGTTCGCCGACGCCGACCTGATCGGGTACCCGGTGCAGGTGGTGATCGGCAAGCGCGGTGTCCAGGCCGGGACGGCCGACCTCAAGCTGCGTTCGAGCGGCGAGCGCTCGCAGGCGCCGCTCGCCGAGGCCGCCGCGGCCGTCGTGGACCTGCTCGCGAGCGCGCCGTAGGCTTGCGCCGATGGCCGCCACGCGCGCCCCGAGCGCCCTGCGCGAGTTCGTGAAGCTGCGTCCGGAGGTGGAGGGCGTGGCGCAGCACGTGGGGCTGCGGACCTGGGACCTGGTCCTGATCGACGCCACCGGCCTGTGGGTCCGCGACG
>Ga0081455_10004319_pt1 | contig 16002 bp, 14 predicted proteins | sample TabmetS3T2R1_FD_70207 | JGI IMG/M metagenome (GOLD analysis project Ga0081455, IMG submission 70207) | Tabebuia heterophylla rhizosphere microbial communities from the University of Puerto Rico - S3T2R1 | ecosystem: Host-associated > Plants > Roots > Rhizosphere ... | reverse complement strand
CATCTGGCGGTCGGCAGCGCGCGCAAAAGCCGGTCCGTCGTTTGCTGCAAACATGCGGTTATAGGGTTCAGGCACCGAAAACGGCGGATGCGGCCTGAGAAAGGAGACATGCGCGAACCAGGGCTCGTCCTGTTCGCCGAGCCAGCGAATGAACTCGCCGGCCAGAAAAGCCGTCTGCGTCTCGTCTTTGGAATAGGCCGGCGCGGCATTGGAGATCTCGCCAGGCTTCGCGCCGACGGGAATATGGATATCGCGGCTCGCGGCCTGGCTATAACCGCGCGACCGCAGCCAGGAAAGCCATTGCTTCTCATGTTCAGGCAGAAGCTGACGCACGCTGAAGCCGGGAAGCACGCCCTCATAGGTCGTCAGATGCGGATCGTTCGGGTCCATGCCGAACGCGTTCTCGGGCGTCACGAGCCGCGCGCTCGTCGCGCCGAGCACGCCGTCCGCGCCCGGGAATCGATAGCTCCAGTGCCACTGCTGTCCCATCACTTCCAGGAGCGCTGCGTTCTTCGGCACGTCGACGAACTTGGCCCAGACGAAGAGGCCCGGCGCCAGCATCGCGGCGACACCGAGCGTCGTCGTAATCGTGAGCCACCACTCGAGCCGCTTGTTCTCCGGCTCGTAATGCGCGCGATGGCCCTTGCGCCGGCGATAGCGAAACACGGCGAATGCCATGAAGAGATTCACGGCCACGAAGACGATGCCGGTGACCCAGAAGGTGATGTCCACCGTCTGATCCATCGTCGTCCAGTTGGACGCGATCGGCGTGAACCACCACGGGCTCAGGAAGTGGAACAGGAGTGAGCCGAGGACCAGCAAGACCAGGACAACGGCGAGTGCCATTTGGGTCTCCCCGGGGTTAGTGCTCGACCGGCCGGACGGAACGGAACGGATTGATGATGTGACCATCGATACCCACGAGGTCCGCCTCGGGGTGCTGCGTCTGCATCATCGCGCGCACCGTCGCTTCCTGATGTCTGCGCACGTAGACGAGGATCAGGAATTTGCCGGCTGCGATATCCGCGTGAAACTTGCGGAGCTTGCGATTCTCGCTATCGATACCGAACAAGCCGCCTTCCCAAGCGCCGAACAGCGTGGCGGCCGCCACCAGCGCGATATAAACGGAGCTCGAGACGTTCGGGCCGAAGGGCGCGAAATGATCGAGCAACGCGATCCCGAACACGCCCGCGAGGAAGCCGACACCCGCGCCGATGTAGCCGTCGCGCATGATGTCGAGCGTCTCTAGATAATTTGCCGAGTGGATCTGCTCTCTCTTCAGACCGGCTTCGTCCTTCGCGACGACGTGCAGATAAAAGTCGTCGATACCCGCAGCGTGCAGATCGTCGGAGATGACGTGCGCGCTGGGAAGCGTCGGCGCGAGGTAGTAGATGCATTTCATAGCATCACCCCCAACCCGGTCTGGGTCGGTAATCGCTGTTGTTGCGGGGAGTCTAACTCCGTTCCTTCTTACCCCACAGCCATGCAAGCGCGCCGAAATAAAAGAGGGACAGCGCGACGACGGCGAACGGGAGCGGCGGCAACCACAAGGGCACGTGATCTAGACCTTGCGGCCGCAGCACTGCCGCGAGTACCCCCACAACCGCGGCGCCGAGGAAGACACCGAACGCCAGAAACGGCCGGCGTCGCCACGCCAGAGTCCATAGTGCGAGAAGGACCAGGAGTCCGATAATCGATAAGAACAGCATATGTTCTGCCCTCAACGACTGGTTTCGATAATGTGATCGACGGCAGCACGGATCAGCTCATCCGCCAGATCCGTGCGTCCTCCCTTGGGCGGCATCACGCCCGCGTCACCTTTGAACCCTTCGATGGCGTGCGCGTACAGCGTGTCCTTGCCCTTGGCCACGCGCGGACCCCACGCCGCTCCATCGCCGACGCGAGGAGCACCGCCGATGCCTTGCCCATGGCACGCAACGCAGACCTGTTGATACACCTCGGTGCCGGTCTTTGGTGTCGCGACGACAGTAGGCACTTGTTTGGCACCGGAAGTCGGGATTATCGAGAGTGCGCTGTTGTCCCGCCCGGCGATCGCGACGTGGGCCGCGGGCGCTATCCGTTTTGCAACCTGTAACCGGTACTCCGCTTCCGAGATGCCCCGCTCGCTCTCCCCACGGCCGCCGGCAGCGAGCGCGAGCACGGCCGCCGCCGCGCCCGCGCCGACGAAGAGACCGATCGTCAGGTCGAACCTATCGAGGAATTTGCGATCCTGGGCTACGCTCACGCGGGGAGTATGGACTCGACATCTGAAGCGGAGGAAGAGGACATGACCACGATCGTCGGTTGGACCATGCAGCACCATCCCGAGATCGCCGTGCGGCGTGTCTCGAATGAGCGCCCGGGCGCCTGGGTGCGCGCCGGATGGGATGACATGCGGCATTTCGGAATGGCGAGCCTCGCGCATGGTTTGCTCATCTCGATGTTGGGCGCCGTGCTCCTCATCGTCGGCGGCACGCACCCCTACTTCATCGCCGCGGCAATCTCGGGGTACTTGCTCGTCGGTCCCATCATGACGACCGGCGCCTGCGAGCTCTCGCGGCGGCGCGCGGCGGGCGAGCCGACCGGGTTCGACGAGTCGCTGCAACCGCTCGTGCGTCATGCGCGCGAGTTGTTCAAGTTCGGCGCGATCCTCGCCGTCGTCGGCATCGTTTGGTTCGCCGCCTCCGAGGTGATGCTGCGCTCGGTGCTGACGGTCACGGAACCGCGCATGTGGGGCGGATACGTGGACATGGCGGACCGCACGCAGATTCTCGCGTATCTGGGCTCCGGCGCGGTGCTTGCGGCAATCGTGTTCACCGTCTCCGTCGTGGCCGTGCCGCTGATCATCGATAGGCATGTGAGCGCCGAGGCGGCCATGTGGGCCGGAGTCAAAGCGACGCTCGCCAATCCCGGGCCGATGTTCCGCTGGAGCTTGCTCATCGTTGCGCTCACGGCGTTCGGCTTCGTCACGCTGCTCGTCGGCATGGTCATCGTCGCGCCGCTGCTCGGCCACGCGACGTGGCATGCATACCGCGATCTCGTCGCCGAAGCGCCTAGATAGACACCGCTACCCGCTGCATGTGAGACACGTCGCGCTCCGTGGGCGCGACGTGTCTTTTTTTGCAGACCGTGACGCCGCTCCCAATTCACATGGGCCCGCGCGGCAGTGTTACTAAAGCTTGCGTGCCGCACGCCGACAAGCGAACGAATGGCCCTGAGCATCAACACGAACGTCTCCTCGCTCAACGCGCAGCGGAATCTGAACGCGTCGCGGACGACGTTGGGCACGGCCCTGCAGCGGCTGTCTTCCGGCCTGCGCATCAATAGCGCGGCGGACGACGCGGCCGGGCTGGCCATTTCCGAGCGGTTCGGCACGCAGATTCGCGGTCTCAATCAGGCCGTGCGCAATGCCAATGACGGCATCTCGATGCTCCAGACTGCCGAAGGCGCGCTGGACACGGTGACGACAGCCCTGCAGCGCATTCGCGAGCTCGCGGTGCAAGCAGCGAACGCGACCAACAGCACTGCGGACCGGCAAGCTCTGCAGCTCGAAGTGACGCAGCTCACGAAGGAAGTGGATCGCGTCGGACGTACCACCACTTTCAACGGCGAGCAGGTGTTCGGTCAGGCGAGCGCGAGTGTCGTGGGTGACACCGATCAGCTCGCGGTGATGGACGGCTTGCAGTCCGGCTGGCTCTCGAACGCCGAAGATCTCATTCGGCAGTACTACGGCATTCAGGCGCACGGCAACGCGATCAAAATTCAGCTCACGGGCTTCAGCGACGGTCCGGCGAACGTGCTGGCCTTCGTCAGCGGTTCCGTGGGCGGCAGCGGTACGGCGACGAACATTACGCTGCAAGTCGACATGAAGGACTTCGTGCCGCCGAATCCGCCGAACGGCGGCACTGCGCCGTTCTACGACGACCGCATCCTCACGCACGAAATGACGCATGCGGTGATGTACGCGACGATGAACGTCGGCTCCATGTTCACCAACAACCAGCAGTTCTTCCTGGAAGGCACCGCGGAGCTGATGCACGGCGCGGACGAGCGGCTGTACTCGGATATTCAGGCGAACGGCGGTGGCGCGGGCGGCATCACGGCCATCATGAACAAGGTTGCGGCGTGGGGTACGAGCTGGGACGGCACCAGCGCGTCGTACTCGGCGGCGTACGCGGGCATGCGTTGGCTCGATCAACAGATCAAGGCCGCGGGCGGCTCGGGCATCAAAGACGTTACGGCGTATCTCGCGGCCGATCCGACGCGCACGCTGGATCAAGCGGTGCAGAATGCGTCGAGCGGCGCGTTCACCGGCGTTGCGGATTTCAAGACGCAGTTTCAGGCCGCAGGCGCGGCTTACATCGGCGGATTGCTGAGCTCGGGCAGTCTCACCGACGCGGACACCGGCGCGATCGGCGGCGCCAACGCGAGCGGCGGTCAGGTGAAGACCGCGCAGTCGGTCGTTCCCGATTTGGCCACGCGCAGCGGCGAGGATCAGCTCGAAGGTTTCAAAGAAACGTGGGAAACGATCGCGAAGCGCAGCCCCATAACGGCGGCGCGCTCCTTACAGATCGGCGCGAACGTGGGGCAGACGCTCGACGTCAGCGCGTTCGCCATGAACGGCACGGCGCTCGACATCATGGACGCCGACGTCGTCGGCAATCCGAACGCGGTGATCCACAAGATGGATCGCGCGCTCGACTACATCAATTCGCGTCGCGCGGATCTCGGCGCGCAGTTGAGCCGTTTGGACTCGAGCGTGTCGGCGCTCGCGGCCAATAGCGAAGCCCTCACGGCCAGCCGCTCGCGCATTCGGGACACCGACTACGCCCAGGAAACGGCGAACCTCACGCGCTCGCAAATCCTGCAGCAGGCGGGCACGGCCATGGTCGCGCAGGCGAATTCGATTCCTCAGGTGGTGCTACAGCTGCTGCGTTGAGCGGCGCTGCTAGAATCGGGCGCATGAAGGCCCGAAGGCCCGACGCTACAGCTCGCCGACTTGTTTCCTCCACGACATCGACGAAACGGCGAGTCGGAGCCGCTTCGCCTATCATGGCGCTTCCTTCACCGAAGGCGGGACACGATCGTGCGGTGGCCCTGGTTGGAACGCTCGATGCCGGCGCGCTATGCGTTCGCGCTGGCTTTGATCGCGATCGCGGCGTCCACGCATTGGCTCATCTTTCCGTTCACTGAGTCGCGCATCCCCTTCCTGCTCTTCGTGCCTGCGACCATCCTGGCCACCGCCGCGGCCGGGCGCGGGCCGGGGCTGTTGGTCGTCATCGCCGGCGTCGTCAATGGCAGCCTGCAGTTCACGCCAAGTGGCTCGCTCCGAGTCGTCAACACCAGCGATCGCGTCGCTCTGCTCGCGTTCGTCCTCACGGGATTGTTTCTGATCTTCATCGGCTATCGGCTGCGCACGATCGCACGGCGCGAGTATGAAGATCTGCACGAGCTGCACGAGCTCAGCGCGGCGCTCGCGAGCGCCGCCGACTTGAAGGACCAGCTCGCGCTCGTCCTGCAGACGTTGGTGCGGGTGCATCGGGCCGATCGTGGCGTGGTCTCGTTGTACGACGCGGCCTCGAACACCATGCAAATCGCTGCGAGCATCGGCGCCGTGGGCGAGGGCGAGCGCTTCGAATTCAGTACGCCGGTGTCGAGTCGCAACGGCGCGTTGCTCGGGGCGATTGCGGTGTACTTTCCGGCGGCACGTCGTCCGACGCCGCGCGAGATCAGTCTGGCCGACATCTGCGCACGCAAAGCGGCGGTCGCCATCGAGCGGGCCGCGGCTGAAGACACGGCGCGCCTGCAAGAACACGCGCTGCGCGAGGCGGATCGTCGCAAGGACGAGTTCCTCGCGATCCTCGCCCACGAGCTGCGCAATCCGCTCGCGCCGATCCGGCAAGCCGGCATGGTCGCGGCCAGCGAGCGGGCGAACGACTCGCAGAAACGCTGGGCGTACACGGTCATCGAACGTCAAGTGCAGCAGATGTCGCTGCTACTCGATGATCTTCTCGACGTTTCGCGCATCACCCGCGGCGCGCTCTCGTTGCGCAAGCAGCAAGTCGATGTGCAAGCGGTCGTCAGCGCGGCCGTCGAGACTGCACGGCCGCACATCGACAGCCACCATCATCAATTGGTCGTCGACGTCCCGGCGGCACTGCAGGTCCATTGCGATCCGCTGCGGCTGTCGCAAGTCTTCGCCAACTTGCTCACGAATGCCGCCAAGTACACGCCGCCGGGCGGCACGATCCGACTCGTCGCCGAGCAACAGGAGCGCACGTTAGTCGTGCGAGTGGAAGACAATGGCATGGGTCTGCGTCCGGAAGATCTGCCGCGCATTTTTCAGATGTTCTCGCGGGCGGGGCCGGGGCACGAGCATGCCGAGGGCGGGCTCGGCATCGGTCTCGCGCTCACGCGGGGCTTGGTCGAGATGCACAGCGGCAGCATCGAGGCGCAGAGCGCAGGAAGCGGGAAGGGCAGTGTGTTCACCGTGCGCTTGCCGATCGGCGATGTAGTGCCGGTGGCAGCGGCAGGCCGAGCGGACGAGCGCGAACCCCGACTCTCCGTCGCACGGCGCGTGCTGATTGCGGACGACAATCGGGATGCGGCCGAAACACTTGCGGTGGTGTTGCGACTCGAGGGGCACGACGTCGTCGTCGCACACGATGGGCGCGCGGCGCTGGCGCTCTTCGAGCATCATCGACCGGACGTGGCGCTGTTGGACGTGGGCATGCCCGAGCTCGATGGTTACGAAGTCGCACGGCGCATTCGTGCTCGCGCCGATGGCGCGCATGTGCTGCTGATTGCGGTGACGGGATGGGGGCAGGAGAAGGATCGACAGCAATCGGCCGCAGCCGGCTTCGATCACCATGTGACGAAGCCCGTCGCGCCCGAACGCTTGATCCGACTCATCCAACCGCGACGGAAGGGGCGAGTCGCCGCGCGCTAGGGGGCGCGGGCCGCGCGAGGTCGGCGCGGGCCGCGCGAGGTCGGCGTGAGCCGCGCGAGGTCGGCGTGAGCCGCGCTAGAGTCGTAGGCCGCCGTCGAGATCGATGCAGCGGCCGGTGAACAAGTCGTTCTCCGCGATGAACTGCGCAGCGTGCGCCACTTCCTCCGCTTGGCCGAGCCGCCGCAGCGGCACCGGCCGAATCATCTTCTCCAGCACTTCGGGGCGCATCGCCGCGAGAATGTCCGTCTCGATGAACCCCGGCGCGATCGCGCCGACCCGAATCCCGTAGCGCGCGAGCTCTTTCGCCCAAACTACCGTCATCGCGGCGACGCCGGCTTTGCTCGCGGCATAGTTCGCCTGTCCCGCATTCCCGTGCCGGGAGATGCTGGAGATGTTGATGACGACGCCGCCCGCGCCGCCTTTCACCATGCGCCCCGTCGCCTCACGCGCGCACAGGAACACGCCGGTGAGATTCACGTCGATGACGGCCTGCCATTGCGCGAGGCTCATCTTGTCCACCACCGTGCCGTCCTTCGCCTTGATGAGCAGCGCGTCGCGAATGATGCCGGCGTTATTGACGAGCACGTCGAGCCGCCCGAAGTCGGCGGTGATCTGTTCCATCACGCGGCACACGTCCTGCTCGACCGCGACGTTCGCGGCGTACGCGCGCGCGGCCACGCCGAGTGCCTCGCACTGCTCGCGGGCCGCTTGCAGACTGCTCACATCCAAATCGACCAAGGCGAGACTCGCGCCGCGCTCGGCGAACCGGGCCGCAATCGCGCGGCCGATGCCGCGCGCGGCGCCGGTCACGACGACCGTCTTTGCCTTCAGCTCCATGTCACTCCCGTCAGCACTCGAATGTTCTGCGCGCCCGACAGCTCATGTCCTTCTTGCGATCGATAACATACAGGAATCCATCGGCGTCGATCAGCAGTCGCCGCCCGTGCGCAGCCAGCGGCGACCCTCGGGGTCCACCCACGAGCGTGAGGGCGCCCCGCAAGAAGGGCTGATCCACCACGCACGGTGGAGCGAAGCCTCCGCGCAATGAGCAAAACCGCTACTCCGTGGCGCCCGCACTTACAATCATTCGATGGCAAGCTCGAGCCTCGTGCTCCGGATCGTCGGCATCCTATCGCTGGCGAGCCTGTGCGCGATCCCCATTCGGACGCGCGCCCGCGATCTGAAGGCATTCACGATGATCGGGCTCGCCGCCAGCGTGAGCGCCTTCTTGCTGACGTCGATGCCGCACGCGAGCGCGATTCTCGGAGTCGCGCTCTACCCGTTGACGGCGCTGTGCTCGACGATCCGGAGCTCGGGAAAGTGTGGTCGCGCATCGTCGGCACCAGTGCCGATGCCCATTAGGGGCGGCCGTTTGCCTTTCATCAGCAGGCGCAACGGCAGAACTGGATCGGGGCGTGGGCGCGAGTGTCGGCGCCCGTTCTCGTCTTGTACGGCGAGTACGAGTGGTTCGGGTCATACGATGCGGCGGCGTTGATTGCCGAAATCGTCAATCGCAACAAGCCCGGCTCCGCGAGCCTGCGCGTGCTGCCGAAGCTGAATCATCACTTCACGCGCTTCGCCACGGCACGCGACGCCTTCAAAGAGCAGGGCGGCACGACCGATGCGGCACCGGCCGTCACGGCCATTCTCGAATGGCTGCCGACTGTCGGCATGCGCGCAGACTCGGCCGTGCGCACCGCCTCCTTCTAAGTCTAGATCCGCGCGCCGGCGACACCCACCGCGCCCCAGGTCGTGCGCCAGCGGTGCTTGATGCTCGTCAGTCCGACGAGCGCGAGCACCGCGAGCGACGCAAACACCAGCAGCCCCGCCTGATACGTGCCGGTGAATTGCTTCGACACCCCGAGGCTCGACGCGAGGAAGAAGCCGCCGACGCCACCGGTCATGCCGACGAGGCCGGTCATCACGCCGATCTCGTGACGGAATCGCTGCGGCACGAGCTGGAACACCGAGCCGTTGCCCATGCCGAACGCGAGCATGCAGCCGGCGAAGAGCGCGAGTGTCGCGAACACGTTGTGCGGCCGGAAGCTGACGATCACGAGGCCCAGCGCCGCGATGGCGTACATCGCCGTGAGCGTCTTGATGCCGCCGATGCGATCGGCGACCGCGCCGCCGACGGGCCGCACCAGCGATCCGACGAACACGCAACCTGCGGTGAAGTAACCCGCCTTCACGGCATCGAGGCCGTACTCGGCATTGAAATAGATCGCGAGCGACGAGGCGAGCCCGACGAAGCCGCCGAACGTCACCGCATAGAAGAACATGAACCACCACGCGTCGCTCATGCGCAGCACGGCGAGGTATTCGGACCACTTCTTCGGCGGCGGCGCCGTCGGGCTGTCTTTGGCGGCGAACAGATACACCGCGAAGGCGACGGCGAGCGGAATCACCGCGAGCCCGAGTACGCTGTTCCAGCCGAGCGCCGCGGCGAAGCCGGGCGCGAACAGCGACGCAAAGACCGTACCGGAGTTGCCGGCGCCGGCGATGCCCAGCGCGACGCCTTGATACTGCGGCGGATACCAGCGGGACGCGAGCGGCAACGCGACGGCGAACGATGCGCCGGCGACGCCGAGAATCAATCCGAGGGCGAGCGTACCCGAGTAACTGGAGATCCCGGCGAGCCACGCGCTGCTCAAGCCCGCAATCACGATCACCTGACCGATGATGCCCGCGCGCCGCGGCCGCAGCCGATCGACGAGGATGCCGAACACCACGCGCAGCAGAGCGCCCGCCAGTACGGGCAGCGCCACCATGAAGCCTTTCTGGGCGGCGTTCAGGCCGAGGTCCGCGGACATCTGCACGGCGAGCGCGCCGAGCAATACCCAGACCATGAAGCTCATGTCAAAGTAGAAGAACGCGGCCAACAACGTGGGAAAATGGCCCGCGCGCAAGAAATCCCGCTTGATCAACACGACCCCCCGAAGCCTCTCGATGCTCATGAAAGCCCGGACCTGAGTGCAAATGGCGGACCAGGAAACGGCCGCGCCGCGGGGCGCTGAAGCGAATTTGCGCGGCGCTCATGCACTAAATTCGGGCCTCGCAGCCTGCACAAGCCTGCACGTCGTCGTGGGCGAGCACACGCTGCGGGGCGGACGGCCGAGAAATGAGGACTACGCGGCGTGTTATGTCGGAGCGCCGTCGCGGCAGCTCGCGATCGACGTCGTTGCCGCGCTCGCGGACGGGATGGGCGGCGCCAAAGGCGGAAGAATCGCGGCGGAGCTGGCGGTTCGGGGTTTCATCGAGGGCTGTCTCGAGCAGCCGATCACGCGCGGGGTTGCGCGAATCAGCGCAAACGCCGCGGATGCGGTCAATCGCTGGTTGCATACCCAGGGGCGCGCCGATATCCACCTCAACGGAATGGCCTGCACGCTGAGCGCACTGGTTCTGTGCGGCCGGACCGTGCATTTGCTCCATGTTGGGGACTCGCGGATCCATCGACTGCGCGACAGGGAGCTCACGCTGCTCACGACCGATCACACGCTCGGAGCGCCGGGCACGACGAGCGTGCTGACTCGTGCGGTGGGAGCGGAGGATCGCCTGCGCGCCGACCATGCCGTCGACACCGTGCAGATACACGATCGATATCTGATCTGCAGCGATGGTGTGCATGGGCGGCTATCGCGCGAGCGGATTCTGGCGGTGCTCGCCAAGCGTGCAGCACCGCAGGAGACCGCGCGACAGCTCGTCGAGCAATCCACCGACAGCGATTCCGCGGACAACGCCACGGCCATCGTGCTCGATGTGCTCGCGCTGCCGGAGACGCGCGTCGCCGATCTCGAATCGGCGAGCGCGGAATGGCCGCTGCGAAATGCGCCCAATCGCGGCGAGGTCGTCGACGATTTCGAGCTGGAAGAGGTGCTGGCGGACGGCGTCTACACGCGAGTATTTCGCGCGACGGACCGGCGCACGGGCCATCGCGTCGTGATCAAGTTTCCGAAGCCGCGGCCGGGGCTCGAGCCCATGCTGCGTTCCGCGTTACTGCGTGAGATGTGGATTGCGAATCACGTTCGCAGTCCGTTCGTCGCCGAGACGCTCGAGCCCGCCGGCGAGCGGCGCACTTGTCTCTATGGTGTGCTGCCCTATTACGCGGGCGAGACGTTGGAGCATCGCCTCTTGCGCCGTCCGCAGATGACTCTGGCTGCGGGACTCGATGTGTCGCTCAAGCTCATCAAGGCGCTGGCCGCGCTTCATCGCGCCGGCATCGTTCATCGCGATGTGAAACCGGAGAACGTGATCCTCGAGCCGAACGGTGGCTTGAAGGTGGTCGACCTCGGCGTGGCGCGCCTGCGGCAGTTCGAGGAGCCCGATGCATTCGAGGTGCCCGGCACGCGCAGCTACATGGCACCCGAGTTGTTCACCGGTGCACCGGCCGACGAGGGTTCGGATATTTTCGCGCTCGGCGTCACGCTCTATCGGCTGTTTTCCGGCGGCGCGTATCCCTATGGTGAGATCGAGGCGTTCGCGCAGCCGCGCTTCGGGAGGCCGGCGCCGCTCGTGAAATACCGACCCGATTTGCCGGCGTGGCTCGATCGGAGTCTCGCGCGCGCGTTCGCGCTCGAGCGTCGCGAGCGCTATGCCGATGCCGTCGAATTTGCGTTCGAGCTCGAGCACGGCTCGTTGCGCGCTGTGCCCCAATCGCTTGCGAAGGGCTCGCTGTACGAGCGCAATCCGATTCTCTTCTGGCAGGTCGTCTCTGCGCTCCTGCTCGTCGCGTTGTTGATTGCGCTCGCGGTCAGAAGCTGACTTGGTGAGCTTTCGCGTCGAGGGTATCCGGGGTGCTGCGCGGCTCGATGACTCCTTGCACCAGGCAATGTCCCGGCAAGTCCACGTCACGTTAGGCGCAGCAGCTCGGTCGCATCGTCGAGCTGTTCGAGATTGCTCGCCATCGTGAAAGCGCGGTCGATCTGCGCCGCCGTCCACGGGTGGAACGCGGCTGACGCGCAGTCGGCAAACTTCCGAAAAAGGTCTTCCCACGACAGGGGGTTCTCGGCGCTTCCGGGAATGTCCAGCCCGACCCGTGCGAGCTTCCTGCCGTCGTTCGTCACAATCTCGATTCGACCTGGTGGTAGCTCGAGCTTCCAATCGAAAGCGGAGTCGGGGATGGGGATGACCTTCTGCGCGGCCGCCAGCACATCGGGATTGCGGATCGCTTCCTCGGTGAAATCGGACAACCGCATGTCACGACGGACAGCGGCGATCGCGACGAGGAACGGCAAGCTGAACTTGGCGTCGACCAGCGTTGCGGGAACGCGCCTGATTTCGATCGGGTCACACATCCGCTGGTGATAGTCGCCCACGTACACCCGAATCTCTGCGACATCCGCGAGCTGCAAATCATGCTGCGTCATGAGCTCTATCGTCGCGTGGATGTGGCTATGCGCGGTGCCGACTGCCGGCCAGCGCTTGTAGAGGGTGAGGCCGCCCGTGTAGCTCTGCCCCAAAGCCTCGAGGATCTTCTGCCGGTCGTACCTGCCGTCGAAATACCGGTTCATGATGCCGTGCTTGCCCTCGAACACGGCCGGGACGCCGGAGATGTTGCGCTCGGCCAAGAGCGCGGCCAGCACAGCGCCCTTCGCCGGAAAGCCGGCATACATGGCCCGCAGGTCGCTGCCGGTCGAATCGATGACCTCCATCGTGCCGCATGACTGCATGCTCGCAATGCCAAGCGCATGCGCGATCTGATCGCTCGAGAGCCCGAGAATGCAGCCGGATGCCGCGGTCGCGCAGAACACGCCCATGACGGTCGAGAAATTCCAGTCCTTGTGCCAGTCGATGTTGCTGCGAAGACGGTTGAAGAGATCCTGACCGACCGCAACCGCGCTGATCATCTGTTTCCCGGACACGCCGCCCTTGCGCTCGGAAACCGCAAAAACGGCGGGCAGGATGCTGCTTGCCGAATGCTGACCCCATGGCGTCTGGTCGTCGTAGTCGAGGCAGTGAGCCATTGCGCCATTGGCGAATGCCGCCATGATCGCGGGCACACGTCCGCCGAAGGCGAGAATCGAGCTTTCGGCGCGCCCGCCGCTCTCCTTCACGAAGTCCACCATGGCGCGCACCGCCGGCTCCTTGCCGCTCGCCCCCAGGCAAACACCCAACGTATCGAGAATGCTCTTCTTCGCCCCGTCGACGGCGCTCGGGGACAGTTTCTCGAAACGCGTCGCGACGCAGAAATCCGCAATCTCGCAAGACAAATCCCGTTGCTTCGCCGGCTTCATTCTCGAGACTCTCATTCTTTGCGGATCGATGTTCGCATCGTGGGCGGGTGGCCGAGCAGCTGCTCGGCCAAGGGCACACCCTCGAATATCGATCGGGTGGGAACATATTCGAGCCCTATCGACCCGGCATAACCCGCGGCGCGCAGTGCTCGGAACAGCGCGTCGAAGTCGATCATGCCGCTGCCTGGCTCGTGCCGGCCAGGATAGTCGGCGAGTTGGATATGGGCGACCTTGTCGATGTGTTTCGCAAGAAAGTCGCTCGGGTTCTCCCGATTCACGTGGGCATGATAGATGTCGAGTATCACGCCGATGCCGTCGCGCCGGATCTGCGCAATGGCCGCGACGACGCGCTCCAGTCGATCGATGAAGTAGCCCGGGAAGTCGGTGGAATTGATGGCTTCGATAACGAGCGTCAGATCTTCTCGTCGCAGTCGATCGCAGGCCTCGCGCAGATTGTGGCAATAGGTCTCGAAGGCCAGCTCATTCGAGACCTCCGCGGCCTTGGGTCCCGCGAACACATGTACGTTGCGACATTTGATGCGCGTCGCAAAAGCAATCGCGGTATCGAGCGATCTGTCGAATTTGCCGCGCAGCGCCGGAGTCAGTGACCAGCCGGGCTCACCCTTCTTGTAGTTGCAGGCGGGTGCGCCCAGCGAAATCTGCCGTAAGCCATTGTCTTCGAGTAAACACGCGTACTCCCGCGCGCCGATCTCATAAGGGAACGGATACTCGACGGCTTGAAAGCCGAGGCGCTTGGCGGCCGCAAAGCGCGCTTCGAGCGGCAGCGCGTCAAGCACGTAGTCCAAGTGTATCGACGCGATCATCCCCATCAAACGCGAACGGTCCTTTGCAGCACGGTCTTCGTCGTGAAATAGGCGTCGAGGCTCGACGGTCCGCCTTCGCGGCCCATGCCGCTGTCCTTGACGCCCCCGAAGGGGGTGTCTGCGTCCGGCGTGCCGAAGTGATTGATCGAGAGAACGCCGCACTCCAGCTCCCGGGCGATACGTTCCGCATCTTCGAGTGAATTGGTGAACGCATAGGCGGCGAGCCCGACCGCAACGCTGTTTGCGACCGCGAGCGCGGCGCCGAGATCCGGCACCGACACACATGCCGCGAGCGGGCCGAAGGGCTCCACGGTCATGGCGTCTGCGTCGAGCGGAGCCTCGGCGATCACGGTGGGCGCGAAAAAATATCCCTTACTGCCCATGCGATAACCGCCGGTGGCGATTCGGGCGCCGCGCCGCTTCGCGTCGTCGACGATCGCCTCGGCCGCGGCAAGCCGGCGCGCATTGGCGACGGGCCCCATCTGGACGCCCGCCTCGAATCCATCTCCCACACGGAAAGCGGCGAAGACCTCCGCAAAGGACGCTACGAAGTCGTCGTACACACTGTGATGAACGATGAAGCGCGACGCCGACGCGCAAATCTGCCCCGACGATTTCGCCTTGGCGCTCGCGGCGAGTCTGCCGATCTGACGGGCGTCCACACCTGCACCGATGATCACGGGCGCATTGCCGCCAAGCTCCATCAGCACGGGCTTCATGGCGCGGGCAGCGAGTTGCGTGAGATGTTTCCCGACGTTCGTCGAACCCGTGAAGGTGACGAGGCGCGTGATGGGCGAAGCGATCAGCGTGGCGGAGATATGAGCCGGATCACCGAACACAAGGTTCAGCACGCCCGGCGGTAGACCCGCGTCCTCGAAGCATTTCACCAGAGCGCAGGCAGTGCCGGGCGTTTCTTCAGCGGCCTTCAGGATGACTGAACAGCCCGCGGCAATCGCGCCGCTGGTTTTGCGCGCCGCCGAGCTCATCGGCACGTTCCAGGGCGTGAAGGCGACGACCGGACCGATGGGTTGGCGCAGCACGAGCTTCTGCATTTGCGGTTCGCCCGGCACGACCAGGCCAAAAGCTCTGAGCGATTGCGCGGCGTCCCATTCGTAGAAGTTTCCGCAGCGCTCGATTTCCGCCTCGGAGTCCGCCAAATGTTTGCCGTTCTCGAGCGTCAAGATCTTTGCGATGTCGCGCGTCCGTTCGCGCAGGATGGCGACGCCGCGCAAGATGATCCGCACGCGCTCCTGCGGTGGTGTATCGCGCCAGATCCGGAAACCGGATGCTGCGGCCTTCAGCGCACGCGCCAAGTCGTCATCGGAAGCCCGCGGCACAGCGCCGAGTATGTTTTCGGTGCTGGGATTCCTGACGTCCAGGCAAGGGGCGCGATCGTAGATCCATTCGCCATCGATGTAGAGGCCGATGCGGGGATATAGCGCGCGCTCCGCAGCCTCCGAAGGATGCGCGGTGATCTCTTTCATAGATAGAACCTCTGCCGGCGGGCACCCGCGAATAAGATAGCATTGACGTAATCCCACATCACGGGATAATGTTTCTGAGGCACTTTTGAAGACAGGTTGGCGCAATGCGCCCACGCTGGACCGCTCGGCCCGCGACCACGCATGCCCGACTCCTTTCAGCCCGACTACTTTCAATCAGAGGAAGGCGAGATGAAACAAGGCACTGATGGCCGGTTCGCCGGCAAGGTCGCGTTCGTCACCGGGGGCGGCAGCGGGATCGGGCGCGCGACTGCGATCGCGTTCGCGCGCGCCGGTGCCAGCGTGTCGCTCGTGGACATCTCGGAGAAGGGGCTGGCAGAAACCGTCAAGGCCATCGAGGCGGTTGGGGGCAAATCCCTTGCCATCAAGTGTGACGTCACCCAGGGCGAGAGCGTGCGAGCGGCGCTCGATAAGACCGTCAGTACCTTCGGCCGGCTGGACGCGGCGTTCAACAATGCGGGAATCGAGCAGCCCGTCGGGCTCCTGGGCGACAT
>Ga0081455_10004318_pt1 | contig 16005 bp, 10 predicted proteins | sample TabmetS3T2R1_FD_70207 | JGI IMG/M metagenome (GOLD analysis project Ga0081455, IMG submission 70207) | Tabebuia heterophylla rhizosphere microbial communities from the University of Puerto Rico - S3T2R1 | ecosystem: Host-associated > Plants > Roots > Rhizosphere ... | reverse complement strand
CTGGCCGGCGATCCGAACGAGACACCGGAAGTGATCTTGATTGCTACCGGAAGCGAGATCGCACTTGCCGTCTCGGCGTACGAACAGCTGACTAATGAGGGAATCAAGGCACGCGTAGTGAGCATGCCGTCGTGGGAGCTGTTCGACCGTCAGACCGAGGAATATCGAGAGAATGTGCTACCCCCGGACGTGACTGCACGCGTCGTGATCGAGCAAGCATCGTCATTCGGGTGGCATCGGTGGGCTGGCGCCACGGGCGAGATCATCGCTATGAGCACGTTCGGAGCTTCGGCCCCGCTCAAGGCGCTGCAGTCCAAATTCGGCTTCACTCCGGAAGCAGTGGTGGCGGCAGCGAAGCGTCAGTTGAACCGCTGATCGTCCCTGCGACCTCGAAGGCCACCGCCCCCACGTCGTAGTCGGCGCTGGTAAGGCGGACTAGCAGCTCCTGCCCGAGGGTTAACCGATCGCCATTGACGCGCCCCGCGACCGCGGGCTCTTCGATCATCACGGTGCCGTGTTGCTTGTCGCGCTCGACATCGATCACAGTGCCGGTGAACGTTTGACCCACCCTGTCGGCGAGCAGGTAGACCTCAAGCAGATCGATGATCGCTCGCTCATAGTGCTTGGCCCGCCGCTCAGCCGCCGCCATCTGCTCAGGGATGCGATCAAGGTCTCGGACCACCCAAGCCGGGACCGGCCGATCGGCGCAAAGGGCAACGCAGATCTCGCCTGTGTATCGATCGACGAGGCGTCGCAATGGCGCCGTCGTGTGGGCATAGTCGCTAGCCAGGGCGGCGTGGGTGGCGGCCTCGGGAATGCCACCACTAAAGCTTTGATAGCCAACCCCTCGAAACAGCCTTGTTGAGGCATTGAGCATCGCCGCCTGATCGGGCCTGGTTGGGCTGAGCGTACGCACGAATTCGGGATAGTCCATCTCTGGGGGCCAGACGATCCGAAGAGCCTTCGCGACCTGGCGTAGCCGGCGCAACGAATAGGAATCCGCCGGCGGCATCGTCCGCAAGACGCCCACCTGGCCGTACAGCATCATGTGTGCGGCTGCCATACCGGCGAGCAGTGAGATCTGTGCGTTCCAGCCCTCCACCGGCTCAGGAGCCCGGAAACGGAGGGTCCAGCCGTCGCCCTCCGGCTGAATCTCCTGTTGCGGAATCTTCAGGCTGACTCCGCCGCGATCACGTTCCCGGATCTCGCGCCATTGGCCCACCAGCTTCAGCAGGCCGAGAGTCTCACGGGGTCTACTACCGTCGATCTCTGCTTGGGCTTCGCCGTAGCTGAGCTGAGCGCGGCTACGAACCATGGCCCGCGCTACCTCCGCGGCAACTGTCTGACCGCGATGGTCCAACGTGATCGTCCACAGCAGCGCAGGCCGGATTTCGTTGGGCAGCAGGCTAGCCGCGCCTTCGCTGAGCACCGTCGGGTGGAGCGGAGTTCGACAGTCGGGCGCATAGAGCGTGGTCCCCCGGCGATGTGCCTCAAGATCGATCGGATCACCTGGTCGGACGAAAGCCGCCAGGTCAGCGATTGCGTAAGAGATCACGAATTCACCACCGGGGCCGCGTGCAATGTGCAACGCCTGATCAAGATCACGAGAGCCCGCAGGATCGATCGTGATCAATTCCAAGTCGGTTCGGTCAAGATCAGGAAGGCGCGGCCCGGCAGCAGCCTGCTCCGCGGCCGCCTCGACCTCGAGCGGAAAGCCGGACGGCACTTCCGCGGTTGCCCGGATGGCTGCTAGGCCCTTCGCCAGCTCCTCGGGCACCACTGGTGGCAATCCGAGCTTGGCGGCAGGCATGACCGCAGCTTAACCGCGCTTGATGCCTCGCTCGCCAAGCTTGCTGTGTCGAATTGCTCGCTCCGCTCGCCGTGCTGTTCGCCGGAAGCGGCCGTCTTCGTCGCATCCGACGAAACGATCGTGTCGGACAATCAGCTCTGTCTCGAGGCGTTTCGTCGGCTCCTCCTGCAGACCGGCGGCGCGAACATCGCGAGCGCGGATTGCGCTTGTCGTCGCCTACTTCGTCGTCGCTCGGCAACCAAAAGATGACATGCATCGGTGCCTACGGTAGGCGGTGGTAGAGGGTCCTCCTCAGCTCAGACGCTGATCATCATCTTGTCACTTATTCGCGTTCGGGCGCTCGCGCGCCGTTGGGAGCTTGAGGAGGGACCCAATGCCCATCGTAGGAGGGCTAGACATTCATCGAAAGCAGATCACCTTCGACTGCCTCGACACCGACACTGGTGAGCTGCAGCGGGGCAGGATCATCCCGGCTGATCGGGCGCATCTGGCCGATTGGCTGGCCCGGCACATGACCGACGGGGCTGAGGTGCATTTGGCATTCGAGGGCTGCACCGGCTGGCGTTATGTCGCTGAGGAGCTCGCCCGTGCCGGGACGCACGGGCATTTGGCCGAGCCGGCCGATACAGCGGCGCTGCGCGGCCCGAAGCGGCACGCCAAGACCGACCGGGCCGACGCGGAGCACCTACGGCAGCTGCTACTCGATGGGCGGCTGCCGGAGTGTTGGATTCCGCCGACGCACATCTTGGAGGCTCGGGCTTTGCTGGAGACCTACCACGACCTGCGTGTCGAGCACACCGCCTGGGTGCAGCGCATCCACGCCGTGCTGTTCCACCAGGGCGCATCCCGCCTGTGCGCAGAGCTCCGCCGCGCCCAGGGTCAAGCCGAACTGGCCGCGCTCGCGGCCGCGGAACTGTCTGCGGCCGGGCAACTGCAGGTGGCCACCGCGCTGGGCATGCTCACCGCCTTGGAGGACCACCTCAACGCGCTCCGTCGGCAACTGATCACCGCCGCCCACCACCTGATCGGCGCCAGGGTGCTCACCGCGCGACTGTACGGGGTGGGGCCGATCACCGCGTTGGCGTTGACCTGCTGGCTGGGAGGGGCGGACCGGTTCTCCTCCGCCCGCAAGGCGGTGCGCTTCGCCGGGCTGGATATCACCGTGCACTCCTCCGACGGCAAACGATCACCCGGGCATCTGTCCCGGCAGGGCCCGGAGGTGCTGCGCTGGTGTTTGTATGAGGCCGCGAAGACCCACGCCCGTCGCAGCGCCCCCGACCACGGCTACTACGCCCAAGCCCAGCAGCGTATCGACGGCAAACGCGCCGCCTTATCCGAGGCCCGCAAGATCGTCCGGCAGGCCTGTCACATCCTGACCGAGCTCGGCGACGACGCACTCACCAGCACCTGAGCCGAAGCGACGACCGGAAACGCGAGGTAGCGATCAAGACGCCACCATCAACCGATGGGCAATCAAGACGCGGCCGGCTCCCGCCAACATGCTGTCAGCCGTACTCGAGGCCCTGCAAAGTAAGCAGGGCGTCGGACCCGGCCTGAAAAGAATGAGCGGCCGCATCCCCCGCCGGGCGGGAGGACACCCAATCAATCATCATGTCGCCGGGCCACAAGCCCGCGGACCTAGGTAAGCCTGGCTGACCTTGCCGCCACCTCATCGACCGGTCATCCCAGACACGAGAAAGGAACGACACAATCCCACACCCCACTCCACAATCTGATCAGCCTTCCCGCCCCAGGGCGGCCCACGATCCGCTCCCGGATGGCCGCGTCAAGGGCGCCTACGGCGCCGCTCCGCGGGCAATGCCGCGAAGTTAAGCGGTGGGGGTGTGGGTCAAGGACTGGCGGTGTCACGGCGGGTCGGCAGCCGATAGGCGCCGGCGCATGTGCGGGTGAGGAAGCCGAGGCGGGTCCATTCGGCGAGTTGAGTGAGCATGTTGCGGGGTTTGACGCCGAGGTGCTGAGCCAGCTCGCGCCCGCTCCAGGGTCGCGGTTGATCGCCTTCCATGAGTGCGGTGACACGCTCGCGTCTAGTTGGTCCTGTCTGCGGGTTGGTCAGCTTGCGAGACCGTGGATGCCACGACGCATCGACGGTAGGTGTGTGCAGGGCGATGCCGATCCCGATGATATTGGTCGGCAGGTCGGGACGCCCATCGTCGCGGTTGTGGTAGCGCGAGGTCGAGTTTTTGACATTCCGGGTGCTCCAGCGGGGTCGGCGTGGTGGCAGCAGAGTGCCCAAGACGGCGCGGCCGATGGCTCCAAGGACGTCGAGCTTGTCGGCGGGGAGAATCCCATCCGCGGCGACGAGTTGGTCTCGGGCGGCCTGCAAAGCGGTGGTGAAGCTGGCCCGGTCGGGGTTGATGTCTGGCCGTGACTCGACTGCGGTGACCATGGCCATTCGAAGCAGCTGGTAGAGGGTGAGGAGGGCCCAGATCTCTTGCTCCAGGCCGGGTCGGTCCTGGGAACGCAGCACATGCCCGTCGAGGATGGTGTGCCGCAAGGCAAGGAAGGCAATCTCGATCTCCCAGCGTTCGTGGTAGAGCCTGACCAGTTCGGCCGCCGGATAGTGGTCGTGGTCCAGCAGCGTGGTGATCAACCGATAGCGGTCGCGGACCTGGCTGCCGTCGGCGCCGGTGACGGTGAGTTCGGCGTCGATGATCCGCACGGCAAGTCCATCAAGGTTGGACAGGAACGACCCGTCGGGGAGATGGGTCAGCACCGGTGGTCTGCGGGTCGAGGTGCTGCGTGCCAAGAACTTCGCATCGGTGCCGTCCAGCTGGTTGAGGAATCTGGCGGCGTCGAAGGCTCGATCCAACAAGACCAGCATGCCCGGCCCAAGCAGCGGCAGCAGCCGTCGGGCCAAGGTAGCTTCGTCTCGGTCGCCGGCCGAGCCTACGGTGGCGCCGAGCACAGCCCGGGTTCCGGTCTCGATCAGGGCCATCATGCGGATCGTGGGGTAGCCGGCGAAGCCCATCCGGTACCGAATGCGGCCGAGCCAACATCGGTTGCGTTCGGTATCGGGCACCTTCAGCGAGTTGCAGCCATCGAACGCGACGGTGCGCATGCCGCGGTAACACACCCCCGGTGTGTGCGGCTGTCCCAACGGTCCGGCGACGACCTCGAAGAGCGCCTTGAACGGCGCCGGGCCGAGTCGTCGGCGCAGATCCCGCAACGCCTTCTCCGACGGGCTCGGCAACTCCACGCCGACCAGGCCAGCGGTCAACTTCTGCCACACCCTTGCATAGCCCAGCCGCGGGAACAGCATCAGCGCCAGCACAAAGTACACCCCGACGCGGGACGGCAGATCCCGCAGCCGGCGTTGCACCGTCTTGGTCTGCGACAGCACGTCGTCGACCAGCTCGAAGGGAAGGTATTGGGTTAGCTCGCCGAGATGGCCTGGCGCGTAGACGCCGGCGGCGACTGTGATGCGGCGTGTGACAGTAACGGTGGCAGACTCGGACATGCGCGGAGCTCCTAGGGGAAGTGGGATCTCGACAGTCCTCGCTCTACCGGAGCTCCGCCGCTTCCCATCGCCGCCACGCCGTCCTCGACACGCCATCGCGCGTCTTCCTTGACGCGTCCACGAACCCGCTAACTACGCGGCATTGGCTCCGCGACGGCCTAGCGGCCGCCCTTGACCCCGCAGCCTCCACGGCCGCCGACAGCCCATCCATCGGGCAGGTCATCGACCTGCCCGCCCCGCCGCGGCGCCACACACCGCCCATCGATTTTGCAGGAGCTGCCCCCGAACAAGATCATCAACAAATGTCCTTGCCGGCAGGTTGAATCCGTGACCCGCGCGAGGAACGGGATCCACGCGAGACCTATGAACAACCAGCCCCGAGCTGGTCACGTTCGCCTTCTGTAGACAGTGACGCCCGTTCCAGTCGAACAACCCGTCCTGCGGTAACCAACCCGCGCATATCAGGCTTGACCGTGCGTCGCTAAACACGCCCAACCGGAAAGACCAAGCCGGCAAGGAAACAAGGGCCGGTCGCCGACACCCAGCCAGGCGACTGGCCCACCTATGCCCAACTTGACAAAACTAACTACATATCAGGTCTCCGACGCCGCGACGTTGGCTTTGAACAGCACCCGGCCGTCGATGGACAGCCAGCGCCCATCCAGGGTTTGCACCTTGTTCGCGACCGCGACATGGGTGTGCAGATCCGGGTCGCCAGCCCGGCTGTCCCGATGGGTGAACGCGGTCGCCACCAAGCCGCGCACGTTGACCTGCCGGATGCCTTGCGGCCCGGTCCGGGTGAACAGCGCGTGCTCCTCGATGAACCGCAACGCGTCCTGCACGGCGGCCTGGTGGGCGCGTTCGATGACGGCTGCCATGGCCGGATCCGCGACCGCCCACAAGGTGGAGACGGACTTCACCGGGGAGAACGTCAGGTCATAACCGGCGACCGTCTGGGTCCTCGGCCGAGAGTCTTTGGCGATCTGCCCGGCCAGTTCCCGGGCGTCGATCGGCTCCCGGCCATGCTCGGCCAGAAAGAACTCTCGGGCCACCTCGGTCCGCACCCGCGCCCGCTCCGAAGCGGGCAGGGCAGCGTCGGCCGGAAGGCCGGCCGCGATGTTGATTGCTGCGAAGCGTCGTGCCACCTCAAGGCGGAACGGGTTCACATCGCCAGGAATGATCTTGAACGGCGCCCCGAGCCTGACCGCATCCGGGTAGTCGCGTTCGCTGAGGTTCGTACCCTCCAGCTGCTGCTGGCGAAGGTCGGCCAACGGGTGCAAGCCGAGGCCGAACAGGGCTCGCATCTGCTCCGCGGTCACCGGGTCGCCGGCGGCCAGGCCGTCGATCCCGTCCATACCGGACCCGATCCACACCCCCGGCTGCTCACCGCGTTCGGTGTAGTAGGACGCCAGCCCGTTGCGGCCTCTCTCTGTCGCGTCCAGGGCCGCGACCTGCCGGGTCAGGTAGTCATACCCCGCCCCGGCGGTGAGCTTGTGAATGCTCATGGTCATACCTACCCAAAGGGGGTACGTGCGCCGCGGCGGTCAGGCAAACCCGAGCAACTTCCGGCGGTGCATCGGGTGTGTCCGGCTCAGGATCGTTAGAAACGGGTGGGGTACGAAGAACAGCCCATGACACCGAGTCGCCTATCAGCAGGGGGATTGCTAATTGGGTCGAGTTACAGCGGCCTCGAGGTCTAGGGGCGTCGACTGGCTTGCGCGTTCGATGGGCGGGTGGTGGCCAGCGCCAGTCCTATAGACGCTCATAGCGCCGGGCACGGAAGCAGTTGTACCGGCGACATTGTCACCCCCACAGTCGGATCAAACGGAGGGAGACTAGCGGCAATCGTGCCGTGAGAACTTTCCATACTCGTTCAAGGCGGCGCTATCGCGCCGGCCGCTCCGCGTGTCCTCGCTGCGCTGCGGGCCGCGTCACGGCGATGCCATTAGTGGCTCTTCCCAGTTGAGGGTGTAGCTCGAGGGTCCGGTCGTGGTTGGAGGGGTCGGCGCGTCGGTGCCTGTGGAGGGGTCGAGGTCTTCCGAGGATGGGAGTTCCGACACTGCCCACCTAGCTACTTCCCCCGGAAATAGTCGCGGCTGAGCCGGCCTGTCATCCCTGGTCAGAGGGAGAATCAGGCCGTCGGAAGGGCGCGGTGGGAGGCGGGCATGCTGCGGTTGGTGGGTGGGCAGGTGGAGTCGTTGTTCGACGAGTTGCTGCCGGTGGAGGTCCGGGAGCTGCCTGAGGATCTGGCGGTGCTGGATCGGCTGCTGGCTGATCCGCGGCTGCTGGCACCGATCGAGCAGGCCTGGACCCAGACGGCCCAAAAGCACGGCCGGCCGACGATCCCGATGACCAGTTTCGTGCGGCTGATGGTCATCAAGCAGCGCACCGGCTGGGGCTACCAGACGCTGGTGCGGGAGGTGTCGGACTCATTGCACCTGCGCCGGTTCTGCCTCATCCCACTGACTCGGCGGGTGCCGGAGGAGTCCACGGTGCGCAAGCTGGTCCGCCGGCTCGGGCCCGAGGTGGTCAATGAACTGACCCGGGTGGTGATCGGCAAGGCCCAGCGGGAGACCCGCTTTCGGGCCAGGGCGGTCCGGATCGACGCCACCGTCATCGCGGCCGACATCCGCTACCCGACCGATGCGGGACTGGCCTGGCAGGGCGCCCGAGTCCTGGCCCGCGAGGGCCGCAAGCTGGCCGGTCAGCTGCGCGGCCCGACCAGACGGGTGGTGAATCGCTCCCGGCAACTCAGCAGGACGGTGCGGGCGATCTCCCGGACGCTGGTCCGGCGCACCGGCCAGCGACGAGACGAGGTCATGAAGCTGAACGCCAAGGCAGGACGGATCCTGGCCCGCTCGATCCGGGAGGCGCGAGCGCTGGCCGCCCAGGCGCGGGCTGCGGCGCGTGGCCGAGGCGCCCAGGCCAAGCTGCACGCCGCCCGGCGGCTGGAGGCGTTGACTGACCGTTGCCAGCGCATCGCCACCCAGATCCAGCAGCGGCAACGCGGCGAACCGATCGCCGATCGGCTGGTGTCGCTGGCCGACCCGGACGCCCGCCCAATCCGCAAGGGCAAGCTCGGCACGCCCAATCAGTTCGGGTATGTCGCTCAGCTCGCCGAGGTCACCGCCAACACCGGTCGCGGCGCCCGCGGCTATGTGCTGCCGGCGGCGACCGCAGCGGGCAACCCGGGCGAGAACCGCTTGCTCGGCCAGACCGCCGCCGAACTGGACCGCCTCGGGCTTCGACCACGCGAGGTCGCCCTCGACGGCGGCTTCCTGCCCGGCCCAACCGCCCAGACCCTGGCCAGGCTGGCACCGACCAGGACGTTCATCTCGGGACGGGCCGAGCCCGGCTCCCGGCGCACCCGCCGGCGCCTGGCTCGCTACCGCACCGGCTGTGAGGGCCGCATCAGCCACCTCAAGCGTGGCTACCACCTACGCCGCAGTCGCCTCAGAGGCGACCAGGGACAGCGGATCTGGACCGGCTGGGCGGTCCTGGCCTACAACCTCGACACCCTGGCCATCCACACCACTTGACCCGGGCTGCCACAATCCTCGAGACCTGGAGCTCAGCCCACGCCGCCCGCACTCTCCAACTCACCCGTTTATCCGGGGGAAGTAGCTAGGCCGGCTTGCGGACTAGGGCCTCAAGTACGCTCAAACTGCCCTCGTCCACACTCCGGGCCGCGTTGATCTGAAATTCCCCAATCCGCTCGCCCATGAGCGTCTGCAGCCCCAGCGGCGGCAGCCCGTGTTCCTCCAACCGCCGGCGGTTCTCCCGCAAGTCCGGCAGGACCTCCTCCGTCTTGTCCCGGAAGATCACGATCTCGAACCCCGCGGTGAGAACTTGCTCCCGTGTCTCCTCGGGCGAACACAAAAAGCTCGTGCCCGGCCCTGCCGCCCAGGGCAGCGGGTAGTCGGGCTCGCCTTTCGGCCCGGCTCCGTAGTGGGAGAATGCGAACACCGCGCCGGGGCGAAGCACACGAAGCGCCTCGGCATAGAAGCGCCGCTTGTCGTCGATGTTCATCGCCACGTTCTCGGAATAGGCTCGGTCGAACCCATCGTCCTCGAAGGGCAGATCGGTCGCGCTGCCCTCCACCACGCGCACGCGATCCGAGAGGCCGGTCGCGGCATTCAGCTCCTCCGCCGCGCGGCAGAACTCCGGCGTCAGGTCGAGCGAGGTCACGTGGCAACCGAAGTGCGTCGCGGTCCACCGCGCCGGTCCGCCGATCCCGCCGCCGATGTCGAGGATGCGCTCGCCGGAGAGGGGTTCGAGGAGCGCTACCATCTCCTTTGTCGCCTTCAGCCCCCGGCCGTGGAAGTGGTCGAGTGGGGCGAGCGCGTCGGGCGTAATCGGGCCCGCCTCGCTGCCTCCTGCCGCCCTAAGCGCAGCGAGGATGCGGGCTGCGATGCCCTCGCTGGCGTAGTGGTCTTGGACCTTGTTACCGGCTGCGGTCATGTTTTCGTTCTCCTCCCGAGCCGCCCGCGGTCCATGGCTTGAGGGGGTTCGTATGATAAATCCCTGAGAGGCTCAAGGTTAGCTAGGAAGACCTCGACGTGCCTGACGCTACCTTCGCGACCCCTGATGTGACGACGTTCTGCCGCCTCGACGAGCTGGGTCTGGTGGTGGTCGGCCAGCACCTGCAACCGGATCGGGCGGTGCTGGCCTGCCGGGTCGCCGACGACGCGGTCGAGGAGGCGGACCGCTGGTGCCGGCGCTGCGGCTGCGAGGGCAGACCCCGCGACACCGTCACGAGGAGACTGGCGCACGAGCCGCTCGGGTGGCGGCCGACCACGCTGCTGCTCACGATCCGCCGGTACCGCTGCACCGGCTGCGGGCATGTGTGGCGGCAGGACACCAGCCGCGCCGCGGGGCCGCGGGCGAAGCTGACCCGCACCGCGCTGCGGTGGGCGCTGGTCGGGCTGGTTCGTCAGCATCTCAGCGTCGCTCGTCTCGCCGAGGCCCTCGCGGTGTCGTGGACCACCGCCAACAGCGCTGTCCTGGCTGAGGGTCGGCGGGTGCTGCTCGACGACCCGGCCCGCTTCGACAACGTGCAGGTGATCGGCGTCGACGAGCACGTGTGGCGGCACACCCGTCGGGGTGACAGGTTCGTCACCGTCGTCATCGACTTGACCCCGGTCCGGGACCGGACCGGCCCGTCGCGGCTGCTGGCGATGGTCGAGGGCCGCTCCCAGCAGGCGTTCCAAGCCTGGCTCGCCGGGCGCCCCCGGGCCTGGCGGGACGGCCTGGAGGTGGTCGCGATGGACGGGTTCACCGGCTTCAAGACCGCCACCAGCCACGAGCTGCCCGAGGCGACGGCGGTGCTGGACCCCTTCCACGTCGTCCGGCTCGCCGGCGACGCTCTGGACCGCTGCCGGCGTCGGGTCCAGCAGGACCTGCACGGCCACCGCGGCCGCAGCACCGACCCGCTCTACCGCGCCCGCCGCACCCTGCACACCGGCGCCGACCTGCTCACCGACCGCCAACAGCAACGGCTGACCGCCCTGTTCGGCGATGAGGACCACATTCAGGTCCAGGCGACCTGGGGCATCTACCAACGCATGATCGCCGCCTACCGCCACCCCGACCGGGCGGCCGGCCGACACGCCATGACCCGCCTGATCATCGCGCTCAGTGCCGGCGTCCCGGCCGCCCTCACCGAACTCCGCACCCTCGGCCGGACCCTGAAGAGGCGAGCCACCGACATCCTGGCCTACTTCGACCGCCCCGGCACCAGCAACGGCCCAACCGAGGCCATGAACGGCCGCCTGGAACACCTCCGCGGCTCAGCCCTCGGCTTCCGCAACCTCACCCACTACATCGCCAGAAGCCTGCTCGAGGCCGGCGGCTTCCGGCCACAACTACACCCTCATTCGTGAAGAGCCAGCAAAGCCCGCTGTGCATTTGAGCTATCGCGTGTCGCAGGAAGAGCCCGGAGCTACAGATAGCAGGATTGGCGGGTGCGATTACGGGGAATCAGCTCGACGGGCTTTCGTAACCTGAGCGGTTGGGTGCCATTCTCGGGCGAACTCGCTGTACTCGTGGGAGAAAACAACGCCGGCAAATCGAATGTCATCGATGCATGCCGTCTGTTGTTTGACCCGGAGGCCGGCCCGAGATCTCGACTTTGGATTGCAGAGAGTGACTTCGCCCATGATGGCCGTGGGGTGCGGATTTCGGATCAGTTCGAGTTGGAGGCCCAACTCGTGGATCTCAATGAGTCCGAGACAGCCAGATTGATCACTTGCCTAGCGCCGTCTCTGGGCCCTGGTGCCGCGCGGCTCAGACTTCGTGCCCATGTGCGGGCCAGCGGGCGCATCGATACTGAGTGGCTCGGTGGGGACTCGGAGCACCCGGACGTTGAGGCGTGGGCGCGTGAGGCGATCACCTTCACTTATCTTCCCCCCTTGCGTGATGCCGCGTCGGATCTTCGCCCGGGAAGAGACAACCGCCTCGTCGCCCTCATCAGCGCGCTCGCTCCGGACGGTCATGACGACCGAGCGGCGACCGAGGCCATCGTTGACGAAGCAAACCGGGAACTGCTCAAGGTCGATGCCCTAAGCAACGCGAGGGGGCGTATCAAGGACCGCCTCGCAGCGCTCACGGGGGCGGGTACCCTCGCCCCCGAGGCAGACCTTGCCCTAGCAGATCCGAAGTTCGATCGGATCGTCTCGGCGCTGCGCGCGTTGATGGGACGATCTTGGCCTCTTGAACTGTTCGAGAACGGACTTGGGTACAACAATCTGCTCTACATGAGCGTTCTCCTAGCTGCACTTGAGCAGGACACGGATGCATCACTGAGGCTCCTCCTCGTTGAGGAGCCGGAAGCTCACCTGCATCCGCAGTTACAGGATCTATTGATGCGCTACCTCGAAGTTGAGACCGCAGGAGCTGGTCAGCAGGTCTTGGTGACGAGTCACTCCCCGAACTTCGCGAGCAGTGCCCGCGTTGAGCGCATGACGGTGCTTATGCGCGATCCCGAAAACGACACACTGAGCGCCATTTGCCCGTCGACCTTCGGGATTTCGGATCGAGCTTTGGGACACCTCAGACGGTTCCTTGACGTCACCAAATCATCGCTGCTGTTCGCGCGCGCTGTGGTCCTTGTAGAGGGCGTTGCTGAACAGCTGCTAGTGCCAGCAATGGCGGAAGCGCTTGACATGCCGCTGTCACGTCACGGGGTAACGGTCGTGAACGTGGGAGGAGTTGCGTTCGGCCCATTCGTAGATCTCTTCGGGCCCGACCGCCTGCCCATTCGGTGCTCGCTGATCACTGATTCTGATCCACCTAACCCATCCGGAAACGACGATCCGGACGAAGACGAGAGTGGATTAGGCAACGAAGGAGTCGCCAGCGGAGCGGCGGAGTCATCCAAAGGCCAAGCCTCGGAGGTGCCTTCCGAAAGTGGTACGGAGGCGGAGTCTGAGGCACTCATGTCGCCGACTGCCGCAGCCCTTGTCGAGCGAGAGGGGAAAAACCTGCTCGTGCGGCTGGCTACGAAAACGCTGGAGTGGGACCTCATAGCAGCCGGGAACTGGGAAGTCGCCCTGAAGGCGTTGGCTCGAGTCAAGCCTCGGGTGGCGCACAAGCTCGCGCGCACCTTAGCGGAGAGTTCTCCGGAAGAGCGCGCCGATGCGTTTCTCGAGAAGGTGACCGACTGCAAGGGCAGGTTCGCGCAGGAACTTGTCGACGTGATAGCGGGTGGCGAGGTGCTGGCAGTTCCCGACTACATCCGGGAGGCGCTGGAATGGGTCACGATGCGTGAGTCTCATGTCGAAGGCGTGGACGCGGGGGAGCCACAGGGGGAACCAGGGAATGTCGACGGATCCCCGTGAAGATGCAGGTGGCTTCCTGACACAACGTCAACGCGAGGCCGTTGAGTGGGCGGGTGACCTGTTCCTAGCCGCATGCCCGGGAAGCGGGAAGACTCGAACGGCGGCGGTTCGGGTTGGACGACTGATGCGGAGAGGCGTGCCTGTCGCCGCTTGCTCGTACACCAATGTCGGGGTCAGCGCCATTCGTGACGTTATTAGCCGCGAACTGGGCATTACCCCAGACGCGCGTCACTTTGTCGGCACATTGCATGGCTTCTTGTTGCGATACGTGACTTACCCCTTTGGGCACTTGATCTCGGGCACGTCGACGCCGATGCTACTTCCGGACGAGTCGCCCCGGTGGCCAGTGATTCTCATCGATGGCGACGCCCGGAAACGGGTTCCCATTTCGAGCTTTCGCATGCGACCAGATCGATCACTGCGCGTTCAGAACCTGCCGCTCAAACTCGGGGCATCGGCTGAACAGGTCCTCGAGAGCGGTGCTGATGACGCACTCGAACGGAAAATCGAAATGCTACGCAAAGGCGTCGTTACGTTTGACGATGCGATGTTCGTAGCACTCCGGGTGTTAAAACTTCATCCCGACATTGCAAAAGCCGTTTCGGCTCGATTCGATGAGATTCTGGTCGACGAAGCGCAAGACACGAGCGAGCTCCAGTTGGCCTGTTTGAAGGAGCTTTCCGATACGGGACGGCTCAAATCCCTGACCCTGGTGGGCGATGTCGAACAGTCCATCAGCGCGTATACCGGCGCGAGCGCACAGGGTTGTGAAGCGTTGGCAGTTCATCGGGGCCTGGCGCGAATTGAACTGGTCGAGAATCACCGTTCCTCGCAAAAGATTTGTGATGTCGCGGTTCACTTCTGTGACAGATTTGAACCTGATAAGGCCGTCGGACCAGACGCGGCACACCCGGTCGATCCAGAGATCCTCGTCTATCAAGCGCGCGATCCCCGGACGGTTGTTGAGCTCTTCCTGTCAAGGCTTGCAGAGTTGGGCGAAGAAGCCTCCTCGGCCGCGATACTGGCTCGAAGCAACGGCCTCTGTGAAGAAATCAACGGGGACGCTCTGCCTGTTGAGGTGGCGCCACGGCCACTGGCGCTGGGAAGGTCCGTGGCGGCCGCGAGAGGCGCTGGAACTCCGCAAAAGCGTGACATCGGCTTGGTCGAGCGTCTCGTTTGCCTGGCCACATGGGGACACGACGAGCTAGCGCTAGTTGATGATCGACGACTCCTGCGGCATGTGGCGATGGATCTCTTGGGATCAACCCCCTCCCTAGAGACTGACCTAAGGGCATGGATACAGGAGTCGGCCTCGCTGCTCGACGAGCACGTGAAGCGTCTCACGGAGTCCCCCGCAAAGCGTGGAGGAGTCGTTCTGAGATCGTCAGCGGCTCAGGAGGGGCACCAGGCGAAAGCGGTCTTCTCAACCGTGCCGAAGCAGCTGCGCGTACAGACGGTCCACGACATCAAGGGCGAATCACGAACGGCTGCGCTAGTGGTGGTGGACCGAACGCGTGGGCGGCGAGGGCAGAGCAGTCTGTGGGCCCAGCCGTTGCTCGGAGAAGTGGTTGCACCGGAAGACGCCGAGGAACTGAGGATCGCCTACGTGGCGCTAACGCGGGCGCGCCGGTACTGCGCGGTTGCTTTGCCGAACGACTGCGGCGACGAAGTGATCAGCGCATTCGAGGGGGTCGGGTTTCGCCTCCACTTGCCATCAGCGTGATTGTGGACCGGCCCACGCAGCAACGGTCTGTACCGCCAGCTAACTATGCAGAGCGCGAATCCGATCGCAGCATTGTCGAGCCATTTGTGCACGTTCACTCGCTGGTTCTGAACGGTGTGCTGGCGCGTCTGTTTGTTGGCATACACGGGCAAGCAACGATCGAAATGGAGGATAGAGCCGGAATGCGCAAACACTGCGTCGGGTGAGCCGCGGCGGCGAGAACCCGGCTGGCGAAACTTGCGTCCTTGTCGGCGACCAACTCGCACACCTGCAGAAGCGTGTACCGCTCGGACAGCACCAACGAAGCCAAGCACCTGCTCGAGCTGAAGGACCCGAATCAACCCGGGTAATGTCGTTTCGGTGCTCAGATCGAGCTGATTCCGCACCTTTGTTCGGCGCTACGAACCGCTTCCCCCATAGGACAGCGCGGGATCTTGTACATCTGGCGACCTTGGTCGGGGTGTCGCCAAGCCGAACGCGCTGCGCTTGATCTTGCTCGGAATTGCTTCTTGATCATCTTCGGGTACCTACTGGGTACCCATCAGCCCAGATTGGTTGTAATTGAGGACCGTTGACCTTTCCGGTTTCACACCTAGTCAGCGGCACTTTTCAAAGGATTCCAACACCCGCCAATTAGCCCTGCTGCGCCCTCTCAAGGCGGTAGCGCGGGTTCGAATCCCGTCGGGGCTACCAAAGAAAACCGCCGCTGACCAGGCCTGGTACTACCACCAGCCAGCCAGCATCTCCTCGGGTCGACCGTCAGGGACGCGCGAGGGACGCAGGAACTCCCGCCAGTGCTGCCTTCGGCACAGCTCCAGGTCAGCCGACTTCGCTTGCCCAACATGGGCATCGAGTGCGAGGCGGAGTTGTGCTGTCGCGAGGCTGGACCCCGTCCGGGACCGCGAGGCCCTTTGGCACCCTGCAACGACGCGCCTCGACGATCAAGCGTCATTACAGGCCGAGGGGCTGCCCGACACGTCGGTGACCACCAAGCACGTGCGATCGGCCTTAGGGATGCGGGACGTCGACAGCAGCTCGCGGTTGCTGGCGGCTTCCCGGACCAGTCACCCCTCAGCCAGAACTGGAGGAGAGAAATGACCAACGAGCTTGATCGACTGCTGACGATCACCGACTTGTCGGAGATGCTCGGCGTGCC
>Ga0081455_10004317_pt1 | contig 16010 bp, 11 predicted proteins | sample TabmetS3T2R1_FD_70207 | JGI IMG/M metagenome (GOLD analysis project Ga0081455, IMG submission 70207) | Tabebuia heterophylla rhizosphere microbial communities from the University of Puerto Rico - S3T2R1 | ecosystem: Host-associated > Plants > Roots > Rhizosphere ... | reverse complement strand
CAATGAATAGTCGGGAAAAGTTCGCGGGATGTGTTCAAGCGATTCTACATGGCCTTCTGTCTTGCCTCAACAAACCATGCGACATTGGGACACCGGTACAGTACCGGCCTCAACGAACCCCATCGGTAAGCCGCTTGCTTACGCGCGCGGTAGCGGTATCGGCCTCAACGAAAAGTCTCGCCTTTGTGCAGTCAGGTACCGACACGTTCGGTCGCAAGACGTTAAGCTCTCCGGTCGTTGAATATTCTCCGTTCAATCCTCGCAATTCCCCAGAAGTGATTTGTCAGTTGTTCAATTACACAGGAGCTCGGAAATGCCAAATACCATCGCCGGCGTCAAGATTCCTGACAGCAAGATGGCGCGTGATCTGACCCAACTGATTAGAGACACGGAATCGGATCTTCTGTTCCACCATTCCTCGCGGGTTTACCTGTTTGGCGCGCTGACTGGCCGGCGTAAGGGCCTGAAGTACGATCCCGAGTTGCTCTACGTCGGCGCCATGTTTCACGACATCGGACTTACTGAAGCCTACCGCCATTCGCAGCTTCGCTTCGAGGTGGATGGCGCGAATGCGGCCCGCGACTTCCTGCGCGGATATGACATTCCGGAAGCCTCGGTCGAGACCGTCTGGGACGCGATCGCGTTGCATACCACGCCCGGCATTCCGGAACACAAGAAGCCGGAGGTCGCGCTCGTCGCCTCCGGCGTCGAAATGGATGTTCTTGGAATCGCCTATCGACAGTTCACGGACGAGCAGCGGGAGGCAGTTGTCGCGGCCCATCCGCGCGGCGACGACTTTAAGAACCGCATCATCGACGCCTTCTACGAGGGCATGAAGCATCGGCCGGACAGTACATTCGGTACGGTCAACGACGACGTGCTGGCGTTCAAGGATCCTGGCTTCCGGCGCGCCGACCTTTGCAAGATGATCCTTGGGTCCGCTTGGGCGAGTTGACCGGGTAGCGCATATCTCGCTCACGCCGTCCTGAACACGGACGAAACCGTCAAAGCGATGGAGCGCGGCTGGCGGTAGTGAAGGCCTCACTAAACAAGCCCAACTACGGGAAAGGAGACAAGCATTGCCGGAAATCGAAAGATACGAGAATCTCGTTCTCGGGAATGGGACGGCGGGTAAATATCTCGCATGGGCGATGGCCAAAGCAGGGCGTCGGACCGCGATTGTCGAGCGGAAATATTTAGGCGGGGCGTGCCCCAACATCGCATGCCTGCCGAGCAAAAACCTGATCTACTCCGCGAGGGTGGCTTCACTGGCGCGGCGTGGCGCGGAATTCGGAATCAAGATGGAATCGCTCGAAGTCAGCATGGAGGGCGTTCAGCGCCGCAAGCGCGCGATGGTAGAAGAGCAGCATCAGTTGCATGTAAAGCTTAATGCGGAGAGCGGGGCGGAACTGATCATGGGCGAAGGACGTTTCATAGCTCCGAAAACGGTTGAGGTCACGCTCGACGGCCGCGCGCGGCGGATTTGCGGCGACAGCGTATTCCTCAACTTGGGATCGCGCGCAAGGATCCCTGATGCGCCCGGACTCGCGGCGGCGCGTCCGATGACCCACGTCGAAGCGCTCGACCTCGATCGCCTGCCGGAGCATCTCATCGTAATTGGCGGCGGTTACACGGGCCTCGAACTCTCGCAGGCGTTTCGACGCTTCGGCTCGCGAGTGACCGTAATCGAAGAAGGCGCGCGACTCGCCAGCCATGAAGATCCGGACGTCGGGGACGCCCTTCTCGATCTGTTTCATGATGAGGGAATTGAGGTGTTGCTCGAAACTGAAGTTCGTCAAGTCGAGGGGCGCTCCGGGAATGAAGTCAAGCTCCGGGTCTATTCAAAAAACACGCGCGCCGAACGCGTCGTCGAAGGCTCCGACATACTGGTCGCCACCGGACGTAAGGCTAACACTGACGGAATCGGACTCGAACAGACGGGGGTCGAACTCCATAAACACGGCTATATTAAGGTCAATGAGCGGCTGCAGACGACCGCGCCCAATGTCTGGGCGATGGGCGATTGCGCAGGAAGTCCGCAGTTTACGCATGTGGCTATTGATGATTTCCGCGTAGTGTACGACAACCTGAACGGCGGCAATCGGACCACCAGAAACCGGCTGGTACCGTTTTGCATGTATACCGACCCGGAGGTGGTGCGAGTCGGACGCAACGAATCCGAGGCCCGGCGTGACGGGATCGAATATCGCCTGGCCAAGATGCCGATGGCCGAGGTTCTCCGGACCACGTCGACTTCCGAGCCGCGGGGGTTCTTAAAAATGCTGATCGGCGCAAGCAGCGATGAAATCCTTGGATTCACCGCATTTGGTTTCGAGGCTAGTGAACTGCTGGCCGCCGTCCAGACGGCGATGATAGGGCGTTTACCATATACTTCTTTGCGCGACGCGATTTTCACTCACCCGACGGTTTCGGAGGGACTGGTCGGGCTTCTCGGGCGAGTGGAGAGGCGTAAAGTGTAAATGAAACCTGTGCAAATCAAAGTTGAGTACGGTCAACTGTAGGAAACGATCTGATTTATGCTCAGGAATCAAGTGGTTGATTGCATTCAGCTTTAATTTGCACAGCCTTCAAATAAATATGCGAGGCGAAAAGAGTCTCGACGCGTTTCGAAGGCGAAGAGATCGGAGTGAAAAGGAGGCAAAGATGTTACAACTGGGTTGGAAAGCCGGAACAGAGCAATATCCGCCGGGCGAACTCCTGGATTATGCGATCGCCGCCGAAGAGGCCGGTTTCGATTCCATTGATGTTAGCGATCATTTTCATCCCTGGAGCGAGCGAGGCCAGGCCTGCTTTGTCTGGAGTTGGCTTGGAGCGGTAGCCGCCAAAACCAGTAAGATCACCTTGGGCACGGGTGTGACCTGCCCGATTCTGAGGTATCACCCCGCCGTCATTGCGCAAGCGGCGGCCACTATGGGCTGTTTTGCGCCGGGGCGCTTTTATCTCGGCGTCGGGACAGGCGAAGCGCTGAACGAGTATTCGGCCGCCGGCCAATGGCCCGACTATAAGATTCGACAGGCTCAGCTCGCCGAAGCGATTGAGTTGATTCGCGCGTTGTGGACCGGGGAAAAAATCACTCGCGAAGGCGCTTATTACCATTGCCGTCAGGCAAAGCTTTATACACTGCCCGGGCAGCCGATTCCGCTTTACGTATCCACTCTAGTTCCCGACAGCGCACGCTTCGCCGGTAAATACGGCGACGGGCTGATTACCGTCGGCGGAAACGAGCCTGACACGTATCGCCATATCATTGAGAACTTTGAAGCGGGGGCGAGGGAAGCGGGCAAAGATCCTTCCCGGGCGCCGCGCATGGTGGAACTCGCCGTCGCCTATACCGATGACGAAGCGAAAGCCATAGAGTGCAGGAAGGCCTACTGGGCGGCCACGTTTGTGCCGGCGCTGTTCACCCAAAGAATTCACACGCCGAAGATGGCCGAAGAGAACGGCAAGGCCGTAGGCTCCGATACAATCAGAAAAAGAAGTTGCATCTCGACTGACCCTAAGGATCATATCGATTTCGTCCGGCAGTATACCGATCTCGGCTTTGATCAAATCTTCTTCCACTCGGCAGGCCCGGATCAACGCGCCTTCATCGAGGGGTACGGCCGTGATGTCCTGCCACAGTTGCGTCAGGCGCTGCAGCCGAGATCACGTCCGGCGGCCAAGTGATGAAGAAAAGTGGAAGCGCAAAGAGTGAAAGGAGATACTCGATGGAATATAGACTACTTGGAGACTCTGGACTCAAAGTCTCCGCGTTATGCTTCGGAACTGGGACTTTCGGAGGGGGCACGGAATTTTTCAAGGCCTGGGGATCCACCGGAGTTGAGGAGGCCAAGCGCCTTATCGGCCTCTGCCTGGACGCTGGCGTCAACATCTTCGATACGGCGGACATCTACTCGAATGGACTTTCCGAGGAAATTCTGGGCAAGGCCATACAGGGCAAGCGCAACGAGCTCCTGATTTCGACCAAGGCGACCTTTCGGCTCGGCAATGGTCCGAATGACGTCGGCTCGTCGCGCCATCACTTGCTCGGGGCCTGTGACGCGAGCCTACGGCGTCTAGGCGTTGATCATATCGACATCTATCACATGCATGGCTTCGACGCGCTCACGCCGGTCGAGGAGATGCTCTATACGCTGGACACGCTGACGCGCAGCGGCAAGGTCCGTTATATCGCCTGCTCCAATTTCTCCGGCTGGCATTTGATGAAGTCGCTCGCGGCGTCGGGGCGCAACGGCTGGGCAAAGTACGTCTCGCATCAGGTGTATTACTCATTGGTCGGGCGTGACTACGAGTGGGAACTCATGCCTCTTGCGCTCGACCAGCGAATCGGCGCGATGATCTGGAGTCCGCTCGGATGGGGTCGCCTCACCGGAAAGATCCGGCGTGGGCAACCTCTCCCGCAGGAAAGCCGGCTGAAGACGACCGCGGAAATGGGACCTCCGATTGACGAGGAGCGGCTTTATCGAACCGTCGATGCCGTCGATGCCGTTGCGCGGGAAACCGGCAGGACCGTCCCCGATATCGCGCTGAACTGGCTCCTACGCAAGCCGACCGTTTCGAGCGTGATCATCGGCGCGCGCAATGAAGAACAGCTCAGACAAAACCTCGGAGCCGCGGAGTGGTCTCTTACGCCCGAGCAGGTCGCACGGCTCGACGAAGCGAGTGAACAGACTCTGCCCTATCCGTACTGGCACCAGCGCCAATTCATCGAGCGTAATCCGCCGCCGGCGCCTTACGTTTGAACGGGAAAACCATGATCCCACACAGTGAGCTGAAGATGGTCGGCTTGTGACCCAATAACGATGATTAGATGAGATCTTGAGAACCATTGTCCTTCACAAGTTTGGACCTCCCGACGCGCTCGTCCCTGAAGAAGAGGGGCCCGCCGACATGTTGATCACGGGCCGAACCGAGCAGCGCTGCTTACATCACCGGAGCGGAGTTCTGACAACGCGCCTGCTGTCGCTCATGATTGCGCTGATTCTGGCGTGCGCCTTATCAAGCGTCGTTAATGCCGGCGACGGCGGAAACACCCCGAAGTGTGGCGCCGACACTCCTGACTCGGCGGGGCTAGTAGAGCGTTACCTGGAGATCGAGAAAACAAAACTTCATCTCATCCAGGGCGGTACGGGACAGCAGACGGTCGTTATGCTTCACGGCAATGAAGGCGACATTCAGGACTTTGAATACGGCTTGGCAGAGCTGCTCTCAAAGAGCTATCGCGTAATCGGCTTTGACCGGCCCGGCCACGGAAAGAGCGGGCGGCCCGGTAGCAAGGCCGCATCGGTCGAATATCAGGCGCTCATGTTGCACAAAACGCTACAGAGCCTTGGCGTCAACAACGCTATCCTGCTGGGCCATTCTTGGGGAGCTTCGCTCGCCCTGAGTTATGCGCTGAAGTACCCGGCGGAGACAGCGGGGCTAGTCTTACTGGCGCCCGCCGCCTTCCCGGGCGCTGATCCAAACCCTTTGTCGCAGGCGGTGGTCAAGACGCCGCTGATCGGCGGGCTCACACTTACGCTCGGCAAGACGCTGATGGGCGAGAAGAGGCTCAGGCATAATTTGGAGAGGGCCTTCTATCCACAGCCCTTGCCTGAGAATTACCTGAGGATGGCGACATCCACCTGGCTCAGACGCAAGCGACTGCGCGCTTATCTCGAAGACGAATGGTCGCTCAACGCGAGCCTGCGCAGAATGAGCAAACACTACGGCGAACTTCGCATGCCCGTGGTGATTGTCACAGGTGATCAGGATCAGATTGTTTCACCGAAAGAGAACGCATACAGACTGAAGGAGAGGATTCCGCAGGCGCAGCTTGTAGAGCTAAAGGGCGTGGGCCATGAGATACCACTGACCAGACCTGACAGCGTTTACAGCGCTCTTACAGCGATTTGCAGGTGAGTGCTCAGGATCAGGCGCTACAGACGTAGAATCGACTATGGCGCCCCAAGGAATGGTTGAAGTGAAACATTCTACATCCGCGCTCTATATGGTTTACAGCGGTTTTCAATTGTGTGAGTAGAGTATTTGAAGATGATCAAGAACTGCGGCCTGTGTAGCGCAAACTGGACAGTTTTCGCTACACAGGCCGCAGTCTCCTTATTCATACAATCTACTCATTCAAGTGAAAACTGCTGTAGGAGGCGCATTGCCCTTCTCCCCCCCTTCAACCGCCAAGCGGTATGGCGCCTTCAACCCGCTAAAGAAGCGCCGATCAGCCGGCCGAGGCCGAATGTAATCCCGGCCGCGAGCAACCCGAAGATGACTTGCCGAAAGCCGGAGTAGAGCGCGTCACGCCCGGTCAGCAGCGTGATACCCGCGCCGATCCCGAACAGGGCCAAGGCAGATATAGCCGCGCTTACCGCCACTCCCAGGTTACCGGATAGGAAGAAGAACGGCGCCACCGGAATGATCGCCCCCACTGCGAAGAGGCAGAATGAAGCGCCGGCCGCCGCCCAAGGCGAGCCGCCCATCTCTTCAGGGTTGATGCCCAATTCTTCGCGGGCCATCGTATCGAGAGCAGCCGTCTCATCCTTGATGATTCTCTGCGCCAAGCTCTTGGCTTCATCTTCAGGCAATCCTTTGGCCTGGTATATCAGCGCGAGCTCCTCGGCTTCTTCTTCGGGGACTTCAATGACCTCTTGTCTTTCGACTCGCATCTGCCGCTCATAAAGCTCACGTGCGCTCTGGACCGACAGCCATTCGCCCAGAGCCATTGAACAGGCGCCTGCGAGCAATCCGGCGACGCCCGTAATCAGCACCGACTCGCCGCTCAAAGCTGCCCCGGCGACGCCCATCACCAGGCTGAAGTTTGACAGTAGTCCGTCGTTCGCCCCGAGCACCGCCGCCCTCAGCGCGTTACCGCCGATGGCGCGGTGGCGGCCTTCGAGTTGCGCGATCTGGCCGCCCTCCAGCCCCACATGTGAGCCTCGGGCGTTGGCGGTGATGGCCCTCAAAAGTCGGGCGTGTGATTGTTCCTGCTGGGGCAGGCCGCCGGCCCTGGCTTCGGGTTGAAGGTCATACTTGTGACTGTCAATCCGCTCGAGTGGCTCGATGTTGGGCAGCACGAACGCCGGGCCGAAGCGCCGGGCGAGAAAGATGAGCGTGCGCGTGCGCCAGTTCAGCCTGAAAGGTGGAAGGGGCTGTCCGGCCGCGCGCAGCTTCGCCTCCCAGAAGTTTGAATGTCTCTCCTCCGCCTCTCCCAGTCGTTGATAGACCATTTTGAGTTGCGGGTTCCGCTCGACCTCGGCGATGGCTCGGTAGAGCGCGGCGCTGTTGCGCTCGTCCTGCCAGTTGGCCCTATACTGGGCCGTCTTATTGGTGTCAGTCATCAGTCACCACCTCTTTCTTTGACGGCGCGAAACACTCGCGAATAAACGACGCTTCCTCGCGGATATGGATGAGTGAGAGCTGTGTGGCATGGAAGAGGGCGGCGCAGCCGAGCACGAGGCCTCCGACGCCGACAAGCCCTAACGTGACGCCGAGCCACGCCATTACATGAAGCCAAAGCTCTCCCAGGTAGGGAGCGGCGCCGGCTCCGAGCACCGTGACTAGAGTTGCGCTGGCAAACGCGCCTAACGATACATAAATTGAGTGGAGCGCCTTTAAGAGTAAGGCCGCTTGCGTTTCGACATGGTCCACCATACGGACCAGGCGAGCCGCGTCTGTCTCCGACTCTACGCCGGCTTCGCATTTGTTGAGCAATTCAGTCATTCGATCCCGCGTGCGTAACATGCGGTTAATCGTGCTCATCGCCAGCACGCTTGAAGCGTTTGTTAAGATCGCCGGAGCCGCGACGAACGTCAGCGCCGCGAACGGACTTTGGGTAAATGGTGTTCCTTCCATAAGATTCCTGAGGCTTAAACTATATTCCTCTCCCGCTCACTCCATGAAATACAAGCGCTTTCATCTTCTCCATATTTTTCCACTTTCTATATTTTTCTGCGCCCATAAATATATAAGCTCATGAACAGCAAACAATGCCCCGCCTAGCGCGATTACAAATGCATGTACGGGAAAGTGGCGCAACCTCCGGTACGCGCATTTGCAATCCGCTATAAATTGATAATTCATGGAGTAGACGGGGGCTTGACGATCACATTGTTAGCGCGCAGCGTGGTCGCGGTGGCGCGCTGCAAATTCGCGATCGCCTGATTGTAATTCGCTTCGGCGCGTATCTCGGCCGTGCGCGCGTTGACCAGTTGATTCTGAAATTGAAGGACCAGAAAAGTAGTCGAGAGGCCCGTCCGGTACCGCTTCTGCTCGCCCGCCAACTGAATCTCCGCGCTTTCTCGAGCGGCCCGCGCCGCCAGAATCTGTTTGCGTGTAATCTCTACAGCCTGCGCCGCGTTTCGCACGTCGACTTCAATTGCCTGCTCCAGGGACCGCACCTGCGCCAATAACTGTTCGCCCTGAATGCGGGCGCCCGCCAAATTGGCTTTGGCGGTCCGGTTACGGATCGGGATTTCGATCGCCAGGCCGAACGTAACTGCGTGGAAGTCGAAGACATTGCCCAGCGCCCGAAAATATCCGCCGACGAGATTCCCGGGGACCGCACTGGGAGCCGGCGGGATCGGAAGTGGGGGCTGACCCACGGCGCCACGCAATCGGTTGATTTGATCGAACAGAAAAGCCGTGGAGTTGTTAGTCGGATCGCCGGTAATGAACGGCCTCGGTAGGGGAGAGCCGGCATATCCGGTCGTTGAGACGGTTGATTGCGCGTCAGCGCGAGGAAGCGTTTGATTGCGGTAGTACTGAATATCAATGCTGTTGATTTCTTGTTGCAGGCGCAAACGGTTCAACTCCGGCCTGTTGACGAAGGCCTCTGCGAGCGCGTCCTGCAGATTCACCGGCGCGGGCTGAAGCGGCGGCTGGTCGGTCGGCTCGATTTGCGCCGACCAGGCGGGGGCGGTCGGGTCGCGCAGGATCAGTTGCTTGAGCGCATTCTCCGTGGTGGTGACGTACTGCGTCGCCGTCAAGAGATTGGTTTCGCTCGTCGCGATTTGAGTCAAAGCCTGCGCCCGCTCGAGCGGCGCTGAGGCTCCGACCGAGATACGCTCTTCGATCATGTAGAGTTGTTCGCGCGCGAGATTCAGACTCGAGAGCTGATTCCGCTGGTCGCGCAAGGCGTAGACCAACTCCCAATAAGCCTGCTGCACCTGGGCGATCACCGCGATCACGCTGAGCCGAAAATCGAAATCCGATTGCGTGAGCCGCTTGCGCTGGACGCGGATGTCATGCCGGTAGACGTCAATCGAGCGGTTGCGCAAGAGCGGCTGCGTGAAGAGGACGCCGATGTCCACCGAATAAAAAGGACTCAACGTGGTGATGGGTGAATTGCTCGTGGTGCGCTGATTGTCGAAGAAGACTTTATACTGGCCCCCGCCCGCGCTGAATTGCTTGGTCAAGGTCGGAGAAAACGTTATGTTCCTCTCCCTGATTGTGTTTGATGAAGATGAAGTCGCCCCGCCAGGCACGTTGACGTTCGGGAATGTCACGTCAGTGTACACCGGCCAGTGATCGAGAAGAAAATTGGACGCCTCTCGGGGAAACTGCAAGAAAGACTGATTTAAACGGACGTTGTTGAAATTGAAAATTGGATCGTACACGCCTTGGAGCGATCGCAAGGTGGTCTCGGCTATACGGACGTTATCACGCGAAACCTCGATGTCGTTGTTGTTTTCGAGCGCGAGGCGAATCGCTTCGTAAAGGGGTAAGGGAAGCGCGCCTCCCCCCACACCGATGCGCGTCAGGTCGGGGACTCGAGGCGTTGGGAGAGGCCGTGGCGTGAGCAACGGGTTATTACTTAAATCCTGATCCGGGATTTGTAGTTTTATGACCGGGTTTTGCGCTGACGCCGCGGCGCACACCGCCATTGAAAGCGCGACGACCTTTAACATTATTCCCATCTTGCTTACTCCCACTCTTCTTCTGGCCCTGGGCCTTTTGAGGCTGCCGGCCCTGTTGTTGAATGATCATTTGATCGCCTGTCTGGGAAGGCCGGGGGCGGACCGATACGCCATCGTGCAGAGCGTCTGTGACGTTGACGACTAATGTCGCGCCCGGTTCGATACCGGAGCTGATGTCTAATTCATTGCCGTAATCACGCCCGATGACGACTTTTTGAAAATGCGCCTTTTGGTTCTTGGTTACTGTCACCACTTGCGGCCCGTCGGCGCGTATGACCAGTGCCGTGGCCGGGATTCTTATGGGCGGCTCGGCAAATGCGACCTCAATATTCACGGTCGCGTACATGCCTGGCAGTAGCTTGTAATTAGGGTTCGCGGTCCGCACCTCGACGAGTAAAGTGCGTGAGGCCGGATCCAGGGCGCTCGTTGTGCGGGAGACCCTCCCGGTGAATTTATCCTCTGGGAACTCTCTGACATTAATCTCCACCTTCCGCCCAGGTTTAATCGAACTCGAAAATGTCTGCGGGACATTGATATAGATTCTGAGCGTATCAATCCGCGCAATTTGAAAAAGCCCTCCGCCTGCGGAAGGAACCCCCGGGCTAATCTGCGCTCCCCCACTGCCGGGAATCGTCACCCCAGCAGGAGTCGCGCCTGTCGAAATGCTGCCGTACGGGCCGCCTGCCGACGCGCTGACGTTTGAGCCGCCGCCGGCCGGCGCTACGACGTTTGAGCCGCCGCCGGCGTTAATCAGAGACCCGACCTCGACATTGCGCGCGGAAATGATCCCTGCGAAGGGGGCGTAGATTCTCTTGAATCCCTGCAGCGCCATTAACTGCCGAACGTTCGCTTCGTTCGCAGCGATGGCCGCTTTAGCGACGTTGACGTTGGCTCGCATCGCGTCAACGGTCGCTATTGCCGCGTTGTAGGCCTCCCACGTTTGGTCTCGATCCTGATCGGAGACGACATGCTGGCTGGCGAGGTATCTCCAGCGTTCATAGGTCACGCGCGTGTATTGCATATTCGTGATCGCCTGGCGAAGGTTCGCCTCCGTCTGACCGAGGTTCGCATGGGCCTGCGCCAGGTTTGCGCGAGTCTGCTGCAACTGCTGATCGACTTCGGGAGTGTCAATCTCAGCCAGCAATTGTCCGGCCTTTACGCGATCGCCGATGTCCGCGTACCAGCGGCACAGGTAACCGTTCGTCCGAGCCGAGACAGGCGTCGTTTGAATCGCTTCAATGTTTCCCGGCAGCGACAACTCGGAAGTCGCCGGCGCGTACTCGGCTGTGATCACATCCACGGTCGGGACGCTTTCTTTAATCGCCTGAGAGGCGTCCATAATCTTCTTTTGCCGCTTGATGCGAGGCAGAATCCCCAGGGCCAAGAGGCCCGCGAAAAATAACAACGCGATCAGCGCCAGAACCGCGAGCTTGAAGCAACCCTTCGGGCGGCGCCCTCCGCCTTCGGCTCGCGGGGATTCGGCCGGGCGCGACTGCGGCTCATCGGGTCCGGAGGGACTAGTTGTAGGCTCTTCGGAATCCATTGCCGCCTCTCTATCCTCAGTCGTTCAAGCTTGAGAACAGTCATCATTCGAGCAACGCGGCTTCTTCCGGCGTCAGAGTTCGCGGCGGATTCCGGTGTAATAGGCTGTAGATGACCGGCACGAAAAAAAGCGTGCAAAAGGTGGCGACCAGCAGACCGCCGATGACCGCTCTGCCGAGCGGCGCGTTCTGTTCCCCCCCCTCTCCCAAACCGAGAGACATCGGTAACATGCCGATGATCATCGCGGTGGCGGTCATAATCACAGGACGAAGCCGCGTGTATCCGGCATTGAGCGCGGCGTCAGTCGCATTCTTGCCCTGCAAGCGTTCGTCCCCGGCGAAGTTAATCAGCAGGATGCTGTTGGCCGTGGCGACGCCGATCGTCATAATCGCGCCCATCATCGCGGGGACGCTGACGGTCGTCTGGGTTATAAACAACATCCAGATGATGCCGGAGAGCGCCCCGGGCAGAGCCATCACGATGATGAGTGGGTCGAGCCACGACTGAAAATTGACGGCTATCAACAGGTAGACGAGGATGGCGGCGAACGCCAATCCAATGCTCAGGCCCAAAAACGAGGCCCTCATCGTTTCGACTTGACCTCGCACGTTGATGGAAGAGCCGCGCGGCAATTTCGATCGTATGTCAGCCAGGATCTTGTCCACATCGCCCGCGACCCCGGCGAGGTCCCGGTCCTGCGCGCTGGCAAGGACGTCCAGAGTCGGCTGTACGTTGTAGTGGCTGACCAGGCTCGGCGACACGTCGCGGTCGATGGTAGCCAGATTACTCACCAGCTGGGGCAATTGCGCATTTGTCGACGTGGCCGTTGTGCTCTGCAGGGTGTCGATCGAATGGATCTTGTACTGCGGCGTCATTACCATCACGTTATAGGTGACTCCGGTTTTCCAATCGAGCCAGAAATTCGGCGCGGTCTGAAAACTCGAATTCAGCGACACCAGCAGGTCGCTGGCCACGTCGCGCTGCGTCAATCCGATCTCCTGGGCTCGCGTCCGGTCGATGTTGACGAACAGCTCGGGATAGTCGAGGACCTGCGCAAGGTGAACATCAATCGCGCCGGGAATGGCCGCGACTCTTGTCCGAATCTCCCGCGCGACGTCCCTATTCTTCGGATCGGCTCCCACGATTTGAATGTCAATCGGCGCGGGCAGTCCAAAATTCAAAACCTGGGTCACTATGTCGGCAGGCTGATGGAAGAAGGTCATATCAGGAAACCGGGCGATCAATTTTTTGCGCAACTCCTCGACATACTTCAGGGTCGGGCCATGCTTTTTATTAAGCGAGACGAGGATCTCACCGTCAAACGACGCGATAGTCGCCGTGTCGGTGAACCCCAGGTTTAGAGGCGTGGGAAGCCCGATGTTGTCGAGGATGACGTCTAACTCCTCGGGCGGGATTGTCTCGCGGATCACGTCCTCCACCCGGGAGAAACGCAACGCGGTCTCTTCTATGCGTGTGCCCACGGGCGCGCGCGCGTGCATGCGAAACAGGCCCGCGTCCACCGACGGAAAAAAGTCGCGCCCGAGAAATGGAAAAAGGGCGAATGAAACGGCGCAAAAGATGACGAACGCCGCGCACACGAGCAGGCGGTGGCCGAGCGCCAGGGCCAGGGAGCTGCGGTACCTGACATGCAGCTTTTCAAAGACTCTGTCGAATCGCGCGCCGATGCGCCAGATGATGTCGCCGCGTGGCGCGGCGGCGGCCGTCGGATTCGGCTGAGTGTTTTCTTGGGCGCCGTCCTCTCTGTGATCGGCTGTCGGATTTTGGCGATCGGTTTCTCCCGCGCCGCCCTCCGTGTGACCGGCCCTGGCCCGGTAAAGCGCGGCCTCTCTCGGCAACAGATATCTGACAAGCGTAGGCACGAGAGTGCGCGATAGCAGGTACGAGGGTAGCATCGCAAACACCACGGCCATCGCGAGCGGCGTGAACAGCGACTTCGCCGCCCCGGTCAAAAACATGACGGAAACGAACACGATGCTGATCGAGAGCGTGGAGACGAAGGCCGGCGTCGCGACCTGCTGCGCGCCGTCCAGGATCGCTTTAAAAATAGGTTTGCCCATCTCCATATTGCGATGCGTGTTCTCGATTTCGACGGTCGCGTCATCAACCAATATGCCGACGGCCAGCGCCAGCCCCCCGAGCGTCATAATGTTGAGCGTCTCGCCGAGGAAACTCAGGATGATAATCGAGGAAAGAATCGAGAGCGGGATCGAGATCACGACGATCAGCGTGCTCCGCCAACTGCCCAGGAAGAGCAGAATCATCAAGCCGGTCAGGCACGCGGCGATAATCGCTTCGCGTACGACGCCGGCGATTGAGGCGCGCACGAACACAGATTGATCAAAGAGGAAATCGAGCTTGAGCTCTGGCGGTAGCGTCGCCAGTATGCTCGGCATTCTGGCCTTGACGCGGTTCACGACGTCGAGGGTCGAAGCGCCGCCGCTTTTCAGGATGGTGAGTAGCGCTGACCTCCGGCCGTTTCGTCGCACGAGGTTGGTTTGTGGCGCGGCGCCCAACCTCACATGCGCGACGTCCCGAAGGTAAACCACCACGCCGTTGACCTGTTTGATCGGCAGGTCGTTAAGTTGTTCCACCACTGTCGGGCTGTTATTGATCCGCACGTTGTAATCGCGCACGCCCATCTTCGCGTCGCCTGACGGCAAGATCAAGCTCTGCGCGTTGAACGCGTTGCTGACGTCCGCCGCAGAAATGTTTTTTGCAAACATGCGCTCCGGGTCGAGATCGACCATGAGGTTTCGCGGCGCGCCGCCATAAGCCAACGGCACTGACGCGCCCTGTACAGTGGCGAGCTGCGTACGGATGAACTGATTGGAGTAATCGTTGAGCCGATCTTCTGAGAGCGTGTCGCTGTGAACCACGGCCTGCAGGATGGGAACATCCGACGCGCTGTACTGAATGACCAGCGGCGGAGTGATCCCGGGAGGTAAGACCCGCAAGACGCCCTGCATTATCGCGGTAACCTCCGCAACCGCCTCCGGGATGTTGGCCCCGGTATGAAAGTAGATCTTGATCACCGAAACGCCGTTATATGACTGCGACTCGATATGATCGATGTCGCTGACGGTCGTCGTGATGGCGCGCTCGCTGACGGTGGTGATCCGCCCTGTCATCTCTTCCGGGGCCATCCCACTATAGGTCCAGATGACGCTGACGACTGGAATGTCCACAACCGGGAAGATATCGACCGCAGTGCGGTAGATCGCCACAACGCCCAGAATCAGAATGGCGAGCGCCATGACTATGAACGTGTACGGCTGCCGAAGCGCCAGTTTAACAATCCACATATTCCACTAGCGCGACGAGGACGGACGATTTGCCGCTGCGAAATCATCAGCCGGGGCTCGCCGACGTCCTGCATCCAGTATCCGACATTAGACGCCACGGAGGCTATCCAGAGCGCGCGGAAGATCGGCTCGCGCCGCCGCCCCCCCACGCCGAGCTGATCACAGCGGGATCATTTCTCGACTGACGCTCTTTAACTTGAATAGCGCCATTAGCGCGCTTCGCCATACCTTCGACCCGACCGCGGCAGGCCGATCATTCTATCGCCGCGCCGCGCTTGCCGTCCGTTCGTCTCTGTACCGATGGGGTCCTAATGGTCAGGCGGAATAATTGCATGGCCGGAATGGAAGGCGTACTGTACCGGTATGACAAATTCAAACGAAGTCGTGTTTCTGTTCGACGTGGACAACACGCTGCTGGACAACGACAGGGTGACGGCCGACCTGCGGCGGTATTTAGAACAGAAGTTCGGGCCGGAGGTCCGCGACCGATACTTCACCATCTTCGAGGAATTGCGCGCCGAACTCGGTTACGCCGATTACCTGGGGACGCTGCAGCGCTACCGGCTCGAAGCCGAGTGCGATCCCAAACTGCTACTGATGTCCGAGTACCTTGTGGACTACCCGTTCGCCAACCGCTTATACCCCGGCTCGCTCGACGCGCTGGAGCATGTCCGGCAGTGGGGGCCGACGGTGATTCTCTCGGACGGCGACGTGGTTTTCCAGCCGCGCAAAATACGGCGGTCAAGTTTGTGGGACACGGTCGAAGGGCGCGTGCTGATCTACATTCACAAAGAGCTGATGCTCGATGACGTTGAAGGGCGCTGCCCGGCGCGCCGTTACGTGATGGTGGACGACAAGCTGCGAATACTAGCCGCGATGAAAAACGTCTGGGGAGACCGGCTGACGACCGTCTTCCCGCGCCAGGGGCATTACGCGCTCGACCCCAAGGTCGTCGACGCCTACCCCGCGGCCGACATCACCATCGAGCGCATCGGCGAGTTGGTGAATTACGACCTGTCTGATTTTATTCGCTGATGCTTTGTTCATAAATATGATTATTTTGGGCGCGTTTCTGAAAATGATCAATTCTTTTGAAGCCGGTCAAGATCACCCGGTAGAAAGATGTCGCGGGCTGGTAGCAGACCAAGCGCTCTGATAACTAAATTTTTCGATTTTTTTTATTACCATCGAATGACAGCGTTTAGAGTACCGGCTT
>Ga0081455_10004316_pt1 | contig 16011 bp, 13 predicted proteins | sample TabmetS3T2R1_FD_70207 | JGI IMG/M metagenome (GOLD analysis project Ga0081455, IMG submission 70207) | Tabebuia heterophylla rhizosphere microbial communities from the University of Puerto Rico - S3T2R1 | ecosystem: Host-associated > Plants > Roots > Rhizosphere ... | reverse complement strand
GGGCCGCGGCCGGGGTGCTGGCGGCGGACCGGCCCGGGAGTAGCGGAGCGGGGGCCGCCGCGGTAGTGGCGGACCGGCCGGCGAGCGGCGGGGCGGGGGCCGCCGCGGTGGCGGTGGACCGGCCCACGGGCGGCGGGGCAGGGGGCGGCGGGGCTCGGGGCGCTGCGGTGGTGGCGCCGCCGCGGGCGCGGGTGTGGACCCCGGCCGCGGAGGACCAGGTCGAGTGGCTGGCCGGGCTGTCGCACTGGGCCAGGGCCGTCGCGCTGATGGACGCCGAGGGCCGCAGCGAGCCGGAAATGGTCGCGCTGCTCGGGCTGTCCGAGCGCACCGTGGCCCGCAGCCGCCCCGAAGTACCGATGCTGGAGCTGGCGACCGCCCTGGCCACCGCGGAGGCGCCGGTCCCGGTGGCGCGGGTCACCGAGCGGGCCACCCGCATCCGGCGCCGGCGGCGGATCGGCGCGGTGATCGTGACCGCGCTGCTGGCCGTACCCGCGGTCCTGGCGCTGGGCTCGGCCGGCAACTCCAACGACCAGGCGGAGGCGGACCGGTCCTGCCCGACCCGGCTGCCCGGCCAGGTGGTCAACACCGGCATCTCCGGGCTGGAGCAGCAGATCGTGCCGCTCGAGGTCAGCCGGATGTACGTGTGCCAGTTCGGCGCGGACGGGGTGCGTGTCGGCGCCCAGCGGTTGGACCGGCGGACCGCGACGGCGGTGGCCGGCAACCTCGGCGCCGCGCGGCTGTCCGGCGACACCGAGGTGTGCAGCCGGGAGGACGTGATCCCGTTCGTGCTGCGGATCATGAACGGCGACCAGGGCCTGACCCTGCTGGCCAACCCGGACGGCTGCGGCCGGGTCACCAACGGCGTGCGTACAGTCTCCGTCGGCCGGGACCTGCTCACCCAGGTGCTCGCCGGCGAGCAGGTCACCACCGACCCGGAGCCGGCGGTGCAGGCGTGCGCCGGCCTGCCGCAGACCGTCCGGAACGAGGGCGGCAACCTGGCCAACCGGCTGGTCGGCTTCGCCGGCGACCGGGTGATCGTCTGCCCGCAGGGGCTGGCGGAGGCGTCGGTCGGCGAGGTGAACGGCGAGGCGGCGCGGGCCATCGCGGTCGCCATGGACCAGGCGCCGACCCGCAAGGCCGGCGCGGCCGGGACGAACTGCCCGTCCGCCCGCCGGCTGGTCGTGGTGATCACCAGCGGCGTACAGCGGGTCGACATCGTCATCGACGCCAGCGGCTGCGGCTGGGCGACCAACGGGGTACGCGTGGTCGAGCTGGACGCCGAAACCCAGTCGCGGCTGCGGCACCTGGCCCAGTTGAAGAGCTGACGCCAACCCGCACCCCGCCGCGCCGGGCGCTGTTCACGTGCGCGGGTTACCGTTGTTGCCGATGCCCGAGATCCGATCCGCCCCACGGCTGGCCCGAAACTTCGCGCTGGCCACCGCCGCGGTCCTGCTCACCGCCGCGGTCCTGACCCTGGCGGTCCTCCAGCCCGGCAGTCACCCGCAGGCCTGCCCCGGCGGTGAGGACTGGATCGTCGCCGAGCCCGCCGGCGTCGCGATGGCCGACTACGGATCGGCCGCGACCCCCGGCACGGTGTCCCCCGGCACGGTGTCCCCCGGTGCTGCGGCGGGCGCGGGCGGCACCGCGGCCCGTACGCCCGGCACGACCAGCGCCGGCACGACCAGCGCTGACGCGACCGCCGCGGCCGGTGTCCTGCTGCTCGCCGGCTGCCTCGACACCGACCGCCTGCACCCGATCCCGGCCAGCACCGACGGCCGCGGCTGACCCCCGGCGACTCAGGACAGCGCGTTGCCGAGGTCGGCCAGCAGGTCGTCGATCGACTCCAGGCCGACCGAGAGGCGGACCAACCCGGCCGGCACCTCCAGCTGGGACCCGGCCACTGAGGCGTGCGTCATCCGGTGCGGGTGCTCGATCAACGACTCCACGCCGCCCAGCGACTCGCCCAGGGTGAAGACCTCGGCGCGCTTGCACACCTGGAGCGCCGCCTCCTCGCCGCCGCGCAGCACGAACGAGACCATCCCGCCGAAGCCCCGCATCTGCTTCGCCGCGGTCTCGTGCCCGGGGTGCTCGGGCAGGCCGGGGTAGTAGACCCGCGCCACCGCCGGGTGCTCCACCAGCATGGCCGCCACCCGCTCGGCGTTGGCGCAGTGCCGGTCCATCCGTACCGCGAGCGTCTTGGCCCCGCGGTGCACCAGCCAGCTGTCGAAGGGTCCCGGCACCCCGCCCATCGCGTTCTGGTGGAAGACCAGCGCCGCGGTCAGGTCGCCGTCGCCGGGCCGGCCGTCCGCGGGCAGTGCCACCGGGTCGCCCACCACGAGCGCGCCGCCGATCACGTCGGAGTGCCCGCCGAGGTACTTCGTGGTCGAGTGCATGACCACGTCGGCACCCAGCGCGAGCGGCTGCTGAAGGTACGGCGAGGCGAAGGTGTTGTCGACGGCGAGCAGCGCGCCGTGCTCGTGCGCCAGGGTGGCGAGCGCGGCGATGTCGGCGATCCCCAGCAGCGGGTTGGTGGGCGTCTCGCACCAGATCATCCGGGTCGCCGGCCGGATCGCCGCCCGCACCGCGTCCAGGTCGCCCAGCGGCACCGGCTCGGCGTCCAGCCCCCACCGGGTCAGCACCCGGGCGAACAGCCGGTACGTCCCGCCGTACGCGTCGCTCGGGACCAGCACGTGGTCCCCGGGTTGCAGCGCGGCATGCAGCAGGCAGTCCTCGGCCGCCAGTCCGGACGCGAACGCCAGCCCCCGGGTGCCGCCCTCCAGCGCCGCCAGGCAGGTCTCCAGCGCGGTGCGGGTCGGGTTGGCGCTGCGGCTGTACTCGTAGCCGCCGCGCAACCCGCCCACACCGTCCTGCTTGTAGGTCGAGGTCTGGTAGATCGGCACCACGACCGAGCCGGTCCCGGCATCCGGCTCCGACCCGGCGTGGATGGCCAGCGTCTCGAATCCGCTCATGCCCGTAAGGCTAATGAGTGACCCGAACTCACCGCCCGACGGCCGACCGGTAGCGGCGGACCGCCAGCGGGGCGAAGACGGCCAGCAGCAGGAGCGAGTAGAGGAACGCCGCCGGCACCGGGTGCTGGAGCGGCCAGGCACCGCCCGTGTACGGCGCGCCGACGTTGCCGAACAGCTCCCGCTCCGCGGCGACCAGCGCGCTGACCGGGTTCCAGTCGGCCACGTTGCGCAGCCACGGCGTCATGTTCTCGGTCGGGACGAACGTGTTCGCCACGAACGTGATCGGGAACAACGTGACGAACACCAGCGACTGCACCGCCTCCGGGCTGCGCATGAGCAGGCCGATGATGGTGCCCAACCAGTTCATCGCGAAGCCGAACAGCACCAGCAGCGCGAAACCCTCCAGCCCGTGCAGGAAGCCGGCGTGGATGCGCCAGCCCACCGCGAGCCCGCAGCCGGCCATCACCGCGATCCCGATCAGCCCCTCCACCAGGTCGGCGGAGGTACGCCCGACCAGCACCGCCGAGCGCGCCATCGGCAGCGAGCGGAACCGGTCGATCAGCCCCTTGGACATGTCGTTGGCGACGCCCATCGCCGTGGTGGCGCAGCAGAACGCGACGGTCTGCACGAAGATGCCCGGCATCAGGAACTCGCGGTAGTTGCTGCCCGGCACCGCGATCGCGCTGCCCAGCACGTACGCGAACAGCAGCACGAACATGATCGGCGAGACCGTGGCGTTCAGCAGCCGGTCCGGGACCTGGCGGATGTGCCGCAGGTTGCGCACCGCGACGGTCAGCCCGTCGGTGATCGCCCAGCGCGCCTTGGCGACCGCGTTGGTCGGCGGCCCGGGCAGGTCGAGCACGGTCCGCGCGGACGGGGACAGGTCGATGGCCGTCACCGGGTCACCTCCTCGAGCTCGCCGCTCTCCTCGGCGTCCTCGGCGCGGTGGCCGGTCAACCTGAGGAACACATCGTCAAGTGTCGGCCGGCGCAGGCCGATGTCGGCGACCTGGATGCCGGCGACGTCCAGCTCGCGCACCACCGCGGTCAGCGTCGCCGCACCGTCCGGCGCCGCCACCGTCACCCGGCGGTCGTCCGGCTCCACGGTCGGCTCGGACTGGGTGGCCGACCGGAGCGCCGCCGCGGTCGGGGCGAGCTGGTCCAGCTCGGTGACCACCACGTCGATCCGCTCGCCGCCCACCTTCGACTTCAGCTGCGCGGCGGTGCCCTCGGCGACCACCAGGCCGTGGTCGATCACCACGATCTTGTTGGCCAGCCGGTCGGCCTCCTCCAGGTACTGGGTGGTCAGCAGCACGGTCGTTCCGTCCGCGACCAGCTCGGCGATGACCTGCCAGACGTCGTTGCGGCTGCGCGGGTCCAGGCCGGTGGTCGGCTCGTCCAGGAACAGCACCGGCGGCGCCGCGACCAGGGCGGCGGCCAGGTCCAGCCGGCGCCGCATGCCGCCGGAGTAGGTCTTGGCCACCCTGCCGGCGGCGTCGGCCAGGTCGAACCGCTCCAGCAGCTCGGCCGCGCGTGCCTTCGCCTGCCGCGAGGGCAGGTGGTAGAGCCGGCCCACCATCTCCAGGTTGGCCCGCCCGGTGAGCAGCTCGTCGACCGCGGCGTACTGCCCGGCAAGGCCGATCCGGTAACGCACCTGCGCGGCCTGGCGCAGCACGTCGCAGCCGGCGACCGTCGCCTCGCCACCATCGGGCTTCAGCAGCGTGGTCAGGATGCGGACCATGGTCGTCTTGCCCGCGCCGTTCGGCCCGAGCAGCCCGCACACCGTGCCCTTCTCCACGCTCAGGTCGACACCGCGCAACGCCTCGGTGCGCTTGTACCGCTTGCGTATCCCCACCGCCCGTACGGCGGTGTCCTCCGCGGCCATGCCTGCTCCCCTTCCCTCGCGGGCGCGCACCCCCCGCGGAGCGCTCGAACCCGAAGCCCGAACAGAACATCACAGGGGTCCGACATTTTCCGCCGGTTTTCCCCGCGGGCGAACTAATGTGACGCGAGGTAACTGAGCAGGTCCTGCCGGGTGATCACGCCCAGCGGTTTCCCGTCGTACAGCACCACGGCCGCACCGGCGTTCTCCAGCGCGGCGGTCGCGGCCGCCACCGGCTCGCCCGCGCCGATCATCGGCAGCGGCGGCGACATGTGCGGCTCCACCGGGTCGGCCAGCGACGCCTTGCCGCTGAACAACTGGTCGAGCAGGTCCCGCTCCACCACCGAGCCGACGATCTCGGCGGTCATCACCGGCGGCTCGGCCTTCACCACGGGCAGCTGCGACACGCCGTACTCCCGGAGGATGTTGATGGCCTCGCGTACGGTCTCGGTCGGGTGGGTGTGCACCAGCGCCGGCAGTTGGCCGCCCTTGCGGCCCATCACGTCGCCCACGGTCAGGTCGCTGCTGGCGGTGTCCAGGAAGCCGTAGTCGGCCATCCACTCGTCGTTGAATATCTTCGACAGGTAGCCGCGGCCCGAGTCCGGCAGGATCACCACGACCACGTCGTCCGGCCCGGCCCGCTCGGCCACCCGCAGCGCGGCCGCCGCGGCCATCCCGCACGAGCCGCCGACCAGCAGCCCCTCCTCGCGGGCCAGCCGCCGGGTGAGGTGGAAGGAGTCGCGGTCGGAGACCGGGATGATCTCGTCGCACACGGTCTGGTCGTACGCCTGCGGCCAGAAGTCCTCGCCCACGCCCTCGACCAGGTACGGCCGGCCGGTACCGCCGGAGTAGACCGAACCCTCGGGGTCGGCGCCGATCACCCGGACCCGCCCCTCGGAGACCTCCTTCAGGTACCGCCCCGTGCCGCTGATCGTCCCGCCCGTACCGATGCCGGCGACGAAGTGCGTGATCCGGCCCTCGGTCTGCGCCCACAGCTCGGGGCCGGTGCCCAGGTAGTGCGAGCGGGGATTGGCCGGGTTGGAGTACTGGTCCGGCTTCCAGGCGTTCTCGCGCTCCTTCACCAGCCGCTCGGACACCTGGTAGTACGACCGCGGGTCCTCCGGCGCGACCGCGGTCGGGCAGACGACCACCTCAGCGCCGTACGCGCGCAGGACGTTGATCTTGTCCCCGGAGACCTTGTCCGGGCAGACGAAGACGCACTGGTAGCCCTTCTGCTGGGCGACCAGCGCGAGCCCGACGCCGGTGTTCCCGCTGGTCGGCTCGACGATGGTGCCGCCGGGCCGGAGCGCGCCGGACCGCTCGGCCTCCTCGACCATCAGCAGGGCTATGCGGTCCTTCACCGACCCGCCCGGGTTCAGGTACTCGACCTTCGCCAGCACCAGCGGCGCCAGTCCCCGGGTCACCCGACCCAGCCGGACGAGCGGGGTGTTCCCCACCAACTCCAGCACCGATTCGGCGTACCGCACGTTGCCCTCCCCATCCGCCTCAGCGGGTCAGCATCCGGACAGGCTAGCCTTCCGGCAGGAGGTGACTCGTGCCAAGGACGCGCGCGGTGCCGCTTGCCGACGATGTGTGGCGCATCCCGACCGCGCCCGCCGATCTGGTGAACAGCTACGCCATCCGGGCCGCTGATGGTTCGGTGACGCTGGTGGACGCCGGGTTGCGTCGCGGCGGCGCCAGCAGGCGGATCCTGGCCGCGCTGGCGAGCATCGGCGCGCAGCCTGCCGACGTCGCGCGGATCGTCCTCACACACGCGCACTTCGACCACGCCGGCGGCCTCGAGCGGCTGGTGGTCGCCACCGGCGCGGACGTACTGAGCCACGAGCGCGAGTCGGTCTACCTGCGCGACGGCCGGGCACCGCGCACCGAGTCGCCGACCGGGGCCGCCGCGCGCCTGATCGGCTGGTTCCCGCCGCGCGGGCTGCCGAAGATCGTGGTGGCCGAGGAGTTCCAGCACGATTCGCTGCTGGCCGGCGGGCTGCGGGTGGTGCACACCCCCGGGCACACGCCGGGGCACGTGTCGCTGCTGCACGAGCCGTCCGGGGTGCTGATCACCGGCGACGCGGTGTTCAACGTACGCGGGCTGCGTTTCCCGCCTCCCTTCGTGTGCACCGACGCCTCGGTCAACCGGCGTTCCGCCGACCTGCTCGGGGAACTCGACTACGAGGTGGCGGCGTTTACGCACGGGCCGGAAATCCGGGACAAGGCACGAGAGGCCGTACGCGCGTTCCTGCGCAACCGCGAACGGTAATCGGCTATACCGGATCCTGGGCACGGCGGTATTTCTCGGGGTTGTGTCGTGGGTGAGCTATCTCTGCGGTCGCATCGGGGGTGACATGGGCAGGGCAGGACGCGCCCGCCGGATCGCGGTCGCCGCGGCGTACGGCGGCGGTGGGGTGAGCGCGGCAGGCGCATTGCTGTACGGGCTGTTGAACGAGCAGGCGAAGCGGGCGCACCGGAACGTCGGCCCGGCCCGGGGCGTACCGCCCGATGGTGACGGTCAGTGGGGGCACGGTGACGGTCCGCCCGTACGGCTTGCGGTCCTGGGCGATTCCGGGGCGGCCGGGTTCGGGGTGCAGCGGGCGATCGAGACCCCGGGCGTCCTCATCGCCTCCGGCCTGTCGGAGCTGGCCGGGCGGCCGGTGCGGCTGACCAACGTCGCCAAGGTCGGCGCCACCTCCAGCAACCTGCCCGACCAGGTGCGGCGGGCGGTCGCCGCCTCGCCCGAGGTCGCGTTGATCATCATCGGGACCAACGACGTGAAGGAGCGGATGCGGCCGGCGGACTCGGTACGGCACCTGGTCGACGCGGTGCGCGCGCTGCGGGCGGCCGGGGCCGAGGTGGTCGTCGGCACCTGCCCCGACCTGGGCACGATCCGGCCGGTGGCGCAGCCGTTGCGTACGCTCGCGCGGTACTGGAGCCGGCAGCTGGCCGCCGCGCAGACCGTCGCGGTCGTCGAGGCGGGCGGGGTGACGGTCTCGCTCGGGGACATCCTCGGGCCGGAGTTCCTGGCCCGGCCAGCGGAGATGTTCAGCCCGGACCGGTTCCACCCGAGCGCCGAGGGGTACGCCGCGGCCGCCGCTGTGCTGCTGCCGAGTGTGTGCGCGGCGCTCGGGGCGTGGCCGGAGGCGACCGAGCCGGTACGCCCGTTCCGGGACCGCGCCCGCCCGGTCGCCCGCGCCGCGGCCCGCGCCGCCGGCCATCCCGGCACCGAGGTCGCGCCCACCGAGGTCGCCGGCCAGGAACGCGGCCCCCGCGGCCGCTGGGCCGTCCCCCTCCGCCGCCGCCCCCGCCCCGTCCCCGAACCCAGCGAGTCCGACCACTCCCCACCACCCCCCGAACCCTCCCGTCCCCAACAAACCGACTCCGCCTGACCCACCCACCGAGCGGCCCTTGTGGCGCAAGTCCCGGGGGGTGGTGTGCGGGGGTTGGGGCAGGTACCTGACGGAAGGTGCGTGGGTGGGGGCGGGAACGGGGCGTTGGGAGAGGATCCGGCGTAATCTTCGGCTGTGGCAGTCTCCCCCGCAGGTGTGGCGCGCGGCGTGGCCACCGGCGTGGCTGGCGCGGTGAGCGTCGCGGTCGCCAGTGCCGGGTTGCTCGCTGGTGTGCTGGCCACGGAGGCGTGGTTGGCGGCGCGCCGGTCGTACCTGACTGACTCCCCGCAGATCGAGGGCGAGTTCGGGTTGGGGGCCGGCGGGAATCCGGTCCGCCTGGCCCTGCTCGGCGATTCGACCGCGGCCGGCGTGGGCGTGCAGCGGGTGACCGAGACCGTGGGCGGTCAGCTCGCGGCCCGGCTGGCCGGGGAAGGCCGGCGGGTACGGCTGTCCGGCGCCGGCATCGCCGGATCGCGCTCCTCCGACCTCGGCCCGCAGGTCTCCCGCGCGCTGCTCGGCCGCCCCGACGTGGCCGTGCTGCTCATCGGCAGCAACGACGCCATGCACGCCGCGCCGCTGCCCGCGGTACGCCGCAACCTGGGCGAGGCGATCACCCGGCTGCGCACGGCCGGGGTCAACGTCGTCGTCGGCACCTGCCCGGACCTGGGCGCCGCCCGCGCCTTCGGCCAACCGCTGCGTGCGCTGCTCGCCGTCCGCGGCCGCCAGCTCGCCGCCGCCCAGGCCGCCGCGGTGACCGCTGCCGGCGGCGTCGCCGTCGACCTCGCCACGCTCACCGGCCGCGTCTTCCGCGCCGATCCCGGCACCCTGTCCGCCGACCGCTTCCACCCCTCCGCCGACGGCTACCGCCTGTGGGCCGAGGCCATGCTCCCGGCCGTACGCGAAGCCGCCTCCTCCCGCGCCCCCCTCTGACCGCACACACCGAGGGCCACCACCTCGGGTCGACGCTGCGCGCCCGGCCGTACGCGAAGCCGCCTCCTCCGCGCCCCTGTAGCCTCACCCGATCCAGGATCGCCATGATCAACGCCGACTGCCTTCCGGTTGGCGCGTCGTAGCTTGGCGTTGATCACCGGCTTGGGCGAGGGGTTGGGCGGGTGTTACACGATTCACCGAATACGGTTCGGTTTGTCTCGCGTGGGTGGGGGAATCGCGCCTAAGGTTGGCGGACACGGATCCCCGCAGATGCGCCGATCTCGCGGGCGGAGGAATGGAGGTCCACCGTGCCCGAGGCTGTCATCGTCGCGACCGCTCGGTCGCCGATCGGACGGGCGTTCAAGGGGTCGATGAAGGATCTTCGACCGGACGACCTGGTCGCCACGATCGTCAGGGCGGCGCTGGACAAGGTGCCCGCGCTGGACCCGAACACGATCGACGACCTGATGCTCGGCTGCGGCCTCCCCGGCGGCGAGCAGGGCTTCAACATGGCGCGCGTGGTGGCCGTCATGCTCGGCTACGACACCCTGCCCGGTACGACCATCACCCGTTACTGCTCCTCCAGCCTCCAGACCACCCGGATGGCCCTGCACGCCATCAGGGCCGGCGAGGGTGACGCCTTCATCTCGGCCGGCGTGGAGATGGTCAGCCGCTCGGTCAAGGGCAACTCCGACAGCTGGCCGGACACCCGCAACCCGATCTTCGCCGACGCCCAGGCGCGTACCGAGAAGAGCGCGGGCGGCGGGATCTCCTGGCACGACCCGCGGCTGGACGACACCATCCCGGACGTCTACATCGCCATGGGCCAGACCGCGGAGAACCTGGCCGACGCCGAGGGCATCACCCGGCAGGACATGGACGAGTTCGGCGTACGGTCGCAGAACCTGGCCGAGCAGGCGATCAAGAACGGGTTCTGGGCGCGCGAGATCACGCCCGTGACCCTGCCCGACGGCACCGTGCTGGACCGCGACGACGGGCCGCGGCCGGGTGTGACCATGGAGGGTGTCGCCGGGCTCCAGCCGGTGTTCCGCCCGGACGGCAAGGTCACGGCCGGCAACTGCTGCCCGCTGAACGACGGCGCCGCCGCGGTGATCGTCATGTCCGACACGAAGGCCGCAGAGCTCGGCATCCAGCCGCTGGCGAAGATCATCTCCACCGGCGTCACCGGGCTGTCCCCGGAGATCATGGGCCTCGGCCCGGTCGAGGCCTCCCGGCAGGCGCTGGCGCGCGCCGGCATGACCATCGACGACATCGACCTGGTGGAGATCAACGAGGCGTTCGCCGCCCAGGTCATCCCGTCGTACCGGCACCTGGGCATCGACATCGACAAGCTGAACGTGAACGGCGGGGCCATCGCGGTCGGCCACCCGTTCGGCATGACCGGCGCCCGCATCACCACCACGCTGCTGAACTCGCTCCAGACCCACGACAAGGAGATCGGCCTGGAGACGATGTGCGTCGGCGGCGGCCAGGGCATGGCGATGATCGTCCAGCGCCTGTCGTAGCGCGAACACGGCGAAGGCCGCCGCCCCTGCCGGGGTGGCGGCCTTCTCTCGTGTGATGACGCCTGTCGGCTCGACCCGCCGCGCTAGTCGCGCAGGTAGGACAGCAGACGCAGGATCTCGATGTACAGCCAGACCAGCGTCACGGTCAGGCCGAACGCGGCGTACCAGGCGAACCGCTCCGGGGCACCGCGCCGTACCGCCTGGTCGACCATGTCGAAGTCGAGCAGGAAGCTGAACGCGGCCACGCCGATGCAGACCAGGCTGAAGACGATCGCCAGGCCGCCGCCGTCGCGCAGGCCGAGGCCGCCCGGGGTGAACAGCGAGGCGAGCAGGTTGACCGCCATCAGGACGACCACGCCGATCAGCGCGCCGAGCATCCAGCGCTGGAAGCGCGGGGTGACCCGGATCGCACCGGTCTTGTAGACCACGAGCATGCCGACGAACACGCCGACGGTGCCCAGGATCGCCTGGACGACGATGCCCTTGTACTGGTCGAAGCTCTCGAAGTAACGGCTGATCCCGCCGAGCGCCACGCCCTCGACCGCGGCGTAGCTCAGGATCGCGATCGGGTTGGTGACCTGCTTGAAGCTGATCACCATGGCCAGCACGAAGCCGACCAGGATGGCCGGCAGCACCAGGGCCAGCGAGGTCTCGGGCTTCAGCAGCGCCCACGACAGCGCGCCGCCGAGGAAGACGGTGCCGACCGTGGCCGCCGTGCGGACGACGACGTCGTCCAGGGTCATGTACCGCGGCGGGCTGTAGGCCGGCGCGTTGTACATCTGGTTGAGGTGGCTGGCATCGGGGGTCGTCGGGTTGTTGAACGTCGCGTACTGCTGACCCGATGGGAAACCCCGACCAAAGACCGGGTTGTTGCTCTTCACGTCTGCTCCTCACACGAGCACAGGGGCTGTCGCTCCTGACGTCACGGTAACGCACCATGACCTACCCCGGTTCCCCATCGGGCAGGGCCGAGACGTGAAGAAAGAACCCTCGAACGGGCAACAGGTGAGTGCCGGATGGCGTCTGTACGGAAAGACCGGAATCTACCTGTTAAGCACCCTGTGTCCCGGCAGGAATGCGGAGAGTGAGAAGCGCGAATGCACAGGCGTAGAGCGGTGCTGGCCGTGTCCGCGTTGGTGCCGTTGGTGGCCGTCGTGGGTCTGGTCACCCGCGCCGGCGCGACCGGCAGACCGGCCAGTCCGAGCCAGCACGGCGAGATGGATCCAGGCGGCGTACGCGGGGAGGCCAAGGGCGATAACCCGATGCCGATCGCACCCGGGACCAGGATGACGCCACACGCCACGCGAGCCGCTGCCGCGACGGTCGAGTGCCCGAGCCGCCTCGACTGCGACTTCGTCCCGGCCGCGTACGCGCAGAACGACCCGAACGACCCGCAGAACTACGGCAACTACGACACCGCCGAGCGGGCCGCGACCGGCAGCCCGCGGATCGACCGGATCGTGCTGCACGACACCGAGGTCGACTTCGCCACCACGATCGCGACCTTCCAGAACCCGCTGAAGTTCGCCAGCGCGCACTACGTCATCCGCGCCTCCGACGGGCACGTCACGCAGCTGGTGCAGACCAAGGACGTCGCCTGGCACGCCCGCAACTGGTACCTGAACACACACTCGATCGGCATCGAGCTGGAGGGCCTCGCGGTCCCCGGCCAGTTCACCGAGCAGGAGATGCAGGCCGCCGCCACGCTGGTGCGCTACCTGGCCGCGCGGTACCACATCCCGGTGGACCGGGAGCACATCCTCGGCCACGACGAGGTGCCCGGTGTCGACCCGGCGCGCGCCCCCAGCCAGCACTGGGACCCGGGCCCGTACTTCGACTGGGCGCACTTCATGGCGCTGGCCGGCCAGCCGCTCCCGGCAGCCGGTACGGCCCGGCCGGGATCGGCCGTGGTGACGATCAACCCCGCCTTCGCCGGCAACCAGCAGGTGGTGACCGACTGCGCGGCCGGTGGTGCGGTGCGGCCGGCGCAGGCCGCCAGCTTCGTCTACCTGCGTACGGCACCGGATCCGGACGCGCCGCTGGTGAGTGACCCGGCCCTGCACCCGGACGGCGCTCCCGGTACGCAGTGCGCCTCGGACTGGGGCGACAAGGCACCGGCCGGCGCGCAGCTGGTGGTGGCCGGCCGGTCCGGTGACTGGACCGCGGTCTGGTGGGGCGGCCAGCGGGCCTGGTTCCTGGATCGCGCGCCGGGCGGTCCGGTGAGCGCGCCGGCCAGGTCGGCGCGGATCGTGCCGAAGCCGGGCCTGGCCAGCATCCCGGTCTTCGGGGTGGCGTACCCGGAGGCCGCGGCGTACCCGCCGGAGATCCCGGTGCAGCCGGTCCTGGCGCTCCAGTACACGATCGCGGCCGGGCAGTCGTACACGACGGCTGGCCTGGTGTGCACCGACTACTACCACGCCAAGACCATCGACAGCAGCCTGCCCGGCGACCACACCGTGGTGACCGGCCAGCAGCGGTATCTGCAGATCCGGTTGAACCATCGCATCGGTTACGTGCGTGCCCAGGATGTGGATGTGGTGAACTAACAGCTCCCGCCGCCGGTCCCGTCCCTGCATCGGGCCCGGCGGCGGGTCCCCTCGCGGGGCCTCAGCAGTCCACCGGCGCGAGGTCCGGCCGCTTGGCGGTGACGCCGTCGCCGGAGGAGCGGCCGCGGATGCGCCGGCCCACCCACGGCAGCAGGTGCTCGCGGGTCCAGCGCAGGTCCGCGCGCAGCTGGCTGGCCCGGTCCACCGGCGCGACCGGCGGCAGCGGTTCGCGCCAGTCGTCGCCGACCGGTACGCCCAGCACCTCGGCGGCGCGCAGCGCGATGCGGCGGTGGCCGTCGGTGGACAGGTGCAGCCGGTCGATGCTCCACGAACGCGGGTCGCGCAGCGGCGGCATCGCCCACAGGTCCACCACCAGGCAGCCCTGCCGGTCGGCGATCGCGCGCAGGTGCAGGTTGTACAGCGCCACCCGGCCGCGGACCCGGCGCAGCAGCGGGAACGGCGGCGGGAAGCCGGTCACCACCAGCACCCGCGCCCCGGCGTCCTGGAGCCGGCGTACCGCGTCCTCGAAGACCTCGGCCAGCCCGTCCGGGTCGGCGCCGCCCGGTCTGATCAGGTCGTTGCCGCCGGCCGCGATCGACACCAGGTCCGGCCGCAGGGTCACCGCCGGGACCACCTGCTCCGCCGCGACCTGGCCGAGCAGCTTCCCGCGGATCGCCAGGTTGGCGTACCGCAGGGCCGGACCGCCGTCGGTGGTGAGGTGCCGGGCCAGGTGGCCGGCCAGCAGGTCGGCCCAGCCGCGGTACGTCCCGTCCGGCCGGGCGTCCGCGAGCCCCTCGGTGAAGCTGTCCCCGATCGCGACGTAGGACCGGACTGTGCCGTCCTTGCTCGCCTCCGCGGTCGCTCCGCTCCTCGGCGCGGAAAAGGCGCCCGCGCCTGCGATGCTCGCTTCCTGTCGGCTCGCGGGCCGCGCGCTGTCAGTCACGAGTAGGAAGGATCTAACGCCTGCCCCGGGCTACGCCAGCGTAGGTCCTACGGTGGGCGGGTGAGCGCGGACTGGGCGGGCCTGCGGCCCGGGGATCGCGTAGCCGTGGTCGCACCCGCCGGTGCGGTCACCGGGGCGGCGCTGGCGGCGGGGGTGGACCGGCTGCGGTCGTGGGATCTGCTGGTCACGATCGGTGATCATGTCCTGGACCGGGATCTGGTGCTGCCCTACCTGGCGGGTACGGACGCGGCCCGGGCGCGCGACTTCACGCAGGCGTGGTGCGACCCGACGATCGCCGCCGTGCTCGCCGCCCGCGGTGGGTACGGCACGCTGCGGATGCTCCACCTGCTGGACTGGCCGCGGTTGCGGGCGGCGCGGCCCAAGGTGCTGGTCGGCTCCTCCGACCTGACCGCGCTGCACGCCGTACTCGGGCCTGCCCTGGGCCTGACCACGCTGTTCGGGCCGATGGTCGGCACCGCCGCCTTCGCCGCGGACGGCGTCGCGGCCGACCACCTGCGGCAGGCGCTGTTCGAGCCGGGCGCGGCGGTGTCGGTGGCCGGCGCCGAGCTGGTCCCCGGTACGGCGCGCGGCCCGCTGGCCGGCGGGACGCTGTCACTGCTCGTGTCCACTCTGGGCGTACGTGCGGTGCCGCCACCGCCGGCGGGCGCGATCGTGCTGCTGGAGGACGTGAACGAGCAGCCGTACCGGGTCGACCACTTCCTGACGCACCTGATCCGGGCCGGCTGGTTCGACCGGGTCGCCGGGATCGCGCTGGGCTCCTGGGAGAAGTGCGGCACGGCGGAGGACCTGCGCGCGGTGCTCACCGACCGGCTCGTCCCGCTCGGGGTGCCGGTCGTGTGGGACCTGCCGGTCGGGCACTGCGCCGGCGCCCGTACGGTCCCGCTCGGCGCCGAGGCGGTGCTGGCCGGCGGCACGCTCACGGCAGCGCGACCGGCTGCCCGGTGTCGTTGAACACGTTCTGGCTCCAGGCCACGATCGCCGACCGCGGCTCGGTGAGCGAGACCGGGCCGTAGTCCGCGTCGCGCAGCCAGCGGTTGCCGGTGATGGTGTATCCGCGCTGGTGGTAGCGGCCCTGCTGCCCGGTCACCACGTACAGCGTGTACGAGCCGCCGCCGATCAGGTTGCCCTGGACCAGGATCGGGCCGGCACCGTCCGGGCCGCCCTCGGGTGTGAGGAACAGCCCGGAGGTGCCGCCGCGGACGACGTTGTGGCGCAGCGTGATGTTCGACCCGCCGCTGAGCATGCGGGCGCCCGCGCTGCCGACGTCGTGGACGTAGGAGTCCTGGAGCAGCGCGCCCGAGCCGAGCCGTACGCCGTCGCCGCCGGTGCCGTGGATGTGCACCCGGTACGCCCGCCACGGGCCCTCCTGGATGGCGGAGGAGTGGCCGCCGACCAGCTCACTGTCGGTGATCGTGACGGTGGCGCCGGTCGGGAGCGCGACCGCCCACTCGTCGGTCGTGCGGATCCGGCAGTTGCGGATCGTGACGCCGGCCGCCTTGACCGTCACCGTGCCGTTGACGTCGAGACCGTCGAGGACGGCGCCCGGGGTGGTGACCTCGATGCTGCCGCTCGGGCGGAGCGTGATCCCGGCCGGTACGCCGGTGTTGGTGGCGTTCGGCCAGCCGGTGCTCGCGGGTGGGGAGCTGCCGCCGGAGCTCGGTGGGATGCGGGACGAGGCGGCGGCGCTGGTACGAGCGTCCGGCAACGAGGGTGTCGCGGTGGGCGGTGTGGTGGTCGGCGGTGGGGTGGCGGTGGCGGTGGGTGCCGGCGTGGCCACCGGGTCGGGGGCGGTGTGGCGGG
>Ga0081455_10004315_pt1 | contig 16012 bp, 21 predicted proteins | sample TabmetS3T2R1_FD_70207 | JGI IMG/M metagenome (GOLD analysis project Ga0081455, IMG submission 70207) | Tabebuia heterophylla rhizosphere microbial communities from the University of Puerto Rico - S3T2R1 | ecosystem: Host-associated > Plants > Roots > Rhizosphere ... | reverse complement strand
CACGGCATCGACATCGTCACCGACAAGCCGCACGTCTTCGCCGAGCGCACCGAGGCCGACGAGATCGACAAGGTGCTCAAGCCGGGCATGATCATCATGGCCGAACCCAACCCGATCACGGCGGACGGACTGTTCGGCATCTTTCTCGGGCACACCTTCATTGTGACCGAAACCGCCCACGAATGCGTCGACAATTTTCCGCTCGAGATTGCGGTGGCGCAGAGTTGACAAGCACGTGCTGACCGGAGCGCAAGCGCAGGACACGTGGCGTTTTCCTGCCGCCATCCTGCTCGCAATTCTCGTGCCGGCAATGGGACGGGCGGCGGGCCGGGCCGAGCGGGAACGCAACGGTGTGCCGCTCCATGCGACGGTCCTGGCGCAGGTTGAGGAGGTCGCAAAATCGCTCGACATCACCCCGCTCAGCGCGCGCGCATGACCGTGTCGCCGTCCTCAGGATCCCCTTTCTGGCGCTTCTCGCTGCGCTTCTATCGCCGGCGCGAAGTCGCGGACGCTTGCATCGCCTTGCAGGAGGAGGCGGGAATCGACGTCAACGTGCTGTTGTTTCTGCTGTGGCATGCGACGCAAAAGCGGGCGCTCTCGCCGCCCGAGGTGGCTGAGCTCGAACGGCGTGTTGGTCCCTGGCGCAATATGACAGTGATACCGCTGCGCACCCTACGGCAGGCTCTGAAGTCGCCGCCGGCGCTCGTTCCCGGCGCAACGGCGGAACTCTTTCGCACCAAAATCAAAGCCGTCGAACTCGAGGCCGAGCGCCTGCAGCAGGAGGCGATGCACGAGCTCGCCGTCCCATTGCTGGGAGCGGACGCGCCGTCACTCGAGGCGGCCGCGCGCGCCAACATCGCAGCTTACGCGGCGATGTGCGCTACCGCCTTCCCCAAATCCGCAATCGAAACCCTGCTCGCGGCGCTTTCGGACCTCGAGCGCAACCCGGAGGAACGACATGGATAAGGAGACCTACGACCGCGGCCTGACCATGCGCCGCAAGGTGCTCGGCGAAGAGTATGTCGACCGCGCGCTCAAGAGCGCCGACGATTTCAACCGCGATTTCCAGCGCATCGTCACCCAATATTGTTGGGGCGAAACGTGGGGCGACACTACGCTGAGCCCGCGCGAGCGCTCGATCCTCAATCTCGGCATGATTGCCGCCCTTGGCAAAATGGAGGAGTTCCAGACCCACGTCCGTGGCGCCCTTCGCAACGGGCTTACTCCCAACGAGATTCGGGCGGTGCTCACGCAGATCGCGATTTATTGCGGTATTCCGGTGGGAGTGGACTGTTTCCGAATAGCGAAGACGGTGTTGAGCGAGCCCAAAAAGACATGACAGGCCTCTCGCTGGAGCCGGCTAAGCCCTTGAATCGGGCGGAGTTCCATGAGGTGGAGATTGTCAAGATGTTGGTCATCTTTTTCCGCCTATGGTCTTGAATGTGCCTTGTTCCTGGTCGATTCCGTTGATCGATCCGGGGTTGCGTGAGGGGGAGGGGGAATGGTTTTCCGCACCGCAGGTGCCATCACGGCGCTACTGATCGGCCTCGGAGCGTCGGCCGGGGATGTCTCGGCTCAATACTACCCGCCGGCTCAGGCCTATCCACCTCAGGCTTATCCTCCGGCGCAGAGCTATCCGCCGTATCGGCCGCTTCCGCCGGTCGCCGATGCCGACGACAATCAACTCTATGATCTGCATGGTCGCCCGCTTCCGCCGGCGGCCGTCGAGCCGGCTGCGCCTGCCGCGCGATACGGACGCCCGGATGAAGCAGCGGTCCCGCCCGGGTACCGCGAGCAACGCGCTCCGCACGGCTACGAACCGGCGGCGGCTGCCACGCGCCCTTATTACGGATCGCCCGGCCCCGCGCCGGCACCGGCAGGCACTCAGTACGAGCAGGACGAAGCTCGGCCGCCACTGCCGATCACTCCCGGCCAAGCCGGGGCGGGTCAAGCTGACCCGAACGCGACCGGCGGCGCGCCGGTCGACCCGCGAAACATGGCGGCGTTCCCGGCTGAAGTGCGGCCCGAGACCGGCCCGAAAAAGCAACTGCCGCCGCAGTTCCGTCGCACCCTCGTCGATTACTCTACGAAGGAGCCGGCGGGCACGCTCATCGTCGATACGCAGAACACCTACCTCTATCTCGTGCTCGGCCCAGGCAAGGCACTGCGCTATGGCATCGGCGTCGGCCGCGAGGGCTTCACTTGGTCCGGCGCGGAACGGGTGACGAAGATGGCGGAATGGCCCGATTGGAATCCGCCCGAGGAGATGATCGTGCGCCAGCCCTATCTGCCGCGCTTCATGGCCGGCGGTGAGACCAACCCGCTCGGCGCGCGCGCGCTCTATCTGGGGAAGACGATCTACCGCATCCACGGCACCAATCAGCCCTCGACGATCGGCACCTTCGTGTCCTCGGGCTGCATCCGCCTCACCAACGAGGACGTCATGGATCTCTACACGCGGGTCAAGGTCGGCACGCGGGTGGTGGTGCTGCCGGGCAAGCCGCCGGCGACCGCGGCCGCAACGACGCCGCCTGCTGCGGCTGGGGCGCCGCCTGCCGCGCCCACCTCGGTCGCGCCCTCGATCCCGCCGAGCAGCGGCGTGGTGACCAGTGCTCCGCTCGCTCCGCCTCCCTCGGCGATGGCGCGCTGAGACGATCGATCTCGTCAATCGATGACGCGCACGGGCTTTCCGTCGAGGAAAGCCCGAATATCTTCGACCACGCCCGCGAAATAGGCGCGATAGTTCTGGATTGAGACGTAGCCGAGATGCGGCGTGAGTACGACGTTGTCCATGCTGCGCAACGGATGATCAACGGGCAGCGGCTCTACGTCGAATACGTCCAAGCCGGCGCCTGCGATCTTGTTCTCCCGTAAGGCCGACAGCAGCGCCGCCTCCTCGATGATCGGGCCGCGCGAGGTATTGACGATGTACGCTGTCGGCTTCATCAGCCCCAACTCCTTCGCGCCGATGAGGCCGCGCGTGCGCTGGGACAAGACCACGTGAATGGTGATGAAATCGGATTGGCGGAAGAGATCCTCCTTGCCAACGTAGGCGACTCCGACCTCCTTACACTTCTCCGGCGTCAAATTCTGGCTCCAGGCGATGACCTTCATCCCGAACGCCTGGGCAATCCGAGCGGTGCGGGTGCCGAGCTTTCCCAGGCCGAGGACGCCGAGTGTCAGGCCCTCCAGATCCATGCCGATCGTCGTCTGCCAGGGCACGCCGGCCTTCATCCGCGCGTTCTCGTAACCGATGCGGCGGGTCAATTCGAGCATCAGGCCAATGGCAATGCCCGATGTCGGACTGCCGACCGACGGAGTGCCGCAGACGACGATGCCGCGCTCCTTGGCTGCGGCGGTATCGATCGATGCGTTGCGTAGGCCCGTGGTGATGAGCAGCTTGAGCTGCGGCAATTTCTCGATCACGCCGCGGGGGAAGGCGGTGCGCTCGCGCATGGCGCAGACGATGTCGAATTCTTCCAGCGCCGCAATGACTTTATCGGCTCCGCCGAGGTGAGCATTGAATACCTTGATGTCCAGGTCGCCAGAGACCTTCGACCAGTCGGCCACGCTGAGGGCGATCTTCTGGTAGTCGTCGAGAATTGCGCAGCGGTAGCGAGCCATGACGAATGTCCGTGTGTTGGCGCGCGGGAAGGGGGAAACGCACCGGGTGGGATTGCTGCCTATAGCACAGGCGGAACCGCGTCGCGCTGCAGCCAGTGCGTAGGGGCGCAACCGTCAATTCTCGAAGGCGACCTCGCCCCGGTGTTTACCCGCGGTTGCTGCAAGCCTTTAGTTGGAGCGCATGATCAGGGCCGCGCGCGGTGGACAGCGCGCCGTTTCGTCCGTTATTTCGGTTTATGCAGCGCCCGCCGTCAGCGCTTCGTGCGCACGCGCACCAGCGCCGGCATCGGTTGATAGCCGCCGGCCGTCCGGTCGTGTTTGGCGTGCCATTTGGGCCCAGGGCCGCGCATGTAATAGAGCTCGGGCCGGTACGGATCGAATAGCGTCCTGGCTAGGTTCTGCACGAACTCGGCGAGATCGGCGAAACCGCCGGATGCCTTGCTCCTATGGCCTTGAGCTCTCTTTTCCATGACCCCTCCGGCGACATCCGCCGGCTCCCCGTTCGCTCTGTCGCCGTCGCGCAGAGCGCCCCGTTTGCGTGCGATTGTCTCGCCAAATTTGTTAAAAACCAGTAGGAATTTGCTTGTGATTTCAGATTTGTGCGGGAGCGTTGCAGAAAAGCTACTATTAGGGTTAAGGATGGATGCAATTAGGTCACAGTTGGCTCGGAACCCGGCCGCAAGGTGGCGGAGGAGGCGAGCTTCGCGTCGACCTTTAGGCGCGCGGGCGTCCCTCACCCGTGCGAATTAGCACCGGCACAGCCAGCGCATCCGCGGCGCGAGCCGAGATCCGCACCGGCGCCGCGACCGCTTTGGCTGTGCAAGACAGGTCATGCTTGGCGTGCCATTTGGGTCCGGGGCCGCGCATGTAGTGGAGCTCCGGCCGATAGGAATCGAAAAGGGCGTTGGCTAGATTGCGGACGAGCTGCGCAATGTCGGCAACGAGCCCCGGGTTTTTGCGAGCAGCAAGCTTCCTGGTCGTTGTGCTGATCATGTCGGCATCCGCTCGGGCTTTGTGCCTCTACCGGTGCTCCACGCATCCGCTCATTGGTGCTTGCGCGGGATCTCCGGGTTCAATGAGCGCTCGTCTCGTTTGGTTAAATCTTGGCAATGCTTGCAGACCTGCGCGATCCTCTCTGCCTTTACATACGGCGATTGGTGCACGGCGGATGTAATCCGCGTCACATCGTTCTCACGTTTGTGATCGAGCATTGGCGACGGACTTGCTCTCGGCCGCGCGGCTCGCTACATCAGCGCCACTTTTCCGACATCCGGTGCCGATGGGCGCCCAACAACGCGAGCGGGGCGTACTGATGGCCCGTCAGTTCATCTATCACATGGAAGGCCTGTCCAAGATCTATCCGGGCAATCGGAAGGTCTTGGAGAACATCAACCTGTCCTTCTATCCCGATGCCAAGATCGGCGTGCTGGGCGTCAACGGCTCCGGCAAGTCCACGCTCTTGCGCATCATGGCCGGCATCGACACCGACTTCGCCGGCGAGGCCTGGGCGGCGGAGGGGGCGCGCGTGGGCTACCTCGAGCAAGAGCCGCACCTCGATGCGCGCAAGAGTGCGCGCGAGAACGTGATGGACGGTGTCGCTTCGCAGAAGGCGATCCTGGACCGTTACAATGAGCTCGCCGCGAACTACTCGGACGAGACCGCGGACGAGATGACGAAGTTGCAGGACGAGATCGAGGCCAAGGGCCTGTGGGATCTCGATTCGAAGATCGACCAGGCGATGGAGGCGCTGCGCTGCCCGCCCGATGATGCCGACGTGAGCAAGCTATCCGGTGGCGAGCGGCGCCGAGTCGCGCTCTGCCGGCTGCTCCTCGAGCAGCCGGAGCTACTGCTGCTCGACGAGCCGACAAATCATCTCGATGCGGAATCCGTCAACTGGCTCGAGGGTCACCTGCGCAGTTACCCGGGCGCGATCCTGATTGTCACGCATGACCGCTATTTCCTCGACAACGTCACCGGCTGGATCCTGGAGCTCGATCGCGGCCGCGGCATTCCCTACCAGGGTAACTATTCCGCCTGGCTCGAGCAGAAGCAAAAGCGGCTCGAGCAGGAGGGCCGCGAGGAAGCGGCGCGCCAGCGCACGCTCGTCCGCGAACGCGAGTGGATCGCGGCATCCCCGCGGGCGCGGCAGGCGAAGTCCAAGGCGCGCTACCAGCGCTACGAGGACCTGGTGAAGCAGGCGGCGGAAAAGACGGCGCAGAGCGCGCAGATCATCATCCCGGTGGCGGAGCGGCTGGGCCAGAACGTGATCGAGTTCGAGGGCCTCAGGAAGGGCTACGGCAATAACCTCCTCATCGATGACCTGACCTTTCGTCTGCCGCCGGGCGGCATTGTCGGCGTGATCGGCCCGAATGGCGCCGGCAAAACCACGCTGTTCCGCATGATCGTGGACCAGGAAAAACCCGACAAAGGCACCATCACGATCGGCGACTCGGTGCATCTCGGCTATGTCGATCAGTCCCGCGATGCGCTTGAGGGCGATAAGAACGTCTGGGAAGAGATCTCCGGCGGACAGGACATTATTCTGCTCGGCAAACGCGAGGTGAACTCGCGCGCCTACTGCTCCAACTTCAATTTCAGAGGCGCCGACCAGCAGAAGAAAGTCGGCTCGCTCTCGGGCGGCGAGCGCAACCGCGTGCATCTCGCCAAGATGCTCAAGTCGGGGGCGAACGTACTGCTGCTCGACGAGCCCACGAACGATCTCGACGTCGATACGCTGCGCGCGCTCGAGGAGGCGCTCGAGGATTTCGCCGGCTGCGCGGTGATCATCAGCCACGATCGCTGGTTTCTCGACCGCATCGCCACGCATATTCTGGCGTTCGAAGGCGACAGCCACGTCGAGTGGTTCGAGGGCAACTTCCAGGAGTATGAGCGGGACAAGATGCGCCGGCTCGGAACCGATTCCATCATTCCCCAACGCATCAAGTACAAGAAGTTCTCGCGCTGATGACCGAGGACTGGAGCGCGCGCCAATACCTCAAGTTCGAGGACGAGCGCACGCGTCCGCCGCGCGACCTTCTGGCTCAGGTACCGCTCAAGTCTGCGCGCCGCGTCATCGACCTCGGCTGTGGACCTGGCAACTCAACCGAGCTTCTGGTCGAACGTTATCCGCAGGCGCAAGTAATCGGCCTGGATTCCTCGCCCGACATGCTTCGCCAGGCGCGCGAACGGCTTCCCAATTGCGAGTTTGCTCAGGCGGATCTGGCCGATTGGAGCCCGCCGGATTACACCGATTTGTTGTTCGCGAACGCGGTGTTTCAATGGGTCCCGGACCATCCCGCGGTATTGCGGCGACTGCTCGCTGCGCTGCCCGTGGGTGGCATCTTGGCGGTGCAGATGCCCGACAACACGGAAGAGCCGGCGCTTGCACTCATGCGCGAGGTGGCGGCAGGCGGGCCGTGGGCCGCGCAACTCGCCTTGACGGCGGCGGCGCGCGATGATCTGCCGACACCGGCAGCTTACTATGACTTGCTCAGTCCGCTTTGTGCGCAACTCGACATCTGGCACACGGTTTACAATCACGTGATGGCGGGTGCGGACGCGATCGTCGAATGGTTCCGCGGCTCGGGCTTGCGACCGTTTCTCGCCCCGCTCGACAATGCTATGCGCTCCGGCTTCCTCGCCGAGTATGCCGCGCGGATCGCACGGGCCTATCCGCCGCGGCACGACGGTCGCGTGCTGCTGCGGTTTCCCCGCCTGTTCATTGTGGCGATACGCTAGCGCCTGTTCGTGGGGCGTGAAATCAGCGCAAGCGGCGAACTCGGTCTGCTCCCTCCCGCTTGCGGGGGAGGGAATGCACCGGGTACGCGGCGCTAAACTGCTTGAGAGCTCACGCCGCGAGGAGCACGCGGGGGCGTATTTACTCCGCCGCCAAGTTCTTGCTCTTCACGCGTACCTTGGTCGCGATCGGACCGGTGTCGCCGACGTTCTCGTTGTAATAGACGTATTCTCCGATGCTGAGATCGTCGAAGTCCCCGGACAGCAGCGAGTTACGGTGGAAGTAGAGCAGGCCGCCCTCCTTCGTCAGCAGGAATCCGAAATCCTGCTCGGGCGTGATCTCGGCGACCTGGCCCAGCGACTGGTTCTCCGTGTCGTGATCTCCGGCCTTGGTGCGGCCGTCGCGCTGCTCTTTGAGGTCGAGCAGCTGCCGCTCGGCAATGCGAAACGCCTCGTTGATGGCCTTGTGCAAGTCCGGATGCCGGTATTTCCGCAACAGGTGCTCGGGCTCGTGGCTGACAACCAGGTCGCTGCGGCCGGGAATGCCGAGCTCGATGTGGACCACCGGCGGAATAGTGCCGGTGAGGTCCTTGGCCCGCTGATCGATCCGGACGCGGCACGACACCAGCCGGCCGTAAAGTTTCTCCAATTCGGCGACACGGGCGCGGATTTCCTGCTCCGCCCAATCCGAACTTTCGATATTATGAAAGGCGATCTCCAGCGGTACCTGAAGCATCGGCAGCTCCATATCTTGGGCGCTTTTCCACCTTCTTATTAACGCTTGGCCGCTTCGAATCGTTGCAGCTGATCGGCGGCAACGGACCTTGTTGCGGCACGTCGAAAGAGAAAGCGGGTAAAATGGGTCGACTTGGCAAATACGCAGTTATCCTGGTGGGGGCCTGGCTTGCGGCAGCTGCCGCGACGCCTGCGCGCGCAGCTGATCCGGCATTTCAAAAATGGCTCGAGGATCTGTGGCCGCAGGCGCAAGCGCTCGGAATCTCACGCAGGACCTTCGATGCGGCAACACACGGGCTCGAGCCCGATCTGACGCTGCCCGATCTCGATCTTCCGGGTCGGGAGGGCGTGCCCCCGCGTGGGCAGGCCGAATTCGTGCAGACGCCGGCCGACTACGTCAAAGAGGCGAACATCGCGCGCCTTGCCGAGCAGGCGAAAAAACTCGCGGCCGAGCACTCCCGCACGCTCGCCACCATCGAGCAGCAGTTCGGCGTGCCGGGCAACGTTCTGCTTGCGATCTGGGGGCGCGAGACCGCGTTCGGCGGCTATAAGCTGCCGAAGAACGCCGTCACCGTGCTCGCCACCCAGGGCTACTACGGGCGGCGCAAGGATATGTTTCGGCAGGAGTTCCTCTATGCGCTCAAGATGCTGGAGGAGGGCCACATCAAGCTTGCTGATATGCGCAGCTCCTGGGGCGGCGCCATGGGCCTCACTCAATTCCTCCCGACCGAGTTCTATAAATATGGCGTCGACTTCGATGGCGACGGTAAGAAGGATATCTGGAGGTCGGTGCCGGATGCGCTCGCCTCTGCCGCGCAGCAACTCGTCGGCAAAGGCTGGCAGCGCGGGATGCGTTGGGCCTATGAGGTGCGCGCGCCGCAGGGTGTGGACTGCACCGTTGGCGTGCCCGAGGTCACGCGTCCACTCGGCGAATGGCTCGGCCAGGGATTCACGCTCGCCCATGGCCGCAAGCCGGCGGCGGCAGAACTCAACGAACCGGCATCATTGCTCCTGCCGGAAGGCATCTACGGGCCGGCGTTTCTGACGCTCAAGAATTACTACGTCCTCAAGGAGTACAATTTCTCGGATCTCTACGTGCTGTTCGTGGGACATTTGAGCGACCGAATCAGCGATCCGCGCCCCTTTGAAACGCCGTGGAGCAAGAACACGCAGCTGCGAACCGCGCAGGTCGAGGCGATGCAGCGCACGCTCACCAAGCTCGGCCTCTACAAGGACAAGATCGACGGCAAGGCCGGCATGCTCACGCGTGCGGCAGTCGGCGCCTATCAGAAAGCGAATCGGATCAAGGTCGACTGCTGGCCGACCGCGGCCGTGCTCGACGACATGCAGAAAAAGGCGGCGAAGAACTGAACGGGCTCCGCGCGCCGCAAACGAAGTGGCCGGCTCGCGTGAGCCGGCCATGACATCAAGTAAGGTTGCGCCGTCGCGGTCAGCTCGATGAAAGTCCGACCGGACGGAGTAATCGCCCTAGCAGGCGACGCGCACTGGCCGCGTGACCCATGCCTGGTAGCGATTCGACCACACCTGCTCTTCGACGAGGCAGGTGCGCGGCGCCGCATAGACCGGCGCAGGTGCCACATAGGCCGGCGCCGGCGCGGAATTCGCGATCGCGTTGCCGATGATGGCGCCCGCAACGAACCCTCCGACAGCACCGGCGGCGACTCCGCACCCCCGGCAGCCAGCATCGGCCGGCGTAGGCGCGACGGCGATTGCAGCTACCACGGTCGCAGCCGCAGCCAAGGCAACAAGTGTCTTCTTCATCAGCATCTCCCCTTTGAGCATCGGCGCTTGCCGAGCATTAAGCGTCGGCGGTCGCCGAGCGCAGTCCCAAGCTGTTTTGAAGTTCCCCGACTGAGCGATCCCCCGCAATTCAGTCACTGCGGATCATGCTGGTTAATTTGTCGGAATTTGGTCAGGCTTAAGACGGCGCGAAAACCGTTTGCAGCCAAAAAAAGGCCGGCGCTCCCGAAGAGCGCCGGCGTCAGGCTCTGGATCCGCTGAACAGGGCGTAGCCGCTCACCACCCGCGATAGCCGTATCCGTACCGCCAGCCGTAATAAGGGCGGGGGGCATAGGCATAGCCGTAATAGGCTGGCGCGTAGCCATAGCTGTACGCGGGATAGTACGAGTACGACGGATAATATCCGCCGTAGTACCCGCCGTAATAATAGGGCCTTGCAAACGCGCTGCCGACGATGGCGCCGACGGCGAAGGCGCCGATGGCCGGCCCCCACCAGCCACGGCGGGCCTCTGCCGTATTCGACGTAGCAACTGTCGCGACGGCGATGGTCGCGGTGGCAGCGACAGCGATCAGGGTTTTTCTCATCTCGCGGTCTCCATTTGAACTCGAAGGGCCGATAACCAAGCTGGCCGTTGCTTGAAATGTTCTGCCCCGCACCCTGAACGCGGGCTGAACAGCCGTGCCTTGCGCGAATTTTGCTGCGCTGCACGGGTCGCCGGTGCTGCCGCGTCTCGGGCCGCGATTCGCTCGCGCTTCGTCTGCGATGCGCTACTGCGTCGGGGCGAGGCGATGATTGTCAGCGACTGGAGGAGAGCGGCGCCGAACATCGAGAGGCGGACCCTTATCAGCCGCATTCGTGCCGTTGGGTACGCCGGCGCCGGCGATTGCGCGTCTCAATGCCGAGATGGACAAGGCGCTCGCGGATCCCGCGACCGGCAAAAGTCTGCTGCAAACCGCGACCGAGCCGGTCGGCGGCAGTGCCGAGCAGCTCGCGCGCGTTGCGCGCGCGGATTCGGACAAATACGCACGTGTGGCGCGAGAGCTCAATATCAAGGCGAATTAGTCAGCCGGTGCGCCTAGCGCCCCGTGAGCGAACCTGCTCATGGCGCGGCCTGCCACCGTTACGGCTGGAAGATCGCCTTGAACAGCGCCGCAAGACGAAAGCCGGCCTTGGCGAGTTGCACCTGCGCCTGCGCCTTGGCCCAATCCTCGTAGGCGGGATCGAGCGTGGCCTCCCAGGTGCACCCACCGGTAAACGTGAAGGGCGAAGGCTTTGCGCCCTTGCGGATGCTCAGCCGCTCATGCGCCTCGACGGCGAGCGGCATGATCTCGCTCGCCCATTGCGCCGCCCAGGTCTCCACCGAACCTCCGGTTTCCCAACCGGGCGGGGGCGGCGTGGTCGCGAGTAGCTTGGCAAAGTCCTGTTCGGAGTGGGCGCTGCCGGCCGCTTGCATCGCTCGAAGGACGGCGACGCTGTCCCAGTAAAGATGCAGGTTCGCGATCGGCGGGACTGCGGGCGGCATCGTGGTCAGCAAGATCAGATTGCCACCCATGGTCATTGCGACCGTATCACCAATGCCAAACGTCGGTGGCGTGCCGGCGATGTTCGGGTCGAGGCTGGTCTGGCAGGTCTTGTCGAAATACTTCGCCCCCACATGCAGCGGTTGGTGGATATCACCGACGAGGTGAGCAAGCAGCCAGACCGCTTCGGTGTCCGTTAGGTTGACATCGGATTTTGTTGGCGGATGTTTCCCGCGCAATTGGTCGACCGCGTATGCGATCATTTGTACGACGTCGATGTCTTCAGTGCCGGCGCTGCCGGGGCGGTAGGTCGGCTGCTGCAGCGGCACGTCGGTGAAATGAAATTTGTCATGGTGCCGGTTGCGCTCCACGTACGCCTTCTCTTCATCGGAAGGCGACCGGCCGCAAAACGGCACATTGCCTCTCTTCGCACAGTCGGGGAAAACCGAGACCTGGCTGAGGGTTCGTTTCTCGATCGTGGTGCCGTCGCGTTTTTCCAGCAGTTCGCTCACGCGTTGCTGCGCCGCGGGATAATGCTGGAGCAAGACGAGGTCGGCGATGGCGCCGACGATGCGATGTCCGGGGAAGTCCCAGGCCGCAGCGGGCATCGCAATCGTTGTGCACGCGGCAAGGCAGGCCGCTCCGATTGTGCGCCGCATGGCCCGCGCGCTCCCTTCGTGTGCGCCGAGTTTACGCGGTCGGAGCCGATCGTGTCAGAAAAATCGTGCGGCGGCTGCGCGAAGCGGCCAGAAGGCGCGGGACGCAGAACGCTTGGAGGGATCGGGGTTGCTCGCCCCAGCCCAGGTCCTCGCGTCGGTGGCTAGAAAGCGAAGGCGTTCAGGACCAGGGTGCACGTGAATAGGGCGCCCAAAATCAATCCGAACAACTGGGTAATCTTACGCTCACTCATATTCCAGCCTCCCATCTTTAACCTTAGTCGCGCGAATAATCCTTTCGGTTCAAAGCTGCCGGGTGGGGCCGAAGAACTGCAACCAGCCAATTTCAACGGGTTAGCATCAGTCCAGGGGCGCCAGGCGAAATCCGCCGCCGACTTCCCGGCCCGAATGGAGTAAAGTGGTGCTAAGCGCGCCGCGAGGCGGTGCAATGAAGAAGAGAGACCCCGATGACCTCTTCCCGTCGCCGATTCTTGCATCTCGCCACCGCCGCCGCCGTGCTCGCTCCGGGCATCGTCAGCGCGCAGGCCTATCCCGCGCGAGCGGTGCGGGTGATCGTTCCGTACGCGCCCGCCGGTCCGACCGACGTGTTCGCCCGCCTCATGGCGCAAAAACTCTCGGAGCAACTGGGTGCCCAGTTCTATGTCGAGAACATCGCCGGGGCGGGCGGCAATATCGGCATCGGGCGCGCGGCGCAAACGATGGCGGACGGCTACACCATTCTCGTCACCGGCGCCAATATCGTCGTCAATCCCGCGCTTTACCCGCACGTGCCCTTCGATCCGGCCAAGGATTTTGCCCCCATCACACTCGCGGTGACGGCACCTGCGGTGCTCACGGTCAACCCGGCGCTGCCGGTGCAAACGGTCAAGGACCTCGTCGCGCTCATCAAGGCCAATCCCGGCAAGTACAGCTTTGCCTCGCCGGGCACCGGCACGCCGCCGCATCTCGTGGGCGAATTGTTCCGCCTCTCCATCGGTCTGGACCTCATACACGTGCCGTTCAACGGCGGCGGCCCGGCAATCGGCTCGGCCGTCGCGGGCCACACCCCGATTTCCTTCGGCTCGATGGCGCCGGCGGTGCCGCTGGTGAAGGACGGCAAGCTGCGCGCGCTTGCGGTCTCGAGCAAGAGGCGCTCGCCGGCCTTGCCCGACGTTCCCACCATGGCGGAAGCCGGCTATCCCGAGGTCGAGGGCGAATCGTGGTTTGCCGTCGTGGTGCCGGCCGGAACGCCCAAGGAGATCATCGGGCTGCTCCAGCGCGAAATCGCGCGCGCCATCGCGTTGCCGGACATGAAGGAACGCTTGGCGGCGCTTGGCTACGAGCCGGTCGCCAGCACGCCCGAGGCCTGCGCGGCCCAGTTCCGGACCGAAATCGCGAAATGGGGAAGGGTCATCGGCGAGGCCGGCATCAAGGCGCAGTGAAGCAACGCCGAGCTTCGGGGGCTCACTGACGCAGCAAGGGGAAAAGCTGCAGAAACGAAATCATGGCGCCTGCGAGCGCCGCCAGAATCGCGACCGTTTTGATCCGCCAGCTTCGCTCGAGCGCCACAATGCGCCGTTGCGCCCGCTCCTTGAGGGTTGCCGTCCCCGGGAGCGCTCCTTTGAAGGGCGGGTCGCCGAGAAACGACGCAACCGCGTCGAAGAAAATCCGCGTCGCGGGTTCGTCCGCGAGGAAAACATGATTGCGGCTGTCCAAGGGAACGAACTTGGCGCCGGGAATTCCGGCGGCGATTTCCTGCCCCAGCGCGAACGGCACACGCACGTCGCCTTTGCAGTGGGTGACCAAGGTGGGGGCCGTTACCTTGGGCAAGAGGTCGGCGACGTCGATGGTGGAAAGCTCGACCACGAATTTCTCCATCATCTCGGGCGTCGCCGAGACTCGCTCCAGGTCGTTGAACCAGCGCGCCTGCTCCGCCGTTCCTCCCGGGATGAACTGCGAGGTGAACCACTGCCGGTAGGCGTCGTGCTCGCTGCCCCAGCCCTGGCGGATCAGGGCTCGATTGAGTTCGACGAACTGTCGTTGCTTGTCGGGATCATCGCGGTGAAGGAAACCGCGCGCATACGCCCCGTGAATGATCAGATGCGATACCCGTTCGGGGTGGCGCGCGGCGTACTCTATCGCGATCGCCCCGCCTTGTGACACACCCAGCAGGATGAAGCGCTCCAGGGAAAGGCAATCGACTACGCATTCGAGATCGCTGACCCAGCGGTCCATCGAGATCTCGACTGCATCCCGCTGCGATAGGCCGGTGCCGCGCCCGTCGTAGCGCACCAGCTTGTGTCGACTGGCCATCCCGAGAAGGAGGTGCCGCCAGACCGGGCTATCGAGCTCGTACTCTAAATGGGTCAGCCAATGCGACGCGCGCACAACGGGCGTGCCCTTGCCGATCACGGCATAGGCGATGCGCGCGCCATCCGGAGCGGTTGCGTACTCAATGTGCTGCCTCACGGCTGCCCCAGGCTCCCGTTCGAATGAACGATAGCAAGCTGCGATGGCGCGCGGACGGCCGCAACCAATTCTCAATGTAAAGATGTAATACTAATGGTGCATTGCAATAGAGGCTTATTGCAGCGCATTATCGAAGCTGATCCTCAACCGGCCGGTCCCAGATGCCTTGGGAGAGGAGCCAATGAAGAACCACTGCGCCTACTGCCATGGCAAATTCGGGCTCGTGCGCCATCATCGAGCGTTCAAGAGCTTCTGCTCGCGCAAATGCGTTGACCAGTACAAGGCTTGGCTGCGCGCCGAAGTCGGCAAGCGCAAGGGATGGTCGGATTGCCTTTGGTCCGCGAGTCTGAACGTCGTTCCCTACGTCACCGGCAGATCGTCTGCGTAAGGCACCGCCCTGGCGCGCGCTATTCTCCCGTCATGCGGACGCTAATGCAACGAAGTGGCCTCGGAGAGATCCCCCGAGGCCACTCGCGCTTTTGCCTTTTTGGTGATTTGACCGGCGTTACCGGCAGGAGCGCTGCGTCCTGACAATCACGCGGCCATCCGGGGTGTGGATTCGCTCTCTTACCAGCGGACAGTCGGCGCCATAGGCATAGTATTCATTGCCACGCCAACCGTAATCATACCGCGGTCCGACGCCAAATCCGAACGGACCGACCTGAACGCCGGCCCCGTACGGATCTGCGCCCATGTAAACCTGGGCGGAGGCTGGAACCGCCGCAAGCAACAACGCACCGGTGGCCGCGGTTAACAACAGCTTCCTCATGTCATCCTCCTTCCATATCGCTGTGATTCCAACGCATCATGGTGGGCACTGTTGCATTCAAAAAATTTCCAAGTTCCTGGAACCACACGCAGCTCATGTAGGTCAGCGTTGTTCCCTAACGTCCTTGTGATGGGTTCCATGGCAACGGATCGGCGGAACAGCGCAGGCGATCGCTGGTGCGCGTTACTTGCCGTTGATGCAGCGGTGCGCGCCATCTGAGCGCGTGGAGGGCCGTCATCCGGATTTCGCCAAGGACGAGCGAAGCGAAATCGGGGCTCGCGCACTCGGACAAGGGACGCCGCATCGGCGCGTGAACGCGCTTAGAAAGCGCGCAAAAGAACTGAGCGGCTCTGCGTGTTTCTCGACGCTGTTACGATTTTTTAACCGCATCCGTCGATCGCACAAACGCAAATACTTTCCGCATCAATTGCTGGCGCAAGCGCGTCGCGTCACCGCTAGATCGTGGATGCAAGAACAAAAGCAGGACTCCAATCGAGACGAAAAAATTGCTAGGAACCACGGTCATTTGTTTTACCCGGGAGTATGGTCCGTGGCGCCCCGTGCATATTGGAAGGGTTATCTCAAGCTCTCGCTCGTTTCTTGTCCCATCGCTCTCAGTCCCGCCGCCTCTTCGTCCGAGCGCATCTCGTTTCGGCAAATCAACAAGAAGACCGGCAATCGCCTGCGCCAGCAGCTGGTCGACGAGGAGGCGCGCGAGCCGGTCGCGGCCGAGGATAAGGGA
>Ga0081455_10004314_pt1 | contig 16014 bp, 17 predicted proteins | sample TabmetS3T2R1_FD_70207 | JGI IMG/M metagenome (GOLD analysis project Ga0081455, IMG submission 70207) | Tabebuia heterophylla rhizosphere microbial communities from the University of Puerto Rico - S3T2R1 | ecosystem: Host-associated > Plants > Roots > Rhizosphere ... | reverse complement strand
GGAACGCGATCTTTCCGTCCACCACGGGGAAGAAGCCGCACCCCCGGAGGCCCAGGGGATTGCGCCACTCGAGCAGACCGTTGGTCGACCATGGATCCTCGGCGAGGCGGGCGCGCGCTGCCACGAACAGGCGCATGCGGCGGCTGTGCTCGTCTTCCTGCCCGAGATCTGCTGCCGTCGGGGCGCCGTCACCCAGAATTGTTATGGCATAGGGGTCGCGAAACAGCCCTGCCTGCGGTGAGAACTGATGCATCGCCCGCAGTTGGGCGACACGCAGGGCGGTTCGGCTGGGTGTGGCGTCTTCCATTCGGTCATCCAAATCTGTCCCGTGATTCTTCGCAAGCCTTCGTGACCGGCCTGCGACATCGCTGGCGACATTTCCTGACGGCCGCTCTTTACCTGACGCGGCACTGCCTCTAAAACCGCGCCCGCTGGCAATCGTCCATGTGATTGGCGCGCCTCCGGCTGACCCTCTGCATGCTCCAGCGCATTCCTGCGACATGCATTTCACCACCCGCGCTCGTTTGCGGGACTGGATAGGAGAACTTTGATGCTGAATTCCGTTTCCCTGACGTTTCCCGATGGTTCGATCCGCGAGGTTCCGCGCGGAACCACGCCGGGCGATATCGCGGCGGCGATCGGGCCGGGGCTCGCCAAGGCGGCGCTGGCCGCGCGGCTGGACGGTGAGCTGGTCGATTTGTCGCGGCCGATCGAGCGCGACGCCCGGCTCGCGCTGGTGACGTTGCGGGACGAGGCGGATGCGCTGGAGCTGGCCCGGCACGATTATGCGCATGTGCTGGCCGAGGCGGTGCAGAGCCTGTTTCCCGGCACGCAGATCACCTTCGGCCCCGCGACCGAGGATGGCTTCTATTACGACTTCGCGCCAAAAGATCGGCCCTTCACCGAGGAGGATCTTCCGGCGATCGAGGCGGAGATGCGCAGGATCATCGCCGCCGACAAGGCGCTGACCCGCGAGGTTGTCGACCGCGACGACCTCATCGCCAAATGGCGCGCGGCGGGCGAGACGTTCAAGGCCGAATGGGCGGCCGAGCTGCCGCAGGGCGAGGAACTTACCGTCTATCATTCGGGTAACGACTGGTACGACATGTGCCGGGGGCCGCACCTGCCCTCGACCGGGAAGCTCGATCCGGCGGCGTTCAAGCTGACGCGCGTGTCCGGCGCCTATTGGCGCGGCGACCAGAAGAACGCGATGCTCTCGCGCATTTACGGGACGGGCTGGCTCAACAAGAAGCAGCTCGACGCGCATCTGCATCGGCTGGAGGAGGCCGCCAAGCGCGATCATCGCAAGATCGGACAGGAGATGGACCTGTTCCATCTCCAGCAGGAGGCGCACGGGTCGGTCTTCTGGCATCCGCACGGCTACATCATCTGGCGCGAACTCGAGGCCTATATGCGCCGCGCGATCGACGGGTCGGGCTATCGCGAGGTCAAGACGCCGCAGATCATGGACGCGCGCCAGTGGGAGCAGTCCGGGCACTGGGGCAAATATCGCGAGAACATGTTCGTGATCCCCGACGAGGTGCCGAATGTCGAGGATGAAGGTCCGGTGATCAGCGGCGAGGCCGACTGGATGGCCTTGAAGCCGATGAACTGCCCGGCGCATGTCCTGATCTTCCGCCAGGGGATCAAGAGCTATCGCGACCTGCCGCTGCGCATCTACGAGAATGGCTGCTGCCACCGCAACGAGCCGCACGGTGCGCTCCACGGGCTGATGCGGGTGCGGCAGTTCACGCAGGACGATGCGCATATCTTCTGCCGCGAGGATCAGATCGTCGCCGAGGTGCAGGCCTTCTGCGCGCTCGCCGACCGGATCTACAAGGATTTCGACTTCACCTACTCGATCAAGCTGGCGCTGCGGCCCGAGAAGCGGTTCGGCACGGAAGAGATGTGGGACAAGGCCGAGGCCGAACTGCGCGACGCCGTGGCGAAGGCGGGACTGGCCACGGATGAATATGGCTGGGAAGAATTGCCGGGCGAGGGCGCCTTCTACGCGCCAAAGCTCGAATGGCATCTGACCGATGCGATCGGGCGGACGTGGCAGGTCGGCACGATTCAGTCGGATCGGGTGCTACCGGATCGGCTCGATGCATCCTATGTGGCGGAGGATGGCGAGCGGCATCGGCCGGTGATGCTCCACCGCGCGATCTTCGGCTCCTATGAGCGGTTCATCGGCATCCTGATCGAGCATTATGCGGGGCGTTTCCCATTGTGGCTGGCGCCGGTGCAGGCGGTGGTGGCGACGATCGTGTCCGACGCCGACGGCTATGCCGGGGAGGCGGTCGCGAAGTTGCAGGCTGCGGGGCTGCGCGCCGAGGCGGACATGCGCAACGAGAAGATCAATTACAAGGTGCGCGAGCACAGCCTCGCCAAGGTTCCGCATCTTCTGGTTGTCGGCAAGCGCGAGGCCGATGAAGGCACCGTCGCCATCCGGACACTCGGACAGGAAGGGCAGCGGGTGATGCCGCTCGACGAGGCGATCGCGATGCTGCGCGCGGAGGCGAAGGCGCCCGACCTCCGCTGAACGCCCGAAACGTGAGGGAGAATGCCATGCTGACCGTTCATCACCTTGGCGTCTCGCAGTCCGACCGGATCGTCTGGCTGTGCGAGGAGCTGGGCATCGACTATACGCTCAAGCGCTACGATCGCGATGCCAGCCGGCTCGCGCCCGCCGACTACAAGGCGCTGAGCCCTGCCGGGACCGCCCCGGTGATCACGGACGGTGAGATCGTGCTGGGGGAGACCAACGCGATCATCGAATATATCGTCGCCAAATATGGCGACGGCGGACTGGTCGTCGGCAAGGACGCGCCGAACTTTGCCGACTATCTGTTCTGGCTCCATTTCGCCAACGGGTCGCTCATGCCGGCCATGTTGATCTCCGTGCTGGCGACCGGTGACAACGAAACCGCGCGGGGCCTGCGGGAGCGCGCCACTCGGGCCTTCGCGCTGATCGAGGAGCGGCTTGGCAAGGCAGCCTATTTCGCGGGCGACCAGTTCACGTTGGCCGACATCGTCATGCTGTTCCCGCTCACGACCATGCGGTTGTTCGTCAACTGGGATATCAGTGGAAACTCAAATCTGCGCGCCTATCTCCAGCGCGTCACGGCGCGCGATGCCTTTCATCGGGCCATGGCCAAGGCTGATCCGGACCTGCCAATCAAGATCGACTGATCAGGCCTCGGGGAACATGGACAGGTAAGGCTCGGCTTCCTTGAAAACCCTGGCGACGCTGGGGCGCACATGCAGCCTGTTGAGGTAAGCCGAAAGCACCGGATGGTCATCCGCCAGCGGCACCACCTTGTTGGCGTAGAAGAGCGAGGGGAAGGCGGCGCAGTCGGCGAGGGTGAAGGCGTCGCCCGCCGCCCAGCTCCGCCCCGCCAGCCTTGTTTCGAGCAGGCCATAGCTGACCGCCAGTCGCTCGCGCGCCTTCGTGACGCCGTACGGATCCCTGTTCGCATCAGCCGGGCGAATACGATCCGCGACGATCGTCTGCATGGGCGTCATGACATAATTGTCGAAGAGGCGGTCCATCAGGCGGACCTCGAGGGCCGCGTCCTCGTCCGTCGGGAGTGGCAGGAATTCGCCCGGATGATGCAAGGCGAGATATTCGATGATAACACTGGTTTCAGGCACGATACGTCCTGAATCCTCCAGCACTGGAAACTTCCTAACTGGCCAGATTGCTGCGAGACGATCCCAGCTTTCGGCATCGTCGGTCATCATCGGCGTGAAGGGGGTATTGTTCTCATAGAGCGCGATCAGCGCCTTCCAGCAATAGGAGGAAAGCGGGTGATAATGGAGTTTCAGCGCGCTCATTGGATCATCGCTCCTGTGATTGACTGACATAAACCGACGCTGGCGCGGCAAAATTGTCACCGGCGAACGAAATCCGCGTCACCGCGCATCCACCATCTTTTCTTGGCATCGCTCGACAACTATATCGTGCCGATCGCTCAATCGTAACAGGAGAAGCACCTATACGTCCCCCACTGATGCCCCGGCGCCCGATCGGGCAGCCGCCAATGCCGCTCAATGGCCCTCGCTTCAATGAGTTCATCGTCTCGCAGAAGGTCCGCGTGATCGATGAAAACGGCGAAAATCTGGGTGTGATGTATACGCGCGAAGCGATGGAGCAGGCCGCCGAGGTCGGGCTCGATCTGGTCGAGGTGTCGCCCAACGCCGATCCGCCGGTCGCCAAGTTCCTGGATGTCGGCAAGTTCAAATATGAGGCCCAGAAAAAGGCCAACGCCGCGCGCAAGAGCCAGAAGACGCAGGAGATCAAGGAGATCAAGATGCGTCCGAACATCGATGACCATGATTATGAGACCAAGATGAAGAAGGTCCATGAGTTCATCGACGAGGGCGACAAGGTGAAGGTGACACTCCGCTTCCGGGGCCGCGAGCTGGCGCACGGCCAGCTCGGCATGCAGGTGCTCCAGCGCGTCCAGGAGGACATGGCCGAGACCGCCAAGGTCGAGCAGTTCCCGCGCATGGAAGGCCGCCAGATGCTGATGGTGCTGGCGCCGAAATAAGGGACGCAGGCTGCCCTATTCGTCCGTTATACCAGAGGCGCCCCCCCAAGCATTGACGTTGGACAATCTTTTGTCCATATTTCGGCGATGCAAACTGTCAGCTATTCCGAAGCGCGCGAGAAACTGAAGGCGATGATCGACAAGGTCGTCGCCGACAGGGCGCCCATCGCGATCACGCGCCAGCGTGGCGAAGGTGCCGTGCTGGTTTCCGAAAGCGAATGGGCGTCGATCGAGGAGACGCTGTACCTGTTGCGTTCGCCCAGGAACGCCGAACGCCTGCTGGAAGCGGTGCGCGGGTTCGAGGCGGGCGATGAAAAGGCCGTGCCCTTCGCGTGAATGTCATGTTCTGGCCGACGGCGTGGGAAGATTATCGCCACTGGCAAGCGCATGACGTCAAGATGCTCGAGAACCTCAATGCACTGATCGAGGAATGCCGGCGCAGTCCGTTCAAGGGAACCGGCAAGCCCGAGCCGCTGGCCGGCAATCTGTCGGGCTGGTGGTCGCGGCGGATCAATCAGGAGCACCGGCTGGTGTACCGGGTGACGGGAATTGGGGAGGAGCAGACGTTGCAAGTGGCGCAGTGTCGCTATCATTATTGATCAGCGGCCGGTGATAGGCAGTGACCGTTTAACAGATAACCATCGAGGATTTCGTGTATTTAGCAAATTTGGCATCATAATTACACTCTCATCCAAGTCTGGTAGAATGATTTGTTTACTTACCTTGCAATTTGTTTCTGCCTGTCGGAGTGATCCTGAAACTGTCATCCTTGGCATCGTAGGTTAGGTATCCGAGCGAGGCCAATCGGGACATGATACCAAGATCGATTGGAACTGGGCGGCAAGGGTCAAACGTCAGTGGGTCGCCTGTGCTACGATCGAAGATCGACTGTAGCCCCGCGAGGTCGCGGTCTGTCGGCAATCTCGCTCTTTGCATCGGGTTCACGACACGTGCTGCACGCACCGCACGGCAGTCACTCAGGCCCCATCCATTCGGAGCCGGTAACGGGGAGGGCAGGTGACCGTTGGCTTGCTGCAAATCAGCTTCAAACCTGGTGCCGCATTGGCGGCAATACCATGTACGTGCATATCGTTCATGTTCCGCAGCGCGACTTTCACGGGTTAAGTTTGTGAGCCCCGCCATTGTCACCCCACCAGCGAGCATTGCGAGTAAGCCGACTAAGAAGAACGTGCCGATGCTATCGACCCAAGCAACACCTACGAAAATGACGAGCAGCATGACGACCGCTGCGATCATGGCTTCGCCATCGGATGACGGCGGTTGATTAGCTGCGGCTACGGTAGACATCCGCTGTCCGCTCGATTGGCCTGATGATATGCCCCAGCTTCTGGTGGAGAACCAGCTTCCCCGACTCCGGCTGGTCCATGTAGAAGTGCCTTGCTGGAAGACCGCATAGGAGCTTTGCGTGCGCGACGATCCACAATTTGGGCAACGCACTTACCCCCCTCCCATTCAGCTCTCATCCAGTTATAGTCTAAAAATGGAAGACGCGGGAGGAAAATGGTTAAGCGCCTCCGTGCCGCTAGGTATGTTCGGCAAAGCCAAATGGCTTACCGCTTTCGTATATCGGGGCCTTGCGCTGTATCCGGTATTTCCAGGCATGGGTCGATACGCCGGAATACAAGCGCTTTTCCACATAGGGTCGGGTCATGGGCTCTGCCATTTCCAGTGCAATATGGATCAGGCGTTCCGGCTGGCGGCTGAACTGGCAGAAGCGGGCGATTGGACGTTCGACGGGTTAGACGGGAGAAATCAGTTCCCGGAAGCTCGAGAAGCTTTGTCGGCGTTCTGTGGAAAGTATACGTCAGTGGTCAGCAGACCGGAAGGCTCCCAAAACGACCTTCTGGCACAGACCGTTGTGTCGATGCGAGACGACGAAATGCTGGGACTCAAGCCACGGCGGCAGAGTAGGAAAAGCAATATAAAGCGGAGATGCTAAAGCGGCAGGCTTGGCTGGGCCTGCTCGACATCCTCATTTTCCAGCAAGATCGCAGACAGCGTCAGGCCGAGCAATCTTACGCCCATCGGCAGCGGGAAGAGCTCGCGGAGCATGTTTGTGCCGGCGGCGAGGAACGCGTCGCGATCGGCGAAGCAGCCATGGATTGATCGCGCCCGCGTAATCGTGCGGAAATCGGCGAAGCGGACCTTGAGGGTGACGGTGCGGCCGCGGGCGCCCGAGCGGGCGATGCGGGTCCAGGCGGCTTCAGCGACATGATCGAGCGCGGCGAAGATCGCATCCGTGTCGGTCACGTCCTGGCCGAAGGTGCGTTCGGCGCCGATCGACTTGGCGACGCGGTGGGCGCGGACCGGGCGGTGATCCTCGCCGCGCGCGGCGCCGTAGAGATAGGCCGCGCTCTTGCCGAAATGGGCCTGGAGGAAATCGAGCGGGCGCTCACGCAGGTCGGCGCCGGTACGGATGCCGAACCGTTCCATGCGCGCGGCCGTGACCGGGCCGACGCCGTGGAAGCGGCTGACCGGCAGCGACGCGACGAACGCCGGTCCTTTCGCCGGCGGAATCACGCAAAGGCCGTCGGGCTTGTTCTGGTCCGACGCGAGCTTGGCGATGAACTTGTTGTAGGAAACGCCGGCCGACGCCGTGAGCCCGGTTTCCGCGCGGATGCGCGCGCGGATCGCCTCCGCGATCGCGCTCGCCGAGCCGAGACCATGGCGATCCTCGCTGACGTCCAGATAGGCCTCGTCGAGCGAGAGCGGCTCGATCAGGTCGGTATAGTCGGCGAAGATCGCGCGGATCTGGCGGGAGATCGCACTGTAGACCTCGAAGCGCGGCTTGACGAAGATCAGATCGGGGCAGCGGCGGATCGCGGAGGCGGACGGCATCGCCGAACGCACGCCGAAGCGGCGCGCCTCATAGCTCGCGGCGGCGACGACACCCCGCGCGCTCGATCCGCCGACGGCGACCGGCTTGCCGCGCAAGGATGGATCGTCGCGCTGTTCGACCGAGGCATAGAAGGCATCCATGTCGACATGGATGATCTTGCGCGGGGCTGGTTCAGGCTGTTCCATGAGCGTTTCGATCCCATGAAAATGCCAGATCGTCGCGTTTGGCGCCAGCCCGCCGCGATCCTGTTCCAGTCGGCGCTGGTCAGCGCCGGGCGTCGATCCAGGCCGAGAGCAAAGCAAGCTGGCCGAGGCTGAACCCCTGGGCACGCAAACGGGCGATCCGCGCGTGATCGAGTCCGTGCGTGTCGCGCCACAGTCGAGCCGCCGCCGCGCGCAACGCTTCCAGCCTGGAATCCGCGAGGGGATTGGCGACGCGCAGGCCGAACACCAGCCTTGCCAGCCGTGTCAGTCGCGACGCCGGGGAGGCTATCCGATCGCGCCGTGCGAGATGGATCACCTGCCACTCGCGCGCGCTGAATGAGGCCAGGGCATCGGCCTCGACCGGAGCGAAGGCGGTCGGAGCACATGCGGTGGCTGGGGCGGTTTCAAAGTCAAAAGCAAGATAGGCCATGTAGATATCCTCAGGCTCCGACGCTGGAGGCCATAAGCCACGCGTGCAAATTTCCTTCCTTGAGCACGGCATCGAGTTCGCGCGTCGTTACGGGCGCCAGGCCGGCCCGGTCGCGATAGTCGTTGGCGAGCGCCACGGCGGAGCTGTTGGCGAGCGTATCGAGCTGCCGCGTGCCGGGGCGGCCCCACAGTTCGGTGGTTTGCTCCAGTTCCGATTTCAGCGCGGCGAGACCATAGCGTCGGGAATCGAACCCGTTCCTTTCCGATTCCTCGATCGTGACGATCAGGCTGTGGATCTCGCCTGCCGTCCAGTTGAGCTTTTGCGACGAGGCTGGTCGCATGGTGGGCAGGGCGCTCGCCCGCTCGCGCGGCCCAAGCGACCCGCTGGCCGCCGCGGCTATCATCACCAGCAGCATGAAGACCGTGACCGAGCCCGACAGCCCGGCCCGGGAATGCGGATTTCGATACGACATGACAGTCTCCCAACCGGTTTCCGACCGGATTCATAGGGCGGCTATAGGCCCGGCTGGGCGCAGCCCATTCTGCTTTGCGGCATAGGCGGCGCGGGACGCGACCAGCACGCGTGTCGCATTTTCGTCGCGCTGGACGACATCTTGGTCCCGCCGGGGCTGCGCCGGGAGACGAAGTCGGAAACATTGCACCTCAATGCATAATATCTGGATATCTGGCCGAAACGGCCAAACGCTCGCGTAAGGGTTGCGTCGCGTTTTGTTCGGGAATCGCAAATGAAGATGGCGCGCGAGCTCGATTTGAGCCAAGCACGGATCACAGCTCATCTCCGCGGGGGCGCGGAACAGCCGGAGTGCGGCCGACCAGTGGCGATCACGAAACCCGACGCGCGGTGGGTGGAGGCGATAGTCGGCACGCTCGCGCTGTGGTTCTTCGTCCTGCTGATTTACCTGCCAACGATCATCGATCGCCATCCGGGCGATAGCTGGCAGAGCGTCTTGCTCGACGCCGCTACGCTGCTGGTTTCGGCTGGGCTGGCGCTCGCGCTGTTTCCGCTGTTTCGGATCGTCGCGCGCTGGCCGACGGTATCGCGGCTGGCGATCCTGGCGGTCGCGGTCACGTTCGTCTCGTCGGCGCAGACGGCCTTCGACCTGCTCTACACCGGCTGGGTCGCGCGGAATGTCGAGGCGTCCTGGAGCGCGATCCCGCGCGACCTCAGCCGTGCGTACCGGACGATCTTCAATTATGCCTGCATCTACGCCGTCAACCTGACGCTGTTCCAGCTCATGTTCACGCGCCGCCGCGAATTGCGCGCCGAACGCCAGCTCGCCGAGGCACGCTGGGCGGCGCAGCAGGCGCAGCTCACCGCGCTGCGTTTCCAGCTCAATCCGCATTTCCTGTTCAACACGCTCAACGCGATCTCCTCGATGATCGTCACCGGCCGCAACCGCGAAGCCGAGGAGATGACCGACCGGCTTTCGAGCTTCCTGCGCGCTTCGCTGTCCTCCGATCCCACCGAACTGGTGCCGCTCGAAACCGAATTGGCGTTGATCGAGGAATATCTCGAGATCGAGGCGATCCGCTTCGGCGACCGGCTCGCCATCCAGATTCCCTGCACGACTAAGGCGGGCGAGGTTCCGGTGCCGAGTTTCCTGCTGCAGCCGCTGGTCGAGAATGCGATCAAATATGGCGTCGGGCCATCGTCCAGGCCGGTCACCATCTCGATTTCGGCTGACATCGAGGGCGCAGATCTCGTGCTTCGGGTTACCGACAACGGCACTCCCGACGCGGAGCAAGAGAAACCCGTAGGCACGAGCGTGGGACTCGAAAATGTGCGGCGCCGGCTGGATGCGGTCTATGGCGCGCAGGCCAGCCTGGAGGCGACACCGCTCGATCCCGGCTTTGGCGTCACGATCCGCGTGCCGTTAAACGCCGCACCGCTGCGCTTTCCGGATCGGTCGTAAGACGGGCTATTCGTCCGAAACGAGGTGGGTGGAGACAGCCGCGAAAGGCGAGGCCAGCACCTTATAGGCAGCGGTGCCCAATAATCCCGCCGCGATCAACCCGGCGGCCGCCAGCACGCCGAATTGGAAGATGCGTGCCGTGAATTGGCTGCGTTCGCTCTGCTGGACGATATCGTCCACGAGCGGGCGCCCGCGCGTGCGTCGCTCCTGGCCCGGCTGCCTTGCGTCGGGCATGGAGACGTTGATGATCGCCCCGACATTCATGCGATCCTGCGCCCGGATGCCAAAGCGCCGGTCGCCCGCCCATATCACCCGCGCGACGACGATATGCGCGGCGCGAAGGATCTCGATATAGCTGCCCGGCGTCGGAGGGGATGCCGCCTGCAGCATCATTCCCCGGCTGGAAATATCGCGAATGCAGACGTCGCAATAGCTGCTCCCGACCCGCATGCGGGCCGGGATGACAACCTTCTGCCGAGGCTCGCGGGGTTTGAAGCCCTGAATAATAACGGCCTGCCTTCGAAATGCATGATCGTGCAGCTTTGCGATACTGGCAGTTGGTTGAAATAGCGTTAGGATCGCTCTCCGTATTAATACCTAAATAGTTGTATCGGATACGATATCTTTGGATATCGCGCGTCAGGCCTTGTTCGTCGCCCCGAACGCGGCGGCGGCCCCCAGGAGGCCGGGCTGGTCATATTCGACGAGGCGGATCGGAAAGCGCGCCATGCGTGGCGCATAGCGGCCCTTGGCGCAAAAACGCTGGTGGAATGGCGCGGCGCGCAGCCGGTCGCGGATGCGGTTGGCGAGGCCGCCCACGATGACCACCTGATTGGCGCCGTGGGCGAGCGCGAGGTCGCCGGCAGCGGCGCCGAAGCTCAGCACCAGCCGGTCGAGCGCGGCGCGCGCGAGATGGTCGCCGCCCTCGATCGCCGTCGCCCACAGCGCCGCGTCGTCGCGCGGCAGCATCGGCTGGGCCTCGATCACGGCGAGCGCCTCATACAGGTTGGCGAGCCCCGGCCCGCTGACGATCCGCTCGGTCGAGACACGAAGGTAACGGTCGCGCAGCCGATCGAGGATCTGCTGCTCGATCGCGTCGAGCGGCGCGAAATCGAGGTGGCCGCCCTCGGTTTCCATGACCTCGTAGCGGCCCCCGCGCCGCAACAGCATCGCGACGCCAAGTCCGGTGCCCGGGCCGATGATGGTGGTGAGCCCCTCGGCGGGAACTGTCTTCGGCCCGGCCAGGTGGGTGAACGCGCCGTCCTCGAGCCACGCGACCGCATGCGCGATCGCGCCGAAATCATTGAGGAAATGGACATGGTCGATGCCGAGCTGTTCGGCGACCTTTTCCGGCTCGATCACCCAGGGGCTGTTGGTGAAACGGATCAGGCCGCCGTCCATCGGTGCCGCCACGGCGATAGAAGCGGCCGCGACGCGCAAGTCGCCTTCCTCGGCGAGAAAGCGGCGCCATGCCGAGGCGAGATCGGGGAAAGCGGACGTCTTGTAGGTGCGAACCGTTTCAAGCCGGGGCGCGCGGCCCGGCTCGACGATCGCGCGGGCGAAGCGCGCGTTGGTTCCCCCGATGTCGCCGGCAACGATCTCCATGGCGGTAGCGATAGCAGGCGGTTTCGCATGCTGGCAACGGCGCTTGGCCATTTCGAGCTATCCCGTGGATGTCATCACCTTGTCATCGAAACGGCCTAGGGGGAGGCCGGACAATGGAGAGATATATGCGTCGGATCGAGACGACCGGCTGGTCCTTCTGGGGGGCCCTGTTTCACTGGATGATGCGGCGCCAAATCTCCATCGAAGTCTAGCGCCGCAGAGCGCCTGAACCGATCTATTGGAATTCCAGGATGACGGCGTCGACGGCAAGGCTGTCGCCGGGCTTGGCGCGCACCGCCGAAACCACCGCAGGCTTCTCGGCGCGCAGTATATTCTCCATCTTCATCGCCTCGACCACCGCGAGCGGCTGGCCCGCCTCGACCTTATCGCCCTCAGCGACGTGCAGCGCCTTCACCAGCCCCGGCATCGGGCAGAGCAGGAAACGCGACAGATCGGGCGGTAGCTTCTCGATCATATGATGCGAGAGCGCCGAAACGTGCGGCGGAAGCACGGTCAGGCTGTGCGAGGCGCCGCGCGTGGTGAAGCGCCAGCCTGCGCGCTTGCGTTCGACCCGGACGGAGAGACTGTCATTGCCGACCTTCGCCTCGACGAGCTTCTGACCGGGGACATAGGGAGCATCCACCGCGAGGGTCTGGCCGTCGACCGTGATGCCGTCGAGCCCAATCGAGACCACATGCTCGGCACCGTCCATCTTGACGACCCATTCGCTCGACGGCGCCTGCGGGCCGTTGAGCTGTCCTTCGATCTGGTTCGCGCGCGCGGCCTCGATCGTCGAGAGCACGCCCGCGATGGCCGAGAGCTGCGCGGTCAAGCCTTCGGAGGTTGGCGCGCCGGTGAAGCCCTCGGGATATTCCTCGGCGATGAAGCCGGTAGTGATTTTGCCCGAGCGGAAGCGCGGATGCTGCATGAGCGCGGAGAGGAAATCGACATTGTGGCCGATGCCGTCGATCTCGAACCGGTCGAGCGCGGCGACCTGCTTGTCGATCGCCTCCTCGCGGGTCGGCGCCCAGGTGATCAGCTTGGCGATCATCGGATCGTAGAACATCGAGATCTCGGCGCCCTCATAGACGCCGTCGTCGACGCGGACATGGTCCACCTCGGCGGGCGGGCGGTAGCGGACCAGCCGCCCGGTCGAGGGCAGGAAACCGCGATAGGGGTCTTCCGCATAGACGCGGTTCTCGATTGACCAGCCGTTGATCGTCACATCATCCTGCGTGAAGGCGAGCTTCTCGCCCGCCGCGACGCGGATCATCTGCTCGACCAGATCGAGGCCGGTGATGCATTCGGTGACGGGATGCTCGACCTGGAGACGGGTGTTCATCTCGAGGAAGTAGAAGCCCTGGCCGGTCTTGTCGGCGCCCGACACGATCAGCTCGACCGTGCCCGCCGAATAATAGCCGACCGCGCGGGCGAGCGCGACCGCCTGCTCGCCCATCGCCTTGCGCATCTCGGGCGTGACGAAGGGGGAGGGGGCCTCCTCGACCACCTTCTGGTGGCGGCGCTGCACCGAGCATTCGCGCTCGTTGAGGTAAAGGATGTTGCCGTGCTGGTCGCCGAGGATCTGGATCTCGATGTGGCGCGGGCTTTCGATGAACTTCTCGATGAAGACGCGGTCGTCGCCGAAGCTGGCGAGGCCCTCGCGCTTGGTCGCCTCGAAGCCCTCACGGACGTCGGTCTCGTTATAGGCGAGGCGCATGCCCTTGCCGCCGCCGCCGGCCGAGGCCTTCATCATCACCGGATAGCCGATGTCGTTGGCGATGCGGGCGGCATGCTCGGTGTCGTCGATCTCGCCGACATAGCCGGGGACGACGTTGACGCCCGCTTCCCTGGCGAGCTTCTTGGATTCGATCTTGTCGCCCATCGCGGCGATGGCCTTGGGCGGCGGCCCGATGAAGACGATGCCCGCCTCGGCCAGCGCCTCGGCGAAGCTGGTGCGCTCGGAGAGGAAGCCATAGCCGGGATGGACCGCGTCGGCGCCGGTCGCCTTGCAGGCGGCGATGATCTTGTCCGCGATCAGATAGCTCTCGGCGGCGGGCGGCGGACCGATATGGACGGCCTCATCGGCCATCTCGACATGCGGGGCGCGGGTGTCGGCGTCCGAATAGACGGCGACGGTCTTGATGCCCATCTTCTTCGCGGTCTTGATGACGCGGCAGGCGATCTCGCCGCGGTTGGCGATCAGGATTTTCTTGAACAAGCTAGGATTCCTGTTTCGGTGTTGTTTTGAGCATTCGTGCGATCCGACGAGCGAACCAATGGAAAAAATAAATACAAACAACTGCGTATATTAGGCCCGGAAGCGTCACGAGCGCGGCCGTTTTCCAGTACGGTATGAAAGCGGCTCCAAACTCCATGAAGATAATTTGTTGGAAAACCGAAGCGGTTATCCAATAGATGGCAGACAGCAGAGCAAAGGCTATGGCGATCCGGCGGACTTTCATTCTGCCGTCACTCGAAGTTGCATCTCAACCTTTCCGTCATGCCAGACTTGATCCGGCATCCCGCTGCCTTGAACGGCACCGGGACAGAAGCGGGACCCCGGATCAAGTCCGGGGTGACGAAAGGGTGCGGATATCACTCAGCGGCCTCGCGGTGATGTTCTGTCACCATCGCATGCACGCCCAGCTTTGCGAACAGTGCTGCATCCGCATTGTCGCCCGCGTTGGGCGTGGTCAGCAGGCGGTCGCCGGTGAAGATGCTGTTTGCGCCGGCCATGAAGCAGAGCGCCTGGCAAGCCTCGCTCATGCTCTCGCGGCCCGCCGACAGGCGCACCATGCTCTGCGGCATCAGGATGCGGGCGACGGCGACGGTGCGGACGAACTCGATCTCGTCGATCTTGGCCATCGGCGTGTCGGCGAGCATGTCGCCGAGCGGGGTGCCCTTGACCGGCACCAGCGCATTGATCGGCACGCTTTCGGGGTGTGCCATGGTGGCGAGCGCGTGGAGGAAGCCGATGCGATCGGACCGCGTCTCGCCCATGCCGACGATGCCGCCGCTGCACACGTTGATCCCCGCCGCGCGCACGCTTTCGAGCGTGTTGATGCGGTCCTCGAAGGTGCGGGTGGTGATGACGTTCGCGTAATTCTCGGGCGCGGTGTCGATATTGTGGTTGTAGTAATCGAGGCCCGCCTCGGCCAGTTGCGCCGCCTGTTTCTCACTGAGCATGCCGAGCGTCATGCAGGTCTCCATCCCCATCTGGCGGACGCCCTTCACCATCTCGATGATGGCAGGCATGTCCTTGTCCTTGGGGCTGCGCCACGCGGCGCCCATGCAGAAGCGGCCCGAGCCGTTGTCCTTGGCCTGCGCCGCCGCCTGCAGCACGGCGCGGACGTCCATCAGCTTGGTCGCCTTCAGGCCAGTGTCGTGGCTCGCCGACTGGCTGCAATAGCCGCAATCCTCGACGCAGCCGCCGGTCTTGATCGAGAGCAGCGTGGAAAGCTGCACCGCATTGGGATCGAAATTGCGCCGATGGACGGTCTGTGCCTCGAACAGCAGATCGTTGAAGGGCAGATCGAACAGCGCGGCGATCTCGTCGCGGGTCCAGTCACACCGCACGTCAGCGGTGTGCCCCGGCCCTTCGACGCCGCCTGCGGCGGCGCTCTGGATAAACTTCGGCGAAGCCGAAGGCCGGGGCCCAGTTTGGTTTTTTCGGGTCTGGACCCCGGCCTTCGCCGGGGTACTGGCAACTTCGGTCATTCGGCAGCGTCCTTGATGCCCTCGGGGGGCAGGTTATGGCCGAGCAGCCTTAGCACTTCGCCCGCCGCATTCACGAGATTTGTGCCGGGGCCGAAAATCCCCTGAACGCCCGCGTCGCGGAGAAACTGGTAATCCTGCGCCGGGATGACGCCGCCGGCGACGACCTTGATGTCGCTGCGGCCCGCGTCACGGAGATGGCCGATCAGCTCGGGGATCAGCGTCTTGTGGCCCGCCGCGAGGCTGGAGGCGCCGACGACGTCGACGTCCGCCTTGATGGCGAGATCGGCGGCTTCCTTCGGGGTCTGGAAGAGCGGGCCTGCCACCACCTCGAAACCGAGATCGCCGAAGGCCGAGGAGACGAGGTTCGCGCCGCGGTCATGGCCGTCCTGGCCCATCTTGGCGACCAGCATTTTGGGCGGGCGGCCCTTGCGCCGGGTGAGCGCGCCGACGCCATCGAGCAAGGACGCCCAGCGCGCGTCGTCATTGTAAGCGCCGCCATAGATGCCTTTCACCGGGGTCGGGACGGTATCGTAGCGGCCGAACACATCTTCCATCGCGAGTGAGATTTCGCCGAGCGTCGCCCGTTTGCGCGCGCATTCGACGGCGAGGGCGAGGAGGTTGTTCTCAAATCCTCCCAGGGACGGGGAGGTGGCATCCGCGTCAGCGGATGACGGAGGGGGCGTCGTGCTGGGCGAGCCCCCTCCACCATGCTG
>Ga0081455_10004313_pt1 | contig 16015 bp, 14 predicted proteins | sample TabmetS3T2R1_FD_70207 | JGI IMG/M metagenome (GOLD analysis project Ga0081455, IMG submission 70207) | Tabebuia heterophylla rhizosphere microbial communities from the University of Puerto Rico - S3T2R1 | ecosystem: Host-associated > Plants > Roots > Rhizosphere ... | reverse complement strand
GACCTGTGACCAGAATGATTCCGTGTGAGCGACGGATCAGGCGATGATAGACTGGAAACAGATCGGGCGCAAAGCCAATCTCCTCTAGACTGAGCATCGCACCTGATTTATCGAGCAAGCGCAGCACGAGACGCTCGCCAAAGGCCGTGGGCACCACTGAGACACGGATATCGATCTCCCGGTTGCGCACCCGAATGGCGATACGCCCATCCTGCGGCAGACGCGTCTCCGCAATGTTCAAATCCGCCATGACTTTGAGACGCGATGTAATGCGGGGTTGGAGGGCTTTGGGTGGGCTCAAGACCTCGTGCAAGACGCCATCAATGCGATACCGCACCTTCAGCGAACGCTCGAACGGCTCGATGTGGATATCGCTGGCGCGGTCGCGTACCGCCTGCGAGAGAATCAAATTGACGAGCTGAATGATGGGCGCCTCGGCGTCGTGATCCAGAATATCTTGCGGCCCTTCCAGGTCATGGGCCAGGCGACCCAGTGCCTGTGCGTCCAGATCTTGAATGACCTTAGCTGCGGTCTGTGACCCGATGTCATACAAGCGATTCAGGGCTCCGACCACTTCCCGCTCCGGACTTAAGATCGGCTCGACCGGTGCCTTGAGGAGCGCGCTGACGTCGTCGAGTGGTTGGAGATTCAGCGCCTGGCTCATGGCCACCAGGACGATGCCCTCCTGCTTGCGAATCGGCACCAGCTTATGCTGGCGAGCAAACTGGAGAGGAATTTGGGTCATGAGCGTGACATCGAACTCACTCTCAGGCAGCTCCTTCCAATAGGGCATTCCCAGTTGCTGCCCCTGCGCCTGCAACAGTTCTTCCTCACTCAGGAAGCGCTGCTGGACCAGCACCTCTTCCAGACACACCCCCCTCTGGGCGCTGAGTTCCTGTGCACGGAGCAGTTGCTCTGGGGTCAGGGAAGTCGTACCAATAAGAATGTCGACTAAAGACATACGTGGCATGCTGACAGGTCCTTCTGCCTCAGGATCACACACCGCCTCAGGCCACAGTGAGGTGGGCAAGAAGGCGTTGTCCACATTGCCTTTTCCCTCACTTTGTTGTTATTGTAGCAGGAGCCCTGTCCGGGCGCATCTCTCTTGTGGGTTAAGCTGATAGATGACCGGTGGTGCAGCCAGGAGCCCCATCATGACAACAGATTTTGATTTGACTGGTAAAGTGGCGATTGTGACAGGGGGTAACAGTGGCATCGGGTATGGTATTGCGCAAGGGCTAGCGCAAGCCGGCGCGGACATCGTTGTGGCGGCGCGTCAGCCTGCCAAGAACGCCCAGGCGGTCGCGAACCTGCAGGCACTTGGTGTCCGCGCCCTGAGCGTCTCCACCGATGTCCAAGACGAGATCTCGGTACAGGCGATGGTAGAAGCCAGCGTCGAGACATTTGGCCACGTCGATATTCTAGTCAACAACGCCGGTATCAACATTCGCAAGGCGCCACAGGATTACACGCTGGAGGAGTGGCAGCAGGTGCTGAACACCAACCTCACTGGGGTCTTCCTGTGTGCTCGTGCAGTGTATCCATACATGCGCCAGACGGGTGGGGGCAAAATCATTAACATTGGCTCCATGACTTCCATTTTCGGCAGCAGTGTTTCGCCAGCCTACGCGGCGACCAAAGGCGGGGTGGTACAGTTTACCAAGAGTTTGGCGGTGTTCTGGGCCAAGGACAATATTCAGGTCAATGCGATTCTCCCAGGGTGGATTCACACGGACCTCACGGCCTCTGCCTCTCCAGAGCGCTATAGCTCCATCACCGTACGGATACCGCAGGGGCGCTGGGGGGAGCCGGACGAACTCGCCGGAGCTGCGGTCTTCCTCGCCAGTCGCGCCTCTGACTATGTCACGGGCATTGCCTTGCCGGTCGACGGGGGGTACACATCCAAGTGAGCCGATCGTGCCGGAGCGGTGCTGAGGACAAGCACCGCTCCCCCACAACGTCAGCGCCGCCTTTTCGGAGCGCTTTGCGGAGCGCTATAGGCAGCTCCACTGGAAGCCGCTCTGACCTCGGCCGCAGTCTTCGCCTGTCGTATGGCTTTCAGGCGGGTGGCTTCGTCTTTTAACAGAGCTTGTGCGTTGGTCAGCACCGCCTCGATTTTATCGGCTGGGAATTTACACGCCCCATTTTCGTCCATATGGACAATCTCACCCGGATGTACATCCATACCGGCTACGGTGACCGGTATATTGACCGCCTGGACCGCCATGGCACCATGGCCGGCGGAAGCGCCACTGAGCATATACTGAAATTTTAGGGCGCGAATGGCATCAATATCGCGTGACGGGCCATTGGAGATTAAGCCAACACACCCGACGGCCTGCATGGACGTTATCATGATTTCGCCAGCGAGGCCGGCCTTGGCGGTGAGTTCTGGAGGAAATTTTTGTTGCAAGACGAGAATGGTGGGCTTCGGTGAGGCATCCAATGCGTCAATCACATCCATAAACGTCAATCGATTGTAATTCGGATCAGGCACACTATAGACGCATGTCACCGCATATCCCGCGACTGCCCCTAGCTCAGGATACATGCAACGCACCGACGTATCAGTGTACCAATTCTCACTCCACGGGTTATAGAGCCCCAGACAGATAGGATTCGTGGGATACGTGGCTACCACGTTGGTAATCGTTGGGGTATCGATCTTACGTAACTCTGCAAATAGATCAGGTGCGGTCTTCCTTGGCATGGCACATGTCTCCATATGAGGTCTAGGCATGGATAAGGGACAACATTCTCCACGACACAATGTATCACGTCTTACGTGTGGACGTAATACCACACTGACAAGTCATTTGCTCGGGCCACTGGGGGCGGGAAAACAGGAGGGCAAACGGTAGCAACCCTGCTATAATCGCTGCGGACAACGGTGGCATGGGGCCTCTTGCGCGCATTATATGCCACCCATGAGGAACGACAGGCGTAGAACTGGAGCGCTATGCGTACCAACACCACAAAGGCAAAACTGGCTGAGGGCAAGGTTGTGTTCGGCGCCATCATCAGCCGCTATGCACCAGACCTCGTGGAATTGTTTGGGGCAATTGGCTACGACTTTGTCATGATCGACTGTGAGCACGGTCCTATGGACTTGGACGAGGTGGAACACATGGTGCGCGCTGCCGAAGTGTTTGGCATCACCCCGATCACGCGCATTCCTAACCATGAAGATTCCACCATCCTGCGTTTTCTAGACCGAGGCGTACAAGGCATCATCGTGCCGCATGTCAATACCCGTGAGGCCGCTGAGGCAGTGGCCCAGGCGGCGCGGTACTATCCAGAGGGGCACCGAGGTATGGCAGCCGGTGGGCGTGCCCACGATTACGGGATCGGGGTATCACGGGATGAGTCGACGCGCTGGGTTAACGCCCAGCTCCTGGTAATTCCCATGATTGAAGAGACCACAGCGGTAGACAATCTCGACGCGATTCTGACTGTGCCGGGTGTCGACATACTGCACGTCGCCTCTAGTGACCTTGGACAGAGCATGGGCAATCCCGGGGCCGCCGCAGTGCGGCAGGTCATGCGCCAGGTCATTCCCAAAATCAGGGCTGGAGGTAGATGGGTTGGAGCAGGTGGCAATTCGCCTGCCGATGCGGCTGGCATCGCCGAGTTTATCAAGCTCGGGGCCAATTTCATAACCATTTCCTCCCTGGGCCTCCTGCGCCTTGGAGCAGAAGACTTCCGCCAGCGCGTGCAGGCCGCCTTGTAACAGCATACGGTCAGGGTAGACAGAAGGAGATACCTGATGACAGAAGCCCAAGAAGCTGAGCTCAGTCCAGAAATTGTCCTGGAGGAAATGAAAAAGAATGGTGTTACACACGTGGTCTGGTTGCCTGACAGCGAGACCAACTGGTTGTATCTGCTGATGCAGGCCGAGCCGTCGCTCCAGCTCGTTCCAGTGAGCCGCGAAGGTTTAGCATTTTCGATGGCGGCTGGTCTCTCTGCAGGTGGCAAAACTCCTATTATCCTCATCCAAAACACTGGCTTGATGGAATCCGGAGACTCTCTCCGCGGCTGGGGACTGGGCCTGAATATTCCTGTGGTGTTGATGGTTGGATACCGGGGCTGGACCCGTCACGGTATCACCCAGGATACCGCCGCTACGTATACCGAGCGTTTCTTGCATGCCTTTGATATTCGCTACTACCTGGTAGAAACCAGCGCTGATGCATCGCGGATTTCCGTGGCCTTTGCAGAAGCAAAAAAGACCAAGAGACCGGTCGCAGTGCTCGTGGGTGACGAATACCACGGCTTCAACCGGTAGAGATAAGCTCTCAGGCTCTGGAGGTGGCTATGTTCCGAACGGCAGACATGCTCGAAATCTTCCAGCAGTATCGCGGTGATGCGATCGTTGTGCCTGGGAGAGGCGGTCGTCACTGGGTGTCGCTCAGCACGAAGCCCAATCGGGACGTCCCGTTGGGTGACCCGGCCATGGGTGGTCATGCGTCGTTTGCTTGCGGTCTAGCGTTAGCACAGCCAGATAAAAAAGTCATCGTGTTTGATTCTGAGGGTGACTTGCTGATGAATCTCGGGATCTTACCGACTATTGCAGAGCAGGCGCCAAAAAATTTCTATCACTTCTTGCTCGACAACGAATGCTACGCCACCACTGGCGGACAGCCCGTGCCCAATGCCAAGAATGTCGCCTACGATGTGATGGCGCGCGGCGCTGGATATCCGCGCACCTTCGCCTTCGAGAAGCTCGAGGACTTTGCCAACAATATTCAGGCGATACTGGACCAACCAGGTCCGGTATTTGTGGCAATGAAAGTGGTCCCTGAAATTGAAAATGAGCCGATAGGTCGGCGGCGGCGTTGGCAGACACGCAGTCGAGAGCAAGTGGTGCAAGACTTACAAGCAGAGTTGGGTCTTACAGGGTGAGCAGCTCACATCCCTCGCTCCCTCCGTGCGAGGGAGCGAGGGCATCCATCATGCTAGACTTGACCATCTACGCAAACTCAAACTGCACGTCAGATAGACGCCTGCCGATCTCGGCTACCACTTGTCTTTCCTCCTCAATGGAGGAGGCCTCGAAGGTCACAGACAGCCGGATGTAGGGACCGGCCTCATCCCAGGGGACGGTACAGATCAATTTCTCGCGAATCAGGTACTGGCAGAAATCCTCTCCAGTCGCAAAGCGCTGCCCTCCCACGATCCCGCGCGGCGCCCGCACATAGAGGAAGAAAGATGCGGCCGGCTTTTTGGCGCGGAAGCCTACGGTATTCAGGGTCCGGGATAGCATATCTAAACGCCGGCTGTATTTCTCGGCAATCTCCAGCGTGATCTCGGGATGTTGCAGAGCGTACATGGCGGCTTTCTGAATCGCTTTGAACTGCCCCGAGTCAAAATTGTCCTTGACGTCAGCAAAGGCACGGACCACCAGGGCATTCCCACAGAGCCAGGCCAGGCGCCACCCCGTCATATTAAACGCTTTGGACATACTGTGAATCTCTACCCCTACGTCCTTTGCACCGGGGATAGAGAGAAAACTCAGCGGCTTGCCTTCGAAGACCAGGGCTGCATAGGCTGCGTCCTGTACGACGAGGAGGTGATGTTGCCTGGCAAAATCGACCACCTCGGTGAAGAATTCACGCGTCGCTACTGCTCCAGTGGGGTTGTTCGGGTAATTCAGCAGGAGTATTTTGGCGCGTGCCAATTGCTCGGGTGTGAGGCTCTGGAGATCAGGCAAGTAGTTGTGCTCTTCGCGCAACGGCAGGGTGTAGGCTTCCCCGCCGTACCAGCGTGCATGGGTTCCCAGAACCGGGTACCCAGGAGTAGTCATGATAATGGCATCACCGGGGTTGATGAAACAAGTCGGCAAGAAGGCCAGAACATTTTTCGCGCCCACAGCGTGGTTAATCTCCGTTTCTGGATCGAGATCTCCGACACCGTAGACTCGCGCCATATAGCGTGCGACCGATTCTTTGAACTCCGGCAGACCGTTGTCTGAGTAGCCACGATTTTCCGGCATGGCGGCCTGTTCACTGAGGGCGTTGACCACACCGGGATAGGCCATCCCATCAGGTTCACCCACTCCCATATCGATCAACACAAGATCAGGGCGTGCCTGCACTGCGGCATCTCGGGCGCGCCGAATTTTTTCAAACTTATAGACGGCGGTCCCTTTGCCGTAATTACTCCCACCAATGCGGTCTGCAAAGAGCTCTTGAATATAACTGTCTAGCATGCGACGTCTCCGCTGCAACAGAAAGAACCTGACTCAGGACCGTCCCGGGCTCTGAAAATGGGCTTGCAGGGCCCGTAGCTTTTCCGCCATGTCTGTCTCTGGAGGCGAGGCGGCAGGTGGTTTTGGGGGTGGGGCAACTTTCTTCCGTCGACGTCGTGCCGGAGCCGTAGCCTCTCTCCCCGCTGCCTCTTGCCGTGGCCCATCCGCCTGCCCTGGAGTCATCCGTAAGCCCTTCATTGACAGCGAAACGCGTTGCAAGGCAACGTCCACACTGAGGACACGAACCTTCACGACCTGCCCCACCTGCACCACGTCTCGAGGGTCACGCACATAGCGCTGCGACAGCTCTGAAATGTGCACCAACCCGTCCTGATGCACCCCAATGTCCACAAAAGCGCCAAAATTGGTGACGTTACTGACCATCCCCTCCAGCACCATGCCTTCTCGCAGATGTTCCAGGGACGTCACATCATCACGAAAGTGCGGCATGACGAACTGGGCACGTGGATCACGCCCGGGTTTCAGCAATTCCTCACGGATATCCTGGAGGGTTAATACCCCCACCTGCGCATCGACAAATTGCTGCAGATCGAGGCTATTAATCAACTCAGCGTTGGCGACCAACGCGGCAACCGGGACAGCCAGGGAGGCTGCCATGCGCTCGACTACCGTATAGGTTTCGGGATGCACGGACGTACTGTCCAGGAGCTGCTCGCCATCTTTGATGCGTAAAAAGCCCGCCGCTTGCTGAAACGTCTTCTCTCCGAGGCCGTCCACCTCTAAGAGTTGCTGACGACTCATCAAGCGGCCATGCGCATTGCGATAGGCCACCAGATTTTGTGCCTGGCGCATGTTTAACCCTGACACATACTGCAAGAGTTCTGCCGAAGCGGTATTCACGTCGACACCAACGCGATTGACACACGATTCGACGGCTTCCTCCAGGCTCCGACGCAGACGCTTCTGATCCACGTCGTGCTGATACTGCCCCACACCAATCGATTTTGGATCAATCTTGACCAGCTCAGCCAGGGGATCTTGCAGGCGGCGGGCAATGGAAATCGCCCCCCGTATCGTCACATCCAGCTCGGGAAATTCTTGCCGGGCCAGTTTCGAGGCGGAATAGACGGACGCGCCGGCCTCATTCACCACGATACAGATCACGTCCTGCGATTGTTGCTTGAGAAATTGGCGGACAAAGGCCTCCGTTTCGCGCGACCCTGTGCCATTGCCTATCGCCACCGCCTTAATGGTGTAGCGGCTCATTAGATCCTGCAAGACCTGCGCAGCGCCAGCGATATCCTGCCGCGGGGCAAGCGGATAGATAGTCGCATATTCCAGAAATTTGCCTGTCTCATCCACCACCGCCAGCTTACAGCCCGTACGTAGACCCGGATCAACGCCAAGCACGCCGTATGTTCCGAGTGGTGAGGCCATGAGGAGACTCCGCAGGTTCCCCTGAAAGACGGTGATAGCTTCGGCATCAGCCCGTTCTTTGAGGGCTCTGCGCACCTCAGTTTGCAACGATGGGAAGAGCAAACGCTGGTAGGCATCCTCGCAATAAGCGAGGAGATACGAGACAAAGGGTGTCTCGCGCTCCTGGATCACTCGGCTCTGCACGAGGGCGAGCGCCTTCGCGGTGTCAATCTCAATCCCCATGGACAGCACCTCTTCGCGCACCCCGCGTAGGATGGCGAGCATACGGTGCGAGGGAATGGTGGCTACGGACTCTTGAAAATCGTAGTAATCCTGGAATTTTGTCTTGTGGTCCTGCTGCCCTTGGGTCACGGTGGAGCGGACTTTCCCCTCGGCGAACATCAGGCTGCGCAACACCTGCCGCACATCGGCACGCTCCGCAATCCACTCCGCAATGATATGTCCCGCCCCCGCCAAGGCTTCTTCCACATTCGCCACACCTTTGTCAGGGTCCACAAAGCTCGCCGCCACCTCTGGAATACTCCGGTCGCCAGGCTGTTGTTCCCAGAGAAAGCGCCCCAGGGGCTCCAGGCCATGCTCGATCGCTACGCTCGCCTTGGTCTGACGCTTGGGACGATAGGGCAAATACAGGTCTTCGAGTTCTACCCTGTTAAAGCAAGCCAGGATCTGCTCACGGAGCTCGTCACTGAGCTTCCCCTGTTCGGTCAGCGTCGTTAAGATAGTTGCACGACGCTGCTCGAGCTCTTGATAATATTTATGGCGCTCCGCCACATGACGAATCTGTTCCTCATCCAGGTTCCCAGTGGCCTCTTTGCGATAGCGGGCAATAAAAGGCACTGTAGCGTCATCGAGGAGCAGCGCCACAGTGCGTTGCACTTGCTCAGGCTTGAGGGACAGTTCCGTTGCTATACGCTCATACAATAGCGACTGTAAGGTCTCAGCATTGGATGTAGTGTGTATCATACATTCTGTACGCCTCAGTATGCGACGTGACAGAAGTGCCACGGCGCGCGTCGTTCTACCCTTAAGACAGAGGACCAGTCCATACCACAGGGAGTACGCTCATCGCCTCCATCTCACACGCCGTCGGACTGCTCCAGGCTTGTGCATGCCAGGGCCGCATTGTAGCAAAATTGCTGGCTTCCGACTACCCTCGAATACCGTAGGCTCCCCACGTGGTTGCGTTGTGTGACGCTTTTCTGCTATAACCCTCTGTAATAGAGGGCACGAGAGCAGCCCGCAACCCACGTACAGAGCGACTGCAAGGACCTTGGCCTAGCGCTCAAGCCTATCCTACCATGAGAGAGCCCAGCAATGAAAGCAAAACGCATCGATCACATAGCGATTGCCGTCAAAGACCTGGATGCCGCGGTGGCAACCTATCAGCACAACTTTGGTCTCGAGAAGGTCAAAGGCGGCGAGGTCCCAGCACTGGGGATTCGCAATGCCTTTTTACAGATTGGCGATGCGCAAATCGAACTCATCACGCCGCTCGCAGAGCAAGGTCCAGTGGCTGACTTTTTAGCCAGGCAGGGGGGGGGAATGTATCTCCTGGCGCTCGAGGTTGATAACCTCGATGATGCGATTGCTACCTTACAAAACCAGGGGGCGCGTGTGCAGGTGGCGACAGGTTCCACTGGACAACGTCTCGCCTTCGTGAGTCCGAGGGCTACGCACGGCGTGTTATTACAACTTCTGGAACATCGAGAGGCCTAGGCAGAAGCAGAAAGCTGGTAAGAGCGAAGGAGTAAGGCATGCGTTATATTGCCATGAACAATTTTCAGATTGCTGCAGATCAGGCAGAACCCTTTGAAGAGCGCTGGCGCCGGCGTCGGAGTTATTTACAGGGCGCACCAGGCTTCGAGTCCTTTCAACTCCTCCGCGGGGAGAGTCATAACGGGACTATTCACTATGTCTCGCATTCGACATGGGTATCAAAAGAGGCATTTCTGGCCTGGACGGAATCCGAAAGTTTTGTCCAGGCCCATCGTGGGGAGCCACTCCCCAAAGGGATGGTCCTTGGCCCACCCCACCTTGAATGTTTCGAGGTCGTAGGTCTTGACGACCATTAGTGGGGTATGATCAAGCATGAGTATCCCGAGCAAAACCACCAAGAGCCGGTTGAGGCAAGGCTCAGACCGGCTCTTGGGGCTTGGTGTGCTATGCTGGGCGCGTGTCAGCGCTCTATGTTATACCGCGTAAGCAATGCGTGTAAGGTTGGACGGCTCAGGCCGAGTTCGACGGCTGTCCGGGTAATATTGCCTGTATTTTTAGCCAGGGTTTTGTAGCACTACTGGGTTTTAAGCCCCTTGTCCTTGAACTTTCATACCGTTTTGTAGTATCGCAGTCGGCATCCGGACGAAACCATGTTGGCACAAGTAGTGCAGGATGAGACGGGCATTCTCTGCCGGGGTATGCGTCACTGTATCCAGCGTGACTTCAGGATGAGCCGGGGGCTCGTAGGGGTCGTCAATCCCCGTAAAATCTTTAATTTCTCCACGGCGCGCCTTGGCATACATGCCCTTAGTGTCCCGTGCCTCACATACTTCCAGTGGAGTATCCACGAACACTTCTACAAAGTGCTCTGAACCTATCAGGTTCCGCACGTCATTACGCGTGGCTCGATACGGACTTACCGCGGCGCAGATGGCTACCCCACCGTGTTGGATGACCTCCGCAGCGACAAAACCAATCCGCCGGATATTGGTATCGCGGTCCTCTTTACTAAATCCTAAACCCTTCGAGAGATGGGTACGCACCACATCACCATCAAGCAGAGTAACTTGACGGCTATGTTCCAAGAGAAGCACCGTAAGCACCTCGGCCGTAGTGGACTTCCCGGCCCCACTGAGACCCGTGAACCAGATGCACACCCCTTGCCGATGACGTGGCGGATACGTCTCCGCTAGGATCTCCGCGACCTCTGGTCGGGTAAACCATGGCGGCAGCGGCTGCCCCTGATTCAAGTATTGTTCGCGTACTTGCGTGCCTGAGATGGAGGCGGTACGGGTACCAGAGGGAATACGTGAAACCTCCTCGTAGCGCTCCTGATCAGGGAGATAGACGAGCTCACGGAAAGGCACCATACTTACGCCTAGCTCCGCACTGTAGCGTTGCAACAGCTCTTGGGCATCATACGGCCCATAGAACGGTTGGCCAGTGGAATCTTTGCCAGGACCTGCGTGGTCGCGGCCGACAATAAAGTGGTTCGCACCGTGATTGCGGCGGATGAGGGCATGCCATAGCGCTTCGCGAGGTCCTGCCAGACGCATTGCTAAGGGAAGCAGAGCAAGCAGAATACGGTTCGGGTCATAATAGCCAGCAGCCAATGCCTTATAGGCTCGCACACGTGTATAATGATCCACATCTCCTGGCTTGGTCATACCAACGACCGGATGCAGTAACAACACGCCGTCGACTTCTTGGGCAGCACGCTTCGTCAGCTCTTCGTGTACCCGATGCAATGGGTTACGGGTCTGAAAGGCGACGACATTTGCATAGCCAAACTCCTCCAGACGAGCCCGCGTCTGCGCTGGGGTGAGACGCAATCCCTGGAAGTCATAGTGTTTTGGCAGTTGCAGTACCTGGAGCTTTCCGGAGAGGTGGAGCTTGCCCCAGCGATGCATCTCTGCCACCAATGGATGGCGTAAATCGAGTGTGCCAAAGGCCTTCTGCGCGACTTCAGCGAGATCCCAGGCATAGATTTCTTCAATGGTCATCACGGCCAGGAGATCATTCTTGGCGTCGCGCAACGCAATGTCACAATCCAGGTGCAAAGTCGGACTAGCATCGACAGGCAGAGGTATTGGGAGAGGAAAAAGCTGACCATTGCTTAAACGCATCTCATCCAGGACGTGCTGATGGTCTGCTTGCCCCATGAAGCGATCGAGAGGTGAAAACGCACCAGTGGCCAGGAGTTCAAGATCACACACCGACCGTTCTGATAACTGGAGAGAAGACAACTGACTCGCGCGAGCCCTGACCTCATCACGCGCTTCTGCCGGGACCATCAGATCGACGAGGCTACCTCCATAGGGAGCAATGAGTGGGGCAACCGGTGTATACGTAGTCATGAGATATCCTTACATTTGAGGAGTGTGCCCAATTCATCATGTAAACGCTGTAACAAGGGTTGAGATGTTTCGCAATGGCAAGCCCCAGATACTGTTGGCGATCATCGCCACTTGCACCGTCAACGTGGCCAACGCCAGGCAGGGCCGGACGTTGGCGAGGCGTTGCACGGGTAATTGCTTTTGGCGACCTGTCGTTCCCAAGGCTTTCGCCACCAGGTCAAAGATCGGTTCGATAGCGGTGCGACGACTCTGTAACAGGTCACGTTGCTCAGGCTGATTGATATAGCTATGATAGGCCTTGGCATACTGTCCTTTCGTCCACTTCAGGGCCAGGGTTAACAGCACCACCCCGCCCTGCGCCCACTGGCGGATGCGCCTGGCCTGGGCGTAGCTGTTGTCGGTGGTGACGGTGGCTGGGGCAAAGTCATGGATGATCTGCTCGGCCTGGTGGTCAATGACGATCGTTTCCGCCACCGTGGCAGTTTCGACTTGTACTAGCTTGGGAAAGCCAACGCGGTTGTCCACTAGGTGGAGGCCGTAGCCATATACCCAGCCATGGTAGCCACTTTTGCTCCAGGAGGCGTCGGTATCGAGATGGCGGAGTTTCTCAGGGATACGTCCGTCCTGGCGAGCGGACTGATGCCAGACAGGCCCTTGCGCTTTGAACAGACTTTTGTCCGTGTAGAGGTCCTCCGAGGTAAAGCGAGGATCGAGGTCTTCAGCATAGTGGCCAAGAAAGGCGATGAAGTCGTGTAGGACAGCGTAGAGGGTCTTATAGCGCCGCGATAGCGTCGTGCGATGGGGCACCGTGTCGAGGCCAAAGACCTTGAGCATCTCACAATGTCGTTGCAACCAACGACGTTGGGTTTTGAAGCGAAAGATGCGGCGTTGTTGCATCATAAAGAAGAACACAATCAAGGCCTTATGCTCATAAACAAAGGGATGCCCCCGGTGGGGACGCGCTGCGTGATGTTGCCAAAAGCGTTCAACCAGGGTAAACAGCAAGTCGACATAGTCGGCCAAGGTCGGTGTGACCATAGCGGCTCCTCCTGGAAAGTGTTTGAGATATTTTCCAGAAGAAACTCGCCGCGACCGGCTATGTCAACCGCTTTATGCACACCCCTCAGGTAACTCTCATTTGACGACGGACCCTCTATCTCTATATGCCAATACATACTGTATCATCACCCTGATCTGCCCCGTTGCAATAGTTCGCTAAATCCAAGACGTTGTCGGTGGTAAGTGGATGGCATAACCTTCCCTCTCCTTCTCAATCTGCTGCCCAGTGCGCTGTCTTCCAGGCTGGAGAAACGATTAGACCCAGCCCAACTTCTTATACATGCATCGGAGGATCTTGCATCTTTTTCGAGCTATCCTCTCGTGAGGTTTCTTATGAGAGGAGGCGAGAAGAGATGCAGCGGATTCGGCTGACGACAGTGGAACAAGAACACGTGGAAGACATCTTCAAGACGACCAACGATCGGCGCCTCCGTGACCGGTGTCAGGCGGTATTGATGGCGAGCCGGGGTCGGAAGCGTAAGACCATCGCTCAAGATTTGGGGGTGCATCGCACGACGGTGCGGCTCTGGCTTCAGCACTATCATGAGCGGGGTTTGGAGGGCTTGCTGATCCATTGGGCACCAGGCCAACCGCGACGGCTTCCCGAGAGGTTGGTGCCGACGATCCAGGCGTGGGTGAAAGCAGGCCCTGAAGGGTGTGGGCTCGATCGAGCGAACTGGACCTACGAAGAGCGAGCGACGTCTGTGTATCAGACCCTGGGGATCACCGTGAAGCGCACGGCCATGCGGGACTTTTGTCAGCGCCATGACATCCGGCCATACCGCCCAACCTATCACTATTTGCGAGGCGACCCCGAGGAGCAACGGGTGGCCCAGGAAGAACTGGCGGCATTAAAAAAAAGCGCAGGCCGGGGCGTGTGTGCTCCTGAGCCAAGACGAGGCCCGCTTTCCCCTGGTGCCAACGTTACGGGCCACGCTGGGCGTGAAGGGGCATCGCCCCACCGTCGGCACATGGGATAACAAGGACCAGGTCTATTGTTTTACTGCTCTCAATGTCGTGACGGGGCAGCTGACCACCCGCCTACTGGAGCAGCCGGCGCGCAGCAAAGCGAGGCTGGGGCAGAGCAAACAGCAGCGTTTGCAAGTGGCGTTTGCGGCGCATCTTCGGGATATCGCCCGCGCCTATCCGGCCAGTCAGTATCCCGAGGTCGTCATCACGATTGATAATGCGCCCTGGCATCGTGGGGCCCTGATGGCGCAAGTGTTAGCGGCCTATCCACATCTGCGGGTGAAACGGTTGCCGAGTTATAGCCCACAGCTCAATGTCATTGAGCGCTTCTGGCGGGTGCTGCGCCGCCGGGCCACGCACAATCGCCTGTTTGCTACTATGGCCGCTTTACGGGTGACATTACGGAACAACCTCTGTTACTACCAGTCCCTGCGCCAGAAGGTGCTCTCGTTAATTGAGAGTCCACGGAAGGCAAAAAAAGAAGCAAAGTTAGCCGCTGCATGAATCAGAGCAAGTCAATAGGCCATAGGTTGCATTGAGTTTTTGCGCTTGACAGTCTCTATTGCGCTGGCGAGTCTCCCGTGCAGGGGTTAGACTGGGCCTCTCCCAGCAATGCATCTCATGTGGAGAAGGCTCAGCAGATGCGCCCCTTAACGAGTTTGACCTTGGAGGCTTTGATTGCTCTGCTGTCCGACACTTTTGGGCGCTTAGCTGACTCCCGGCGGCCTGATCGTGTGGACTATAGTTTGCACGACACGCTCCTGAGCGGTTTTGCCATGATGTTCTTTCAGTACCCAAGCCTTCTGGAGTTTCAACGTAAAATGCAGCAACGGCGGGGGCGCTGCAACCTCGAAACGATTTTTGGCGTGACCCAGGTTCCCTCCGACACGCAGATGCGCGACATTCTCGATGGTGTCGCCCCAGAGTTGCTCCGGCCCCTCCTGCCCGTCCTGTTTGAAAAGATGCGCCGCGTGGGCTGGGCCAAGGAGTTCAAAAGCACTGTGCCCAGTGGAGAGCACCAAGGCGATTACTATACGCTGATGCTCGATGGGACAGACTATTTTCATTCCACTGAAATCCAGTGTCCCGGTTGTGTGCAACAGCGCGATGGGGGCGGGCAAGTGCATTTCCGCCATACGGTAGTGTCGGCGACGTTGGTCAAAGCAGGCTCGCATCGGGTATTCCCTCTCGATGTTGAAGAAGTCCGCACCAGTGATGGTCAAGAAAAACAGGACTGCGAGCTTCAAGCGGCCAAACGCTTGATTGACCGCCTGCGGCAGGAGCACCCGCAGATGGCACTCCTGGTCGGCGGCGATGATCTCTACTGCCACGAGCCCTTCATCATGCAGTTGCGCCAGCAGCATCTGCACCACGTGCTGGTGTGTAAGCCCGACTCGCACCGCGAGGTCTACACCTGGGTGGCGGACCTGGATCGCCTGGCAGCCTGCGAGACAGGGCAGTGGCATGAGGGCCCAGCCTGTCGCCGTCGGTTTTTCACTTACCGTATTGCGCGTGCGGTCCCCTTGACGACCTCACGGCGTGTATGGGGCACATTGGTGGAAGTCTGGGAGCACGACCAAACCGGCAAGCTGCTCTACCACAATGCCTGGTTCACGGACCTCGAGGTCGACGCCGCCAATGTAGCGGTGGTCGTGCGCATTGGACGGTCGCGTTGGAAGATCGAAAACGAGCAGTTTAATGTCCAGAAAAACCATGGCTACGAACTGGAGCACAATTATGGCCATGGCCAACACACCTTGTCGATGGTGTTTTATCTGCTCAATCTCTTGGCTTTTGTCGCGCATGTGATCTTAGAGCGTGGGGATCAGCTCTATCAGCGCTGCCTGGCGACGACGTCCCGGCGCGAACTGTGGCACACGTTGCGCACCACAATGCGGATGATTTTGGTAGCGGGTTGGACGCAGTTGCTGTTGATCTACCTCGACGCAGAGGGGCCTAGTCCCTAGAACCTTGGCCTTGGCCGGGGCCAGAGGAGAGCGGCCTGTGTGCCACATTGCAGCATGTGGGCGCCAAGAGGCACCCCAAAGGAGGGGCGACTTGAACTAAGGACACTTCTGGAAGAGCAAGGCTGCTCATGGGCAGAGTACCCGAAGTGTCGGCAGCGTTCATAGCACGGGTGCTTTACTGGGTTGAGTCCGATAGCGCATGCGGCTGACCGGGAATTGCTGCGTTTTCGGAGGTTGTGTTCCCGATAGGCCAGCGCTACAATAGCGTGCGGTTTTCTATATGCTAGACATTCTCAGCGTCA
>Ga0081455_10004311_pt1 | contig 16017 bp, 21 predicted proteins | sample TabmetS3T2R1_FD_70207 | JGI IMG/M metagenome (GOLD analysis project Ga0081455, IMG submission 70207) | Tabebuia heterophylla rhizosphere microbial communities from the University of Puerto Rico - S3T2R1 | ecosystem: Host-associated > Plants > Roots > Rhizosphere ... | reverse complement strand
TGCCCCGCCCATCGAAGCAGAAATCGTGGCGCATGAGAGCGGTGTGGAGATGGCTATGGCCAGACGGCTGGTGACCTTTGCCACGAAGGTACGCCATCTCCAGGAACTCGGCCTCGCTGCCGCTGCGTCGACACGCTTGCTCATCCATGCCGGACAGCTCATGCGTGCCGGCATGTCGCCTCGAGCAGCCTGCCACGTTGGCGTTATCGAACCCTTAACGGACGATAGCGAGACCATTACGGCCTTGCAAGATACCGCGGCGCTCATCTTATGAGTCTTGACGAAGCCCTGTTTACTCTCGCCTTGCGCTTGAAACGCGCTGTCTGGCGTGATAGAGCGTACGCGGCTGCGCTGGCACGCGGGGCGCGCCTGGCTGACCTCCGGGCACATTTAACGCTGGTCGCCCGCGCCCTGAGCGGGGTACCTCTGGACATTCAGGAAGCGGAACACGCTGGTGGCTTTGCCGGCGACGTGATCTACCTGCCACGCGCCATGAGCTTTGCGGAGGACCCTGAGGCCAATGCGCTCGCCTATCTCTATCGTGTGGCCTACACGGTGACCTCACGCCAACTCGGATGTGCCCTGCCTGCAGAGCAGACGCAAACTGTCGAGTTGACCACCTTGGCTACGCTCCTCGCTGTGCCACCGACACTCGCGGCGCTGGAAGCGGAACTCCCCATGACCCGAGAACTCCGCCAGCGCTTCTTTCCACTCGTGCTGCGTGATCGTCCCCCCTGCCTGACCCTGCACACGCCTGCCGCCCTGCTGGAGGCATGCACGCAGGTGCTCTTAGGCCGTGACCTGGAGGTCTGGCGCGCTCAGGAGCGGGAGTACAAGGCGGGCTGGGAGTGGTTGCAGCGCAGTGTGACGATCGCCCGGCAAGGTCATGATAGCGTAGCAGCACGCGCCTTGTATATCAGCCTGCTGCGTAGCGCCGAGCAGAAGGACGCCGCGCCAGTCGCTCCGGTCATGCTGTGGGGACAACTCATGCCCGTGCCGCAGCGGCAGGCATCACAAGCGCCTGGAGATACTGTGCCACAGACGTCCTTACCCACCGGCACGGAACAGCGTGGCAAAGCGAAAGAACAGGTACACCGGGTCGAGCTCAACCAGCAGGACATCGAGAATGATGTGCTCGTCCATACCTTCGAAAAGGTTGAAACTGCCGAAGAGTTCTGCGGTGTAACCCGCACCCCAGATGGGGCGGATGAACTCGCCCAGCATGCCGAGGCGCTCGACGCACTGGACCTGCGCGACGTCGTGCGGAGCCACACTCAGACACAGTCCATTTACCGGGCTGACGTGACCCTGGATATGGCTGTCGGCGACGTCGAAGCAGCCGAAACGTCCGATACCAGGTTTCTCTACGACGAGTGGGACGGCAAGGCGCGTCGATACAAACACGCCTGGTGTCGTGTCTCTGTGACCCGGCCCGTACGGCTTGCCGCGTCCTCCCACGGCGGTGCGTATGCCGCAGCCGTGTTGCGCAAACACGCCAAACACGTGCGCGACCTGCGGACAGCTTTCGACCGTCTGCGTACCGTGCGTGTGCTCAAGAACCGCCAGCCCGATGGCGGGGAAGTGGATATCGACGCCCTCATCGACCGCTACGCCACTGTGCGCAGTGGTCATCAACCGGACGATAAGCTCTATCTCGTGCGGCGACGCCAGCGGCGCGATCTGGTGACCTTGCTTCTCCTGGATCTCAGCTCTTCAACTGATGCGTGGATCAAAGGCCAGCGTGTGCTCGATGTGGCCAGGGAATCGCTGCTCGTGTTGGGAGAAGTGTTATCCTCGTACCATGATCAAGTAGGTATTGGCGGTTTTTACAGTTACACGCGCCGGGACTGTCGCTTCGTCATCTTAAAAGATTTTGCCGAGCCGTGGCCCCGGTGTAAGGCGACTCTGGCCAGTGTCGAGCCCACAGGCTATACGCGTATTGGTCCAGCTATTCGCCACGGGATCCATCTTCTCCAACAGCAGAAAGCCACTCAGAGACTTTTGCTGTTGATCAGCGATGGCAAACCCACTGATTACGACCGCTATGAAGGCCGCTATGGCATTGCCGACGTGCGGCAAGCCATTCGTGAGGCCGGGCAGGTGCGCATTCATACCTATGCCCTGGCGGTTGACGTGCAGGCGAAGTTGTACCTGCCTGAGATGTTTGGCGCTGGCAATTATCAGATCCTGCCGCACCCCTCGCACCTTGTCCACAGCTTGGCGCAACTCTACACACGGTTGTGGTACTGAGCGTAGAACCCGGAGACATAAGCTGCTTCCGGAACATCCGAGTCGCAATTGTCGACGGTGAGGCCAGCGTCCGGTTGTTTCAGGCCGCCAGCACAGCCTGAGGCACAGGAGGGTACCAGAGGCAGGACAGATGGACACCCCCGCCTTGCGCAGCATACCGAGGCCATCTCACTGCCACTGTTAGGTACCGCGACTCGGCCAGGACTGTGAAGACCTAGCGCAACCGACACCAGAGAAACGTCTGCCTACGCCTTACTCCTGCGACTCTTGCTCTTGTGGGGGCTCTTCATCAAAGGGATTCAAGAGCGAGAGCCCTTGAATCCAGTGGAAATCCTCGACATTGCGTGTGACTAGTGTCAGCCTATGCACCAATGCGGTCCCTGCCACGAGCGCATCGCCAAGGGACATCTTCCGTTGTTGGCGCAGTGCCACGGCCTGATCGAGGACAGCTTGCGAGAGGGGTAAAACCTGCGCCAGGCGAAAGAACTCTTCTAAATACTGCCGCTCTTCGTCAACGAGTTGGTGATAGCCGAGTACCTCTACGTAGATGACGGCCGACACGGCAGGCGCATGGTCAGCAATAAACCGCCGCAACTGGGCGTACCCCAGTTGGGCTGCATAGATGAGGATATTGCTATCGAGGAGCATTACCCCTCACGCCCCGGCAACGCTCGATCGTGCCGGAGTTCACGTTGCCATGTGACAGGGTCTGAGATGGCTGCAAAGGTGCCACGTGCCGCCAGCTTCTCCAGGAGGGCGGCCATAGCGGGCCCGCGTGTGTGTGCCTCTGCAACTGGTTCGACAATTGTCACGTGGACGCGCAGCGGCACAGCGGTCTGAGACTCCGGCGCCTCTCCGAGCCACTCGAGGCGGTCCCCGCGGAGGAGAGCTGTATAGGTACGCATGGGAATTCACCTCCTGTGATAAGCACTCTGGAGAGTATAGCCGATTCTCTTTTTGGAGCATCTAACAGAAATATAGAGAGCAGCGTCCACTGGCAACGCTTCTATCCGACGACGGAGTATCCTGTCACCGCGCCGCCAGCGGCTGCATGTGGCTGTATCAAACAAAAAGCCTTCAGGCATGGGGACCTTGCCTCATGTGCTCCCGGTCCGTGCGGTCCAAGGCCTCGATGGCCATTTCTACCGTGTCCCATACGGCATCCGGCACATCGGAACCCCATACTTCCAGGAGCGCAGCAGGGCTGCCCGGCCGCGGTGCCTGGACCGGCACTACTTCCACCTGGGTGCCCTCTGGGAGAGTCATCCCCTCGTCTAATACCACCACTTTCCCCTTAATAATGCCCTTATAGACCACTGGTTCATACCTTTCTATGAGCGCTGCTCTCGCCTTGCTATGTGATCCCCTTGTCTAGTATACCGATGGGGACGCCAAGCCTGTCAAGGCGACTTTCGGCGGTACACAGTAACTGGGACAAAGTGTTGCGTCTCCTCGTAGCACTTTGGGCTCTACGGTTGAGTGAACGGCTCTGAGGACAGGAAATTCAAACACTCTTTGGCCACAGTGACCGCGGGAGTACACTCCCGGGAGCAGCCCAGCGTGTGACGAGCGGAACTCGCCAGCGGACAGGAGAACGGCTAGGAGGTGGCTTCCGGTGGCGCGAGGTGGGCGACAAGGTGGACGCGCGCCGTCGGTGGAGAAGGCCGTTTGATTTTCCTATACTCTCCTGTCCAAAGACTCCTATTGTCTCCGTATGGCAAAGGGAGAGTGCTTAAAATGTAGGAGAAAGAGACCAAAATGGTCGGTACGAAGGATTCAGCAGGAAACTTCAATGTATACATCATGCTATAGAGCATCAGGACAAGCTGCTCTCGGCGATACGTTTCCAATTCGGCGGCCACGTAGAAAAGTACGGGAAGTAAGGAGGTTACCATGAACGCATCCCAGTCTGACGCACTGGTCTTCTTTGGCGCCACGGGCGACCTGGCCCACAAGAAAATCTTCCCGTCGTTGCAGGCGATGGTGAAACGCGGCCACCTCAACGTGCCGGTCATCGGCGTGGCCAAGGCCGGTTGGGACCTCGAGCAGCTCCGCGCGCGGGCGCGAGAGAGCGTCGAGCAACACGGTGGCGGACTCGACCGCACAGCTTTCGACAAGCTGTCCAGCCTGCTCCACTATGTTGACGGCGACTACCAAGACGCGGCGACCTTCCAGGCCATCCGCAAGGAGCTGGGCTCCGCACAGCGGCCGGCGCACTACCTCGCTATCCCACCTGCGCTGTTCGGGCTGGTTGTGGAACAGCTGGCGCAGGCGGACTGCACTAAAGGCGCGCGCGTCATCGTTGAAAAACCCTTCGGTCACGACCGCGCCTCCGCACAGGAACTCAATCGGATTCTGCTCGGCACCTTCGATGAGACGTCGATCTTTCGCATCGACCATTACCTCGGCAAGCGACCGGTGCATAATATGGTGTTCTTCCGCTTCGAGAATGCGCTGCTGGAGTCATTCTGGAACCGCACTCAGGTCGAAAGCGTGCAGATCACGATGGCAGAGGATTTTGGCATCCAGGGGCGAGGGGCGTTCTACGATCAAACCGGCACAATCCGCGATGTGGTGCAGAACCACCTGTTCCAGGTCTTAGCGAACCTGGCTATGGAGCCACCGGTCAGGACCGATAGTGAGACGATCCGGGACGAAAAGGTGAAAGTCCTTAAGGCCATTCCGCCTCTGGAGGCGAAGGATGTTGTGCGCGGACAGTTTCGTGGCTACCGGAAGGAGAGCGGCGTGGCGCCCGACTCGCAAGTCGAAACCTTCGCCGCGCTCCAGTTGTACGTCAATTCCTGGCGTTGGCAAGGCGTCCCCTTCTACATAAGGGCCGGGAAGTCGCTACCAGTAACGTGCACGGAGATCGTGGTCCGCTTGCGCCGGCCTCCGACGGTCTTTCCTACCTGCTCTCCCGCGCAGAACTATTTCCGAGTTTGCCCAAGAGGATTATGTTGAAGAGGCCTGGCGCATCGTCGACCCGGTGCTGAAGGCTGGCACGCCGGTTTACGAATACGAGCCAGGTACCTGGGGGCCCAGTGAGGTCGACCAGAGAGTTTCACCCGCCGGAGGCTGGCAGAACCCGACGGTAAGCAGCGGAATGCAATAAGGTATTGTAGATGCTCAGCAAAGTCCGTTGTTCCCTGCCACTGCGTGGGCAGAGGGGCGCCAGTTTAACGGCGCCCCTTCCCCTCATGGCGCTTGGCATGCTCGCCTTACTGACGGCGCTGTGGGGTGGGCTGGTACGGTTAGGATGGAGCTGGCCTCTGCCATGGCCAACCCTCTTCATGGCCCATGGGCCTTTAATGGTATGTGGCTTTCTCGGTACCCTCATCGGCGTCGAGCGGGCCGTGGCCCTGGGTGTCTTCTGGCCATATGCGGCCCCGCTGCTCACGGCTGTCGGCACACTCGCCCTCCTCACCGGGCTGCCGGCGCCGCCCTTGATGACGTTGGGAAGTCTGGGACTGGTGGCTATTTTTGTGGTCATCATGCGCCGTCAATGTGCCCTGGCTACCGGAACGATGGCTCTTGGCGCGCTGCTGTGGTTGGTGGGCAACGCTTGCTGGCTGGTGGGCTGGCCTGTGCCACAGGTCGTGCCGTGGTGGAGCGGCTTCCTGGTGCTGACCATTGCCGGGGAACGCCTGGAATTGAGCCGTTTGCTGCGGCTGTCTGTACTGCACCACGTGCTGTTTCTGCTGGCAGTGAGTATCTTGCTGGCTGGACTCCTGCTTCTTGCGGCAGACGTTGCGTATGGTGGACGTGTCATCGGGCTGGGGATGCTGGCTCTGGCCTGGTGGTTGCTGCAGTATGACATAGCCCGGCGGACAGTATGGCAGACGGGATTAACGCGTTTCATTGCCGTCTGCTTACTGTCTGGCTATGTATGGCTGGGCGTGGGCGGAGCGCTCACGTGGCTCTTTGCGGGTATCCTGGCTGGGCCGTATTACGACGCGATGCTGCACACGGTCTTTGTGGGGTTTGTCTTTGCCATGATCTTCGCGCATGCCCCCATTATCCTCCCTGCCATCCTGGGCCGGACCGCGTCGCCGTATCAGCCAGCCTTGTATGTGCCGCTGCTACTCCTGCATGCCTCCCTGCTGCTGCGTGTGGTTGGGGATCTGATGGGATGGTGGACAGGTCGCCAGTGGGGTGGATTGCTGAATGCGCTCGCTGTGCTCCTCTTCTTGGTTACCCTGGTACGGGGGTTGCTGCGAGGAAGATAGTCCCTGATAAGGTGAAGCGGCCCTGTACCTACGACATCCTTAAGCACAGCACTACCTACTTTGTAGTCATAAAGCTGCGATAGGCAGTGAGAAAAACAGCGCCAGCATTCTTGTCCGGGGGCACATAGTCCATAAACCGCGGGTTCCGCCCAAGTGTCGCCTCGGCTTGCCGCCAGAAGCTCTGCCACGTCATGTCCTTGCCCCTGAGGAGGTAGTCGTTGAGAGCCTTCAAGAGGGGATCATTGATGGTGATAGTCCCGATACCCTTCGTGGTCAGAATATGCGCTTTGGGAGCTTTCTTGAGAATGGTTTCAAGGAGCGTATAGCCACCGCAATTGCCCAGATAGACCAGGGCTGCTGTCGCTGGCACCTTCTCGATGGTCTGCGCCACATAGGTACTATGCCCACGATGGACAATCACGCTGGGAGTGACTCTCCGCTGACGCAAGACGTCATCGATGTCGGTGCTCCCCTGCTCGTCCTCCGTGAACTTATTGGCATAGATCTCGATTGTCCTGGCTGACACGGTGGAGCGCATGTGGACAAAGGAGCCGTGATCCTCGATCTGCCAGGCTTTATCGTGCTGATATTGTGCCATGAAGCTCTGGAAAGACAGCTTGCCGTCGTCATCGTTGTAGAAGAAATATTTTTGGATATTGGTCCCCTGCTGAAAGAGTCCGGCTACAGGAATCCCGGTCAGCGCCGGGAGCGCAGGAAGGTACGTGTCCGCGATCATCCTGAGAGCAGGATCGGTGAATTCCGCGACATGTCTCTGGACCAGTGCCGCGATCAGGAGACCGTATATGATGCGTGCCTGCTGGTTGTGCTCCAACTCCGCGCGGGCGTACTCGCTTCTGAGGGTATCCCGGATCAGCCGGAGGCTGGCGGGATCCAGCGGGGTACTCAGCATTTCTGCGGCCGTGACGGCCTGCACCGTCACATCCGGGGCGCGCTCGAGGTCACGCATGCAGCGTGTGAGCAGGGACCAGCGCGCCACCGGTGAGGGCATGGTCGCCAGGAACATCGCTAGCCGATTCAGCATAGCTGCAGATTTGATGAAGGTGCGGAAGCGCGTGTCATGCACCTGGCTGAGCAGCGCGTCGCCCGTGAGGGCCTCCTGGTGCATCCTGGCGATCAAGCGATCAAAGACACCGCGATAGGAGCTGGTGAACATCTCCGCCTCGCCATAGACGATAAGGCAATAGATCTCACGTGCCGTCCAGGTTGCCACCGCATGAAAACGCACGGCTGCTGGTTGCTCTAACAGGTTGTTCATCTCCTCGGCCAGTGTGGAAGCCTCTTCGCCGAGCGCCATCTCAAGAGCGTGCTGCTGCACCTGGGGATCACGCAGGTGCATGGCCACGAGCGTTTGGAAATAGGTGTGCTCGTCACTGCTCAGCTGCGCTGCAGCCTCTAAGGAGAGTGTCTGCTCGGCGATCACCTCCACAAACACCGCCATCCGCTCCTTCAGATCGTCGGGATAACGGCTGTGGATGAGCTGCGCCAAAACATGCAGCGCGGGATGCGTCGCTTCGTCAAGGGCGCGCTCCACTGCCTGATGTCGGGCAGGGGCAGCGGCCATAAGACGGACCACCCGGCGTGGCTCGCGGAGCACCACGTCGGCAAACAACTGCGGGCCCCACGGGGCAGTTTTATACACGCTGACCGCCCGGATGGCGTCATAGGGCGAGACGCTCACGGCCTGCCGCAGGAGGCCCTCAGCCCAGGAGGTATCGACGGCCAGGAGGACATCCACGTGCGCCCAGACAACCGCTGGGGTTGTCGTTGCCACTGTTGTCGCGAGTTGCTTGGCCCAGACCGGATCCAGGGTGCTGAGGATCTGCAGGGCACCGAGCACGAAGCCAGGGGCCTGCGGCGCCGCCATTTCCACGGCCCGTTGCGCCCACGTGCGGTGCATCCTGGCAAACATATCGGCGTTGAGCAGAATGTTGGTTGCGTTGTATACCACAAATGGCTGCATGACCTGGGTGAGCCAGGGGCGGTCTTGGTATACATCAAAAGCCATGATCGCGGCTGTGATATCGTCCCAGGATGCCTCTGGTTGCAAGGCCGCTTCGACCGCCTTGCGCAGGAGCGCATCAGGGAATGGCGTCCCACGCTCCCGCCAGCGCTGCGCCTGCGCCAAGATTGCACGTGGTTCTGCGGTCTCGACAAGCACCTGTTCCAGTCGCGTCTCGCCGGCCTCAGCGTCCAAGACGCGGGTGGTGGCAGAGGCTGGGATCAAGAGAGCAGTGAGAGCTGTGGCAGACGAGGCGAGGCTAATCAGCAGGCTAAGCCACACGTGGAAGTACCCGCCTCGATCGGTAATCTCCATGGCTCTCCCTGTGCGCTATTGCAGCGCGTGTCATGGCATGACAGGACACGGCGATGGCCCGGCTGCTTCTGCCCTGCGTACACCACCAGCAGATTTAACGCGCATTGCCCAGCGACGTGGCGGGCACTTCCCCGTGGCCGAGATTGCCGCATACATCGACGGACGGACCGTCGTCCCGGCCCATGGCAATCGGGAGATGCCCATCTGGGGCGAGCGCTTTGGGGAGATGGTCGGGGGCGGCTCGGTCAGCGAGGAAGTCGTCCGTGGCAATCTCCTCGTCCTCATCGAATATCTCCAATCCATCCAGCAATAACGGCCCTCCCAGACGCGCATCCCTGGGCGAAGGTCAGGGCCCCTTAGAGATGCGCGTCCAGATCCTCTTCCTATTTGACTGTCAATACCGGGCATGGTGCCAAACGCACTACCTTTTCGGCGACACTGCCCAGGAGCACATGGGACAGCCCCGTCCGCCCGTGGGTTCCCATGACAATGAGGTCAGCGCCACGCTCGTGGGCAACGTGCACAATCGTCTCCGCCGGAGGGCCGGCAGTGACATCCACATCCCAGGTACCCTGGAAGGAGGCCGGCATGAGGTCGCGCAGTTGTGTCAGGGCTGCCTCGTGGTGGTCCTGGAGCACCACCATCGGCTGGGGTGGTGTGGAGGTGCCTAAGCGCCTCTCGAGGGCTGGCTCAAAATCCGTCCGTGCACCTGGCCCCCCTGCAATAAAGTAGACGTCGGTGCCCGTGTGCGCCGGCAGGACATGCAGGAGCGTGACGGTGGCGTGATGGAAGGTGGCTTCCTCGAGGGCATAGTGCAAGGCCCGGTTCGCTGGCTCAGAAAAGTCTGTGGGGATCAGTATGTGTGTATAGGCCATGACGCGTCTCCTTACGAGATCGGCACAATAGTAGGCTCACGGACGACCAACACCGGGCACGGTGCCAGGCGCACTACTTTTTCCGCCACGCTGCCCATGAGCACGTGTTGCAGTCCGGTACGCCTGGTTGGCATCCTCACTAAAGTCGACAGGGACAAGAAAACGCTGTGCCGTCATCCTGGTGGCCTTTCTCTCTGCGGACTCCTGATCTCCCATGGCTGGCTCAAGCTATCTTTTCCCCTGACGAAAGGAGGGAATCGCCCTGATAGATGTACCAGTGCAGGGCTGTCGGCTTCTGAGCACCCATGACGTACGCCTCGCTTGCAGTTACCTCGCGAGCTGTGGTTGACGCCGCAGTGTCACCAGCGTCTCGGTGTTATCCTCTGATGTCATGAGGAGTGAACTGACCTCGCCTGCCGGGGTGTAATGGACCGCCACAGTGCGCGGGGAGTCAATCGTGTGTGTCAGGTGGACGGGGTAATGGCTGCTGATGCCCCCGACAGTCATGAAGATCTGGTGATGATGCGGATCATAGGAGATGCCTGTGAAGGGGAGCCAGGCCGCGACTTCCTGGTCACCGAAGTCTCGGCCAATGATCTCCATGCGGGCTTCAAAACCATGGTGCGTCTTCGAAAAATCATCCAGGAAGGCTTCCCAGTGTGCTTGCTCAATGTGCTCGGTCATCGTATATCCCCCCGTATGCTCGCTCCAGGCGAAACGGTGATGTATCTCCAGCAAGGGGCTCCTCCTCGGTCGCCCCAGTACTCTATCGAGGGTCTTGAGCAAGTCTTATGCCAGCCCTTTGTCTCGACACGTGCTGCTTAACTCTAGGCCAACGTATCACGCGTTCTACCCTCGACATCGATGTGACACCTTGTCCTCGCATCGGACACTTTGCCTTCCTGGGCTGTCGTGACACACAGCAGGGCTGCGGACGCACACGTGCTCTGGGCACTCTGTGCACCGCTCGACACCCCGGACACGCCTCTCTGGCGATCATGGCGACTATGACCAACGGTTCAGCGCATTAATCCCACCACATCTGGACCAGGCGCTTGATGGCACAGCTCGTCCCTAGCGCGCGCTCGGTGTCTTCCTGACTGTAGATGTGGGGTTCAGCCCCCCACGCCTCTGCCAGGGCGGTGAGTCGGTGTGCCGCCGCCTGATCGACCGCCAGGATGTAGAGGGTATCGGCGTTGTAGTCGTCGGAAGCCATGTCGCGCAGCTTGAGCAGACGGGCGGGCAAGCCGCGGTCCGTGGCCAGGCTGTAGGTGTCGAAGAGCACGGCCTGCCAGTCCTGGTGATGGGCCAGCAGATCCGCCAGGACCCTGGTACCATGGAAGGCATTGTGCTCGCTGCGGCGAATGAGTTCCAGGTGAATGTCCTGGACGGTGGCGGTGGCGAGCGGGGTGGATGGGTCAAACCTGCTCTGTGCCTTCATACAACACCTTGCCTTTCTGCGTGATCTCTGCCCCGGCTGTGAGTCCATGAGTTTCCGCACTGCTGCGGAGGAGCGCTTCTTGATGATCTCCTCTATATGATACGTTCGCCTTCCGACAGCGTGCGTCAATCCCTCTCCTGGAGAACTTTGCGCATGTCCTCAAATATTGGCTCAGTAGGCTGCATAACATTGCCTCTCAGACCGACTTGGGCTCATCCGGGTTGTCGAGGCAGTTCCTCGCAGCACATCCGCTATTAAGCCAAACCCTATGCATGCTATAAGAGATGCTATCGCGAATTTTACGCATGCACGATTGCAGATATGACCTCCCTCTGCACCCAGATTGGACGAGAGAGGGAGAGCATAGATAATCAGCTTCACCCTGGACAGATTGTGCACCTAACTGACACTTTGTCAGCAAAACGATCGGTATGGGGATCGGCGTGACTGCACTCCGGCGCTCAGATACGGCTAGTGGTGGGTGTGGCTGTGGACGCTCTCGCAATGGGCAGCGTCTTCGTCTGGCACCAGCTCAAGCCCGCTGGCCTTACCTGACAACTTTGCGGTCGGAAACGGGCGTATCGAAGCCACGGAGATCGACATTGCTACCAAGACAGCGGGGCGCATCAAAGAGATCCTGGTCAACGACGGGGATGTTGTCGCGGCTGATCAAGTCGTAGCCCGGATGGATACCCAAACGCTTGAGGCTGAGCTGCGGCAGGCGCAAGCCCAGGTCAGGCAGGCGCAGCAAGCCAAGGCACCGCCACCTGTAAGAATACCTATGCGCTGCATCGTGTTGGACATCGCTCCGACCTCCAGTGCAAAGCTCCATGATGAGCAAGCGTTGCGTGCAGTGTGGCACGCAATAGTGCGGGATACGCCCAGCACACAACCCTACAGGGCAACAAACTCCTTATACTGGGACAGCAGCCCCAGGGCCTCGGCCACGGGTTCGACGTCACAAGCCCCTATACGTATTCACGCCTTTGCCGAACCCGGAGTCTGTACGCAGGACGTCGAGACCCTGGTGCGCCAGTTGTAGCGCATAGGGCAAGGGAGCGGTGGTCAATGCCATGGTCGAGGTCGCTGGGTACGCTCCTGGCATGTTGGGGACGCACTCGCGTCTCTCCTTATCAGCAACTTCTATGCCATTCCAGCTTCTCTAATGACCCATAGAGATGTGGGGGTCCAGGCAGGGACAAGGAGCAATGCTAAGGCGCACAACTGTGGCACACGCATAAGGGAAGTTAGACAGAACAAGGACGTGGACATAAACATTCTCCTTGCAAGAGAGCTGAGGCTATGGGCATCCGTGTTGTCCGATGGCCGCCGGACCTGCTGTGCAGCCTGCAAGAGCGCTGCAGCCGTCCCCAGCATACGCTCGGCCGTGGCAGTTCACTCCTGCATGATCCGTTGTTGGCCGACGAGGATGTCCAGCTGTTCCTCGACGTGTTCCCGCCTCTGACCGGGCCGTGTCAGCGCTGCCAACCGTGTGCGGATAGGGTCACATATGGATGTTGCTGGGCGCTGGACGAGAGCGCCGGCGCGGCCCAAGTCCCCAGGCGGTTGCAGCCCGTGCTGTCGTTCGGGGCAGGAGGATGCGTCTGGCCGCCTTCGTCCCTTGCATCCCGGCACATACGTGGGGCATGTTGAGGGGGAAAGTAGGCTTGCAGCTGCGCCTCAGAGAGGACCACACGTAGGACAGCGACTTGCCCTTTCCGCAGGGCTGCGATGGCCTGCTGGAGCGACCAGGTATCGATCCCCCAGTGGTGCAGCAAGGTGACCAGGGCGCCCTCGTCGGAGCACTGATAGGGTAATCGGTCCATGTCATATGGATTGAACGAAGCGTAGCGTACCTGAGAGGTGTGTCCATGCCTCACGATACTTAGAATGCCTGTCTCCCTCATGCGCTTCCCCCTTCCACTCTATCTTGCGAGTTCTCTTGTCCCCATGACATAAGCAACAAGTGTGCCAATGGCCACAACCGCAGGTTTGGCGGGGTCATCCTGGCCTTACATCATGTGTGCGCAGTGACAAAGTGTCGCGGCCGTGCAGACGTTGTCCTGGACAGGATGTCAGGAGGATGTACGACAGCGCAGGCCACACAAAGGAGTGTGCGCTGGTGCTTGAGACATGTGTCGTGCAACAGAATCACCAATGTAAGGCGTGTGGGCGCCAATTTGTCCTCCACGCGGACAACCGGGTGATTGGTGACGAACAACGCACTTTGGTAGAACGCTTACTCTGCGAGAAAATCTCTCTGCATAGCATTTGCCGGGCCGTGGGCGTCAGTATCCGGTGGCTTATGGACCTTTATGGCTGCCTGCTTTGCGGTGTTGCCTGATCATCTGCACGTTGGGTGTGGATCGCCATGGATAAGCAGACACGGCAAATCATTGCGTTCCATGTCGGTGATCGTAGTCACGAGAGTGCGCAACAGTTGTGGGCCAATCTGCCTACGGTGTACCGTGAGCAGGCCGAGTTGATTTTGCATGTAGCCTTAGACCCAGCCGTTGCGAGCAGAGCGAGAAAGGGGGAGTTGGTCAAGTGTTTTGACTACTTTGGCATCCTACAAACTGCGAGAAATTGAGCGACAAGAGGCGATGTGCAGAGGTCCGCTCTCAAGGCGCTCCGCCTGAGCGATCTCCCTGCAGCTTGCGTCATTCCCGCGCAAGTGGGCAGCCAGGAGACGGGCACCATGGGGACGGGATGCCCGCCTACGCGCGCATGACGTTGTACTGGCGCCGGACTTACGAAACAGACATCACGTGTGTTCTGCTTGCGTCAGCTATGGCTCCGGAGTGTGCTGGTGATGGTATCGAGGATCGACGCCTCGGCGCTAGAGACACCGCTCCCCAGACCGAGCACCTTGGCAAGCCCACCCCCTGACGCCGTCGCCACCTCATGGCACGCCTGCACCACCCGCTTGATGCGCTCCTCCTGTTCCTCCGGTGACAGGACCGCGAAGCCGTACTTGATGACCTCCACTGCCGTGTCGAAGATCGCGTCCACTGGACGCTCCCGGAGCCACTCGCGGAGCTGGGCGTAGGCCGGCGAGCTGACCTCGACACCACGCGCCCGCGCCAGACGCAGGACCGTGTCGCGCTCCTGCTCGGTGACCGTGCCCTCGGCCCACGCGACCTGTACCAAGGGCGCCAGGAAGAACGCCGGGGCCGAGTCGACTGTCACCCCGAGTTCCATAACCCGGCGCAGGAGATCCGGGTTGTCCACTTGCAGTTTCTCCGCCAGCGCTCTGGCGATCTCCTCAAGCTTGGCCTCCTGCCGCAATCCCTCGATGAGCTTGGCGTCCTGCTGGCGGAAATACGCCTCCTCCTCCCCCCGCCCGCGTTCCTTGAAGATGTCTTTTTCCATTGCCCCTCCTTGTATTGCAGCGCTTAGAGGCTGCGTCCCCTATGGTTGACCGTCGTCTTTGGCACTCCGCAGCATGGTCAACCGATGTTATAAGTATACAGTCCTGCTTTCGGTGATACGCAACACAGCTGGTAGGTAGCTAAGCTACCGCAGAACAGCCTATCAAGTAAACAGATTGATCGGTCATTTTTGAGCCCTGGAAGCAAACCTTTCCGCCTCAAATTATCCAGGTGCTGCGGATCATCTTGCGTAGTACCGTACGTCGCGGCCAAGCGCCGCTGCAGCTCCCGGCTGAGTTGCAAGGCCAGCAGAGAGACAAAGACGTGGCTGCGGGTGCGGTTTTCCTTGCGGACAAAGATGGGACGTACCTCCAGGAGCCCCGTCTTCAGCGTGCGCAGGTCCTGTTCGACACAGGCGAGGGCCTTGTAGCGGTCGTGGGCGGTTTGGGTATCGAGAAGCTCGGCCGGGACAGCGGTCTCCAACACGTAACAGCCAGCGAGTTGGAGGGCCTGCTCGTGGGCAACCGTATCGATCGTGAGGGTGAGCTGGCGCTCGTTGAGGCCGAGGGACACGATGTGGCTGAGCTTGTGGCGTTTCACCCAGGTGTGGAGCGCCTGTAATCCGGCCTCGGGCTGACACCGGGGCGAGGCCGCCACCTTGGCATTGCGCGCCGCTACCAGCGCCTGAAGCGTGCACCGCTTATCGTCGAGGCGATGCCGGGCCTTGCGGACTTCGGCCTCATTTTTGCGGAGGATATAGCGCTTCCCGTCCGCCTGCACTTCACAGACCTGCTCGGCAAAGCGCTCCAGCTGGAGCACATCGCGCTTGCGCAGCTTGCGCACTTGTGGCTCGCTCAACGCCGTGAGGGAGCGGAGGCCGGCGGCGCTTAAGGCGGCTTTGCCCTTCGCTTGCACCATCCCCCCATCGCCCACAAACACCACGGCGGTCCACATAGCGTCGATAGAGCCGCGGTTCGAGGCGGTCCTGCCGCTGGGCAAGGACGTCAAGGGTGGCGTAGAGATCGTCCTCGTCAAAGTCACTGAGCCCCAAGACCTCGCTGACGGCATGCTGCTGGGCCCAGCGGACGGCAGACAGGCGGGAGCCGCGGTGGGCAACGCGGGCGAGGATGAGAAACAGCACCAGTTTCCCGCTCCGCGTCCGCCCCAACACCTGCGGGAGGCCGAACTCCTCCGCCACCTGTTTCAGCGCATAGAGCACGCCGAAGACCGGGTCACAGGTGGGCTCTCCCGGGGGGAGATGATCGAATTCGCCCCGGAGTGCACGTCGCAAGGCCTTGACGCGTCCGGGCTCCCATTGGGACAGATTGGCGAGGGTCCGCTTGCGGATGGTGGTCCCGTCGCGGACCGACTCGCGCAACAAGATAGCAGGGGGAGAATGGCGGTTGGGGACAATAGTAATATACATAGGCTAATATTAGAAGATTTACCAATATAATATAATACAAGAGAAAAATTAATAATACATGGGTACATATAACTACGCAAAAGGAAACCTATG